>Ga0209536_100000778_pt1 | contig 52630 bp, 55 predicted proteins | sample DeeMarSeWOR28_12_FD_187461 | JGI IMG/M metagenome (GOLD analysis project Ga0209536, IMG submission 187461) | Marine sediment microbial communities from White Oak River estuary, North Carolina - WOR-2-8_12 (SPAdes) (version 2) | ecosystem: Environmental > Aquatic > Marine > Intertidal zone >... | reverse complement strand
CGAAACCGGTTCCAAGAACATTCGGTCTGCCTTGCACACAGAGATACCTTCAGGCAGTGACTGTTTCCGGGAAAGAATCGGGCGTACACTCGGCAACCGGATTCGGCGGGCGAGACGACCGCGGCCTATTGAAAGTGTGACGACCGCGGCCGGACTGATATAGATGCGTTCTTCGTGGGGCCAACAGTGGAGGCTGATATGAACGACGTTCCGATGTATCACGATGGTTCACGGCAGTTACAGGATCAATTCGGTACGCGCATGCTTGCGGACCGGCTGGTCGAGGTTCTGGCACGCAACGAGTTCACCGACGAGGACCGGGACTTCATCGAAAGCCGTCCGCTGCTATTTCTCGCTACCGCTGACGCCGAGGGCCACCCCGACTGTTCGTACAAGGGCGGCTTGCCGGGATTCGTCCGGGTGGTGGATCGTCACACGCTTGCGTTTCCGAGCTACGACGGCAACGGCATGTTCAAGAGTCTGGGCAACGTTCTCGTCAATCCGCATGTCGGGCTGCTGTTCATCGACTTCGAGAGCCCCAACCGGCTGCGTGTGAACGGAGAGGCAAGCGTGCGTGCCGATGACGCGCTGCTTTCCGAATTCGTAGGCGCACAATTGATTGTGCGTGTCCGTGCGACGGCGATCTTTCCCAACTGTCCGCGCTACATTCACAAGATGCAAATCGTCGAGCAGTCGGTCTACGCGCCGTGCGAAGGCCACACGCCGCCGACGCCCAGGTGGAAGCAGTTCCCTGAATTCCGGGAAGTATTGCCCCCGGGCGATCCGGCTCGCGGGTAACAGCGGCCCGAACGGCCCCGCCACACGAGGTGCTGTGGGTGATACGGGGCTCACCCGGACGTTGGCGGGTATTTCTTGCGTAAACCGACGCGGCCATGCAATGGCCCATCTCGTTTGCGCGAGTCCGAATAGTATTGCGCCAGATCCAGACACGGTCGTCGAAGAGCGGCTGGCATCTGTGGCGCCGGCTGCGCGAGGCGACGAAGTTCTCCTTCGAATAATGCCCCGTTTCGACGGGGCATTTTCTTTGGCGGGACCGGTCGTTGCGCCCGACGTTTGGCGGTTGACGGGTGCGCTCAGGGTCGATTCATTTGTGCCCGGTGCAATTCAGGCAGACGGTCAGTTTCCCGGCGTCGTTCCGGCCGGCCCCTCAAAGCCCGAAAGCGTCGCCAGCCTGTCGACATCAAGCAGTCCGACGTGGCGGCGGCCGCCGATGACCCAGGTCGGATAGTCCTTCACTTCATTGGCGACGCAGGTGAAGTTCATCGGGCCGGTGCGCCCGTCCGGCGAGCATTCCACATACGGCAATCGATACGCGGAAGCCTCGAACAGTTCTTTCTGTTTCTGGCAGGTCGGGCACCAGTACGCGCCATAGAAGCGTGCGTCGGCATCGCGCAGATGCATGGCAAGTGCCTTCAGGTACGGCTTCTCGGGCCCGGCGGCAGGGTGGAAGAAGCCGCTGAAGTGCATGAACAACAAAGCCACGACAACGACGGATGAAAGCGCCGGCACCGGCAGCGCCTTTGCCCATGCGTGTTCCGGCATGTGTGCCGGCCTTCGCACCAGCAACAGCACCAGCAGCACGTTCATGATGGCGAAGGAGATCAGGCAGTAGGTGCAGGTGGCTTCGATATCGAGCACCGAGACGACGGTGAGATACCAGCTTACCGCGGCGCCGATGCCGGCAACGGTCAACGCCAGTTGCCAGGAAGCGGGACGTGTGCGCAGCCGCCACAGCAGGCGCGCGAGCAGCGCATAAGTCAGCAATCCCCAGAACGCGATCGGCACGCCGAGCAATACCGACCAGCGGCTTTGCTGCACGAGGTCGCACTCGGACTCCGCTCCGCAGAACGCCGGTCGTTCGCCAAACCACGCGACAAGTGTCAGGTAGGCCGTCAGTGCGATTCCGGTAACGGCAAGCCCGAGCAGCCAGTTGTCGAGCGGATGTGTCTTTCGGTTTCGTGCGTCCCGCGGGCGGCTCGCGGCGGTGCGTGACTCGGAGCGATGGACTGTCTCCTGAGCCTTGACCTCGGGTTTTCGGTTTCCGGACTTACGTTTCTTCTTCGACATGTTCGTGCGCTCTGGCAATTTGCGCTATGGCAATTGATGAATACCAATCGGGACCGGCCCGAGACGGACTGATCAAACGATATTCCCGCGTAAAACCGGCATATCCCGGTTAACCGGACGCCGGTTCTGGCTCCGGTTCCACTGGTCCATCATTGTGCCGTGCTACGCGACGCGGGTCATCAACTGATTCCGAAGGCGGTGATCGAAAGGTGCAGGCCGTAGAGAGCGGCGGCAACGGCCAGTAGCGTGCCAAAGGCGACACTGATTCGCCGCGCCAGCTTGCCGCGCCGCTCGCGCTGGCGCGGACGGCATCGGCATGATCGCCGGCATGAGCCGCGCCTATCCATTCCATCACTTTGTCATCCTGATGGCTTTATCGACACTGCCGGTGCCGCTGTTTCTGATTGTGACCGGTGTCGGGTAACCGGGGTCGGCCCCCGCGAAGTCATCGAGAACCGGGAAGAAGCCAGGACGGGGCAGGTGGTACGGCAAGTTCAGGGCCGGTTGGCGACGCCTGCGGGAGCGGCGATGGTCCCCGGGTTATGATGCGGGCAGCCGTAGTCCCTGCCGCGATGGTTTTGCTTCGGATACCGAGTGAAGGTCCAGGATCGTCAGATGAACAGACTGTTGTCCCTGATAAAGACGAACTGGGTTGCAATCGTGCTGGTAACCCTTACTGCGATCACCTTTTTGTCGCTCTGGCCGCTCAGTCAGTTACCCGCGGTTCCGGGTAGTGACAAGACCCATCACGTGATCGCGTATGCGCTGCTGATGTTGCCGGTCGCCCTGCGCAGACCGACCGGGTGGATCGCGATCGGTTTGTTTTTCGTTATGTACAGCGGGGCGATTGAACTGCTGCAGCCCATGGTGAACCGGTACGGGGAGTGGCTGGACTTTGCCGCGAATCTGGCAGGCGTGATCGTTGGTGCCTTGCTCGCGGTAACGCTCAATCTGTTGTTTCCCGCAGCGAACTCGGGACATTCGCAACCGCGCTAAGGCCCGCCGGCCGAAGCAGAGCGCGAGGTTCCGGAATCCCGTGAGCTGCTTGAATCGGGCCGGATCCCTGCAACGCGTGGTTTCAGATAACTTCCCTGGATAAATCGACTTCGGTCGACGATTGCGCCAAGCAGGCGTGCTGCCCGGGATTCGGGTAGCGGGTCATCCAGCATCCCGGAGGCGGCAGCAACCGCGGATTACATGGTGCAAATTCAAGAGACAGGTTCATAATAAAATTGCGTTATGCATTGCGTTATGTCTTGAGAAAAAGCAGGAGTTTAATTTGTCCGATCTGTCGCGAAGTGATATTCAGGATCGAGTGCTGGCGGTGATCTCGGAAGTTTTGTCGATCGACGCGAGCGGGATCAGTAACGAGGCGTCCATACCGGATGACCTTGGCGCTACTTCAATAGACAAGGTCGAACTGATTTTGACTATTGAAGACGAGTTTGGCGGTTCCATACCGGAACAAGACATCGAGAAAATCGTTACGGTCGGTGACGTGATTGATTACGTTGAGAATCATTTGAACGCCGGCTGAAGCCCGATGCGAAGAAGAGTCGTGGTTACCGGAATGGGAGTCGTTTGCGCCCTGGGTGAATCGGTGGAAGAGTTCTGGAGAAAATGTCTGGCGGGATATTCGCCCGTGTCGACGATCCCGGAACATTGGCCGCTCTACGCTGATTACACGTCCCGCATCTGGTCCGTGTTGCCGGAGATCGACTTCGACAAGTTCGACATACGACGTGTCGATTTGCTCAAGTACGACATGTCGAGCATCCTGGGCTTGTGTGCCGCGAAACAGGCGGTCGAGCAATCCGGCTGGCGTCTAGATCCGGTCGACAAGAAAAATCAGACGTATGCTCTGAGAGGGCTGGGCCCCGATCAGGCTGGCGTCTTCATCGGCACCAGTTTTGGCGTCAGCAGTCTCCTTGAGGCCCACGCCAATCAGGTTCTTTCCAGGCCGAAGCAGGCGTTGCGGTCGGTGGCCGAAGGTTTGCAGCTCGATGCTGATGGCCTGACGGCGATCAACTCCATTCTGGATACGCTCCCGCATGCGCCGAAGTACCACCCGTTGACGGTTGCCAAGTTGATGCCCAACGCGGTTTCGGCTTCTCTGGGCATAAGGTATTCGATCATGGGTCCGGCAAACACATTGGCAATGGCGTGCGCTGCCGGTACCGCGGCACTTGGCCACGCATTCCGATCGATTCGCGACGGGTACGTCGACCTGGCGATGGCCGGCGGCAGCGAATACTGGAACGACAACTATGGCGGGATTTTTCGCGCCTTCGACCTGGCAAAGACGTTGGTGGGGCGGGACCTTGACCCGGCGGCGGCAAACCGGCCCTTCGACAAGGACAGGTCCGGATTTCTGTTCAGCCAGGGCGGTGCCGCCATACTCATTCTGGAGGAACTCGAGATGGCCAGACAGCGCGGTGCAGATATTCTCGCGGAAGTCACGGGCTTCGCCGAGACCTTCGATGCGTACAACATGATGAGCCTGGCGCCGGACGGAGGCCAAATCGAGCGCATGCTCTCCAACGCCCTGAAAGATGCAAATATCGAGGCCTCCCGGATTGATTACATAAACGCCCACGGAACCGGGACGGTCCTGAACGATGAGATCGAATGTGATGTCATCGAACGGGTATTCGGCCGCAAGCCAAAAATCAATTCTTCGAAGTCATTGCTGGGCCACACCATTGGCGCAAGCGGCGCGCTCGAAGCGGTCGTAACCGTGCAAAGCCTGAGGGACCAGACGACCCATGCCTGCAAGAATCTGGTCAATCCCGTATCGGATCTGAATTTCGTTCGGGATGTCGCGCCGGGCGAATTCGAATACGCCTGTACCCACTCCTTTGCATTCGGCGGACACAATGCCGGGTTGATATTGAGACGATACCGGGGAGAGTGACGACAGCCTCCGCGCCGGGATGTACAGTCAGCCGGTTATGCCGTGTTCCTCATGAACCGTGTTCGGAATGAACCGTGTTCGGAATGAATCGTGTTCGGCATGAGTGGAGTCTCCACGATGCGCCGGGTAGCGATGCGGGAGAGGACCTCGTTCATTCGACGCTCCGATTTCAGCGTTGCGGAAATGACGTTTCCCTGCACCGCGGCGACTGGCGCTGCGGGCGGGGTTTTTGTTGTGCCGGAAGCGGCGTTTGCCGACGCCCAGGTCGCCCCGGTGTCGTGTGCAGAGTGTCCACAAATGCCATAAAGCCCATAAATCAATGCCCTGGACAGGCCTGGCCGTTGATGGTCCCGGCCCGCCCACCGGCATATCGTTCGTTCCGCAGACCGAAGAAACTTGCGATAGGTCAAAAGCCGGTTGCGATGATGCGACTAGTATCAGTGGCACCGGTTGTTTGGTCGATGTTAGTCTCCTCCTTCAATACCCCGCCGCGGCGGGGTATTGTTTTGTTCCCGCCCGCCACGCGCTGTCAGCGCAAGCGAACCCGAACACTGGAAAGACTGCGTGCCTGGGGAGAATGCGAGAGCACTGGATCCGGCCCCGGTGATTCCCGGGTGCGGCATTATCGGGCGGACGTTCTACAGTCTCGCGACTGATGCGCGAATGGATTGCGTAGAACGCGCCCTCGTCATCACGCACACCGCTTTACGACACGTGCAACGCGTCACGGCGCAAATGGTCAAAAGCCGCTAGCGCCTTGCGATAGCGGCTTTGCGCTCAATCATCGCGGCTGGTGATCTCCAGAAGGTGGTAACCAAACTGGGTCTGTACCGGGCCGTGAACTTTGCCGACTTCGCCGCTGAACACGACCTTGTCGAACTCGGGCACCATCATGCCGGGTCCGAACGAACCAAGGTCACCGCCCTGGGCGCCGGATGGGCAGGACGAATGTTCGCGGGCGACATCGGCGAAATTCGCGCCGTCGGCAATCTGTTGCTTGAGATCGTTACATTTCTCTTCGGTATCGACGAGGATGTGTCGGGCGCTTGCCTTGGGCATTCGGTTTTCCTTTCCGTATTCCGGATCGTTGGCCGGTACGATGGCGGGGCGAAAAGGCCCGGCGCCGTCGCGACGGGCAACGGGGAGTTGATCAGTGTGAAGCCGCAATGGTGTCATATTTGCGTGACTTCTGCCTGATTGCGCACCGATGCTTTGACGGGCGCGCCCGTTCGTTCGGGGTTCGGGCAAGTGTTGCGGTCGCGTTGCGATACCCGGAAACGCAAGCGGCACTCCTGCGTTGAATCGAAACCGTCTGCATTACTCGACGAGCCAATGGATTTTCCGAAACAGGCGCTGTAGCATGCACGCCGCGCCAGGTGAATATGGCGAAACTTTGCAGAGGGGCGTTTATGGCTGGTTTGGAAGAACATTATTCGGCCCATGACATAGAGGCGCGCATACTGGCGGCCCTTCGCGGGGCCGGACTGAATCCCGAGCAACGCCTGTCGCCGGAGAAACTGGGAGCGCTCGACCACTTTCATACCGGGGGACTGCGTGCGTCACGCGAGCTGGCGGAACTGGCGCAGATTCGGGTCAAGCATCGCGTTCTCGATATCGGCGCGGGCCTGGCCGGCCCCGCGCGCATGCTTGCTTCCATGCTCGGTTGCTCGGTCGACTGCGTTGAAATGTCATCCGATTACTGCGCCGGCGCACAATTGCTGAACCGGCTGACCGGCCTTGATGATCGCATCAAGGTGCACAAGGGAAGCGCGCTTGAGCTGCCGTTTTCGGACGACTCGTTCGATGTCGTCTGGATGCAGAACGTGGGGATGAATATTCCGGACAAGCGCAGGCTCTACTCGGAGATCTACCGTGTTCTCAAGCCCGGCGGCCGGTTCGCATTCCAGGAGATGGCTGCCGGAGAAACGCTGCCGTCCTATTTCCCGCTCCCGTGGGCTACCACGCCGTCCGACCATTTTCTCGTTTCCATTGAAGACATGGGAGCGTTACTCGAGGAAACCGGATTCATTACCGACCTTCTGGAAGATACCAGCGAGGCGCATCTGGGTGGCGCAACGACAAACGCGACCCCGGCCGCTGCGGGACAGTTGGGCCTCGCGGTGTTCGTCGATAATCTCGCTCAGAAAGCGACCAACGCGCGACGCAGCCTCGAAGAAGGCCAGGTCCGGCTGGTCAGGGGTATTTTCCGGGTGGAATGAGCAATCGAGCCCGATTGACCTCAGCCTCCCGACCACGAAACCTGTCAGCGAGATTCCCATGACGCCCAAGATCACCCTCTACACGGCCGCGCCGTCCCAGAACGCGGTGCGCCCGGAACTGGCGCTGCTCGAAAAGGGCCTTCCTTTCAGGAAAGTCCAGGTGGATCTGTTCGGCGGTGAGCACAAGCAGCCACCCTTCGGCAAGATCACGCCGCGCCGCCAGGTGCCGACGCTGGTTTACGGCGAAGGCGACCAGGCCATCACCGTTTACGAAAGCGTGGCGATCACCCAGTTCATCGACGACATGCACCCGCAGCCGCCGTTGATGCCGCCGGTCAGCCAGCCCGCCTCGCGCGCAAAGGCGTTGATGCGACTCGCCGAGTTCCAGCAGAAGCTCGATCCGAAGAACATTTTCGGTTCGGTCGTGTTCCGCAAGCAGACCCGCGAGCAGCTCGGCGAGCGTGTCGATGCCTTGCTCGAGGAGTTATCCCGCTGGGACGGCTACGTCGGTGAGGGACCGTTCCTGTGCGGCGATCAGTTCACGCTTGCCGACATCGCCGTGTTTCCGCTGCTGATGCATTTCGAAGCGATCGGTTACGACTATGCAAAGCACACGCCGTCACTGTTCAAGTACATGAATCAATGCAAGGCGCGCCCGTCAGTCGTGCAATCGGGGTGGATCGGGAACTTCAACGCCTTTGTTCGTGATCGCAATCCGGCGCGGGTACTGGCGGATTAGCCGTGTCGAACCGGAAAAAGTAATGGCGGCCCACCGCTTTACGATTTTCTGATTTCGCCACGGCGCATGGCAATGCCGGGCGCCGCGAGGCTGTGTGTTGCCCTGAGCAGTATTCGCGATTGGTGTGCCGATACAGCTCCTTTTGCTTCATCCGCACTCGCGCCGCCTCCCGGTCGCTGCATATCCTGAAAATCCGCTGATTTTTCGTTGCGATCCGTGCCCGGTGCATTGAAACCTGGGTGCGCAACGGTGTTAGTTTTCCAGAACTGTTTCGGAAATTGCCCACGACACCGGCAAGTCGTCCGACGCCCACAGGTATGCCATTGGTATGGAAACGGTATGGCATACGTAAGCAATCCGTAACTCGTATGCAACCGCACGATTCCTAATATTCGGGTACGAAAACCACTGACGTCATCCGGTTTTCGTTGTTCGCAACAGTGTGCGCGTCAGCCCGTTTTTTCAAATGGTTTCCGAGCACCAGAACAGAGATTCGACTCGCTCGAGTTACAGGCGTGTTCCTGGCTCACAACGAATAAAAGGAGGTATCCCATGCGTGCATCAAGTTTCGGTAAACAAATGGCGCGACTTGCGTCGCCCCTCGTACTTGCGCTTCTTTCCTGCCAGGCGTTCGCCCAGCCGCCTGAGATCGACCGGATCGTTACGTTCGGGGCGAGCCTGAGCGATTCCGGCAATGCTTTCGTGTGGCTGGCGGATCCAGCCAATTCAGACTGCGGAACCCGGTTGAATGTACCGCCCTATGACGCGCTCAGCGATCTTTTCGTGCCCGACGGGCCGTACGCGAAGGGCGGGCACCATTTCACCAACGGTGCAACGTGGGTAGAGGGACTGGCGCGCAATCTCGCGCTTGCCGGGAACACGCGGCCGGCCTTTCGCAATGGCGGCAATAAGGCGAGCAACTATGCGGTGGGGGGCGCACGAGCCGCCGCCGGGTTTCCGTGCCGCTTTAACCTGCCCGCGCAAGTCAACGCCTACCTTGGTGACTTTGGTTCAACTTCCAGTCGCACTCTGGTTGCCATTGAAATCGGTGGTAACGATGTCAGGGATGCGCTGATCGCCGCGCTAAGCGGAGGGAATCCGGGGCAGAAGATCCAGGAAGCGCTCACGAGTCTGTTCCAGAGTATCAACCAGCTCTATGGCAGCGGAGCGAAGCACTTCCTGATTCTCAACGTTCCGGATATCGGCAAGTCTCCGGCGGTGCGCGCAATTGATCAGGCAAATGGTGCCGGGGGAGCGATCATCGGGCTCGCCGGCAGCCTTACTCAGGCCTACAACGATGCTTTGGCGGCACTCGTCACCAGCCTGGGAGGGTATCCCGGCATCGATATCAGGATCCTCGACGTCCACCAGACGCTCAATGTCGTACTGGCAAGCCCCGAAGACTACGGCTTTGCGAATGCGGTGGATCCTTGCATCAGTCCGCACCAGGCGCCCTATCAATGCGACAGGCCGGAGGAGTTTGTCTTCTGGGACGGGACGCATCCGACACGGGCCATGCATGCGGTCGTGGCACAGCAGGCGATCTCCACGATTTCCGCACCTTGACGACATGCCCGGCCGGACTGCGGTCCGGCACATTGGCATGGCGGATGAAGACGGGCGTACGGGTTTATCCGTGCGCCCGTTCTGGTTTTTTAACCGTCGCTGTTACATCAGCGCGGCTGCCGGTCCAACCTCTCATCGGTGAAATATTTCAGAAGTACCACTGGTGATGCTCTATCCGACACGCCATGCGGGAGATGGAAATTTGGCGGAAGCAGGCAAGTTATCGATGGAAATCTCAATGCGGCAGAGGAATGCGTCGTGGCGGCGGCAGCTAATCATATGACCTTGATGATTCAAGATGGCGATATAGAACGAACAGCATCACTGATGCGTGCCGGATTTCCCGCAGCGCAGTCCGTTCAGTATGTCTCCGGCAAAGGCCGTGTTGCGCTAGCGCGGATGCCGTTTGCGGTCAAAATCGACAGCCAACCCAACGCTGATGCGGCCAATACCTGTGCGGCCTGTCGAAATCCCGGGAATTGTGCGATATTAGGCATGCGCAAGGCATGGGGGAGGGATGTTCCTGTTCCCCGACGCGCGATCGCTGCGCAGGAAGTGTGATGGGGGCGGAAACATTCGCGTAGTACTTCTGTCAGACAATGAAATGTCTGTGTCCACCCACAGTATCCCGTTATAGTGGCCTGACGGTTTGGCAAGTGAACCGGAGGCCATGTTTTTGCCGGCGCGGGTGCCGGCGTAGACTGGCAAGACCAATCACCAATCGGAGGATGAAAATGCAATTGAAATCGTTTCTCTCAACTGCCGCGGCAGTGTTCATTGGCCTGACTCTGGTAAGCGGCGCACAGGCAGATGGTCACATCAAGAACAAGCGGGTATTGACCCTCGACCTCGCCAAGAAAATTGCCGACGGCTGCGAGGCCCATTATGCGAAGCAGACCGACTGGCGTCCCCTGAACATTGCGGTCGTCGATGATGGCGGAAACCTCAAGGTGTTCCGGCGGATGGACAATTCTTTCCTGATGAGTATCGATATCGCGCTGTTGAAGGCGAACACTGCAGCGGGCTTGCCGTTCCCGACCCGTATGGTTGGTGAACTCGCTTTCGGCAAGGACGGACAGCCTGGCCTGGTACCGGGAATCGCTGATATTCCGGGTGTTGCGGCATTCCCCGGCGGATTGCCGATCATGACCAGCGACGGCCAGCATATCGGCGCTATCGGCGTCAGCGGTGCGACCGGCGATCAGGACGAAGAATGTGCGCAGGCCGGCATCGACGCAGTCAAGGACATGCTCTAGGACAGGCGTTTGAAACTGTGCTGACGGTTCGGGGCGGTGCGTATTGTCATCGCCCCGAATTTTTTTTGAATTCCACTATTGCAGGATGGTGATTGCCATCCTGGTCAAGGTGGATCGCCGGAGGGGCCCTCACGCGCTGTCGTTGCCACCGGCCCGGCGCTTTCGCGCAAGAACGTGCACGAATTCCCGGTTCCGGAACCAACTCACGTCCTGGCCATGGGGCCAGCGGTTGAAGAGCGCGTGGTTACCGGCGCGTTTCCGGTGTCCCGAGCGGCACGCATCGCGCTTCACGCTAGTGGTGAAAAGCGAGCCGCCGTTTGCGGGCTTGATATAGCGCAAATGCTGGCGCGGCCATACAGGCCAAGCTACATTGTTTCAGTCATGTCGAGCACAAACCCGAACGCAGGCAGAAAAGGCCCGGGCCGGGAATGGATTCCAGTATGCGCGCGACCATAACCAGAGAAGGGCTGCAGGAGCTGATCGACCTGTTGCGGCGGCAGGGCTACTGTGTCGTCGGGCCGGCGCTGCGCGACAACGCGATCGTCTACGACGAGGTCACCGCGCTTGACGATCTGCCGGCGGGCTGGACGGATCACCATGATGCCGGTTCGTACCGGTTGTCACGGCGCGACGACGAAGCGCTGTTCGGTTACGTCGTCGGGCCGCATAGCTGGAAGAAGTTCCTGCACCCGGAGCGCTTGCGCCTGTGGAAGGCGCGGCGGCAGGGCGATAACGTCAGTCTGGTCGACACCGAGGACGCGGTGCCAAGGTTTGCGTTGCTCGGTGCGCGAAGTTGCGAACTTCACGCGATCGCGATCCAGGACAAGGTGTTTCTTGGAAGCGAATATCGCGACCATGACTACGGCCTTCGCCGCGAGAACGCGTTCATCGTCGCGGTCAATTGCGGGCAGGCAGGCGGCACCTGTTTCTGCGTGTCAATGGATACCGGCCCGCAGGCCACCAGTGGTTTCGATCTCGCACTGACCGAGATTCTCGACGACGGTTCGCACCGCTTGCTCGTCGAATCCGGCAGTCCGCAGGGAGAAGAAATACTGCGGCAGCTTTCGCGCGAAGATGCCAGCGAAAAGGACGCGGCGGCGGCGCAAACGGCGATTGCGGCTGCGCGTGGCCAGATGGGGCGGACCATGGACACGGCCGGCATCAGGGAACTGCTGCAAACCAATCCCGACCACTCGCGCTGGGATGATGTGGCGTCGCGCTGCCTGAACTGCGCCAACTGCACGATGGTGTGCCCCACATGTTTTTGTACGACGGTTGAAGATGTGACCGACCTGAGCGGAGAGCACGCCGAACGCTGGCGACGGTGGGATTCGTGTTTTACGCTGGACTTTTCCTATGTGCACGGAGGCAGCGTTCGCAACTCGTCGAAGTCGCGCTACCGGCAGTGGATGACACACAAGCTCGCGCACTGGATCGACCAGTTCGGCACGTCCGGCTGCGTAGGGTGCGGGCGTTGCATTACATGGTGTCCGGTCGGGATCGACATTACCGAAGAAGTTGCGGCGATCCGCGCGGACAAAGTAGCCCGGGAGGAAACGAAATGAAGGACATTGCAGAACTGCTACAACAGCAGCCTTTCGCACAGGGTCTGGAGAGCGGAGTCATCGAACTGATGGCCGGGTGCGCGACCAACGTCGTGTATCAGGCGAACGAGTACATCTTCCGCGAAGGCGACCCGTCCGATTATTTCTATCTCATTCGCCACGGCACGGTAGCGCTGGAAATGTTCCTGCCCGGTCGCGGTGCGCACAACTTCCTGACGCTCAAGACCGGCGAGATACTCGGCTCCGCGTGGCTCATTCCGCCCTACCGCTGGACTTACGATGCGCGCGCGGTGGAGTTGACCCGCGCGCTCGCCTTCGAATGCAAGTGCCTGCGCGACAAATGCGAGGCGGATCACCATGTGGGCTACGAACTGATGAAGCGCTTCATGCCGCCGCTGCTCGAACGCCTTCAGATGGCACAACTGCAATGCATCGACATGTATGGCAACGGTAACGCCGGAGCGAACAACAGCGGTGGGGGCAAGGTCCCGACGAATGCCTGAAACGGCAAACTCATCCGGATTGATGACGCCGACGTTCCTGCGCGTGGCGCGCAATGTACGGGAAAGTGCCGATGTGGTCAGCATTGAACTTCCCCTCGGGCCGGAGCAGCGCATGACGCCGTTCCGCCCCGGCCAGTTCAATATGCTCTATGCCTTCGGTGTCGGCGAAGTGCCGGTCAGTATGAGCGGCGATCCCGGCGAACCGGATCGCCTCATGCACACCATCCGCGCCGTCGGGCCGGTCAGCACTGCGCTTGCGGCGCTCAAGCGCAACGACACCGTAGGCGTGCGCGGCCCATTCGGCAGCGTCTGGCCGGTTGACGACGCAGCCGGCTGCGACGTGCTGGTGATTGCCGGAGGCCTCGGTCTCGCGCCGTTGCGCCCGGCGCTGTATCAGATCATGCGCCAGCGCGAGCGCTACGGACGGGTGGGGTTGATCTACGGTTCACGTCATCCACACGACCTGTTGTTCCACGGAGAACTGGACGCCTGGCGGCGCATGCCCGACCTGCAGGTGCGCGTCACCGTTGACCATGCCACCCGCGACTGGATCGGCGACGTCGGCGTGGTGACAAAGGTGCTGTCAAAGATACGCCACGACCCGCTCGACACCGTCGCGTTGCTGTGCGGGCCGGAAATCATGATGCGCTTGACCGCGCTGGCACTGCAGGACATCGGCGTGGCGCCGGAAAGAATGTTTGTTTCACTGGAACGCAACATGAAATGCGCGGTCGGCTCGTGTGGTCACTGCCAGTTCGGCCCGCACTTCATCTGCAGGGACGGGCCCGTTTTCCGGTTCGACCGGGTCAGGGACCTGATGACCCTGCGGGAGATCTGACATGGCCAGCCGACCGAAACTCGCCGTATGGAAGTTCGCATCCTGTGACGGATGCCAGCTGAGCCTGCTCGACTGCGAGGACGAACTGCTGGCCGTCGCCGAAGCGGTCGAGATCGCCAATTTTGCCGAGGCCTCCAGCGCCATTGTCGAAGGGCCGTATGATCTTTCGCTGGTCGAAGGGTCGATCACTACCGCGCGCGATGCGGAGCGCATCGAGGAGATTCGCGGTTCCTCGCGGTTTCTCGTCACCATCGGTGCTTGTGCCACGGCCGGCGGAATTCAGGCGCTGCGCAATTTCCGCGACGTGAACGAGTTTCTGCGCGTGGTGTACGCCCGGCCCGAGTACATCGATACGCTCGCTACCTCGACGGCGATCGCAGAGCACGTGCCGGTGGATTACGAATTGCGCGGCTGCCCGATCAGCAAACAGCAGTTGCTGGAGGTCATTACCGCTTTCCTGCACGGGCGTCGGCCCAACACGTCCTCGCAGAGTGTGTGCGTCGAGTGCAAGCAGCGCGGCAACGTCTGTGTCATGGTCGCGCACGGCACACCCTGCCTCGGCCCGGTGACGCACGCCGGTTGCGGCGCCATCTGTCCGTCCTATGACCGTGGCTGCTACGGCTGTTTCGGGCCGATGGAAAGTCCGAATACCAAAGCGCTCAGCGCCCAGTGGGAGCGCCTCGGCGTCGATCGCGATGCGATTCGCCGCGCTTACCACACGTTCAATGCCTGGGCCGCGCCGTTTCGCGGGGAAGGGCAGTCGGATGAGTCGTAAAACCATCCAGGTCGACTATCTCGCCCGCGTCGAGGGCGAAGGTGCGTTGCACGTGGACATCAGTGGCAAGAAAGTCGAAAACGTGCGGCTGGAAATCTTCGAGCCGCCGCGTTTCTTCGAGGCATTTCTGCGCAAACGCCATTTCACCGAAACGCCCGACATCGTCGCGCGCATCTGTGGCATCTGTCCGGTCGCCTACCAGATGAGCGCCGTGCACGCATTGGAGAACGCGCTCGGCGTGACCGTTGACGGAACGCTGCGCGACATGCGGCGGTTGCTGTATTGCGGCGAGTGGATCGAGAGCCATGTCCTGCACATCTACATGCTGCACGCGCCGGACTTCCTCGGTTACGCAAGCGCCATCGACATGGCGAAGGATCACCGCGAAGCCGTCGAGCGCGGCCTGCAGATGAAGAAAGCGGGCAACGAACTGCTTCGCGTGCTCGGCGGCCGTGAAATCCACCCGATCAACGTCAGGGTCGGCGGGTTCTACAAGGCGCCGTCGCGGCGCGAACTTGGCGCACTCGTTGATTCGCTCAAGTGGGGCCGCGATGCGGCAATCGACACCGTGCGCTGGGCGGCCGGGCTGGACTTCCCCGATTTCGAGCGTGATTATGAATTCGTCGCCTTACGCAATGCCGATGAGTACCCGATGAACGAAGGCCGCATCGTCTCCAGCGCGGGGCTGGATATCGACGTTGCCGACTACGAGGCGCATTTCGAGGAGCGGCATGTGCCGCACTCGACCGCGCTGCATTCGGTCATCAAGGACAGGGGCACATATTTCACCGGGCCTATGGCGCGCTTCAATCTCAATCATGCACAGCTCGCGCCGGTCGCCCGCGAACTGGCGCGCGAGGCGGGCATGGCTGCTCCGTGCCGCAACCCGTTCAGGAGCATCGTGGTGCGGGGCATCGAAGTGCTGCACGCATTTGACGAAGCGGTCAGGCTGATCGAGGCGTACGAGCCGCCGCAAACGCCCGCGGTGGAGGTCGTGCCGGGTGCGGGAACCGGCCATGGCTGTACGGAAGCGCCGCGCGGTATCCTGTTTCACCGCTACCGTCTGGAGGAAACCGGGCTCATCGCCGAGGCGAAGATCGTGCCGCCGACGTCGCAGAACCAGGCGATGATCGAGGAAGACCTGAAAGAACTGGTCGAACGCAACATCGAGTTGCCGGATGAACAGTTGCGGCACAAGTGCGAGCAATCGATCCGCAACTACGATCCGTGCATTTCCTGCGCCACGCATTTTCTCAAGCTCGACGTCAACCGTCGATAAGGCGCTGCCGGAAATGCCTGGCCGGGAAAAAGCCGTCGTCATCGCCCTGGGAAACCGTTTTCGCGGTGACGACGGTATCGGCCCGCTTGTCGCGGAACGTTTGAGGAAGATGGGGACGCACCGCCCCGGCGGCGGAAACGGGGAGTACATTATCGTCGAGGGAAAGGACGATGCCATGGCGCTTGTCGGCGCGTGGGAAGATGCAGCGCTCGCCATCGTCGTCGATGCGGCCGTGTCCGGCGCATCGCCCGGCACCGTTCACCGGATGGAAGCCGGGGCGCAAGCGCTGCCGAAGGACCTGGCGCGCTGTTCGAGCCACGGCCTCGGACTGGCCGAAGCGGTGGAACTGGGCAAGGCACTGGGGCGCCTGCCGGGGCGGTTGGTGATTTTTGCCGTCGAAGCGGCAACGCTCGAACAGGGCGCGGCGATTTCGCCGCGGGTCGCTGCCGCGGCTGACGAGGTTGCGAGCAGCGTCGCGGCGGAAATCGCTTCCTTCGAAAACGTTCAAGGAGCCTGATTGTGCGAATCCGTAGCGTGAGGCAGTAGCGAGATGCACGAAGCGTCACTGATGCGCAGCCTGATGCGCAAGATCGATACGCTGGCCGCAGCCGAAGGCGCCGGCAAGGTGACGAGGGTGCGGGTCTGGCTCGGTGCGCTCAGCCACATGTCGGCCGCGCATTTTAAGGAACACTTCGAGCAGGCATCCAGGGAGACGGTCGCGGAAGGCGCGTCGCTCGAAATCGAGGAGTCCGCCGACATCGACGACCCCGACGCCCAGGCACTGCTGTTGCGCAGCATCGAGGTCGAGACGTGACCTCGTCTTTGTCCAGACGGTCTGGATCGAAACCGGTTCGTTCGGGTGAGTCCCGCACAAGACGAAAAGGCGGCAAGCGACCGGTGATCGATCGCGTCGGCCCATATCAGGGCGATCTCGATCTGGAAGGATTGGAAGAGAGCAGGATCGATCAAGGCGGCATCGGCACAGCGGTCCGCGATGCCGCCCCGGCGGACAATGCGGCAGGATCGTCGCAGGCCCGCCGCGCGCGTGTGCAACTCGAAGGCATGGTGCAGGGGGTCGGGTTTCGTCCATACCTCAGCCGCCTGGCGCAGCATCTCGGACTCGGCGGCTGGGTAGCCAATTCGGGTGACGGCGTCACCGTTGAAATCGAAGGCGCTGCGGAAGCGGTCGAAGCTTTCCTTGAAAGGCTTGCCGATGAGCCGCCGCCGCTCGCGCGCATCGACCGGCTGCATTCCTCGGAGCAGGCCCCTGCCGGCGATCAAGCGTTCGTGATTCGTGAAAGTCTCGATGCGCATGCGCCTACCGTGCCCGTGTTACCCGACGCCGCCATATGTCATGACTGCCTGCACGAAATTTTCGACGCGTCGGACCGGCGTTACCGCTATCCGTTTACCAACTGTACCAATTGCGGTCCGCGATTCAGCATTGTCGAGAAGTTGCCATACGACCGAGCCAATACGACCATGCGGGACTTTGTCATGTGCGCGGCTTGCCGAGGCGAGTACGAGAATTCCACCAACCGCCGTTTCCACACCCAGCCCAACGCCTGTCCCGATTGTGGTCCGCAACTTTCGTTGCTGGACGCAAACGGCAATGTGCTGGCGCAGCGCGATGCGGCGCTGCTTGCCGCCGCCGACGCATTGCGCGGCGGCAGGATCGTTGCACTGAAGGGGCTGGGCGGCTTCCAGCTTCTGGTCGACGCGCACAATGGTGCTGCGATTGCCGAACTGCGCCGCCGCAAGCAGCGCCCGCACAAGCCATTCGCGGTCATGGCGCCGTCGTTTTCGTTTGCCGAAACGGTTTGCCACGTCAGTGCGCTCGAACGTGAATTACTGAACTCTGCGCAGGCCCCCATTGTGTTGCTGCAACGCCGGCCGCATCCGCACAAGACGCATTCGGCGATCCATGAATCCGTGGCGCCGGACAACCCGTTGCTTGGCGTGATGCTGCCGTATACGCCGCTGCACCACCTGTTGCTGGGCGAGTTCGAGTTTCCGGTCGTCGCGACCAGCGGCAACCTGTCGGGCGAACCGATGGTGACCGACAACGACGATGCGCTCGACCGGCTGGGCGGAATCGCCGACGTGTTCCTGGTGCACGACCGGTCCATCGCCTGCGCGCTCGACGACTCGGTGGTTCGTGTCGTGGCGGGCCGCGCGATGACGTTGCGGCGCGCGCGCGGCTATGCTCCCATGCCGGTCGTCATGCAGCGGAAGCTTCCAGAACTGCTCGCGCTCGGTGGTCATCTGAAGTCTGTCGTTGCGACGACGTCGGGTTCGCGGGTGATGGTCGGTCCGCATGTCGGCGACCTCGACAGCGCGGCGGCAAGAAAGACGTTTCACCATGTACTCGATCGCCTTCGTAACCTCCACGCCTTGCATCCGGCAGCCGTCGCCTGCGACCGGCATCCGGATTACTACACGAGTCGCGTCGCTGCGAAACAGGCCGGCAAGGTCGTTGCCGTACAACACCATGTTGCGCATGTCGCTGGCTGCATGGCGGAGAACGCTATCGAAGGGCCGGTGCTCGGCGTGGCGTGGGATGGAACCGGCTACGGCGATGATGGCACCATCTGGGGCGGTGAGTTCATCGCGATCGATGGAGTGACCACGCGCCGGGTGGCGCACTTGCGGCCGTTCCCGCTGCCGGGCGGCGAGAAGGCGGTGACCGAGCCAAGGCGCGTGGCGAGCGGCATTTTGCATGAGTTGTTCGGCGAACCGGTTTTTGCGGATACGTCGCTTGCGCCGGTGCGCAGCTTCTCGGCAGCCGAGCGCAAGGTGCTGGCGCGCATGCTGGCGCAGAATCTCAACGTTCCGCGCACTTCCAGCGTCGGCCGCCTGTTTGACGCAGTGGCGTCACTGGCGGGACTGGTGCAATGTTCAACGTTCGAAGGGCAGGCCGCGATGGCGCTGGAGTTCGCACTAGAGGAGAACCCGCCGCAAGTGCATTACCGCATTCACGTCGATTCAGCGGGTGATGGCGATGGCAGCGCCGAAGAAGCGCTTGTGCTCGACTGGGAGCCGATGCTGCACGAACTTCTCGCCGACGTCGAGGACGGCGCCCCCGTTTCGCACATCGCCGCCGCCTTTCACCATGCCCTGATCGAGGCGCTGGTCAACGTAGCCCGGCGTATCGGTGAATCGCGGGTGGTACTCACCGGCGGCTGTTTCCAGAACCGCTATCTCACCGAGCGCGCGATTGGCCGGCTTCGCCATGCCGGGTTCGAACCGGTCTGGCACCAGCATGTGCCGCCGAACGACGGCGGCCTTGCGCTTGGCCAGGCTGCATGGGCGGCTCGGCTGATAGAAGCGGGGGCCGCCTGATGTGCCTCGCGGTTCCCGGGCAGATTCGCGAGATCACTCGCAGTAATACTGATTCCTGCGACGATGCGCTGACACGCATCGGCAAGGTCGCGTTCGCGGGCATCGTCAAGGAGGCGAGCCTGATGCTGCTGCCCGAGGCCACGGTCGGCGACTGGGTGCTGGTCCACGCCGGGGTTGCCATTACCATTCTCGACGAGAAGGAAGCGCAGCGCACGCTGGAGTATCTTGAATTGCTCGGCACGGCGCCGGACGGACGGGCGGAACTGTCATGAAGTTTGTCGACGAATACCGCGATCAGGCAAAGGCGCAACGCACGCTGGACGCGATAGCGGGCCTGGTGACCAGGCCGTGGACGGTGATGGAAATCTGCGGCGGCCAGACCCATTCGATTGTGAAGTTCGGCATCGACCGGCTTTTGCCGCCCGAAGTGACCCTGGTACATGGTCCCGGCTGCCCGGTGTGCGTTACGCCGGCGGGCATGATCGACAAGGCGATCGAGATTGCGGTACGGCCCGAGGTTATTTTCGCTTCGTTCGGTGACATGGCGCGCGTGCCCGGCACCGGGTCCAATCTGCTCGCGGCGAAGGCACGCGGCGCGGACCTGCGGCTGGTGTACTCGCCGCTCGATGCGCTGCAGATCGCCCGCGACAATCCGCACAAGCAGGTGGTGTTCTTCGCCGTCGGTTTCGAAACAACCGCGCCCGCTACTGCAATGGCGGTGCACCGCGCAAAGCAGGAGGGCATTGATAACTTCTCGATGCTGGTGGCGCATGTGCTGGTGCCGCCGGCGATGGAAGCGATCCTCTCGTCGCCTTCGCGCACCATCCAGGGATTTCTCGCGGCCGGGCACGTGTGCGCGGTGATGGGCTATGAAGAATACATCCCGATCAGCGAGAGGTATCGCGTGCCGGTCGTGGTTACGGGTTTCGAGCCGCTGGATATTCTGCAAGGGCTCTACATGTGCCTCAAGCAGCTAAAAGAGGGCCGCGCCGAAGTTGAGAACCAGTACACGCGCGCGGTGCAGGCGCAAGGCAACCGGACCGCGCAGCAGATCATCCGCGAAGTCTTTCATGTCGTGCCGCGACACTGGCGCGGCGTAGGGGAAATTGCGCAAAGCGGCCTTGGCCTCGCACCCGCATATGCCGGATTCGATGCCGAGCGGCGTTTCGGGGCGGCCGCCGACAAGCCGGACGCGCAAGGCGAATGCATCAGCGGCCAGGTGTTGCAAGGCGTTGCCAAGCCGATGGAGTGTCCGAGCTTCGGCACGCATTGCACGCCGGAGCAGCCACTCGGCGCGCCGATGGTGTCGTCCGAAGGCGCCTGTGCGGCGTACTACCGGCATCGCAGGCGCGAAGCCAGCGCACGGACTGCTGCCCGGGACACTGGTTCGCACGCATGAGCCGCGACAAGGACTTCAACCCGAGTTGCCCTGTTCCGGTTTCAGCGTATCCGGAGATCGTGCTTGCCCACGGCGATGGCGGTGCGCTCACGCATCAGCTCATCGAGCAGATCATGCTGCCGGCGTTCTCGAATGATGTTCTGAACCGGCGGCACGACGGCGCGGTGTTTGAGGTCAGCGGCGCGCGCCTGGCGTTCACCACTGACAGCTATGTCGTGCGGCCGTATTTCTTTCCCGGCGGCGACATCGGCATGCTCGCAGTCAATGGCACCGTCAACGATCTCGCGATGTGCGGCGCGCGGCCGCTGTATCTCAGTGCCGGCCTGATACTGGAAGAGGGTTTGCCGATGGCCGATCTGCAGCGGGTGGTCGCGTCGATGGGGGCGGCTGCGGCGAGCGCCGGAGTGAAGTTCGTCACCGGCGATACCAAGGTGGTCGACAAGGGCAGCGGCGACGGCATTTTCATCAACGTTACCGGCATCGGAGCGGTCGAAGCGAAGCAACCGGTCTCGCCATCAATGGTGAAGCCGGGCGATGCCGTTATCCTCAGTGGCGACATCGGCCGGCACGGCATGGCGGTGATGTCTGCCCGCGAAGGTCTCGAGTTCGAACATCCGATCGAAAGCGATACTGCCGCATTGCATACGGCGGTGCTTGCGCTGATCGATGCGGGTATCGACATACACTGCCTGCGCGATCCGACGCGCGGCGGCCTTGCGACCAGTCTGGTGGAGATTGCCGAGTCAGCGGGGGTGGAAATCCGTATCGACGAAGCTGCGGTGCCGGTTTCGGATGAGGTGCGGGGTGCTTGCGAGATTCTGGGGTTCGATCCGCTGTATGTGGCGAATGAAGGCAGGTTCGTTGCATTCGTCCCGGAGACACAGCAGGGAAGGGCACTGGACATTCTTCAGGCGGAAGGCAGCTGCCGAAGCGCCTGCACCATCGGCACCGTGTCGGATTATTCATCGGGCATCGTCTCAGCGATCACTGCAATCGGGGGCAGCCGGGTGCTGGATATGTTGAGTGGCGTGCAGCTTCCGCGGATTTGCTGACGCGCTGACCGGCGGATGGCGATTGACGTTGCGGGGTATACGTTGGTCGACTGCGCCACCCGGATGAACAAAGGGGCGTCGGTCGTGGAGGCATCCGGGTTGTTCCGGGTTTTGCCGGGGAAATGCGATATTGCAAGACCTGACCCCGGCTTGAGTGACCCCGGCTTGACCGGCTCTCCGATCCCGGCGCTATCAGCCGCCTTTAAAATACTGTCTGGCCGGAAGAATCGAAGTAGAACCTGGTAGGTATTTTTATGCGTGTTTTTGTATTGCGAGCGCGATCAGCGCCCACCGACAGCAGGCAGTTTCTGGCCGCTGTGGGTCAGCCGGCTCACCCGGAAATATTGGCCCATACTTTAATGAATGCGATCTTTGTGGCGCAAGCGCACCGTGACGATGTGCTTGTCCACCTGGTGTTGGAAAGTACACGGGATTTTTCCCGTACTCTGAGTTTTGCTTCCAATGAGCTGGGCGGGCTAGGCGGCTTTGATGAACGGGCCCTGCTGGGCAAAATCGCCAGCGCACTGGATCGCTCCATCGGTATGGGCAAGGGAGAGTTGCGTGATGTAGAGCCGGGCATTCGCGTACGAACCATCAGTTTTGAAAAGCTCGTACAGGAACTGGCGGAAACGTACCCTCTGTATGTGCTGGACAAGAAAGGTATCGCGATACGTGAACAGGTATTTGAAGGCGACGCCTGTTTCTTGATGACAGATCACGTTCCGATGCCGAAAAACAGCTCTAGCGGTTTGAAACGATTAGGCGCAGTCAGAATCAGCCTGGGTCCGAAAATGTTGTTTGCGTCCCAGTGCGTGGTGTTGATTCATAACGAACTGGATCTTCGTCAGCAGGGGACCAGGGATTGAGGTCTCTTGCCGGAGCGCAGGTTGTCGCGATACGTCGCGCAACGATAGCGGGCGTACAAGGGTTTCTTGCGACATTGTTGCTGTCGTAACCGCAGCACGGCTGGTTGAGACTAGAATCTAGTCCCCGAACCTTTACCGCTCCGAAGAGGAAGACGCCATGAAGCTTTACGATTTCGCACTTGCCCCCAACCCCCGCCGCGTCCGCATGTTCCTGGCGGAGAAAGGCGTCACGATTCCTGTCGTTGAGGTGAACACACGACAAAAGGAGCAGTTCGCGCCCGAGTTTGCGAAACTCAATCCGTTTTGCACGGTGCCCGTGCTGGAACTGGACGATGGGACGTGCATTGGCGATTCGGTCGCAATTTGCCGCTATATCGAGGTTCTGCACCCAGAGCCGCCGTTGATGGGGCGGGACGCCAGGGAACAGGCGATCATCGAGATGTGGGACCGGCGCGCCGAGCTGGAAGGGGTGAACGCCGCTGGAGAGCTTGTGCGCAATGCAGCGCCGATGTTCGAGGGCCGGGGAATAGCCGGCGTGCCCGACGGTTTTCCGCAAATACCCGCATTGGTCGATCGCGGCAAGAAACGGATGGCGCGTTTCTTTGATTTCTGGAACCGGCAGCTGGCCGATAACGCCTTCGTTGCCGGCCCGGATTTCTCGATTGCCGACATCACGTCGTTCATTGCGATCGAATTTGCCAAACGGGCCGAAGTCACCATTCCCGCACAATGCAAACATGTCGCGCGCTGGTACGAGTCGGTATCGCAACGGCCCAGTGCCAGTGCCTAGCAGGGATCGCACCGGAATTCCCGGCTGATTGATCAACACTCCAGGAGGCAGAACACGTGATTGTCGTACACCACTTGAATAATTCCCGCTCGCAACGCGTCCTCTGGCTACTGGAGGAACTGGCAATGCCGTACCGGATCGAGAATTATCAGCGCGACCCCAAAACCAACCTCGCGCCCCCGGAGCTGCGTGCCATTCACCCGCTCGGCAAGTCCCCGGTGATGCAGGATGGCGACCTGATCCTGCCGGAGTCCGGCGCGATCATCGAGTACCTGCTCGAGCGTTATGGCGAAGGCCGGTTGGCGCCGCGGGCCGGCACGCCGGAGCGCGTGCGTTACCTGTACTGGATGCACTTTGCGGAAGGAACGATGATGCTTCACCTGGTGTCGCGGCTGTACCTGACGCGCGTCGGGGAGGCGGCGAGGGCGATGCAGGAACGCGTCGAAGTGATGATCGGCAACGAACTGGACCTGGTCGAAGAGGAACTTGGCCGTAGTCCGCATCTGGCGGGTAAGGAGTTCAGTGCCGCGGATATCCAGATGGGGTTCCCGCTGGAATTTGCGGTGTACGCGAAACTCGCGAGCGCGAAGCATGGCAGGCTCAAGGAATATCTTGCGCGCATGCAGGCCCGGACCGCGTATCGGCGTGCGATCGAGGCGGGCGGGGCGTACGCTTTCGACAGTTCGGGCACGAACTGATCGGACGGTGTGCCGGGCGCGTCTGAACAAACCGCCAGCCGTTCGACGGAGCCGCCAGGATGCGCACAATCGGTCTGATCGTGAATCCCGTCGCCGGGATGGGGGGTAGCGTCGGACTGAAAGGCACCGATGGCGAGATGCACGCGAAGGCGCTGGCGCTGGGGGCCGAGCCGGTCAGCCCGGCGCGGGCGCGGGAGTTCCTGTCTCACATTTCCTGCCGCGACGCGATCCGGTTGCTGGTGGCGCCCGGTCCGATGGGCGCAGATCACGCGGATGCCGCCGGACTGGTCTATGACACCGTCGGTACGCTAACGGGTGAGCCGACGGGGAAGGACACGATCGCCATTGCGCGCGAAATGCTGGACGAGGGCGTAGAACTGATCGCCTTCGCGGGTGGCGACGGTACTGCGCGAGATATCGCCGATGCCATCGGGCTGCGCGTGCCGGTCATCGCAATACCGGCGGGCGTAAAAGTCTACAGCTCGGTGTTCGCATACAACCCGCGGGCGGCAGCGGAACTGCTCGACGCGTTCGTCGACGGTGCGGACGTGTCCGAGGAGGAGGTCCTGGATATCGACGAGGATGCGTTCCGTGCCGGGATCGTCAATTCGCGCCATTATGGTTTCCTGCTCGTGCCCCAGGCGAAAGAGCTGCTGCAGGCAGGCAAGGAAGTATCCGGCACGACCGGTTCCACGGCGGAAGCGAAACGGGAAATCGCCGAAGCCGTGATCGAGGAAATGGCGCCGAAGACACTTTACCTGCTAGGCCCCGGGACCACGGTGCGGGCGATTGCAGATGAACTCGGGATCGAAAAAACGCTGCTGGGTGTCGATGCGGTAGCAGACCGGCAACTGGTTGGCAGCGACCTGAACGAGCGGGCGATCCTCGAACTGCTCGACCGCCATGCCGAGGCGGTCATCGTCGTGACGCCGCTCGGCGGCAACGGCTTCATCTTCGGTCGCGGCAACAAGCAGTTCAGTCCGAAGGTGCTGCGGCGCATCGGGCGTGAAAACATCATCGTCATTGGCGACAGGGGCAAGCTCACGAGGCTTTCTTCCTTGCACGTCGATACCGGCGATGCGGAACTGGACGAATCGCTGTCAGGCTATATGGATGTCATCATCGGCCGCAACCACAGCAAGATGATGCGTGTGAAGTAGCCGGGGCATGGCGCCTGCGGCAGGGCGTTGAAAAAGGCAGGGCGGAAGGGTTGTCCGGGTTCGTCCAGACTGGTCGTCGTTCATGGCAAAAGTCTTGCTCTTCCCGTGCTGTGACCTTCACGAAGCACGCGAAGCAACGCGTGCCCCTGTCATGGAGAGGATGTGTGCACAATGGACACCGGAAAACCCTTTGCAATTCCCGCCAGATTTGTCGTTCTCGATGTGATCGGCACCGTGCTTCTGGCTACCGGACTTCTGAAAGTCGTCGCCGGCATCGACTGGCTTCCGCCGCAACTGCTTTTTGAAGGGTACGGTTTTGCCTTTATTGTTGGCGGCGCAATACTGATGGTCCCGTTGATCGCGCATGTCGTGGTTCATGCGATCAGCCGGTCAGGACAATCCGTCAACCCGTAACGGATTCCTGGTCGCCTGTTTCGCCGGTTGCCGGCGAGTCAGGCGGTCAAGGCCATATGCAGGATCTGCAACAACCTGGTCATACGGGGCTGGCAATGGCCGACAGATTGTTCCATGCGAAAAAAAAGGCGGTCCTGATGACCGCCTTTTTCATGCTTGCCCCGCGCCTTCACGTCACGGGAGCCGCGCTCAAGCTGCGCTGATATTATCCGCGGCCAGTTTGCCACGCTCGCTGATTACCTCGTAGCTGACGCGTTGCCCTTCGTTCAACGTGTTCATGCCGGCACGCTCAACGGCACTGATGTGCACGAATACGTCCTTATCACCGTTTTCCGGTGAGATGAATCCGAATCCTTTGGTGGCGTTGAAAAACTTAACTGTTCCGATAGCCATATGTCAGGCCTCCTTGACAAAAATTACCGCGCCAATCGGGCGCGCAAACGAACAACTGAACTGTAGTGGGTAGTCTTTGAACTAGAGGCCGGAGAACCCGGCACGAAGCGGAGATAAGCCAATACAAAAGTCGTAAGCCTATATTGGGGGCCGCATCGACGAATTGCAAGGTGCAGGTCGAAATTAAGGCCGCGCCATGCCGACCCGGTCACGGGCCGGGCTCTGTTTCTTGTTTCTGCTGCCCCCGGAGCATGTGTGCCAGAGACAGGAACCGATCCGAAGGAAATGGTAATGACAGAGGGGTTTGAGCCATTGAATTGTCTGACCGTGCCGATCGCTTTCCCGTCTGTTACGCTGTAGGTGCCGCAGGCGCCCGGAGACTGGCGGCGGCACCAGATTATCCGTCGCCAGCAGCGTAAAGCGCGCCAGGGAAAAGAAACATGAAATCACTCCTTGCGGTTGTAGCCGCATTTCTGGAGAGCCGGACCAGCCGTTCCAACCTGATTGCCCTTATCAGGTTGCTGGTGGTGCTCCTTGCGCTGATCACGGCGTACAGCGCCGGGTTTCACTACCTGATGGCGCTCGAGGGCCAGCAGCACAGCTGGATCACGGGCGTTTACTGGACGCTGACCGTAATGTCGACGCTGGGTTTCGGCGATATCACCTTCCAGAGCGACATCGGGAGGGTGTTTTCGCTGTTCGTACTGGTTACAGGCGTCGTGTTCCTGCTGGTGTTGTTGCCTTTTACCTTTATCGAGTTCTTCTATGCGCCCTGGATGAAGGCGCAGGCCCGTGCCCGCGCGCCCCGCGAGCTGCCAGCCGACACCCGCAACCACATTTTGCTGACCCGCCACGGGCCGATCACGAAGTACCTGATCAAGCTCCTGAAACGGCACGCGCATCCTTTTTTCATCCTTGTCCCGACGCTGGCCGAGGCACTGGAGCTGCATGACCAGAACCTGCCCGCTGTTCTCGGTGAATTCAACGACCCGGAGACCTACCGGCGCTTGCGCATCGAGCAGGCCGCCATGGTGGTCACCACGCGCACCGATGTCATCAACACCAACGTGATCTTTACCGTGCGCGGGGTCGCTCCCGATATTCCCATCGTCGCCACGGCGACCAACGAGGCCGCCTGGGATGCCATGGAACTCGCAGGCGCCACGCGCGTGCTGCGTCTGGAGTTCATGATGGGGCAGGCGCTTGCCCGTCGCGTCATCGACCGCGATGCTTCGGCGCATCGCATCGGGGAAATCTACGGACTCCACATCGCCGAGGCCAGTGCCGGCGGAACGGCATTGGTCGGACAGAAGATCGACAAGACCGGGTTGTGGGGCGACATCGGGGTCAGCGTTGTCGGGTTGTGGGATCACGGCGTTTTCAAGCCCACCGGGCCGGAAAGCGAGATCGGGCCGAACACGATCCTCGTGCTTGCCGGCACGCCGGAAGAGTTCGACCGCTACAACCGGTTGATGTGCCGTACCGAGCGCGGCGAAAGCCGGGTCGTGATTGTCGGTAGCGGCCGGGTGGGCCGCGCGACCGCCGATGCGCTGGATGAGCGCAAGATCGAGTGGGTCACGATCGAGCTGGTCGCCGATCGGGTGCGGGACCCGGCGCGCGCCATTATCGGCGATGCGGCGAAATTCGAAATCATCGTCGCATCCGGCATGCGCGAATCTTCAACTGTCATCATTACCACGCACGACGATGACCTGAACATCTTCCTGACCATCCTCTACCGCCGGTTACGGCCCAACATCCAGATCATCTGCCGTTGTACCAATGAGCTCAACGTCCCTACCTTGCACCGGGCCGGCGCCGACCTCGTGCTGTCTTACGCCTCGATGGGCGCCAATTCGGTCTTCAACGAATTGCGCGGCAGCGACTCCCTGCTGCTCGCCGAGGGTGTGAACGTATTTTCCGTACGCGTGCCGCCGGCGCTTGCTGGCCGCACCATCGGTGACTGTGCGATTCGCGCCGAGACCGGTTGCACCGTCATTGCTGTCGAGCTCGCCGGAAAGCGCATCGTCAATCCCTCGCGCGACGCGCTGCTCCCGGAGGAGGCCGAGTTGGTCCTGATTGGCACGCTCGAGGCGGAGGAGAAGTTCGTCCGGCGATTTGCCCGGAAGGAACGCCAGTAATGGCTGGCATCGAGGCGCTGACATGACGTCTCTCCCCGAAAATTGCGCGGCGCGATGAGGAAATTCAAGCGGCTAACCGGTATCGCGGCCATTACGGTGGGCCTGGTCGTATTGTTCGCGATGCTTGTGTGGCTTGCGATCTACTTCGGTGCGCGCGGCGTCGATCTGGCTGCGTTGCGGGCTTCGTTTGGGCCGGAATTCGGCTACTGGGGGCCGGTGCTGCTTCTTGCCGTGCCGGGGCTGCTACTCGTTTTTCATGGCAAGCGCATGCTGCGAGATGCACCGGTATCGTTGCTTGAACTCTTCGAGGTGTCGGGCTTGCTGGTGATAGTTGCCGTGCTGTTCTTTCTGGTAACGCAATGAAGCGATTCACCTGCGCGACTCGGGATCAGGCGCGCCATAGCGCCTTGCATTGCAAGCCGCGTATTCATTCGCGGTCATCCCTTGTCAGGGAAGAAAATCCGCCCGCACGTACAGGGAACTGCCCGGCGCGTAACACATAGCGTCAAATCCGGCATGCCCGAAAAGCTCCCGGCCTGCCGTCATATCCGCAGGGCGTTGATGATTTCCGGCTTGTTGAACAGTCGGCCAATCTTTGTCTCGAGCGCGGATTCAGCCAGCCTGGAATTCTTGTCAGCGCTCATCGCAGCACCGCTGACCTTCTCCTCGCCGCTAATGCGATTGGATGCCAGGATTTGGCCGTCCCGGGACACGACTTCCAGGAACAAATCAAAATGGAGGTTCATATCCATATAGATATCTGTTTTCCACTCATTCACAGTCAACACAATATTCCTGGTTTCCCCGTTCTTCCCGATTTCAGCTTGCACGGCAGATGCGCCGGGCGACGTAATCTGTAGTCTTTTGACTGCAAAACCGCTATCACGCAAACCTTTTTCAAGGGCGTCGGCCAAGTCACTGGTAAAGCCATCTCCGCTGGCAGTGGTGACGTCAAACGGATTGCCAAACCCGCCCCGTTGCAGGCCAACGAAGTCGGGTTTCTTCTCGCCACTCAATACGTATTCTCTGTTCTCCAGCACGCCCATGCCGACAGTTCCGCCGCCAGCCACGGGCAACGCGATTTCCGCGCGGCGATAATCATATTGGTTGCCGACGGCACAACCCGTCATCAACAAAATGAAAAAAGAGACTCCTATGAAACCGGATGTCCTCATTGCGATTCCCCTGCCGTTTGTTTCTCAAATATTTTCCCCAGAACTTCCTTGACCATTTCCTCCGGTGTCTTTCTTACCAGAGACGTTCTGTATGATCGGCCTGTTGCAAATCTGTATTCGGTTTCCGGGTCCTGCAGATACACGGTCAGTTCGATCATGTACATCGTGATATCCCACATCCAGCTATCTTCATAAGTTACGACGGCGTCTACGGAGGCCGGTGGTGTCGGAGAAACACCAGAGGTGGCGGTTTTTCCCATGGTATTCAGCTCCGCCGCGATCAGCTGCTCAACGCCGCGTTCATCGGTAGGAAGCCGTACGACATAGAAGGTGTTCAGAGCCGAAAGGTTGGTTGCCGGATCTACGTCGGCGATCAACTCTTGATTGGCACAGCCGTTGAGGAGCGCCAGAAATGTAACCGCCACCAGAATGAAACATGATTTCTTCATTGCTGCCGTCCTTTTCTGTCGGGAAATAAAACTACGCGAATGGCGCTTATGCGTTTGTGCTGCTCCGCGTCACGACAGACACCAAACAAATTTCCCATAATCCGCACCTTCGAATTTCTGTCAATCGTTGCTGCCTGTTGTGTTTGCTGAGTCTTAAGTGAACACTACACTTCATTGTTTCGGTGTCAATTCACTCGGGATATAAGAAACGGATGAATTTGATGTAGGTCAAAAGGGTGCGTCGGATGGCGCCACTGACGGCAGTCGCAACCACCGGCAACAGAATCCCGGTGGAACTGGCCGGCGGTTGCGGGGCAAACCCGGTGAACAATCTACCGCTTGGCGTGGGCGACGTAGCAGTGTGTTGTGCTTGCTTCAACTGTCAGACGGCAGGCAAGAGGGCAGTGCCTCATAGTTCTGGTAGGCGCCCGCGGATGTTTCGGTTGCCTGGCCTGCCTCCCGAGCCAGTTCTTCCACGTAATCACGCATTGCTTCGAGTTCTTTGCTGACCGCCCATTGATCCGCGCTGGTTCCCAGCGCCCGCATGGCAGTGACAGGCGGCATCGGTGTTTTGGCGCGATGGTCCGGGGGTATCTCCCATGCCGTCAACCGCACCAGCATCCGCGGTGCGCATCGGCGCAAATTCTCCGTGACCTGATCCGCCTTGCCGGACAGGAAATTCGGCGGAAACCGCTCGGCGGTGAAGTGACATGTTGCGCAGTAGCGAAAGAATGGCCGCAGTCTCTCCTCCGCCACCACGACGGCGTCGATCTCCGGCGCGTCGAGTGTCGGCGCGGGCATTCCAGTGTCGTCAACACAGCAGCGGAACGTCCTTGACATCGACTCCCCCGGCGCGCCCAGCTCTGCGAGAAGCGCCGGCATCAGCTTCGCACGCATCAAGGGCACGTTGTCGAGCAAGGCGGGTTGATGCTCCAGCACCCTGTCGATGGCCCGATGCACCAGCGCGAAGTCGTTGACGAGAATCGCTTCAAGCTGCGCGTCAATGGTTCCTGATGCGCTGTCCTGTCTGTCCTTGCCGCTCCAGCGGATCGTTACGCCGGCGAGTCTGCGGCCATCGGGCAGCCTTGTCGAAAGGGCTGCCGTCTTCGGCGCCGCACGCAGCATGCTTTCCGTATTCGAGCGCTGCGCCGGGCCGACATCGAGGTTGACGTCACGCACGGTGCCGGCCGGGCCAAAGCTGAGCCAGTCGATACGGCCGCTACCGTTTTCTTCCACCTGGGCGACGAGGCTCATCGAGCGTTCCGCGCCCGGGTCACCGGTGCATTGCAGGTTGAACCGCGAATTGGACGAGGCACGCCTGGCGGTGCATTGCGCACGATACACGGAGCGTTGCACTCCCGCGTCGGCCTCGCTTCGAACCAGAAGGCTGTCCAATGTGCGGAAATCGTCCACCGCAAGGAAGTTGGCCCATCCGGAAATGATCCGCGGCGTATCCATGGCACCGGAAAACCGCAAGATCTCGCGCGGCGGCCGGGGCGTGAGCGGATCGAGGTGCGGCGGGACATTCGCCGCGGCTATCCAGTCGAAAGTTGAACTCCCGGAGCCAGCGCCGGCGTACGGCGACGCCGCGCCGAGCGGATTGCGGTCGGGGAGGCTGGATTGTGCAACGCGCAGACCCTCCGGCCATGTGCGCGCCCAGACACGAGTGAAAGTTGCAACGAAGTCGTTCTGAAAGCGCGGCGCGTTGGCATCGAAATCCAGACTGCCGGAAAGTCCGTACTGCAACACCGCGGCGAAGGCCGCGGCGCGGCAGCGCCGGGAGCGAAGCGGATCATGCTCGTCCGCGCAGCCCCGCTGCCACAGGGCCTGAAACGTTACCAGGTCGTTGGCCCGCATCGTCGCCTTGTCGATATGATCGGGGAAGTCGATGTTGGCTTGCGTCGAGAGATCCATGTCGGTTCCGCTCTCTCGCAGCAGGTCGACCACGCGCGCGTTGGCGTTGGTTTCGCCCCAGACGGGCCGGGAAAAGATCGGCGCGTGATTCTGGTGGCAGGAAATGCAGATCGCCCGGTCCGCATAAAAAACTCTTGGCCGTGCGCCGGCGCGGTAGTCCTTTACGAGCTGGAATTCGAAGCGTCCTGCCGCTTCGTTGTAGCTGATCACTTCGAGAGTGGCGGTCTTCTCGACATATCCGATGTAGAGACGATCCTTGAGAAGCATGCCGGCGTCGCGCGCATCCGTGCGCGGCTCTCCGGTGACCGCGATCACTGTGCGTGGATACCTGAAGAATTCGGGCGCAGCCGCTGCCCGCTGCAACGAACGGCCCATCGGAATGATTGCGATTCCGATTCCGCCCATGAACTCGCGGTTAGACGAGTGTGTGCGAATCTTCTCGACCAATGCCGGAAAAGGGAAGGGCACCCGGTAGGTACTGGCGCCGTTACCGGTATCGGTTACGAGAAAGTCGAACAACGAACGCCCTGTTGGCGGCAAGTCGGGCCCGGCGGTGGCGGGATCGACTGCCCACGAGGAATAATCGTGAACAGCGTTGTTCGCGGAAAGCCCGGCAGCGCCGGAGTCCGCCCGGGACGCGGTGGAGGCCGCGTAGACCAGGCCAATCGCGCAGGCCGCAGCCAGCAGGCCGTGAACCGCAAACCGGGACGACGGCACTTCTACGACCCGGCCTGTCGCATGCCGAATGTGCGCCGGCTTGCGTACGTATCGGACTGTGCGGCCAATCGATAGTCGATGATGACGTCAAGAATCACGCCTTGTTCACCCCGCTGTTTCACACGGGTCACGGCTGCCTGCAGTCCCCCGTTTCGATATTCAGTTGGCCGCGCCCATCTCCAGAAGTGGGATTCTAGACACTGGGTGACGGTGGTCTTTGACGTGGCGCAATCCCGGCGTGATTGTCCGGATTGCCGGCGGCGCGGAATGCTATTCGACGTGCGGGCCGTTCGAGCCCTCTTCGGGAGAGGCCGGGACGGACAGGAATACTTTCTTGACGATCTGCGTCACGGCCAGATAGACAACAGCGCTGGCCGCCGCAACCCGGATGGCTCCGCCGATCAGTTCCGTTAACCCGCCCATGTAAAAGAGGACTGCGAATCCCAGTGCCGCCAGCCCGACCGTCCATGCCGCCATCTTGAAAATGGTGTAGGCCAGTGAGCCGGCAAGCCGCGTGAATGCAAGGAGATGTTCGGTGATTCCGGTTTGATGTTTAAGTGTCGTCATTCCCGCCTCGCCTTTCTGTTACCACAGTGTCCGGTAAGCAGAATCCGGCAACGGGGCTTGCACTGCTGCACTCATTGCGACAATTGCTTGACCGTGTGCGCCGACGATTTTGTTCGTACGATGACCGGCCAATGCGTTGCCGGGGCCGCCCGATCGGGCGAAGGATTGCCCGTCACACGGGTGACACGGCGAGGGGCAGCAGGTTTGACGGCGGAACGCAACACACCGGCCGAATGAGGAAAAGAAGGTTTCCGGCTCAAGGAAAACCGAGCCCGCCGTCTTCAGCCGCCAGTCAGCTTCTCGCTCGAAATCGGGTGCCTGTTTCATGCCGGTAATGGTGGAGGGTATAGTCGAAGTGCGCCTTGCGGAGAAATCCGGTTGCAAGGTGGAGCATTTGGCCCGGCTCCCTGAAACACGTGCCGACGCTGTGCGAACTGTGTCTGATCCCGTTCGTTTGCCGGGTTTCTCCGGATGGGGAAGGAGCGGGTGTAATCGATGAACCTGTCGGGATCGGGGTGGCGTTCGCGATGTCCCCGCGGCGCCTGGGCGTATTGCGCCAGAAATTGCGGTCTGCACGGAACTGGCACGCTCAGGCTGATCTAATCTGGTGATGCGCAGCCGGGCATGAGTGTTTTGCCGGCGGAACGAAACAGTCAGAACTTCTGGAGGTCGAGTAATGAAGACAGCAACAATGAACCGCCGCAAATTTCTTGCAATGATGTCCGCAGCAGGGCTTGCCGGGCTCGCCCCGGGCATTTCCTTTTCACGCGAACAAATGCCGGTACGGCAAATCCCGGGTACCAGCGAGTATCTGCCGGTCATCGGACTGGGATCGACCAAACCGGTCGGACAGATTGCCGAGCGGGGCACCGGCCCGATTGCCGGGGTGTTGCGCGCACTCGTACAGAACGGCGGCGCGGTTGTCGATACCTGGCCGAGCGATCCTTCCAACGACGAGGCGTTCGGTCAAGTCATCAGCGAGCCCGACTTGCGCGATGCGCTGTTTATCGCGAGCAAGATCGATCGCACCGGCAAGCGGGAGGGGCTGGCGCAGTTCAGCGACATACAGCGCCTCTACCAGCGCGAGACGATCGATTTGATGCAGGTGTTCAACCTAACCGACATCAAGACGCAGTGGGCAACCCTGCAGGAACTGAAAGCATCGGGCAAGGCGCGCTATATCGGCGTCACCGTGTCGAGTGCGAGCCTGTATGGCCAGCTCGCGGACTTCCTCGCACGTGAAAAACCGGACTTTGCGCAGGTCAACTACTCGATCACCGAGCGGGAAGCCGAGCAGAGAATGCTGCCGATGCTGCAAGACAAGGGCGTCGCCGTCGTCATCAACCGGCCTTTCATGAATGGCGATTACTTCCGCAAGCTCGGCGATCGTCCGTTACCGGATTGGGCGGCCGATTTCGGCTGTGAGAGCTGGGCACAGTTCTCCCTGAAGTACATCCTGCCGAACCCGGCAATCACCTGCGTGCTGACCGAGACCACCAAGCCAAAGCACATGGCCGAGAATGCGCGTGCCGCTTTCGGGCGCATGCCCGATGAGGCTCAGCGCGCCCGCATGCGCGCGCTGATCAGCACGGTTTGATGACGCCGCCGTTATTTTGACCTGTCGCGGTGAGCCGGGGGTGCCTGGCGCTCGTTGAGTTCCGGCTAGCCGCGCACACGCTGATTGTCCGGATCGAAAAGTGAGCCGCGTCCGGCAATGCGCACCGTCATCGGATAGTGGCCGTCACCCCCTTCATCAAAATATTCGAGCGTAAGTTTTTCGCCAACCCTCGCTCGTTCGAATGGGAGATAGCCCATGACCGCATGCACGCCGAGCGATGGACAGTAAGCGGTGCTGGTGCTGTAGGAGCGCCGGCCTTTGCCGTCAACGAGGACTTCCCTGTTTGCCGGATCGAGTATCGGCCACATGCCTACCGGGTAACGCGGTGTGCCGCCGTCGATCGATAGCGTGTCGAGCGTCATCGTGCAGAGCATTGCCGCGGGTTGTTGCCCGCGGCCGGCGAGATAGGCCTGCTTGCCTACGAAATCGGCTGCCTTCACTTTTGCTCGCGTGACGCCGGATTCATGGGCACTCCACCCGGTTTCCAGATCCGCGCCCTGGAGCCGGAAGCATTTCTCCAGGCGGCGGCTTGACGCATACGTCTCGATTCCCACCGGCACCACGCCGGCATCGAGCAAGGCATCGTAGAGCGGCAACGCAACAGCAGGATCGTTGTCGAGGTAGAGCTCCCAACCAAGTTCGCCGACGTAGGAGATGCGCACTGCCCACACATCCACGGTTCTTCCACCGGGCAACGCCAGCGACAGCGCGCGCGCCGTGGCAAACGGAAAAGCGTCGTCTGACAGGCTGCCGGGGTCGACGAACCTGCCAAGTGCCTGCCGCGCCCGCGGGCCCCACAAGCCCAGGGTCGCGAGGTCGTGCGTTCGAATGGCGATGTCGGCATCGAGCCCATGGTCGTCGCGGTGGTTGCGAATCGTGACCCAGTCGCGATTGCCGTCCGCGCCGCCGGTAATGACGCGGAACTGATGGTCTCCGAGGCGGCAGACGACAAGATCGGCATGCACGCCGCCATCATGGTTTAGGAAGTTGGTGTAGACAACCGAACCTGCCGGCTTGTTGCCGCCGACTTGTGCAACCGAGAGGGTTTCCAGCAGCAGCGCGGCGTCCGGCCCCTGCACCTCGAAGATCGCGAAGTGGGACAGGTTGATCATGCCGGCGTCGTCACTCAGGGCCAGATGCTCGGCGTTGGCAATTTCGTAAGGAACGTGGCGGCGGTCCCACTCGTTGTGCCGTACCGGAACCTTCGCCAGGTAACGAGCGAGTTTCTTCTCGTTGGAGGCATACGCGTAGGCACGCTCCCAGCCGCCGACTTCGTTGTCGAAGTAGCCGCCGAGCTCTTTTTCGCGTTCGTAGAACGGACTGTGGTAGAGGTCGCGCCCGCTGACATAGGGCTCGCGCGGATGGACCGGCGGATAGTAGATTTTCCGGGCGTTCTCGTAGCAACGCCCGCGCACGTACTCGCGATTCTTTTGTGCCGGATAGAAGCGCGAGATATCCGCGGTGTGCATGTCAACGGGAGTCGTTCCTTTCAGCATCCATTCAGCGCACAAGCGTCCCACGCCGGGCCCGTCTTTCACCCAGGCTGCCTCGCACAGCCAGAGCCCGCGTACTTCGGGCGTTTCGCCGATGAGCGAACTGCCGTCGCTCGTCACGGATAGCAGTCCGTTGAAGGAGCCGCGTTCGTCCCAACCGAGTTGCTCCAGTATCGGCACGGTTTCGCTGGCGCGGGCCAATGGATCCATAACCTGTTCGAGTTCGATGTGGCGCATGGAGGCGGAAACCCTTGTCTTGTCCGGGTTGCCGATGTCACTGGCATCGACCAGGCGCGGTTCATGCGGTTCGTAGTAACCCCATTCGAGCATCCCGCCCTCGGCGCGACCGGTGTCGCGCACATAAGCCGAATTGCCCGGGTCTCGCAGCAGCGGATAGACCAGGTATTCGTCCGTGCCCTGAATGCTCTCGAGCGGCCCGAAAAACAGCAGCGGATGTTCGATCGGCCATAGCGGGACGCCGACCCCGGCCATCTCGCCCAGCAAAGGCCCCCAGATGCCGCATGCAATCACCACGAGCGGCGCGCGGATCGTGCCACGCGAGGTGTGCACCCCGGTCAGCCGCCCATTGGAAATTTCGAAACCGGTGGCTGCAGTATTGATGTAGGAGCGCAGTACGCCTTTCGTCCTTGCGCCTTCGACCATACGATGCACCATGTCCTGCGAACGCGGCGTCACGAGTCCGGCATCCGGGTCCCACATTGCGCCACGGATCGACGATTCGTCGAGCAGCGGAAATTTTTCCTTCGCTTCCTTCGGCGAGATCAAACGAACGTTGGTGCCGAACGCCTTGCCTGAACCGACCTTCCGCTTGAGTTCTTCCCAGAACACATCGTCATCCGCCCGGCAAATTTCCATTCCGCCGCGTTTCGTGAAGCAACCGTTCTGGTCGTAGAACCTGCGGCTGAACCCGGTCGTCCAGTTGGAAAGCTTGTCGTGGGTGGTGTTGAAGATGAAATCGGACGCGTGGCTGGTGGATGCGATGTCGGAAGGGATTACGCCCGCCTGTTCGATGCCGACGATGTCGCGCGCGCCAAACTCCGCCAGAAAGTGCGCGAGCGATGCGCCCACGATGCCGCCAACACCGACTATTACCACGTCGGCGCTGTCCGGGAAACCTTGAACCTGATTCATACGCTCCACCCTCTCTCAATCGTGACACTATCGCATTTTCTGCGGCCGTGGGCACGGGTCACGCAAATGCCGCCCTGGCGCCGCGCCGCAAACGACACGGATCCCGGCGGGCGGTCCATCGCGTCGGCCGGGGAAGAGATCCGGGGTTTTACGGAGTATGACAAACAGCCGTTACAGTGCCGGTGTACGAGACGCCGCATATTCTGCAAACTACGCCGCGCATGCCGGAACTTTTCTTCGGCGGCCCGCTTGGAGGAGAAGAACCATGAAGATCGAACAACGGCTGAAGGAACTCGGTATCGAACTGCCGCCCATTCCCGGATCGGCCGGCAACTATTTGCAGTACGTGCAAACCGGCAACCTTATTTTTCTCTCCGGTGCGGGACCGCGCTCAGCCGATGGCCGCCCGCCGGCCGGCAAGGTGGGGTCGGACATGTCGGTCGAAGAGGCTTACCGGCACGCCCGCGACGTCGGCCTGATACAGATCGCCAAACTGAAGGACGCGTTGGGAGACCTGGACCGGGTCACCCGCATCGTCAAGGTGCTTGGCATGGTCAACGCGGGGCCGGAATTCGCCGAGCATCCCAAGGTGATCAACGGTTTTTCCGACCTGATGGTGGAAGTATTCGGGGACAAGGGCCGCCACGCCCGCTCCGCCGTCGGTATGGGCTCGCTGCCTTTCGGCATCCCGGTGGAGATCGAGGTAATCGTGGAGGTGGCCGGGTAGCCCGTCGTTTTGCGCGCTACGTATTAGCGGCGCGGCGAGTTGTCCGGTTTTCCATTGCCCAACTCGGCGTTCAATTCGTTGATGCGCAGTTCGCCATCGCGGGTCTGACCGCCGATCGCGAGGAAGCGTTGCATGTTTTGTCGCGCCTCATCCGTGCGCAAGAGTCGTTCGAACAGATAGGCTTCCTCGAACAGGCCATCGAGCCACGGCTTGTCTGCTGCGTTGACGCTTTCCTTCGCGAGCCGGACCGCGGGCGGCGGGTACGAGGCGATGCGGCGTGCCAGAGCATCAACGAACGGGCCGATCTCATCGGCCTCGAAGACGCGGTTGAGCCATCCCCAGCGTTCGGCCGTCTCGGCATCGAGATCGTCGCCACCGAGGATCAATTCGAGTGCGCGTCCGCGCCCGATCAGGCGGGGCAGGCGTTGCGTGCCGGTACCGCCGGGCAGGATCCCGAGCGGCACTTCCATCTGATTGATTCTGGTCTTGCCGCGCACCCCGAAACGCATGTCGAATGATGCTGCGAGCTCGGCGCCGCCGCCACCTATGCGGCCCTCAATCTGGGCGATGATGATCTTGTTCATGCATCGGAAGCGTTCGCACAGCGCGTGAAACGGCTTGAGCTGGACATCCTTTTGTGGCTCGAAGTCCGTTGGCCGTTCAAGGATCGCCGCAACATCGAAATGCGCGAGGAAAAAGTCGGGGTCGGCACTTCTGACCACCACCACGGTCAGCTCCGGATCTGCCTTGAGTGCTGTCGACAGCGTCGTGAGCTCGGCGAACAAATCCATGGTAATCACATTAGCCGGGGGGTTGCTGATGGTCACGTGCGCAACGCGCCCGTCGACGGAGACCTTTAACAACTTGAAGTCATAGGACATGGGGATATCGACAGCCTCCTGTGTTCAAGGACACTCGATCGAAGTGCCGGTGCATGATCAATGGGGCGGGTACGTTCTGACGGGCGGGCGTTCATCGCAAGTGCCGGGCAGGGGCCTGGTCACATTGCCGCCCGTTCAGGGTCGCCCCCGAACCAACCCGGTGCGGACGGACGGCACATTCTCTTGCCTCAGTCCGGACCCCAGACTTCGGCCAGCAGGCGCACCCAGTTATCTCCCATGACCTTGCGGATTTTCGGCTCGGACCAGCCGGCCCGTTCCATGGCCGCGGTGAGGTTGGGGAAGTCTCCGATGGCGCGCATGCCCTGCGGATTAAGGATCTCGCCAAACTCGGTCAGTTTGCGCGCGTTGCCTTTGTCGTGGGTGATCCATTCGAAAAATTCCTTGCCATATCCCTGGGTGAAGTCGGTGCCGATGCCGACGCTTTCCTCTCCGGCCAGGTTGATGATGTAATCGATTGCGGCAATGTAGTCGTCGACGGTCGAATCAACGCCTTTTGCGAGGAACGGCGGGAACATGGTCACGCCGATAAAGCCACCGCGTTCGGCGATGAAACGCAATTCTTCGTCTGACTTGTTGCGCGGGTGGGCCTTCAGCCCGGACGGCAGGCAATGCGAATAGCAGACCGGCTTGGTGGAGGCAAGAATGGTATCGCGTGAAGTCGTCGCGCCGACGTGGGACAGGTCGCACAGCATGCCCACCCGGTTCATTTCGGCGACGATTTCCCTGCCGAAATCGGACAGCCCTGAATCACGCGATTCGTAGCAGCCGCTGCCGACCTGGTTTTGCGTGTTGTAAGCCAGCTGCGCAATGCCCACGCCCAGTTCCTTGAACAACTGCACGTAACCGATCTGATCCTCGAACGCGGAGACATTCTGGAAACCGAGAACGATGCCGGTCTTGCCCTCGCGTTTGGCGCGGGCGATGTCCGCCACACCGTAGACCTGCGTCAGCAGGTCGGCGTGGTCGCGAAACCAGTCCTTCCAGAGGGCGATGTTGCGCATGGTGTCGCGGAAACCTTCCCACACCGAACAGGTGCAATTTGCAGCGGTGACACCGCCCCTGCGCATATCCTCGAACACCGCCCGGGACCAGTTCGAAACATTCAGGCCGTCGAAGACAATCAGATCATCGTGCAGATTGGATGCGCCCACTTGTCTTCTCCCCGCCATGCACGGCAATTGAAAGAACGCAATGTAGCACAGGCACATTGCTTGACGGCGACTGGTAGAACCGGCGCAAGCGCGAACTACTGCGCATGAGCGGCCGGTGTGCGAACGTTCGGGACGCTTGACGCGCAGCGCCGCAATCGTGGACCATGCAGCCGGCTGGAGTTCGAAATTTACGGGGCGATCGTGGAACCAGACAAACAGGCGGTGGCTTTCGAGGAGATCAGGTCCTGCCTGGAGATCAACGATGCGGGACGAGTGCTTCTGAAGGGCCAGGAGATGCTGCTCCTTCCGCGACATTTCTTCCGTTACATTCTGCGGGAAGTGTATCTTCGAGCCGGCGAGCGCGTCTTCGAGGAAATCTTCTACAAGGCGGGTTTTGACGGCGCGTTCACCTTTTGCACGCGCTACCGCGAAATCAACGAGTGTTCGCCCCGTGAGGCTGTCGAGTTCTACCTCGCCGAGATGAGCGTGCGAGGTTGGGGCGCGTTCGACATCGTACGGTTCGTTCCCGCGGCGGGCGTCCTCGATGTCGTGCTCAAGGGTTCGGCGCTGGTGCCGGATGGGGATCTGCCATCCGGGCACCTGACCTGGAAAGGTGCGATGGTCGGGGCGGTTCGCTCGCTGCCGAACATTACCGAGGGTATGGCACTCGTGGCCACCATGGAAGAGACGGCGGATGGCTGCAAGATTGCCGTCCGGCCAGAATAGGGGATAGCAACCGGCGGTAAAACGTTTCGCTGCGATGCAGAAGGCGCGGACTCAAGGTCCGTGGGCAGACAGCGTCCCCCGGTGGGAAACAGGGATGGCTGCGCAGTGCGCTGTTGTGCAGCGGCGCACAAGGAAACCGGCGCGTTCGGCACCGGTTTCCCAAAACAGATAGCCGCTGCCGGTTGCCTATTGCGAGAGTTTCTCGAAGGTCTTGTCCGCTTTCGCGATCGTGCCTTCCGGGTCCTTGTCGAAAACGGCTTTCGCTTTGGCGCTACTGAAGCAATAGGTAACGCCGTCCATTTCGACGTTGACCGAGCAGTCTGTTTCCACTTCCTTGCCCATCGAAAGACCGGTCACACACAGATTGTCATATTCGCCCTCTACTTCCGCGGCATGGGAAACGCTGGCAATGCCGATCAGTGCAACCGATAGCAACAACTTCCTGGACTTCATGGTGAATCTCCTCGTGGTGTGGTTCAAACTTGAACCAGCCGGTTAGACCGCTTGGCAAAAACGGCGTTCTTGAATGCCAGACAAATACCCGGTTAAATTGAGAGGCGGTTGGTTAACAAAGCAGGATTGTCGCTTTCCGGCATCAGTTATCCGGTCCCGCCATGCGGCATACAACTGCCAGGGCGGGCAGTCCCGCGCAAAGCGTTGAGTCCGGCGAACGGGGAGTCGTCTGTACCTGAGAAGCATGTATTGGGGTACCGCCCGGTCAGGGGGGGCGACTTGAGAAACCCGAAGTGCTGGCGGCAAGGCCGGCCTTGATGTTCGCCGAGGCAAGGCAGGTTCGATTCGGCGCCGGTTTTCCGCCAACCCGGATTCCGTCACAGCCGGTTTCTCGTTTGTGCAACGTTGTCACTGGAGATCGCGATGAGGTCAGGACTCGTATTGATTGCGCTGTTTATCGTTAGCCGTTACGGGCTGGCGAATGACTTGTCGGTGGCTTACCAATCATCGAGCAGCACACCTCTCGATAATCCGCACGATCTGAAACTGTCGCCGGACGGAAAATACCTGTTCGTTTCCGACCTCGGTAACAACCGGGTCGTATTGCTGGACCCGGAAACCTTGTCGTTTGTCAGCGCGTTCGGCGCGGACCACCAGTCGGGCACGCACGACATCGATTTCGATGCGCGAGGACAGGCCTATGTGGCCGACACGCACAACAACCGGGTCACCATATACCGGATCGACAATACCTCGGCGACACTCACCGGCGAACTCAAAGGGCCGGTACGGGGACCCGAAGGCGTGCTCGTGCACTCCAACGCGCGTGTTTATGTCGCCGGCGCCTGGTCGGGCAATGTGGTGGCCTACGAGCGCGGTCGGGTCGTGAGCGAACTGGGCGGACTGTCCTTTCCGCATGATCTCGAGGAAGACGCCGACGGCAATATCTGGTTATCAGACTCCGGGAACCACCGGGTGTTGTTACTCTCGCCCGAACTGAAAATCCTGCGTGAGTTGGGACAGGCGGCGTACGACTTCAACGGCGTGCGCTATATGGACTTGCTCGATGACGGGACCCTGATCGTTGCCGACAAGAATAACCACCAGGTCAAGTTCATAGGCCCCGACGGGAAACTGCTGTACGTCATCGGCAGCGGCAAGCGTGAAGAAGGGCCGGGCAAGTTCGCCACGCCCGAAGGTGTCGAGGTCAGGGGCGATACGCTCTGGTTCTCCGATTCGGGTAATGATCGGGTAGTCAAATACGTGATACAACGACGGTAAACCGCTTTTGCCGTCCGGCATGCGCTGCCGGGACATTGTCGATGGCGGGAAAGCATGCACGGCAACGGCCGGTGCCGGCGAGTTCTTCAACCAACGGCGACAATCGCGTCCCGCAGGGCTATGCCAGCATGCGGGAATGGCAACAGCCGATGGGTTGGCAAGTGGCCAGCGAGGCCACGGGTTCCTTGCCTGGCTGCCGCGTCGTTTCGAAAGGCGTGTGGTTAATCGCGGCCAATATGATGGGCACACTGCGGACAAGGGCCCAGGCCAGCCTCGGGCGCTTTGGGCTTGTCCTGCGCAAACATGACTGAAAGGACAACACTGATGGGCAGCAAATCCTCATTTCGCGTCGCGGTGCTGCCGGGTGACGGGATCGGCGTGGAAGTCACCGCCGCTACGCTCGCGGTGCTGCGTGCACTCGAGGAGCATCTCGGCGGATTCGCGTTCGATTTCGAGGAGCATCCGATCGGTGCGGCACACTATGCGCGCACGGGCAGCGCGTTGCCCGAACAGACGCTGCGTGCCTGCGAGGCGGCAGACGCCATGCTGTTTGGCGCCGGTGGTTTGCCGGACGTGCGATATGCCGATGGTACCGAGATCGCTCCCCAGCTCGATTTGCGCATGCACTTCGAACTGTATGCCGGGGTACGGCCGATTCGCGCGCTGAAGGGTTTGCCATCCACGCTATCCAGTCCGAGGGCGGCGGAGATCGATTTCGTTCTCGTGCGCGAGCAGACCGAGGGACTGTTCTTCGCGCACGGCAATTCGGATGTGCGTGGCGATGAGGAGGTGCGCGACACGATGCGCATTACCCGTGCGGGAACCGCGCGGGTAGCGGATTTTGCACTTCGGCTCGGCGCTCGGCGCAAGGCGCGCGGCCATCCCGGCCGTGTTACCTGCGTCGACAAGGCGAACGTGTTCGCGTCAATGGCGTTTTTTCGCAAGGTCTTCGAGGAGCGCGCGCGCGAATTCCCACAATTGCAAACGGACAGTGCCTACGTGGACGCGACCGCGCTGAATCTCGTGATGAAGCCGTGGACTTTCGACGTGATGGTCACCGAGAACATGTTCGGCGACATCCTGTCGGATTTGTGTGCTGGTCTCGTCGGCGGGATGGGGATGGCCCCCTCGGGGGACATCGGCGATGAGCGCGCGCTGTTCCAGCCCGCGCATGGGTCGGCGCCGGATATAGTTGGTCAGGGGAAAGCGAACCCGACTGCAATGCTGCTCTCGGCAGTCATGATGCTCGAATGGCTGGGCGAGAAACATCATGACGATAAAATCCTCGAGGCGGGTGAAGTGCTTGTGTCTGCGATCGAGGCGGCGTTCCAGGGGAGGGAGTTGCTGCCGTTCGAGTTCGGCGGATCGAGTGGAACCGCGGAAATTGCGCAAGCGGTCATCGGCGCGCTCGGTCGGACATAGTGATCGGTGCGCCTGTGCCCGACAGAATGACCTGATGTTTGGCGTGCGGCGTGCGCTAGCGCGCGGATTGCTCCCGGCCGCGCCCGTCCAGGTCGTTGGTCAGCGCCGGTTGGTTTCGCTGATATCGATGTTGTCAGATGTAGAGGATTGCCGCAGTCGTGCGGGAAGACGTTTTTTATAGATGGAGAGGTAAACGAAATGAGTGACAAACCCGCTGTTGGTTTCATCGGAGTAGGACTGATGGGCAAAGGGATGGCGAAGAACGCCGTCGAGAAGGGATTCCCTGTTACGGTAGTGGCGCATCGCAAGCGCGATGCCGTGGAAGATCTGATTCAGCGCGGTGCGACCGAGGCATCGAACGCGAAGGAGCTGGCAGGCAAGGTCGACGTGATCGTGCTTTGCGTAACAGGCGCACCGCAGGTGGAACAGACGCTGCGCAAGCCGGACGGCATCCTTGCCGGCGCGAGAAAAGGGTTGACCATCATCGACTGCTCGACATCGGAACCGGATGTTACGGAACGTCTGCACAAGGAACTGGCGGAGTGCGGCATCACCTTCATGGATGCGCCGCTGTCGCGCACACCGGCGCATGCGTGGGAGGGAGAACTCACGACCTTTGTCGGCGGGCCGGACGATCTGGTGAAGAAATGGCACCCGCTGCTGTCGACATGGGCGAGCGTGATCCTGCCCACCGGCGGCCCGGTCGGCTCGGCGCACGCGCTCAAGCTGGTCAACAACCTGATCAGCATCGGCTACGCCGCGCTCTGGTCGGAGTGCTACGCGATGATGCCCAAGATTGGCCTCAAGCCACAGGTGCTGCGCGACCTGATTGCCAATACCGGAATGAACTGCGGCAATTTCCAGAACTTCTCGAAATACATCTGCGACGGTGATCCGAATGCCCATCAGTTCTCGCTCTCGAATTGCCTGAAGGACATGACATACTACAGTCGGTTGGCATCCAGACACGGGACGGCGACACTGATGTCCAGCGGCGCACTGGAGACCCTCAAGCTGGGCATCAACATGGGGTTTGGCGAGCGCAACATTCCCGAAGCAGTCGATATCCTGCACCGGCTCAATGCGCAAAAGGAAGGTCCGTTCACCGGCGATTGACTGTTGAACATCCGTCAGGGCCAGACCCCGATTTGCAGCATCCGGCGGCAACCGGGAGAGGACTGTTATGTATCGCGGGCGCCGGATCACGAGACGTGGCTACGGACTTCGAAGCGGTTGACAAGCATGCATTGGCGCTCAGCAGGAAGGACGCGATGCGCGTAACCCATCGCAATCGATTCAGGTGTAGCCCGGTGAGCGGCCTTATCAAGGTCTCCGCTCTGGTGCTATGGCTGGCGGGGTGCGGCCAGGGCGACGATGCCGACCAGCTGGCCGCTGCGACGCCCGAGGCGCAGAAAGCGCGAGCCGTTGCTGCAGGCAGCGGTGCCCACAAGCTTCTTGATGCCGCAGTGTCCCAAGCATCCCTGCTGCAGTCATTGCAGCGGAGCCCGTCATGGACCGGGGACTTCGACGGCATGGTAGAACGGGGTGTCATACGTGTTCTCGTGTCGCCCAACCGCACTGATTACTTTCTCGATGGCGCGGTTCAGCGCGGCGTGACCTACGACAAGATGGTGGAGTTCGAGAAGTTCATCAACGAGCGGCTTGGACGGCGCAAGACCAGAGTACGCGTCGTTATCCTGCCGGTATCGCGAGACCTTCTGGTCCCGGCACTGCTCAGCGGTCTCGGCGATCTGGTTGCCGCCAACCTGACAATCACCGGTGAGCGGCGCAAGGTGGTGAGCTTCTCAGAACCGTTTCGTGCTGACGTTCGCGAGCTGGTGGTGAGCGGGCCCACCGGGCCCGATCTGTCGAGTCTGGATGACTTGTCGGGACAGGAGGTGTGGGTGCGCACGACCAGCAGCTACCACCAGAGCCTGGTGCGCCTGAACACTCGGCTTGGCTCAGAGGGCAGGGCGCCGGCGGTGATACGTGCCGCCGACGAGAATCTCGAGACAGAAGACCTGCTGGAGATGGTCAACGCCGGGATCATCGGCATCACGATCGCGGACAGCCACATTGCGAATTTCTGGATGCAGGTGTTCGATGACCTGACGGTGCACGAAGATCTGGCTGTTCGCACAGGAGGGCGGATCGGCTGGGCGTTTCGCAAGAACAGCCCGCAGCTCGCGCAGGAGATCAATGCGTTCACGGCCCGGTTCACGGAAGGCACGCTGATGGGCAACATGCTCTTCAGGCGATACCTCGAGAACACGCAATGGGTTCGCGATGCTGCCTCCGGGAACGATCTCAAGCGTTTTGACGAAACGGTGGACTTGTTCAGGAAGTACTCAGAGGAATATGGCTTCGATTATTTGATGATGGTTGCCCAGGGATATCAGGAGTCCCGGCTGAACCAGAAGGTGCGCAGTCCGGCAGGTGCGATAGGCGTCATGCAGTTACTCCCGTCCACGGCCGCCGATCCTGCCGTCGGCATCAGGGACATCCACAAGCTAGAACCGAATATTCATGCCGGCATCAAGTACATGCGGTGGATTGTCGACAACTATTTTGGTGACAAGGACCTCGACCTGATGCAGCAGGAGTTGTTCGCACTGGCTTCCTATAACGCCGGACCGAATCGCGTACGAAACCTTCGCCGCAAGGCTGAGCAACGAGGCCTCGACCCGGACCTCTGGTTCGGCAATGTGGAGGTGATGGCGGCCGAGGAAATTGGCCGGGAAACCGTGCAGTACGTGAGTAATATCTACAAGTACTACCTCGCGTACACCCTGATTACCGAACAACGGGCGCGGCGACAGCAGGCGATAAATCAAACGGAGCGGTAGGTCCAGGGAATTTGCGCCCGGGTCATCCTGGCTCGGCAACTGAACAGGCTCAGCTCCGCAGAGGCGGCAGTGGCTTGTCTTGCGGGACAAAGAGCAGGGCAAGGCCGTTGTTGCACCAGCGCTCACCCCTGGGCGGCGGGCCGTCGTCGAAGACATGCCCTTGATGGCCGCCGCAGCGGGCGCAGTGATACTCGATGCGCGGCCAGACAAGCTTGAAATCCCGCTTGGTGCCCATGCGGCCTTCAAGGGGCTGAGTGAAACTCGGCCAGCCCGTCCCGCTTTCGTATTTGTGCTCTGCATCGAACAGGGGCAAATAGCAGGCGGCACAGATGAATACGCCATCGCGTTTTTCCTGGTTGAGCGGACTCGAACCCGGTCGCTCGGTAGCTTCCTCGAATAAAACTTCATAGCGAGCGGGTTCCAACAGCTTTTTCCACTCGGCCTTTGGCTTGCGAAGCACGGTGAATCCCGTTGCGGCAGCTTCGTCGCCAATGTCGCGCGCAATCGCCTGATGCCACTCCAGGAAAGGTAGTGCAACGAGTCCCCCCAACAGGGTTCGACGCTTCATAAGGCTCTCCTTTTATTACAACGTATATGACCCGCTCATCGGCCAAAGGTTGCGCGCATCTGGCACATGCGGCGGATAATTGACTACCACTTGGACGAAGTCATTGTATGGCATGGCGGCGATGCGCCGCCTCGCGTCGCTGGTTTCGAAGATGGGCAGAAGCGGGAAGCACTCCATGCTCCGATTTCCCGAATTGATCCGATTGCGCAGACAGCAGGCAGGTGCAAGGGAGATGCGGCATTGCTTCAAGCGTGTGTGCCGGATAAAAGTGTGGCGTGCGCGGCCGAAGCAGTGCTGCTTGCGTTCGGAGTACGCTGGCCGTGTAACGAGCAGCTCGATGGAATTCCCCGGCCGGCTGCATGCGGGTCAGCGGAAAATCGGGCCGTGCTTGATACCCCGTTATCCGCTCGCCATGTCAAACTGCGTATTGGGCATGTCCAGCCACGTGAAGATATATGAGTAAAACTTTCGCGATATTTCTTTATCCGGGCACAGAACCAATCGATCTGGCAACGTTCGGCGTTCTGTCAATGGCCCGGCGTGTTGACCCGGGCATCAAGGTACATACGGTCGCGACAAAGGCCGGCCCGGTAACGCTCGCAAGCGGGTTGGTAGTGATGGCGGACTACGGTAGCGATACGTGGCCGGGCGCAGACGTGATGATCGTGACCGGTGGTCCAGGTTGGCGTAAGCAGAGTGAGACGCAAACAGTGCTGGCGTTCTTGCGGCGCGCGGCGCAATCCTCCATTGTTGCGTCGGTTTGCACCGGCGCAATGATTCTGGCGGCAGCCGGTCTTCTGTCAGGCAAGAAGGCTACGACAAAGCGGCGCGTCATCGCCCCGGAAGAAAGCCCTATCGAGTTGCTCTGCAAGCAGTATCCGGACATTGATGTTGTCGAAGCGCCGGTGGTTGAAGCCGGCGCCACGGTCACTTCGGGCGGTGTCAGTTATTGTATTGACGCAACCTTGCATCTCGTTCGAAGATTTTGCGGCGATCATGTAGCTGAAGAAACCGCCCGGATCATCGAGTTTGATCCGCAATTGCGCGCGCGACATTTTGCCGCGGAGAACGCTTGTCCAAAAAAATGATTCCCGTGACCTTGTTCAGGAAACAGTGACCATGCCGAAGTTGGCGTCTCAGCCTGCAGGTTCACGTCTTCAGCAATAATCCAATCTGGCGGCTGCGCGCGACGAGTGCGCCGCTCGAATCCCACAATGCGCCCGTTTCGATCATGCGGCCCTTGTGAAGATCGTCGCATTCGAGTCGCGCGCGCAACCAGCCGGGCTTCGGTGCGCGACGGACGTGTGTCGTCAGTTCGATCGTCGGTACCCAACCGGTGTTGCCGACGAGTGCGGTGAGTGCCGGCGGGAAAACATCGGTGAAGCACGGCAGCGACAACGTCGATGCGTCGGCACCATCCGAAAATCGCACCCATCCTTCCACCACCGCGCGCTCGCCGGGCTCGACGCAATCCGGATGCAGCACGCAATCGATGCGCGACAGTAACGGCAGTTCCACGCCCTGTTTCAGCCTGCCGCGCGCAATGCAATGTTCGACCGGCGGAAGTTCGGGTGCCGTGGGTCCCATTTCCGGACCGATGCCGACCGCTTCCTCGACTGCGCCAAATGCGGCGATCACGATCAACCGGTCCTTGCCGTCGCAGGACAAGGTTCCCTGCGCCGTCGCCGTGGTCCGGCCCGTCCGGATCAGGGAAGCGTCGATGCGGCAGACGCTGCCGCCCTGAACCGGGCGAAGAAAATGCGTCGTGACGGAGATCGGGTCCGGTTTGCCGGTCAGTTCGCGCAGCGCGCGAAGCACGGGTGACATCGCATATCCGCCGTTGCTGTTGGGGCCGATGTTCCAGTTTGCCGACAGCCGGCTTTCCCAGACGCCCTCGCCAATTTGGGTGATTGCTGTTTCCGATTCAAAAAATGCCAACGCAAGGCCTCTCTTTGATGCGGCGCCCCGTCGCGCCGTAGACCACAAGTATACGTAGTCGATTGCGAAACCGTGTCCGGCGGGCCGCTGGTCGTGATGCTGTGCTCGCATCGGCGTTGTTGCATTGCGCCGGCTGCCGATGAAAACCGTGCCCTTCAGCTGTTCCTTGTTCGCCCCAGGCGAAGACCGCGTTCATGACGTTCGGGTTTCCAGGTGCCGTAAAACGGCTTTTCGAATGCGTCAGTGATCTGTAAGTGCGGCATCGGTAACGTACCGCCAGCATCAGCGAATGAAATGTGTGACTTTTCGCACAGAAAAATTCTGTTTCGATCACTCGTCAGTTAACAAACGAATAGGAGTATCACCATGAATCCGAACAAGGCGCTATGGGAAAAAGGCGATTTCACCCGCATCGCGGAAAGCATGCGGGAAAGCGGTAAAAGACTTGTCAGGAGCTTCGGCATCAACAAGGGCGACAAGGTGCTGGACCTTGGTTGCGGCGACGGGACGACCGCCGTGCCGGCGGCACAGTCCGGTGCGGATGTCACCGGCGTCGACATTTCCAGCAAGCTCGTTGCGGCCGGAAACAGGCGTGCGGCATCGCTCGGCCTGACGAACCTGACGTTTCATGAAGGCGATGCGTGCGACCTGCGCCAGTTGAAGGACGATCACTTCGATCTTTCGGTGTCCATCTTCGGCGCCATGTTTGCACCCAAGCCGTTCGACGTGGCAAAGGAAATGGTGCGCGTGACCCGGCCGGGCGGGCGCATCATCATGGGAAACTGGATTCCCGGTGATCCGACCCTGGTTGCGCAGATCCTGAAAATCAGTTCCGCTTACACGCCGCCACCGCCGGAGGGTTTCGTCAGCCCAATGACCTGGGGCGTAGAGAGCAATGTAATTGAACGTTTCGAAGCCGCGGGCATCCCGGCGCAGAACGTGTCCTTCGCGAAGGAAACGTTCACCTTTGAAGCGCCAAGCTCGCCCTCCGAATTCCTCGGCAATTTCCGTCAATACTATGGCCCGACGATGAATGCCTATGAGGCGGCGGAGAAGGATGGACGCGCCGACGAACTGCATCAGGAACTCGATACACTGTTCAACGCGCATAATAAGAGCCGTAGCAAGGACACCATGTCGATTCCGGCGACGTTTTTGCGTGTCAGTGTCGCCGTGTGAGTACTGACTGTTGCGGACCTGCGTGGTCCATCTGACCCGGTGTTCGGTAGTATTGGTCGGGAAAGCTGCAATGTACCTGGTCGCAGCTTTCCCGAACCCTTTCGGGCCGGGGGTGGCATCGGCGCGCGCCGGTTCCTTCGTATTTCGACGGCCCGGTTCGCCCGGGCGTTCATCACGGCAAACCACCCGTGGATCTTTCCTGGAACTGGACTTGAGGAAACATTGATGAATCGTTGGGGCGCGGATTTCGGCATCAACACCTATTCCTGGATACAAACGGTGTCGGCCGTGGAGTGCGTGCGCTGGCTCGCCGAACGCGGCGTGAAGTCGATCGAGCTTATGCTCTACCCGGGGCACCTGTGGATCACCGACAGCGAGGAAACGCTGCGCGACCTGCGCCGGGTGATCGAAGACCACGACGTTTCACTGGTCACGCTTAACACGCCGAACATCGATCTGAATATTGCGGCCGCTACCGAAGGGATGCGCGATTACAGCATCTCTCTGAATAGCGACTACCTGCGGCTGGCGGGTGAGCTGAATGCCAAAGCGCTGATCCTCGGGCCGGGCAAGCCCAATCCGCTGTTCCCGCTTCCGGCGGAAAAGATGGAACCGCATTTTTTTCGCGCCCTGGACGTGTTGCTGCCGGTTGCAGCGCGTGCGGGCGTCGAACTCTGGGTCGAGAACATGCCGTTCGCGTTCCTGCCCGATGCCGAATCAATGATGGATGCGCTGACGCGTTACGGTGCCGACGAGGTTGGTGTCTGCTACGACGTGGCGAATGCCCATTTCATCGGTGAGGACCCGGTATCGGGTTTCGACCGGGTCGGCGCGCGGTTGCGCCTGGTGCACCTGTCAGATACCGGGCGGTCGGTTTACCGGCACGATGCCGTCGGGCTGGGTGATGTGGATTTTGCGGCTGTTACCGCGAAGATCGGGAAGTTGCGTCTTGAGCGCGAGCCGATGCTCGAGATCATTTCGCGTGATCCGGACCGCGACGTTTCGCGGTCGATTGAAACGCTCGTTGCACTGAAGCAGTCTTGAGGCGAGGGTGGGTGCGCCTGCGCTACGCCGGACAGACTTCGGCGTTTTTCACGTGCCCCGTGCGGCAATTCGCGTTCGCGGCGTGATGCCGCGCGTGCGCCGGCTAACGCATCATCAAACGGCCGGCGACCGGGCCTGAGCCCGGTCAGGCCGCCAGTTTGGTTTCCGGATCGTGTTTGGCGAAATCGGGTTGGCTGCTTCCACCGCTGCCGAGGTTTGCGGCTTCGGTGCCATTGGGTGTGTTAAGTTCGCGCATCGCTCCGGACAGGCCAGGCACGGGAAGCGGGTCTTCCGCCTTGCGCCATGGCCAGGCGCTCGGCCCCTGTTTGATACGCTGTCTCGAAAGACCCATGTCGTCGAGGTGCCTGTCACTCAGGCCGAGAAGATATTCCCGCGCCCGCCGCTCTGCACTGCGTTCGAGGGCGTGTCTGATGCGTCCCAGAAAAGTCAGTTTGTTACTCATGTTTGTTACTCCGAAAGCTACTAAGACGAAACTAGGATATGGGCGATGGTGCGCCGCAACAAGCGAATCTTTCTTAACGACCCGTTAAGCAGAACTTGACTAATTTAATCAGTCACTTACCACTCAGCGCCCTGCGCGGTTTCGAGGCGGTTGCCCGGTTGGGAAGCTTTCGCAAGGCGGCTGCGGAACTGCACGTCACACCGGCGGCCGTAAGCCAGCAAATCAAGGTGCTGGAGCAGCAATTGGGCCATCCGCTGTTCCATCGTCTGGCGACGGGCCTGGCCCTGACGCGGGCCGGCAAGGTCGGCCTGCCGCTGGTGCGCGAAGGCCTGGCGTCGCTCGAAAGCGCCGCCCAGTTGATGGCGGCACAGCGCGGCGCGGACACCCTGACCGTGTGGACGGCACCGTCCTTCGCCACCAAATGGCTGATGCCGCGGCTGCACCGTTTTGTCGACAGGCATCCGCGGATCGACCTTCGCCTTACTGCTTCGGCGTTGTTGATAGAAGGCGCACGGTCGAGCGGCGTCATCAGCAGCGATGATCTGCGCCTGCGCGGGGTCGATGTCGCGATCCGTTTCGGCCGGGGGCAATACCCGGGCTGCCGGGTTGAGAAACTGCTGCCTGTTTCCGTCGTTGCACTGTGCAGCCCGAAACTCATGCAAGGCGAGCACCCGTTGCGCGAGCCAGCCGATTTGCGCGATCACACGCTGCTGCACGACGACACGGCCTACGAAGGCCGGCCCGACTGGGCGACCTGGCTGGGGCTGGCGGGAGTGACCGGCGTTGATCCCTCTCACGGCCTGCATTTCAGTCACTCGGCGCTGGCGCTTGACGCCGCGGCCGAGGGG
>Ga0209536_100000777_pt1 | contig 52689 bp, 49 predicted proteins | sample DeeMarSeWOR28_12_FD_187461 | JGI IMG/M metagenome (GOLD analysis project Ga0209536, IMG submission 187461) | Marine sediment microbial communities from White Oak River estuary, North Carolina - WOR-2-8_12 (SPAdes) (version 2) | ecosystem: Environmental > Aquatic > Marine > Intertidal zone >... | reverse complement strand
ATAAACTATCTAATTTATTTAATATATTATTTTTAAAATATTCCTGTAAAATAGGTAAAGAATAATATTTTGAACTTTTAAGAGCTACCTTCTTCAAATCCTGTATGCTATTTTTATTAACTATATACTCTTTAAGTTTATTTTCCAAATCCTTTGAATCTATATATTTTATAGTTGAATTTTCTAATTCTTTTATTATTTTAAACTCATTTGGAACTACCAAAGGTTTTGCATATTGTATTGCTTCAAATACAACAGCACTAGCTTTTGTAAGGCCATATATTTCTTGTATTTCTCCCCAACCTCTAGATTTAATCTTGATTGGGGCAATAATAAAATCACTATCTGATATAATTTCATTATATTGTTCTTCAGGTATAAAAGAATTAAATGTAAAAATATTATATCCTTTATTTTTCAGATCCTCACATCTTTTTAAAATGCTTTTACCATAATTACCAACAGGATATCCTAAAAGATATAGATCAATATCCTCATTAAAATCTTTTAAAAGATGTTCAAATGCATCTAGTACAAATTTATATTCTCTTCTATGTTCTTCTATTTGTCCAGGAACAACAAATTTTATTCTTTTATTTGTCTTATCGGCTTTTAAATTATTTTCATAAAAATTGAAAGGTAAAGTAAATATTTCCTTCTTATAATTTGTCTCATTAAGAATATAATCTTTAATAGGAGGATAAATTACATTTATTGCATCAAATTTTGGTAGAATTAAAAATTTAACAATAATAGAACTTATGTTAGTATCAAGAGAGATTATTGGTTTTTTGAGGTTAAATACAAATTTTTGTTTAAACCAAGCATTTGCTATATGAACTGTCATAATAGTTTTACATTTTGGATTAAAACTAAGGAATCGTGGTAAATAATAATTAGTAACCTGAATAGTATTGACAAATAATAGGTCAATTTTTTCATTACAAATTTTTTCAACTCTTTTTAAGAATGAATTTAATCCTTCCTTATTCCTTTTAAGAACAATATTATAATTTTCATTAATATCCATATATTTTTCAAGTCTAGAAAGTAAATCTTTTGTGGTAAATATTGTAATATTTGTATCTTTTATTTTACAAATTCGTATCATTGTATGTAAAAATTTTACATGACAGTGAACTTCCAAGATACCTATATTTTTCAAACCATTTCCTCCTAGGTAATTATTTATTAACTATTGACTGATCATCAGTGGTATAATTATACTCTTTAATAGGAATCCTCCAATTTTTTCCATATCTACATTCTAAATATTTTTCTGTTTTTTTTGGTACATTAAAAGTCATTTTATAAAATTCTAAAGGTGCTAAATCTTTAAAGAAATTGCTTGGAACAGCCATAATAATAGATTTACTACCCTTTTTTTCATATATTCCAAATAATAAATCAATAATTTTTTTATTTATTAAATCAGGTAGTTTATTACTTAATTTCACAAAAATTTTTGTAATAAATATTGGCACTTTACTAGTGATAACTTCTGCATTTTTAACATGTAATATCCAAATAAAATAATCTAAAATTTGACCTAATTTATTATGTGCATACCAAGTCCTTGTAGCCTTATTATCTTTTAAATGATAAAGATTAATATCAATTTTATAACCTTTGTCAACTAAATCAATGTGTTTTTTCCCCCTAAAAAAGCACACTTCAACTCCAATTTTATTAATCTCATTAAATAGAGGAATTATTTTATCAAGGTCAGTATACCAAATACTTAAATCTATATCATGATCCCATTCGATTAATTTTTTTTCTCGCACAGCACCAAGTAATGTTCCTTCATCAAGCCAATAATTAATATTTTTTTTATCAAGTATTTTTTTTAACTTTCTAAGTGTTTCAACAGCCCTTTCCTCTTTCATCAATCTCTCTCTTAATTATTAATAAAACTAGATTGCCAATTGTTATAAAAGGTTTTATTTAGAATTTAATGCATTTTAATACCTGATATTATTGCAGTTGTCCAATCCATAAGAATATCACCGCTTATAATTTCCATATTATAAGCTTTTTTTACATAATCTTCACAATCTAAGTGCATATTATATATCTTATCACATGTTTCTTTAGGTAGACCAGAGTTTACAAGCCAATTTGAAATACTTACTCTTGGAATTTTATGTATTTTTATATCAATACCAATTAAACCCCCATATTGCAGAAGTTCTACTAAATCATCAATAGTATATGTTCTACGTTTTTCTTTTAATTTAAACATTTCTGTATAGAAATGTCTTGCACCAGGTGGTGGAACACCTTCTGATATTACAAATTTTTTACCTGGCTTTAAGACTCTAACGCATTCCTTGATTGCAATATTATGATTATCTATATGATGAAAAGCCATTCTTGAAACAACTGCATCAAAACTATTATTTTTATGTGAAATTTTTTCAGCATTAATATTTTCATATGAAATATTACTTTTTTTTCTTTTTTCTCTTGCAATATCTAGCATTTCCTCAGATGTATCTATTCCTGTTACTTTAGAACAATATTTTGCAAGCTCTTCAGCAACTTTTCCAGTTCCAGTTCCAACATCACAAACATGATAGCTGGACTTTAAATTGCAAGCTTTTATTAGCAGACTCATATATTTTTCTCTATCGGTCCATTCTAATTTATCGTAATTCGGTGCCCTTAATTTACCATCCCACGTCATGAGTGAATCCCCTTAATTTTTTTCTTGATATCAGATGAGCTTTGTAAGGGATAGTATGGCATTACAATTATTCTTCCACCATATGATTCAACAACTTTTCTTGCTTCAGCAACATCTTCATCAGAATGACTGGCAGATTCCATTAGAACATCTGGCTTAATCTTTTTTACATTTGGAATAGGGGAATAAGTCTCCTGAGGAACCGCAATATCAACATATTTAATAGAATCTGCAATATCAATTCTTTCATCTAGTGAAAGTATAGGTGGTTTAGATTTTTTCTCCAAAACTGCTGCTTCTGTTAAAATTCCAACAATTAATTTTCCATCCTTTCCTGCTATTGCTTTGCTGTTTTTCATCATTAATAAATGTCCTTTATGAATTATATCTAGAACATAATAGCTATAAACTATCTTCATTTGTTTATACCTCCTTTTTTAAATATCTTTGTTCAAATAGTCATTTGGACATAATATCTAATTTATTTAAGGAAGATATTTTTTAATATCTTCCTAAATCTGGATATTAATGATATTTTTTAACTTTTGGAATTGCATTCCACATTATTAGCATAAATATTCCTGCTAAAAACGCACCGATTATCCAAAAACTAAATGAAGCTCCCCAGCCGTAAGTATCTGCAAGAAATCCACTTCCCACACCTGTTATTGCAGCTCCAATATATCCAAATCCATCTATAAAACCTGTAGCAGATGAGGCTGCCTTTCTAGATCCAAAATCCATTGGAATTGCTCCAACTATTAGAACATGTGGCCCAAATGTGAAAAATCCTATTATTAATAGAACAATAAGGCCTATGGCCCAATGGGCATCTTGAGTTACTGTAAATAATATACAGCCAAAAGCTAATAAAAATAGCATTACAGCTGCAATAGGGGCTCTTCTTGAACCAAGATATTTATCAGAAAACCATCCAGCAAATACAGCTCCAACACATCCAGCTATTGGGAATGCAACCATTTTATAAGCAGATGTGACAACATCTCCAGATTGTTCAGCAAAAATAGCTACACCCCAGGTCATAAATCCATATCTGACAATATTTAAACAAAATAATGCAAATGATGCATACCATATGTATTTACTTTTTAAAACAATTCTTATACATTCTCTAAAACCAATATGATGATCTTCTCTTTTGTCTTCACAGTCTATGTCGCACTCAGCTACTTCTTCAATCGTGGGAAGACCCACTTCTTCTGGTGCATTTCTAGATCGTAAATACCAATGAGCAGCAATAAATAAACATACTAGAGCGGGTGCATAAAATATCCATTTCCAATCACCGGTCACTCCATATATCCATCCTGCAAATGCAGTTGATATTGCACCTCCTAATATATAGGAAGTACCAATAAATCCACTTATTTTTCCTCTTTCTTTTTTAGAAAACCAGTTTGCTATTGTTTTAACTGTTGGAGCCCAGCCCATTGATTGGAAATATCCATTTAGAGCCCAGATTATTGCCATTGTCCAAATAAATGCAAAACCCACTATGAATGCACCAGAAAATCCAAAAATTATGTTTAAAATTGCTGATGTAATTAATCCAAGAGCTATTATTCTTCTTGCTTTAAATTTATCTCCTAATTGTCCATTTATAAACTGACCTACTGCATAAGCAAGTAAAAGACTTGTTGCAATAATTCCAACATCGGTATTAGAAAAACCAAATTCATCTTGAATAACTGGAATAGCAACAGAATAATTTACTCTTAAAAGGTAAAAAGACGCATAGGTCCCCCATGCCATTAAAAGCATTTTTATTTGCCATGATCCAAACATTTTCCCTCTTTCAAATGTCTTCATTTTTGTATTATTTTTAGGTTCATTTTTTACCATTTATTTCACCTCAAAAAATTCATATATTCGATTTTCACATTTTCCAAAATATTTACTCATATTTAGCCCTCAATAATTTTTTTCTTAATATTAGTAGAAGATATCATTGGATAATATGGTGTAACAATAACTTTACCACCAAATTCCTTCATTACTATCCGAGCTTCCTTAATAGCATCATCATCATGACTAATCGATTCCATTAAAATATCTGGACGGATATTTCGTACATTGGGCATCGGTGAATATGTTTCTTGAGCGACGACAAAATCATTATATTTGATTGCCTGAGCAAGAAGCATACGCTCATCAAAGCCTAATACAGGTTTCTTCTTCTTTTCCATTACTGCATTGTCTGTTAAAATTCCAACTACAGATATCCCATCTTTACCCGCTGTTGCTTTTGCATTTTGCATCTGTAAAAGATGGCCACGATGTACAATATCTAAAACATAATAGCTATATACAATGCGCTTTTCATGATTCATTGCTTTTCCTAGTTTTTCTATGGTATATTCCATTTCTCGAATCACAGAAACCTTCTCACCAGCCCATTTCTTAGGAACATATACAATAGCACCACTACCATGTTTCTTTGCTGTTTTAGAGATAATTTCTTTTCCATTGATAACAAACTCAGGCATATAAAATCCACATATTATATGTATATTATATAATTTCTGAAAAAACTAGATGGATTTCCGCAATTTTTTTTATATATATCTATAATTACAATTTAGTCTTCCCTGCCGGTAGTTTTTTTAGGAGATTTTATAATACTGTAATAAAATTCATAAATACATACAAGAGAATAAAGGAATCTTAAATGGTCAAACCAAAATCATTTGTAAAAAAAACTCATTCAAAAAAGGAAAAGAAAATTATTAATAAAAAAAGAGAAGAATGGGCAGTAAAAATAGTAAGAATCTTTGGAACACCTTTAGCTAAAGGAATCGCACTATTACCAATTAAGATTCATCCAAATGTAATAACCATACTTTCATTTCCATTTGCAATATTAGCTGGTTTTTATTTTTTTAATAATCAATTGATTTATGGTGCAATTTTTTTCTTCATAAGCTATATTCTTGATACAGCAGATGGTGCATTAGCAAGATTAACTAATACAGAATCTAGATTTGGCCAGAGATTAGATTTTTATATAGATATCATGGGCAATATTTTCATGTATTTTGGATTATGGTATAGTCAATTTTATCTATATGGTCAATGGTTAATTGGAGGTGCTATTATTGCAGCTCATTATTTTGTAATGGTTTTTGGTTATATTTTTGTTAAAAATCGTACTTATAAAACAATATTTCCAAACATAAGTTCTTATTATAGCGCCGCTGATGAGGGAATTTTGACATTTTTTTTCATACCAATAATAAATTACTTTCAAACTGGTATTATACGTTATGCAATACCAATATTAGTAGCCCTACAATTTTTATCTTATATGATATTGTTCCTAAGACAGAAAGAAAAACCAGATATTATTAAAAATATTAAAGAGATATTAAAATTATAATTAGTTAAAAGTCTTTGATAACTATTTATATTTTCTTATAGTGACAACACAGTAAATATATCCTAAAAAACCTATTAGAAGTCTAATTAATCCGAAAAAAGATTTTTGAGTTGTAACAACATCTAAAATTGAATGTTTTTCCCAAATCCTTCCATGTTTAAGACCGATTAATTTCCTACCATAACCATACCAAAAGGATTGTTTTAGAAAGGTCAGAGGTGTTCCTTTTGGCCGATAATATACTTTTACTTTTTTATTTTCAGCAATTTTATATCCGGCCTCAACAGCTCGAAGATTTATTTCAAGGTCTTCAGCTGATGAAAACCAAGAATCAAATCCTCCAAGTTTATTAAGTATCTCTTTCTTATAAATGGTATTTGTTCCTGGATAAGATATATTTATACCTTTATGAAAAAGTTTAACATTTTCAATATTTTTAACTCGTTCATCGTCAGTTGATATCAAATCACCAACAACAATATCAGAATTTTTTATTGCATTTCTAATTTCTTTTATCCAGTTTTTATCTGCTGTATCATCCCCTCCAATAAATGCAACAGCTCCACCAGTTGCCTTTTTTATTCCAAAGTTCATACTTTCAGCGCGCGTGCCAGGATGTAAAAATAACTTTATGTTTTTGTTTTTCTTGGAATAATTTTTAACAATATGCTGTGTTTTATCTGTACTATCTGAATCAATTACAAGAACTTCATAAGGTTCTTCTTGAGTCATAAGACTATCAAGGAGTTTACCTATGTTTCTTTCTTCGTTTTTTGTTGTAAGGACAACACTTATTTTCATCATAAAATAACCTTGATGATATCTAGTAATATTATAAAACAATTGTTTTTCCAATATCAAGTGATTTTCTTGTGGCTTCAACTAATTCAACTGTTTTAGCACCTATCTCTCCATTATTTGTAACATTTAAATTATTTTTTACGGCTACTATAAAATGTTTGATTTCGTCACCAAGTGTGTTATTTTCTTTGATTTTAAGTTTTTTACCTTGATTAGAATTTTCAAAAACAGTAATTTCTTGTGATACTGCCTGAATTTTTACACAAGCTTTACTGCCAACAACATCCACCTCTCTAACTTTTTCAGGCAGTGTCCAACTTATCTCACAATGAGTAAAAATATTGTTTGGAAATTCACAAAATATAAAAGCAGTGTCCTCAAGATCTTCTTTTAAATAGGCTTTTCCAAAACATGTAATTTTATTAGGCCACAATCCTGTTAAATAATTCGAAATATCATAAAGATGAGGCATCATATCAACAATTATATCAAGCTTCTTATCAGGATAAATCTGTGGCATCCATTGAATGGTCCATTGTAATCTCAAGTAAAATAAATCGCCAAAAAACTTATTTTCAATTAGATTTTTAACTTCATTTATTGCGTTATTATATCTAAAAATATGTCCAACGGCAAGAAGTTTTTTAGATTGCTTTGCAATTTCAACCAACTCATATGCATTCTTTGATTTAAGAGCTAATGGTTTTTCTACAAGAGCATTTTTACCTGCTAATAAAACGTTTTTACATATATCAAAATGAGTTTCATTGCTTGAGCATATACTTACTGCTTCAACATCTGATGATAATATATCATTGTAATTGTTTGTAACATTTTTTATATTGTAATTTTCTTTACAAAATTTAAGATTTTCTTCACTTAAATCAGAAACCCAAAGAAGTTCTACATCCTTCATCTTAGAATATTCTTCGATATGCTTTTTACCCCACCTTCCAGCTCCAATAACTCCAACTTTCAGTTAATCACCTATCAAAAAATTCATGAATCTTTTCTGAAATATATTTTATCTGATCATCCTTTAATTCAGGAAACATCGGTAAATCCATTGCTTGAGCAGATAATTCTTCACTTCTCGGAAAAGTTCCCTCGTTATATCCAAATAATTTTTTATAAATAGGCTGATATGGAATTGGAGTAGGATAATGAATTAAGCAGATTATCTTATTGTCCTTTAAAAAATTAATAAGTTCATCTCGTTTTTTGGTTTTAATTTCAAATAAATGAAAAGATGGTTTTTTATCTTTTGAATCACCAGGTGGCAATACAATTTCTTTAACATCTGATAAAAATTCAATGTATTTTTTTGCAACTCTTCTTCTTTCTTCAACCCATTTTGGTAAATGTTTTAGTTGAACTCTACCAATTGCTGCATTTACAGTATTTAATCTAGCAGTATATCCTATTAAAGTATGTACATCTTTTGGAAATTGCCCGTGATTTCTAAGAAGTTTAATTTTATCAGCGATATTTTCATCATTTGTTGTAATCATTCCGCCATCGCCACATACCGTCATGTTTTTTGTTGCATAAAATGAAAAACAACCAGCATCTGAAAATGTTCCTGTCATTTTTCCTTTATAAATTGTCCCATGAGATTGAGCGCAATCCTCAATTACAAAAAGATTATTTTTTTCAGCAATTCCATTGATTTCATCTAAATCAACCGGGTGGCCATAGAGATGCACTGGCATGATTCCTCTTGACCGCTTAGATATCTTTCCTGAAATTTTTGTTGTGTCTATTAGATATTCATCATTAATATCACAAAAGATTGGTGTTCCATTTGCATGTAGAACTGAGTTTGCTGTAGCAATATAAGAGCTAGCTGGAGTGATTACTTCACCACCAACATTGAGATTTGCAGCAAGTAAGGCTAAATGAAGAGCATTTGTTCCAGAACTTACTGAAACTGCATAGTCTGTCCCAACATATCTTGCAAATTCTTCCTCAAATTTATCTACAGATTCACCCAAAATGTACCGTTCATTTCTAAGAGCATTTATTGCAGCTTCTTCCATTTCTTTGTTAAAAACAGGGCTTGCAGGAGGAATCACGTTCATTTTTATTTCACCTTTCTTAAAGGCCGAGCAGGATTGCCAACAACTACAGTATTTGGTGGAACGTCTTTTGTAACAACAGCTCCAGCACCTACAAGTGATCCTTCACCAACAGTATTGCCACAAATAATTATTGCACCAGCACCTATCGATGCGCCTTTTTTTACAAGAGTAGACATTGGTTTCCAACTCGGGTCATATGCTTTGGGGGTTTTATCATTCATAAAACAGACATGTTGACCGATAAATACATCATCTTCTATTGTTACTCCTGTTGGAATAAATGCAAAGGGTTCAACTTTGCACCTATCACCAATAACAACTCCCTTTTGAATATCAACAAATGGAGCGATTTTACAATCTTTTCCAATCTTACAGCCAAATATATTTACAAAATCCCTAATAATCGTATTTTCGCCAATTTCTGCATTTTCTATAACATAATATTTTGCTAGAAGCTTCATGGATTCGGCAATAGGGAATTAGTTTATCAATATTTTCATAAGCTTCTAATAAAACTTCTAAATTCCTCAAGGGAATCAGGATTTCCAATATGATAAAATCTATTTTTCACTTCAAAAGCAAGAAGCTGTCGAATATTTATTAGGTTTGAAAAAAACTTATCAGTTGAAAAAAACTCATCTTTTGGAACATAATCGAGTGATTCTTTTCTCAAAACACTCATTCCATAATCAATATAAACTATCTCTTTTGTCCTATTGCTTTTTTTGTAGTCAACCACTAGATCATTTTCAACTGCGATATTGCTCTTATCATATTTGTCATAATTTTTAAAAACTGTCATTAGACCAAGTTTGTTATGTTTTATAAATTTAGAATAAACTTTCTGAAAATCTACTTTTATATAAGAATCACCATACATAATAAAAAATATATTTTCAAGTAACGATTCTGCGTTTTTTACTGCGCCAATAGGGCCAAGTAGCTTATATCCATCATAGCTATATTTGATATTTACATCAAATTTGCTTCCATTGCCAAAATATCTTCTAATTTCATCAGATAAATGACCAACACATAATAAAATATCTTTGATAGAGTGTTTTTTTAAGATTTCAATTTGATATTCCAAAAATGGTTTTCCCTCAATATCTATCATTGATTTTGGAGTATTTTTTGAATATTTACCAAGCCTTGTGGCAAGACCTCCACATAAGATTACCATTTGCATATAGAATCAGAAATCATATTTTTAACAGATTTTTTCAGCCTTTTTAAACTCTTCCCAGGATTTATCAAATTCTTCAAGTGTAGAGACAGTTCTCTCATGATAAGGCATCTGTTTTAAAATTTTATATGGAATTGTAATTATATGAGGATTTGCTGAAATTATTTCTTCAACATCAGATGGGCTTCTAATACTACCAACAATTAGTTTAGTATTAAATCCACCATTATCAATTATTGCACGAGTTTGCTTTACAACTTCAATCGGATCAGAACCTGTATCTCTAATCCTATTGAAAAATAGACTTGCATAACTAGCACCTGCCTCAATTGCAAGAAAAGCTTGGTTTACACTCATCATAGCAGTAACATTTGTATTTATTCCTTCGCCTTCAAGAATTTTTACTGCCTTAAGTCCACTACCATCAGCAAGCATCGGAACTTTAATTACAACATTTTTTCCCCATTTGTTATAATCTCTTGCGCTCTCAAGAAGTTCTTCAAGATTATTAGGACCTTCAAGACTGACAGGAAAAGGATTTACCATTTTAAGGATCTTTTTTGATTGCACTTCAAAGTTACACCCTTTTTCTTTTAGAAAAATTTTCTGATTTGTTGTAACACCTTTTATAATGCCCCATCCAAGTATTTCGCTAATCTCATCGGTATTTGCAGTATCTAGAAATATTTCCATTATTACTACCTCACTTCTTTCTCGATAACTAAAGAAGCCTTATATAGATTTGGCGCTACAAAGTTTGGTTTGACACTAACATCTTCCATAATTTTACAAAAATCACATTTCATTATTCCAATAAGTATTGTTTTACAACCAGCTTTTTCCCCAGCTTGGATATCATTTATCCCATCACCAATCATCCATGATTTTGACAGATCTACATCATAATCCTTTGCAGCCTGAAGAATCATTCCTGGTTTTGGTTTTCTACAATTACATATTTTTTTGTATTTCTTATTTTTTGCATCAGGATGGTGAAAACAATAGTATTCAGCATCAATTTTTGCTTTATCTTTTTCAAGTTCTTTCTTCATTTTTTCTTTAATTTTTTTAAAAACTTCAATAGAGTAATGATTCTTTGCTTGTCCAGGTTGATTAGAAATCAAAATCACTAAAAAATCTAAATCATGAAATTTATTAATCGCCTTACCAACAGATGGTAAAAGCTTGAATTGTTCAACAGTAAAAGGGGAATCTACGATACCCATCTCAGTATGATACACTAATTCATTAATAACTCCATCTCTATCGATAAACACTGCTTTTTTTTTCATTTTAATCTTTATATTCCATGATTTTTTCTTTAAGTCTGAATGCTATTAAATGTTGAAGCACTACATGAAAGGCTTCTACATGCGGGGTTGCATTAAATGGTACAACAACACATACATCAGCAATTTCCTTCATTGCCCCTCCATCAAAACCCGAAAAACCAATTGTTTTACCACCATTCTTCATAACATAATCCATAGCCTTGAGTAGATTTTGAGACCAAGCTCCCGCTTTATCACGACCTGAACCCCCATGGACACTTAAACAAATCAAAACGTCCCCTTCTTCAAACAAATTTTTTAGTTGTTCGATGAATAAGTTATCCCATCCCTCGTCATTTATTAAAGCCGTCATTAGAGGAACATTATCATTTAGGCAAAATGCCTTAAACCTTTTTTTTCCTTTGACAATTGTTACTTTAAACAAATCACACATGAAGTGATTTGCAGTTCCCGCAGAACCTCCATTACCACAGAAAAAAACCTTATTACCAGCTTTCCAAGTATCAAATAATAACTCTATTACTTTATCAATATCTTCTCTTGAAATATTATCACAGATTTCTTTTATCTCATTGAAGTATTGCTCAATTTGTTTTTCATTTTCCATAAATATCAACTTCAAATATTTTTCATATTAAGTATTATTTTAGATCCTTCAAAATCAAAATTAAAACGTAATTTTTTTAAACCAATTTTTGACATTTTTTTAATAAAATTTGTCTTTTCGTTATTATTTCCATTATGATAGAACATAAAGAATCCACCTCCACCGGCTCCCATTATTTTTCCACCGAGTGCACCATTTATTTTTGCTTGATTGTAGCAATTATCAATAAAGCTGTTTGATATACCTTTTGATAATTTTTTCTTTATGTTCCAATGGATGTCAAGGAATTCTCCTAATTTATCAATATCTCCATTTTCCAAAGCTGATTTTGTTTTTGATCCTATTTTTTTTATTTCATGTAAAGTATCAATTGTTGACTCCTCATCTTTTTTACTTTTTTCATTTTGCTCTTGAAGAATATTAGAAGCAGATCTGGAAATACCAGTGTAAAATAATAATATATTATTATGGAGCTCATCTTGAGCTTCTTCACTCATATTTAAAGGTTCAACTGTAACAGTTCCATTTTTTGCAAATTTAAGCGAGGTAATTCCGCCAAAGGCAGACATATACTGGTCCTGTTTACCGATTGGTTCCTTTAAAATTTCAATTTCAATTTTACAGGCTTCTTTTGCAAGTTGTTCTTGGGAAATAAATTCTTTTTTATAGCTATGCAATGCATTAAGAAGGGCAATTGTAAAACTACCAGAGGTTCCGAGTCCGGAACTACTTGGTATATCAGACAATGAAGTGAGCTCTATACCTTTTTTAATTTTTAGATGAATTAATCCCTCACGAAAAATATTATGTTTAATTTCTTCAACTGATTTTACTTGTTCTGTTTTTGAATAATTAAGTTTTATATCATCATCAAATCTTGTATGAGCCGTGACAAAAGTATATTTGTTAATAGCTGCTGCAATTAGTGCACCACCATACTTTGAATAATAAGATGGCAGGTCAGTACCACCTCCACCCAAAGTAATTCTAACAGGTGAGCGTGAAATTATCATAACTATCTCCTCATAATTACTTATAAGTTATCAAGTATTTCTCTTATAGCTTTTCTTACAGCCTCATCAGAGGTATAATTTGGTTTCCATCCAAGAGAATTGATCTTATTTGCATCTAGTAGAAATCGTGGAACATCCCCTGCCCAACCTCTTTTTCCACCAGTAAATTTATATTTAACGTTTTTCAGTCCCATTTCTTCAATGACCAAATCTGCAATTCGTGTAACTGTTGTATCACTATCACAACCTAAATTAAACAGGTTCAACTGATCATTGGAATGTTCAAAACCATGCAACATACCACTTACAATATCAAAAACGTGAAGATATGGCTTCTGCTGTTTTCCATCACCTAAAATTTCCAATTCCTTTGGATTTTTCTTAAGTTTATCAATAAAATCAACAATTACGCCATGTGTACCTCTAATTCCTACAACATTTGCAAATCTATAGATCCAAGCTTGAAAACCAAATGTCCCACAAAAAGCACTAATTAAACCCTCAGCTGCAAGTTTTCCAGCACCATATAGTGATATTGGAAGGGTGGGACCATATGTTTCAGGAATTGCTATAGGAGGCGTCTCAGCATAAACAACACTACTTGATGAAAAAACGATTTTTTTAATATTATTTACTCTCATGGATTCTAATATATTATAAGTTGCAACTGCACCTTGATCAAGATCTAATTTTGTTTGTTTCTCTCCAAGTCTTACAAATGGATTAGCAGCTATATGAAAAATAACATCGTGACCTTTAATTTCCTTTTTTAATCTTGGAAGATCTAATAAATCGGCTTCAATGAAGCTAAATTTTTCATTTTTCTTATGTTTTTCTAAAAATTGTTTATTACCAGAAGAAAGATTGTCGTATACTGTAACAAAATCACCTTTATTTATAAGTCTATCAACAAGATGACTCCCAATAAATCCTGCACCGCCAGTTACAAAGGCTCTCATAGCTTTTTCCCTATCTAGGCCGGTTTATATAAGTTTAATTTAAGTATTTTTTCCTAAAAAATTTTAAAGATATTTATCAGATAAATTATATTTTGTACTAAATTTTTGCTAATAGTATAAATTATTTTTTACCAAAATTTATATATAACATTAATTTTATATATATCTATTACCAATTGTTAAGTATATAGGGGGGCTAAAATATATGAAAAATTCCTATTATAAAAAAATTTTTACTTTTAGTATGATTGTTTTATTTTTTATGACCTGTTTTACACCTGGAATAAGTAGTAATACTGGAGTTCAATCAAATAAAAATATAACCAATAATTTTTACTTGAATAATTATGTAAATTCTTATTGGAAGTTTGATGAATGTAATGGTGAAATTTTAGAGGATTCTTCAGGACATAATTACGATGGAACAATTAATGGAGCAACTTGGACAGATGGTTATTCAGGTTGTGCACTAGAATTTGATGGAGTTAATGATTATGTTGACTTAAATGCACACATTGATGGTTTAGGATTTAATAAAACTGATGACATAATATTTTCCTTTTATTTTAAATCGTTATCCCCTAGTGACGGAGTAATTTACTCTATGAGTAATACTGATGGTTCACTTTTAAAATTCTTTATTGAATTGAATTCAGATGGTAAATTAGAAGTATCAATAACCACACCATCTTGTGGATTTCTTTTAACATCCAATTATTCTTACAACGATGGCTTTTGGCATCATGCTGAAATTATCTATAATGGAATTGCCTCAGACCCAACAATAGAAATGTATATTGATGATGATTTTGAAAATAGTATAACAATTTGGGTTTGCCATTTTGAAGTTGATGGTTTTAATAAAGCTAAAATTGGTATTAACTGTTTTAATTCAACCAAACCTTATTATGGAGAGATTGATGAGTTTAAAATTATAAAATATCCTGGTGGAAATAAGCAGGAACCACCAATAATAGAAGGCCCAACAAGTGGACAACCTGAGGTAGAGTATTATTTTAATATCACTATAAATGATCCAGAAGATGATGATTTATGGATTTTAATTGACTGGAATGATAGTTGGATAGATCCATGGACAGGGCCCTATACTTCTGGTACAATGGTATTAATGAGTCATGAATGGGCTGATGAAGGAATTTATGAGATTAAAACAAAAATTAAAGATATCTGGGGAGAAAGCAGTTGGTCAACACACACAATAGTTATCGGCAATTTACCTCCAGAAAAACCCATAATCAATGGAACTGTAGCCGGTAGACCAGGTATTACCTATCATTATATTTTTACTTCAATAGATCCAAATGATGACGAAGTATCTTATTACATCCATTGGGGTGATGGATCTACTACAGATTGGACTGATTTCCGACCTTCTGGAGAGCCAGGTTATATAGAAAGTCATTCATGGAAGAAAGGAAATTATATTATTCAAGCCAAAACCAAAGACATCTATGATTCTGAAAGCGAATGGACTGAGTTTATTATTACTATGCCCAGAGACAAAATATTAAATAGGCCTTTTTTAAGTGGACTTTTTGAAAAATTTCCATTTATTGAAAGAATAATTCTTTATTTAATAGATTAATAAAATATGAAAGTTAACAATCGTTAATAATATATATGAGTTTCTTATTTTACATAATTAAACATAGAAGTTAATTTAGAGGTAGTTGAAGATATGAATAAAAATATTTTTAGCAGACGTATTTCACTTTTTTTAATTGTTTTATTTTTAACAGTAAGTATTGCACCTTTTGTTTCAAGTATAAAAAATAGTGAGATAAATTATGAAAATAATTCAATTCCACTAAATATGGATTGGTGGCCAATGTTTCATCATGATGCTGTGAAAAATGGTTATTCTACATCATCAGCACCAGATACAGATGATGTTTTATGGTCATATAATACAAATAATATTATTTCTTCCTCACCTGCTGTTTCAAATGGAAAGGTGTTCATTGGATGTGCAGATAAAAAATTGTATTGTTTTGAAATGATGAATGGATCAATTCTATGGAATTTTACAACTAGTGGTAAAATATCATCATCACCAGCAGTTTATAATGGTAGAGTCTATGTTGGATCTCAAGATTCAATATTTTATTGTCTTGATGCTGAAAATGGTAGTCAAATTTGGCAATACGATATCAACTTTATGATTGAGTCATCACCAACAATAAAGGACGGTAAGGTTTTTTTTGGTTCAAGTGGTGGCATATTATATTGTCTTGATGTAGAGACTGGAAGTCTTATTTGGGAATATTCTGCAGGAAATGTTATATGGTCATCACCAGCTGTTACTGATAGTAAGATATATTTTGGTACACATACTGGATATTTTATCTGTCTAGATATTGAAAATGGAGAATTAATTTGGTCCAATAAAACATCAAGTGGAATATGGACATCGCCAACAGTTTATAATGGAAAGGTATATTTTGGATCTAATAACTTTTATGTTTATTGTTTTGATGCAGATAATGGTAATTTTATCTGGAGTTATAACCTAAACGGTGAAGTACATTCCTCACCAGCTATTGCATATGGTAATTTATATATCGGTTCATCTGGTCAGGGATTGTTTTGTTTAGATGCCGAAACAGGAAATCTCGTTTGGAAGTATCTGATAAACGATGGTGTTTGGTCACCCCCATCTGTAGCAGATGGAAAAGTCTATTTTGGGACAGATCCCTGTTGTGGTTCTCCTTCGTATTTTCATTGTTCTGATGCGTTTACTGGCGAACATATCTGGAAATATAATACTGGTGGAGAGGTTGCGATGAAATCATCTCCTGCAATTGCAGCTGGGATTGTGTTTGTTGGAGGAGGCAATGGAATAATATTTGCATTCGGTGGAAAAGAACTTTATGCAGATGCAAATGGCCCATATAATGGAGTTGAAAATACACCAATTTTGTTTAAAGGCAGTGCCTATGGTGGAAAACCTGATTACACCTGGCATTGGGACTTTGGAGACACTATTACATCAGATGAACAAAATCCTGTTCATACATATACAATTCCAGGAAATTATAAAGTTACTCTTACAGTTACAGATGAAAATTACCAAATATCAAATGATACCACATATGCATATGTTAAGAATGAAAATAGACCACCAGAAACTCCTGATATAAATGGTCCAATTAATGGAAAACCTAAAGCATCATATAATTACACTTTTAATGCAGCAGATCCTGATGGAAATGATATAAAATATAATATAGATTGGGGAGAAAGTTACTTTGATAATACTTCATTTTATCCATCTGGATCAGATGTTATAGTAGCTCATACTTGGGAAATTGAAGGTACATACTTAATAAAAGCTCAAGCTGAGGATACAAATGGTGTTAAAAGTAATTGGGCTGAATATACTGTAACAATGCCAAGAGAAAAAACTACCAGTAGTTCGATCCTAAACTTCCTTGAGAATCATCCTAATTTATTTACACTATTTCAAAAGTTTTTCCAACTATTAGTATTACAATAATCCCTTAAATCTATCCAATTTCCTTTTTTGCAAAACATTTTATAGCAAACTCAAATTTACTTTATTTAACACTCTAAAAAAAGTTTTCTTTAAAGAGGAAATAAAATGAAAACAAAGATCCATAGAGAGGGGTTAATGTTTAAATGGATCTCTAAGCATCATGAGATAGTGGTAGGATTTAAACGTGTACTTCGTGGGAAATGCAGTAGTTGTGGTAAAATGATACCTACAGGTAATACCTTGTGTGATGAATGTTTTCAAAAAGAGAAAAAAATAAGTAAAAAATAAGAGTAAAGAAATTAGATTATTAACTTTCTATTTTCAGTTTAAATCTAAATTTAAAAAGTTTATTCTTCTTTCTTTATATTTATTGCCTTTGGACCCTTATCGGTGTCCTCGATTTCATATTCAATTTTGTCTCCCTCTTTTAGAAAGGTTCCTTGAGGGATGGATGTTCTGTGTATGAAGACATCTTTTCCGTCTTCGCCTTCTATAAAACCATATCCTTTTCTTGCATTATACCATTTTACTTTTCCGTTCATTATATTCCTCCATAGACTTTGGAGTCTTTCGTTTTGCAAAAGAAAAAAAACTATTAATTTATACTTTTGTTTTTCCAATTTTGCAATTACCTGCAATAAGCAACATTTTAAATATGTTTCTGTTTCATATCTTATAATTTCCCAAAATATTTCAAAAAATCATTTTATATATTCTAATTATTAAATTGTTTTGATAAATCAAAAATTTTTGAAATGTTTTTATTCTATTAAGTTTAAATAAGAGAAATTGATAACGGAGGCAATGCTTACTCAACAAATTATTTTTGAAATCCTATGGATATTTGTTTTAGCATTTTATGCTATTTTCGTATTTTTTATTACAAAAAGATTGTACGAATGGATGATAAATAATCATATCAAGAAAAGCGTAGCAATATATTACAATAGAAAAGTAATTCATATCCTTGCTGGTGGCGTAGTTGTTCTTGCTGTTCCATTCTTGTTTTCAAGTCCATGGTTTCCATTATTTTCAGGAATAGTTATGGCAATAGTTGCATATATTGCCCATAGAATTGGAAACGCCTTTTATTGGTTTCAGACAAAGGATAATGTTAGTGATGTAAGTTTTTGTTTAATGTGGGGAATTGCAATTTTTATCTTATGGGTAATATTTGATGACCCCTGGATAGCAATTATTCCTCCAGCATTCATTGCATTTGGTGATGGTATTACAGGAATTATCAGAAATATTGCATTTAAAGAAAGAAAGAAACACCCAATAGGTAATATTTACATGGCAGGAGTCTGCATTCCAATTGGATATTATTTTGCAAATGCTGCAGATCCTTCTATTCCTCTTTGGGGAGTAATTGCTGCAGTTATTGCATCTTTTTTTGAAAGATATGAATTTGGGAAAATAGATGATAATATATTAGTTGCAGGTAGTGCAATAATTATACTTTATATTGGAGGATTATTAGGCCCAATTATATTATAATCTCTTTTTTTCTCTATAATAATTTTTAATTGTTGATCAATAGTATTTTTAAGCTATATCTATTAAAATTTCATTTGTTTGAAGTAATTTACATACTTGACAAGTTTCTTTTATTACTATTTCTTCATTTCCGTTAATAATTTTTTTTGCAGATTTATCAATTTGATTTTTTACCTTTTCATTTTTTAGTATTCCTAGTCCACCTCTTTTACCATTAATATATCTAGAGACCGCTGCCTCGCTTATACCTAATTTTTCTGCAACTTCTTTTTGTGACAATTTTTGTTTATTTATTAAGGAAATTGCTAATTCTCTCCTAATCGCAGGCAAAAGATTCCATACAATTTTTTCACAAGGTGTCTTAAATGTCATGCTAACCAAAAAATATATATATTCATGACGTATATAAATCTTACCAATTGGTAAGTTAAGGTGATTTTAACTGTTCCTAAAGATATTAAGAAAATCAATATTTAAGAGAAAAACGCGTATTGCAATAGCAATAATATCTGTAATAATAGGTTCAGCTGTTACAACTGCATTACTAAGCGTTTCATTTGATGTAAGTGATAAGGTTGGAGAAGAATTTAGAAAATATGGTGCAAATCTTTTAGTTGTTCCAGAATCTGATATTATAGACGTAGGTTTTCCAGGTGTAGATTTTGGTTCTGTTACAGAACAGAAATATATAAATGAAAGTGATCTTTGGAAAATTAAAACAATCTATTGGAGAGAAAACGTTTTAGGTTTTGCACCGATATTATACCAGATAGTAACTATTAGTAATGGTATTAATGAGCAGCAGGCTGTCTTAGCAGGCACTTATTTCAACCATAATGTAAAGATACTTGAGCCATATTCACCTGATGATAATCCAATTTTTACTACAGGAATTCAATCAATAAGTCCATGGTGGAATATCCAAGGACAATGGATCCAAGATTCGGATGATAATTCTAGTAGTATGATAGGGACAAATGTTGCTAAAAAATTGGTTTTATCAGTTGGTGATACTTTTACTATTAAATATAAAGAGGGTTCTAATAGTAATTTTAATGAAACCTATCAGAATCTAACTGTTGTCGGAATTCTTGAAACGGGGGGAAATGAAGACGATCAGGTCTTTGTAAATCTACAAGTTGCTCAAAAATTAACCTCACGAAAAAATAAGGTCCATACTGTACAAGTATCTGCATTATGTAATGCATGTCCAGTTGATACCTTTGCAGAAGAAATCGAGGGAAATATAACGGGTGTGGATGCAAAATCAGTTAAACAACTTGTTAGTGCTGAGATGAACATTCTTGGAAAAATTGAGAACATGATGTTACTTGTTACAGTAGTTGCACTGATTGCTTCTGCGTTAGGTGTTATGACTACTATGACTTCTTCTGTTCTTGAACGTAAAAAAGAAATTGGTTTGATGAAAAGTATTGGGGCTGAGAATAAGAAAATTATGTCATTGTTTTTTTCTGAAGCATTTATTATCGGTATTTTGGGCGGAATTGTTGGATATATAGTTGGTTTCATTCTTTCACAATTCATTGGTATGAGTGTTTTTAGTACATCAATTGCTCCTCGTATTGAGGTAATACCTATTGTTCTAGTTATTTCAGTTTTAGTTGCATTAATTGCAAGTGTTATCCCTGTGAGAAAGGCAGTAAGAGTTGAACCAGTTATTGTTTTGAGAGGTGAATAAATAATATGAATAATGAAGTAATCAAAATTCAAGGTATTACAAAGCAGTATAATGGAAATACATGTGCACTAAATAATGTATCACTTTCAATTGAAAGAGGCGGTTGGACCTCAATTACTGGACCATCAGGAAGTGGAAAAACAACCTTATTAAATATCATCGGCTGTTTGGATTCACCAACAAGTGGAAACGTCTTTATTGATAAAATAAAAGTTACTAGTTTAAATCAAAAAGAGCTGACCAGGTTTAGAAGAGAACATATTGGTTTGATATTTCAACAATATCATCTAATTCCTTATCTGACAGCTTTGGAAAATGTTATGATATCTCAATATTATCATAGCATGGTTAATGAAAACGATGCTATTGAGGTTTTGAAAAAAGTAGGACTTGCTCATAGGCTTGATCATGTACCTGCTCATCTCTCTGGTGGTGAACAGCAGAGAGTTTGTATTGCGCGTGCTCTTATTAATGAACCTGAAATACTTCTTGCTGATGAACCTACTGGAAATCTTGATCAAAAAAATGGTGAAGTTGTTTTAAATCTTATAAAAAAACTAAACAAGGAGGGACACACAATAATTCTTGTTACTCATAACCTTGATATATCAAAATTAGGAGATAGAAGTATAAATTTAATTGATGGTAAAATTGATTTTGATAGGATAAATAGGAGATAAAAATTATGAATAAAATAAATGATTTAAAAAGAGCAGAAGAAAGAAAAAAGGAATATGAAAAGAAAAGAAAAAACCAAACTAAGATTATAGCTGGAATTATTATAATAGCATTAGTTTGTGTCGGTGTTTATTATATAGCAACACTAAATATGCAGAATACTAACGATAAAATCATTAAAACAATCTCATCATCTGAGGATACTATAATAATTCCACTTGGAGAAATTACTTCTGAAGCAGAATTTTATACTTATAAATATAATGGAATTGATATCGAATTTTTCGCAGTAAAGACATCTAATAACCAGATTCATATCGCCTTAGACGCATGTGACCTATGTTATCGGGAGAAAAAAGGGTATGAACAAGTAGGTAATGTTATGAAATGTCTTAATTGCGGTCTAACATTTGAAATTAATAAAATTGGTACAGAAAATCTGGGAGGCGGCTGTTGGCCAAGTTATATACCAATAAAATTTAATGGTGAAAATGTTGTTATAGAGAAAAAAGATTTAGAAGAAAAGGTTTATATGTTTGAGTAAATAATAGAGCTGAGAGTGCATGAATCCATTCCTAAATCCCTTTATAACAATACCTTTTTTAAAAAAATATTACCTAAATCCAGGAAGAATTGAAAGACTAAATTCAGAAAAACTTGAGCAATATAAAGATAAGGCTTTCAAAAAAATGTTTTCATATGCATACACCGTTCCATTATATAAAAAGAAATACAAAGAAGCAGGAATTCATCCAGATGATATAAAAGGAATTAAGGATATACAAAAAATTCCTTTTATTACAAGAAAGGAAATTAGAGATCTTTTTCCAGAAGGAATAACTCCAACTAACTTTAATAGGAAAAAAGGTTTTGTAATTTGTACAGGTGGAACGACAGGAAAATATTGTTGTACTAGCGGTTCTGAACCTGTTTGTATCTATACTGATTTTTCTTCATTACTAGAAACTGTTGTTATGGGTATTAGAGAACGTAGTTTATTTGGATTTGACTGGAAAAAAACAAGAATTGCTAACATCGGAAATTTTAATCCATATAAATATGATGATGTTTATGACAAGGCCGTTAACAAACATGTTAAACACATATATCCACTAAAAAATATTTTATCAATGCAGGCATCTGGTAAAACTATGGATATTCTTGAAAAAGTAGATGCCTTCAATCCTGAAATTATAATATCTTATCCTGCAATATTTCAAGATTTAAGTTTATTAAAAAGAAAAGGTCTTGGAAAAAACATCAATCCAAAACTCCTTTTATCAGGGGGGCAACTACTAGATGAGTTTACAAAAAGCTATGTAGAAGATACATTTGGCTGTAAACTGCTTAATATGTATGGATCGTGTGAATCAGGTGCCAATATTGCATTTGAATGCCCTGAAGGAGGATGGCATATACACTCTGATTATTTCCATCTAGAAGCAGTTAATGAAAATAAGGAAATTGTTGGTCCTGGTGAAAGAGGTCGTCTGGTCATTACTAAATTATGGGGAAAAGGAACTCCACTTATACGCTATACTGGTATGGAAGATTGGATTACACTAGGAAATGGAAAAAAATGTAATTGCGGACTTAATAGCCCTATTCTTCACCGACCACTTGAAGGAAGAATAATATCAAATATTATTTTGCCAAATGGGAAGGTGTATACTCCAACTGAATTTTTGTTTATCACATCTGTTCTAAAAGATCTAAAAGCATATCATGTAAAAAGATTTCAGATTATCCAGAAAAAAATCAATGAAATTGAGATTCATCTTATAATTGATGATGACCTTAGAAAAAAAGGAACATCATTTGAAGAAATGGCAGAAAAGATAAAAAAAGTATATTCTGAAAAAACTGGACCAGATGTAACTATCACTGTAAAAGAAATAAAGCAAACAAAAGACACTCTAGAAGAAGGAAAACCAACTCCATTAGTAGTATCTTATTTGAATATAAATAAAACTTGTGAATTAAATAATCAATAAATATATTTAGAGAAGGTAAAGTATATGTCAGAACCTAATCTCAAATTACTAGATCATTTCCATAACCCAAGAAATGTTGGAACTATTGAAGATGCTGATGGATATGGTCGAGCAAAAAACCCTATCAATGAATATATTACAGATATCTACCTAAAAGTTGAAGATGGCGCAATAAAGGATATAAAATTCAAGACATTAGGTTGCACTGCTACAATTGCATCTGCTTCGGCTATGACCGAAGCGGTCAAAGGAAGAACAATAGATGAGTTAATAAATGAAAGCAATCCTACAAAAAAATTAATGGAAATAATTGATATAAAACTTGGAGGGATACCTGAAAATAATTGGCATTGCTTACCCTCTGCAGTTCTATCTTTATTAAATGCAATTCAAAATCATTATGAAAAAAAAGGGGAAATAAAAAAAGTTAAAGATTTTGAAAAACTAATTGTTGATATCAAAAACTATGTTGATAATTATATAAATGAAAATCTAAATGAATGAAAACAGAACCGTAAATATGATTCAGTTGTTTTTTATCTAAAGTTAGTCATTAGCCTCATTAGATTGCTTCTTCCTAAATAGATGTTTGTTAATTCACTAGCTCTTTTGACACATAATTTGAATGTTTAATTTAGTAAAAAGAGCTTTTGATAGTGAAAAAACTAATAATATTAACACTTTAGGAAATACATTCATCCTTTAATTTAATTATAATTAGTGATTTAAATAATATTATAACAAATTTTAATAAGGATTAAGTTTTATATGTTAATAATAAAATTATTTACAATTTGGTGGTAAAAAATTGAAGAAATATGTGATAATTTTTATTCTAATACTTTTAGTAATTCCTATTATTAATATTAATGCAAAAACTCTTGATAGTAATATTGAAATATATTTTCTACCTCCTTATTTTAGCTGGCAAAACATAAATGGTACTGATTATACTACTACAATTAAAGACCAGTCACCAGCCCCTACCTGCGAAGCTTATGCCTTATGTGCATCCCTTGAAACATTAATGCAGTATAAACTTGATGAGCTTTATGAACCTGACCTTTCTGATTGCCATTTATATTTTTATGCAGGTGGAACTATAAAAAAAGGATATGTTAACCTCATTGATGCAGCTAACTATCTTGTTGATATTGGAGTTCCAGACGAAGGATGTTTTCCTGATCATCATAGAGGATTTGATTACCCTTTCGAAAGCCTAGAAGGTTGGGAAAATAGAACCGTAAGAATAACTGAGTGGGATTGGGTAACTCAGGATGTTGAATCAATTAAAACTGCTTTAATAAATCATGGTCCTCTCATCATTTGTATTTATGTATGGGAAGATTTTTTCACCTATAAGGGAGGTGTTTACAAGCATGAGTGGGGCGAAAGAGTAGGAGGACATGTTGTAACAATAGTTGGATATAATGATAACAATAATTGCTGGATTGTAAAAAACAGCTGGGGTAAAAAATGGGGGGAAGACGGCTGGTTCAGAATGGCATATGATGCAGATATGTTTGCAGATTGGTATGGACCTGGAACAGGTGTTATGTACATTGATGGTGTTTATGGAAATTTAAAGCCTGATGTCCCAAAAATTCAAATTACAAAACCTATTAAGAGCCATACATATTTTTTTGGAATTGAACTTCCAACAATTTTTAAAAATTTACATATACAAAGGGCAGCTCCGCGCATAATTGGTCAAATGCCTTTAAAGTTAAAAACAGAAAATACAATTAGAATTGATTTTTATGTTGATGATGTATATGTAAATACTGATTACGGACCGCCCTTTGAATGGAATATAAATATCTCACCAGGTCTACATACTATCAAAGCATATGGATATAATGGTGTAAACATATCATATGATATTGTTGATGTTTTCATCTTTATTTAGATAAGATTTGTATTTGTAAAATCATTAAAAAATTCTTAATTTATCTCTTTATAATAGTTTATAAAACATGATTTATTATTCGGTTTTTATGAAGTGCAATGGACTAAGATATGAAGGTCCAATTTACAGACCGCCTAGTGAAGCTTACAGTCTTTTAGTTCAAGCAACTATCGGTTGCCCTCATAACAAATGTACTTTTTGTACAGTTTATAAAAAAGGCCCTAAGTTTCAAATTAGACCTGTCAATGAAATCAAAGAAGACCTATTGTGGGCTAAAAAAAACATGAGCAATTTTAAAACAGTCTTTTTTCCAGCAGGTAATACTGTTATTATGAAAACTGATGACCTTGTTGAGATTTTTAGCTATACTAAAAAGTTGTTTCCAAAAATTGAAAGAATTACAGTTTATGGTTCCGCCCAATATATTGTTAAAAAATCCCTTGAGGATTGGAATAAAATTGCAGATGCAGGTCTTTCAAGAATTCATGTCGGCCTTGAATCAGGTGATGATATAGTTCTTAAAAGAGTTAAAAAGGGTTCAAATTCAGAAATACAGATAAAAGCAGGTCAAATTCTTAAAAAAGCAGGTATTGAGCTTAGTGAATATATTGTTCTTGGGTTAGGTGATAAAAAACGCTCAAAGGAGCATATTGAAAATACTGCTAAAGTGCTAAATATGATAAATCCTGATTTTATTAGAATAAGAACCTTTTTACCAAAGGTAAACACGCCTATTTTAGATGAAATTAAAACAGGTAAATTCCAAATTCTTACACCTCATGAGGTATTAAATGAGATATACAATTTAATTGAAAATCTGGATGTTACAAGTCAAATTTTTAGTGATCATTATACAAATTATATCCCTGTTAATGGTAAGCTTCCTGATGATAAAGAAATGATGCTTAATCAAATAAAAAATGCATTAAATCTTGACAAAAGTTGCTTTAGAGATGTATATATTGGTACAGAATGAAGAATAACTTATGTAATGCCCATGAAATTTTTTAAAATATTATCCTTAATTTCAATAGCTAAATTGATGTGTTCTTTTGTAATTTTTGTTCTTTCAAGTAAGGCAAGTGCATAGGCTATTCGCAGAATTGAAAATTCAAGACTACGATAAGATATACCTTCAATATTTGTCTCAGAATTTAAAATATAATCTTTTATTGCCTTTTTTATTGCTGACTCATCAGATATATCGATTCTGGTATTTGCATTTTGAGCCCAATTTAGATAAGCCTTTACAACAAGAGAGTAATCTTTTGCATTCTTACCCATAAAACTATCAATTATGTCAGAAACATATTCTGCTCTTTGTATTCTTGAAATCCTTGCTACTTTAAAAGGAAAATCGAAACGGTCAACAAGCGGTTGTTGGATTTTATTAATATTATTACAAGTTGCAATAACTCGGACCTCTGCTTTAAACACCTGTCTATTTTTACCTTTTGTAATTATATATCTTCCTTCCTCCATTGATTGAAGAAGACCATTTTGATCATCAATTGACATCTTATCAAGTTCATCTACTAATAAAACAGAACCATTTGAACGTGCAAGCAGACCTGGATGAATCGTTTTACCACGAGCATCTCCAACAAGACCAGTTTTTGACGTAAGCTCAGAATTGACCAAAGCTCCATCCATTTTCTGTTGCCACCATCCTAAAAATTCTGATTTTCCGGTTCCTGGTCCACCGCAAAGCAAAATATGAAGTCTCATTCTCATATTAGGACGATCATTTGTAACACCCATCAAAAGGGAGCATTTTCTTATTAAATCCCATTGAGTGCCAACTAGATAAGGACAAATATGTTTGGAAAGAAATTCCAATGGATTTTCTTTAGCAATAATTCGAAAATATTCCTCTTCAGACATATCCAGTCTATAAAGATAAAGTTAATACAAGTATATTACAATTATTAATTTAGCACGCTAAACATTCATTAAGTTCTTCTAACTCATCACTAATATCCTGTAAAATATTTAGAATAGATTCAAAAACCATCATCTCATTTTTACTACGAGAATTAAGACTGTTTAATACTTCTCTCACTGTATTAATCTTATAATCAAGCATCATATTTCATCAAAAATTATTACGTATTCTAAATTAATAAACATCCTCAGACGGTCATTAAATGTATTAAAAAAGACTTCTCTGACTATCTAATGGTTCTAAATTGTTATATTGGAAGGGGTTTATCACTGCTGGAACGTTTGGATCTTCACCTCTTGCAGTAATTAATTTTGATATTGTATAGGCCTCCATCTCTTTTTCATTAAAAGGTTTTAGAAGAGCCAATGCTTCTTCCTTATTTATTGATGGGTTAATCCATTTTTGTTCATCTTCTTTATTTAAAATTGCAGGCATTCTTTTCTTTTTATTATGAATTTTAGCCATTAATGGATTTGCTTCTGTTGTAATTATTGTGTAAGAATAAACTTGTTCACCAGTTGTGTTATTATCCCAACAATCCCAAAGACCGGCAATTGAAAAAGCCTCATGGTTTTTTAGTTTAATATAATATGGATAGTTTTTACCCTGGAAATATCTCCATTCAAAAAATCCATCAGCAATTACTAGACAATGTTTTTTTCCAGCTGAGCTTCTAAAAGCAGGTTTTTCAAAAATCGTTTCAGATCTGGCATTAACAGTTCTTTCTTTTATATCTTTAGCTGTCTTTTCATCTTTGACCCAAAAGGGTATGAGGCCCCAATTGAAAAGTTCGACTTGTTTTGGATTTTCATTTGTAATAACTGGTAATTTAACATTTTCAAATGCACCAACATGATATCTTTTTTCAAAACTATTTCCAAGTTTTACTTGAAATGTCTTTTTTACAACATCAGGACCTGGGACACTATATCTATAGCACATATATTTCACATAAGTAATATTACATAAAAAAGTTATAGTTTATAAAAACTTATATTTAGAAGCTTTAAATCTTTTATTATCAACTTTATCCAAAGATACTTTTCCTAATTGTTTGTTTGAGCGTTTTGCATTTATTATTTTATTAACCTCACAGGTTTTTTCATTTATAACTAAAAGCCCAATTCCTTCTTTTTTAAGAAGGGTTTCAGCTTTACGAAGAATATTATAAGCTCTCAATAGAGGAATAGCCAGATAAACATAATTACAACCCAGCTGGTAGTTTTTAGCCTGAATAATAGCTTTTTTCCAATCAGAAATTTTTAATTCAACAGCTATAGTTTTTTCACCTTTAAATGCAACAATATCTGCTCTGCAAAAACCTATTTTTATTTCATATCTTACTTTGTAACCGCTTTTTTTGAAATAATCAGATACTGGTTTGATAAGTTCTAATTCCAGGTAAAATGGATACATTAAATATCTCCCTATACTTAATTTTTTGAAGCATATCATAAAATTTTTCAAGAGTAAAGCCAAAAGGAACCAGAATGCTTTCTGCATATTGGGCTATTTGACGTAAATAAAAATCTATATCAATTATGTCATTACTTTCAAGGTTTTCAGCAATACAGACGCGTTTCCATGGATTACGAGTTTTTTCATCACAAACAACATAACGTACAGATTGCCCTGGCTCAGGATCAACTCCGTCTTTTCTAAGTTGAAGCATTGCAGATTTTACCAAAGTGTTTACTTTATAATCAGTAATATCTTTTGATACACCGTTCGTAATAACAAGGTCTTCCTTGCTAAAATTATTGTTTATTATTTTTTTACCATACTCTCTGACCACATCAACTGCGCTTGTTATCAGACCTACAAATTCTGAACTTGTGTTTGCTTTTGAAAAAACAGCCATCATATCCTTTTGCATGTTTTTTAAAAAAATTGGAGAATTTCTTTGGCGTAGTTCAATTCCACGAACCTTTATCTCTCCATTGTCAAACATTCCATAATACCGATTCAAAGCTCCAACATCATAGTTTTTACTAGGTAAAAAAACAATCCACCTGTAGTGTCCTTCCACATCCATACGAACTCCAGTGCTGTTACTAATCATGCGAGACAGACGAGCAGGACTAACACATTCTTTTTTTGGCTTAACCCATAATGAATCGATGATTCCGTGTAAAACAGTGTAACCCGCCTGCTCGACAGTTTCAATAGCCGAAAGAAGGATATCTCGACTGTACGCAGTTATACTTTCATAACATTCGATACGTCCATATCTTGCATTGCGGTATCCTGTATAGCCAAAACAAACTAAAAGAACCCATTTCCAGGCTTGTTGTAACTCCTTATACAAATCCGTATCGTAATTTTTATTTCTAGATCGTGCCTTGTAACAAAAACGACGATAAAGAATAGGCCTTAACACTTCAGGAAGTAGCCCAAATTGGTTGCTGCAAATATGATAGCCGAGCTGCGGAACAATATTTTTTGGGAAATATTTACAACAATCACAAAGCATTGTTTCGGGACTGATGTTGAATGTCAACATAATGTTAGGATATAGTGAAGCAAAGTCAAGTTCTACTACGTCTTCATGAAGACCAACTACAGGGTCAAGAATAAGACCCCCTCTATCTGATACTAGTAAATCCATCGCGGTTTTCCAGCCTTCAGGCATATTTTTTTTCCAGGGTATATGATAACCCTTTTCTCTTGCTTTATTTACCTGTATCTGACTAATTGCAGTTCCAGGTCCAACACGTGATAAAATTTGCAGAGGGATATTTGAACAACGTGACATATCAATAAGCCCTCGAATGCCGCTTTCGCCATACATAAAAGAGTTATAAGTATCAATATGAGCCCGACCTTTTAGCGTATAAAATGCTGGACGGTAAACAATTTGTCCGTAGCTGAAATACGATTTAGCCTGTTTTGTTGGGTGTAAAGATATATTTTCATCCCTTCCAAGAATTATTTTGTTTTGAATGTCATTTAGTTTTGCACGATGATGAAGATATGGAAAAATTACACTATCTCCCTTTTTTGTATAGATAATATCTGGATCAATATGTTTTAATTGTTTAATTGCTAAAAGAATAGTATCTGCTTCGTTTTTTTCACTTATGAAACTGTTTCCGATATTGATTGATTCTATAGGACTATCAAATGACATTATCCTGCTTTTTGATTTTCTTTTGATATCAAAAACTATAGTTTTATAAAGCGGTATTTTGAAATCAATTGCCCAAGGTTCATCATCAAGTATGAACTTTACTCCATCCCATTGTACTTTTGCATTACAAAAAACATTCTTATCTTGAAGGTATCTACTAGAGAGACGAATATCGACATCAAAAAGTTGGTAACGATAATAACCACCCCAAGAATCAATAATTTCTGCAAGTTTTCTAACAAACTCTATTTGTTTAGGTATTATCTCAAGGACAAATTTTTTCTTATCTGAACCTAAAATTAATTTTTTATATGTAAAATTAAGAGACTCTACCTGCGGAAGATCCCTTATAAGTGCTGCTATATTGAAAAGCTCTTCGCGATTTGAATATATAGAAAAACTTGGTGTATACTTGTCTGTTATTTTTACTGGCTTACCATTATCAACAATCCATGTGACCATCACATTTCTTTTGTTGTCTGGATAGGCGTCAAGAATGTTTCCGCTCAACATGCTCCCGCAGCTTTCTCAATGTTTTTTCATGTTCAACTAAAATGCTCATAACCACAGGTTCGAATGGATTAGGATTACTCATGTTACTACCAGCTGATGCATGACGCCGTGCGTGATTAATAAGTTCTTCAAATGCCTCACGGTCAATGCATCTCAGTGAGCGTTTGAAATCATTCCATTCCCATCCAAAGGATTCTATTATATTTCTAAATGTTGGAACAGTGCGCCCCATTCATATCACCATTCCAAATTCTTGCAGACGTAGTTGTCCTTTTGCCAGGTGAAGAACCACTGTGTTTTTTTGTCTGTTCACAAGCTCCACACGTGTTGCCAGTTCTGTTTCCTTCATTAAAACAACTTCGTTTACGTTCTCATATATGATTTTGCAAACATTTCTGCTATTAGTCAGCATTTTTTTATCAAGGTTTGTAAAAATAGTTATGAGATTATATTTTGTAGTTAGTTCTCTTATCTTGTGAAGATTGGTTCTCAAAAGAGTCTGAGCTTCTTTTGATTCTACATCAGAATCCAGATAAAAAATAGGAAGTCTACCGATTATTAAAGTCTGTGGTTTGTATCTTTGTATCGCTTGCTCAAGCATATCTTGTATTAGTGTTGCAAGTTGATATACAGTAAATGCCCTACTTAGGTGGACGTGATTTAGAACTTCTTTCTGATCAAGTTCCATTTTTCTTGCATATTGCGCTATTTTATAGGGATCTGCGCACATACCAGCATCAATGTAAATAACATCGCTATGAAACGTTCTGTAGGTGTTTACACATATCTGGTTAGGCATATTTGCAATTAGGTTGCTATCACCATCGACATACGTGATTTCCCCTCGCTTGAAACCACCCATTATTTTATCCAGCTCCTTTATTCCTGATAATATCACTATGTCAGGCTTCAGTATTTCTTTTGCGATTAGGAATTCTGATTTTTCGATGGTATGAATTGATAGATTGGTTTTTTTCATATTTAGACACCCCCTAAAAATAGTTTTTGGACTAGCTACATGTTATTTTTATTTTATAAAAATTGATGAGAGTTCATTAAAAGTATTATTAAAATATTAATAATTATATAAAAATATTATTTAGATGATTCCATTATAAATATAAAAAAGGAAGATTTTTAAGGATATAAAGCATTAACATCTGTTAATTAAGGGGGTTTAAAATTGAGAAAAAGAATTTTTTTATTAACAATAAGTACTGTGTTATTATTGCTAGTCATGAGCTTTAACCAAGCAATTGGTTATTCTGATGAGTATAGAAAAAATAATTTAATTTTTGATATAATAGAGGAAGTAACTGGTGGTCCATTAGCTCCAGATTGGTATTATAAACCAGCTAACTATGCTGAACTTGTTGATTGGTATTTAGCGTTAGAAGCCGAATATCCAGATTACCTCGAGGTTTTCAAGGCAAATGAATTGTATGAAACCGGAATTGCTACAGGAGGTTATGATCTTTATTATGTAAGAATTACTAATGAATCTCTTGGGTTACATAAACCAGAAGTTCTTTTCCTTGGAAATCCACATGGTGATGAAGTTGTTGGATGTGTTGGTTTGTACTGGTTCACAGATTGGCTTATGCGGATGGCTTTTACCGATGAAAAACATGAAGAATTTTCAAAGGATTATTTACAGTATATAATCGATAATAGGGAGATCTATATCGAAGTTTTACATAATCCATATGGGTATGATTATGGTCCACAACGATATGATGGAAATGGTTGGGATTTAAATCGTGAAGCAGACTATGATGGACCTGGAACTCCAACAGGAGGGATTTGGGGAAGTGTAAATGGAAAAACGCTAGTTGAATTTCTCAATAATCATTTATGCAGATTAGGTTGCGACTTCCATGCAGGAGTACGCATGCTTCTTTACCCTTGGGCAATGACACATGCAGGGATTAGTGGTACAAGTCCAATTTCAGGTTATACCTATAGTCATGCCCCACCCGATTTTTACTTCTATGATGTAAGTCAATTAAGAGTTGGAGATTTTATAGGGGATTATGGAGGCGATCTATATCCAGGAAATATCGGACCTGTAAGTGAGTTGCTTACATATGAGATAAAAGGCGGTATTGCTCCCTGGGCATATGCCGCAGATATTGATAAAAATCCAGCTGAGGATCCCTATGTGAATAGTAACTATCCTGGTGCTGGTCTCCTATGGATCTCACCTGAAATGTCAAATACTAAAAATGTTCCTGAAAGTGATTTTGGTAATGATACTATTGATCGATATGGAGCAGAAGTGCGCCGCTTTGTTTTACATCAAACTGACCTCGCCCAGCCCTATATTATGTGGCAACCTGGTACCATTGAAAACGGCATTGAGGTCCCACCTTTGACTACAGTTACATTAAAATGGCAAGTAAATGGAAGTTTAGTTGTTGATCATACCAGAATACAATGGGGAACTAATCCAGATCCAATTAACAATTATAGCCATAGTACATCAGATTATGATGAATTTGCAGGTGAATATATTGGTGGAACTGGTTGGGATGAAGCTGAAAGCGGATCAACAAATGGAGTTACTTATATTGAAAATATATCACTTGATACACCCGGCGATTACTATTTTGTAGCAAAAGCTCAGGTTGATCAAGCTTATGCGAATGTTCTCGCACCTGAGGAATATGGTGATACTCCCTATCTTAGATTAGTAAAAGAAAGAACAAATGATGATTATTATGAAGTGCTTGAAGGAACAGATGGTACAGAGGAAATATTCGGTCAGACTTGGTGGTACTCGCCTGTTATTCATGTAGCAGTTACAAACAAAGCACCAGATGCCCCATCAAGACCTTCAGGTCCTAAAAAAGGAGTGCCTGGTGTGGAATATACATTTTCAACAAAAGCTTTTGATCCTGATGGCGATAAGGTTTATTTACAGTGGGATTGGGGAGATGGAACGGTCAGTAATTGGGATGGTCTCTATTTCTCTGGGGAAACTGCATCACTGGAACATACCTGGGGTGAAAAAGGAACTTATGAAGTAAAAGTCAGAGCAAAGGATGTTCATGGCGCAGAAGGCGAGTGGTCTAACCCATTAACAGTTACAATGCCAAGAGATAAAAATCTATATCATCCTATCATGAAAATTTTCATTGAACTAATTCAGAAAATGTTCCCAGTTTTATGGAATATAATAAGTTAATCCTCTAATCTATAATTGAAAATTGGGCAAATACAGAAAAAGAAGGTTAAAAAATTATTATTTTTTACCCTTTTAATTTATATCAGAAATATTTAAATTAAATTGTTATATTATAATTATAGATTTGGGAGGTAATAAAATGCAAAAAATATTGATAATATTTATAGTAGGAATTTTGGTCCTTAGCGGACTTGGAGCTATTGCAATACCAGAAAACAACATTAAAGTTGAAAAAAGATCAATTGGTTTTTCACATCCAATATTAACTGAAGAAAATGATTTTTTAAAAATTAATTTAAAGGAAGCAAATTCCTTATATATAAAAGATGGAAAACCTTTGTTACCTAGTTACATCTATACATTTACTTTTCCATATGAAACAAAAATTAAAAGTATAGCTTGCGCACCCAAGAATATAAAACAACAGAAGATATCAAAAAATATTATACCTTCACCAGTTGCTTTATCTGCAGGATTTACTATTAGTAAAGAGAAATATCAAGTTTCTGAAGTTGATTATGGAATAGATCCATATCCAAATAACTGGTATACTTATGATATTGGCGTAGGGAAATATAATGGTGAGCAGTCAGTAATTTTAAAAGTACAGTTTTTCCCAGTTCAGTATTATCCAGCAAATGATATGATAAAATATGCTAGTTCAGCAGATATATCTGTAGAATATGAAAGGCAAGAAAATCCTTCTATACTTAAGGCAGATTATGATTTTATTATATTAGGGCCTTCAGAGTATAGTGATGAACTGGCACCATTAGTAACACATAAAATTGGAAGAGGAATTTCAACAATATTTGTAAGTCTATCTGATATTTATACAAGTGTTTACTTTCCAGCAACAGGGAGAGATGATCAAGAGAAAATCAAATACTTTATCAAAAATGCCCATGAGAGTTGGAATACAGATTTTGTGCTTTTAGTTGGAGGAAGTGATAAATTCCCGGTTAGAGAAACACATGTTAAAAATGGAGATGATGAAGAAATATTTGTAAGTGATTTATACTATGCAGATATCTATAATGATACTGACGGTTTTTGCAGTTGGGATTCAAACGGCAATGATGTTTTTGGAGAATATAATTGGGGTTCTTCTCATAACTATGATGAAGTTGACCTTTATCCAGATGTATATCTTGGCAGGCTTGCCTGTGCTAATGGTGGTGAAGTAACAACTTGTGTTAATAAGATTAAAACCTATGAAAATAATGAAGCATATAAGCAGTCTTGGTTTAATAACCTAGTAGTTATTGGAGGCGATCATGCACCAGGTGATACATATGCTGTTGATGAAGGTGAATTTGTTAATAAGAAAGTAATGGAAGTAATGGCCGGTTTTATCCCTGATAGGATATGGGACTCAAACAGTAGGCTTAGTGGAACTTTACCAACAGGAGTTCAGGAGATCAATAGTGCATTAAATGCTGGTTGTGGTTTTGTTGATTTTGCAGGACATGGAAATTTAGATGTATGGGCAACTCATCCACATGAAGATGAATATACATGGATCCCTACACTAGTTGGCCGATATGTAAATTCAGAAGTACAAGGCCTTAGTAATGGAAATAAATTACCTATTGTAATTGTTGGAGCATGCTGTACATTTAAATTTAACAAGGATCCTGATTGTTTTGGATGGTCATTTTTATTAAACAGTAATGGCGGAGGTATTGCTGCATGCGGTGCATCAGGTCTGGACTGGTTTTATTTAGGTGAATATATTATACAAAAAGGTTTTGAAAAATTATGTATCGATGCATTTCAATCTTATCGTGATGGAGCAATGACGTTTGGAGAAATGTGGAGTGGTGCAGTTAGTTCATATATTTACCCAGGAATGGATTCTTTAGATTATAAAACTGTTGAGGAATTTCAACCATTTGGAGATCCGACTCTATCAATTAGAAGTGATTCACAAGCACCAAATAAACCTACAAAGCCCTCTGGTCCTGCAAGTGGAAAGGTAAATACAAAATATACTTATTCTACAAGTGCAACAGATCCTGAAGGAGACCAGGTATATTACCTATTTGATTGGGGTGACAATACAACCAGTGGTTGGGTCGGTCCCTTTGCTTCTGGTGCAACAGGTAGTGCTGATCACAAATGGACTGAAAAAGGTAGCTATGTAATAAAGTCGATTGCTAAAGATGAAAATGGTGTAATTGGTGAATGGTCAGACCAATTAACAGTTTCAATGCCAAGAGACAAATCCATTAATATAAACTATTTATTCCTAAAAATATTAGAAGGTCATCCTTTCTTCTTTCCAATACTAAGAAATCTTCTAGGGATTTAGTTTAAAAATTTAATAATTTTTTTCTTTTTTTTTATTTTGAATTAATATTACTACTATTGTATATAAATACAACCAGATAATATTAAATACTTATTATTCTTAATTTTTATGACTTGGGGGATATAATTTATGAAAAAAAACAAATTTCATAATTGGTTGATTTTAGTATTTTTGATTATAATCTTATTTTTCTCACCAGCATCATCTTTTGCAGAAAGTGACGAATTAATTAAAAAAGATATCAAAACAATCAATAATTTTGTTTCATTTGTTGAGAAATCAACAGGTCTTAATAATCCTGAAAAAGAAGGAGGAGATACTGAACTAGAGCTTGCTGATATCAATAATGATGGTCATTTAGATATAATATGCGTAGGAGATCATGGTTCACCTTATGTAAACAGTGGTCAGCATGGAATTATGGTGTGGATAGGTGATGGCGGTGAAACATGGTCTGTTATTCAAGTAGGCGATTTTGGATATGGTGGTATTGAAGCAGGGGATCTAAATTTAGATGGATATCTTGATATTGTTTGGGGAGTTCATCATGATTGGGGCATTCCTGGTTTTGGTGATACTTTAATAGGTGCAGCTCTAGGTGATGGGACTGGTTCAAACTGGATACCATGGGCAACAGGACTTGGAACAGGTGGTGAGGATTGGGGCATGTTTGAAACTGATCTTGCTGATTTTGATTGTAATGGTCTTCTTGACATAATTTCTCAATCATTCGGCTGTTGTAATGGTTATCACCAGTATGAGAACAACGGTGATGGGTCATGGACTCATGCTTGGTCTTTATCAGGCGGAAATATGAATAATAATTTAGAAACAGCAGATTTTAATTCTGACGGATATCCAGATTTTGCAGGTAATCGTGATGGATCATATGTTTTTCTTGGAGATGGAACATTTGATTTTATAATGAATCAAGATGGACTTCCAAGTTCGAGTTGGAATGGTCTAGATACAGGTGATATGAATAAAGATGGATGTGATGATCTAGTAATTGGCTATAGTTCAGCAGGCGTTCGCTGTTACATATATGATAAACTAAATGAAGATTGGGATTTAGCCTCTGATGGTCTTCCTTCCACTGGAGCGTATTATCCACAATTTGGGGATATAAATGGCGATGGATTTCTTGATATAATCGCATATCAAGGTCCTACAGGTTATGTTTATTTGGGCAATGGAGATGGAGATTGGGTTTCAGATGCAACATTTTCTATGGAGCCGGATGGCGATATTTCTGCTTTTGTAGTTGATGGTGATTTTGACCATGATGGTCGAGAAGATATTGTTATACAAGCAGAAGCAGGAGGCTGGCCTTCTTATCAAAATAAATTAAGGGCCTTTTCTCCATGGCTTGCACCAACTGAACTTACTGCTCTGGTGCAAATCCCTAATGGAGGCGAAACTTTTAGAAGTGGATCTATTCGTAACATTCGTTGGCTTTCTGCAGTTCCTGCTTCGGAGGGGGAAACTACTGTTGAAATTCAAGTTTCTCTAAAAGGAGAAACAGGCCCTTGGAATACAATTGTTTCAGATATTCCAAACAATGGTTGTTATCAGTGGTTAGTTGACGCAGGTGGGACTAATAACTGTCGAATAAAAGTTATAGTTACATCTTCATCATCAAGTGCTTCTTCAATTTCAGAATCAGATTTTAAAATCATAGGATTTATTGTTGATGCAAATGGCCCTTATCAAGGATTGGTAGGGGAACCTATTCAATTTACTGGTGAAGTAGAAAATGGAGAACCACCATATGAGTATCACTGGGATTTTGGTGATGGAAATACTTCAGATGAGCAAAATCCAACACTTGCTTATGATAGCGAGGGAAATTATACAATAATTTTATCGGTTACTGACAATAATGATATAACTATTCAAGATTCAACCTGGGCTTTAATTTTAAATTATAACAATCCTCCGGGCATACCTATAATCAAGGGTCCGACCTCTGGAAAACCAGGTATTAAATATGATTTTACCTTTAATTCAACTGATGATGAAGGTGATGAATTACAATTTCTTATCGATTGGGGAGATGGTATTCAAGACATAATTGGTGCATATCCTGGAATTGAAGCCTTAGCATCACATACTTGGGCAAATAAAGGAACTTATACTATTTCAGCTGTTGCAAGAGATCAATTAGGTGCAAATAGCGATACCGGATATCTTACCATCACTATGCCCAGATTCAAAATTGTTAAATATCCGGCAATATTACAATTTTTAGAAAAAATCATTGAAAAGTTCCCAATACTAACACATATATTATTTAGATAATTTTTCTAAACTTTAAAATACTTCCAAATATTTTTAATTCATAAAATCAAATAAAATTAAAATTGCAATAGTAATTTTACTAAATTTTTGAAAAAATATTTATAAATTTATTTAAAAAAAGCGATAAACGAAAGGGATATAAAGACGATTAACAATTGTTAATGACGAGGCAAAATAATTGAAAATTGTTGGGGTAATAAATGATTATAAAGAGGCTTTAGAAATTGAAGATATTGTAAAAGTTTTTGTAATAAAACAAAGAATATCAAATTTACTATCTTTAGAAAGAAATAACAATTTTAAAAATAACAATACAAATTTAATGATTTTTAAATCAAATGATGTAGATTATTTAACCAATTCTGATGAAAAAATTTTACAAATCAAAAATAATGAAGACAATGTGCCTGTTTTTAACGTTAGAGGGCTAATTTAAATTTATAAAAATAATTACATACTAACAAAAAAATAGTCATAGAAAAGGTTTTTAATGCAATAGTCTTTATAAATATATTAGATGAAAAAAGCAATAATACTTTTACTAATTATTCTTATAATTTCGCCAAATACAATCCTTGCAGAAGATCTGAGAGAAAATATTACATTAAAAGAGGAATTAAATTACATAGGTTCTAGCTTTAGATCAGACAACAGAGCAGTTGTTATCCCTGACAATGATCCTTTTTTTGGAATAATAGGCTCATATATTGCATGTTGGTATGACTCTGATACTAATACAACAGGATTAATACCATTACTTGTTCAAAAAAATGAAAAACTTACAAGTCGCCAGGTAATATTTCTAGACCAATACCTAAATAATAAAGAATTATTGGTCTTAGGCAATAATCTGAATTCAAAATTTGAGACAAATGAAATACTAGGCAGTCCCCCTGAAGTTGCTGTTAATGCTGCAACAAATATATTTACAAAAACAACAACTGTATTAATAGTTCCCTATAAAACAGATGATGCATATGAATTGAGTCTTATAGCAAGCCCCCTTGCAAGTTATCTAAATATTCCAGTTCTTATTTATGATGACAATGAACCAAATTTGATAAATGTCTGCAGTACTCTGAATGCATCAAATGCAATTGTAATTGGAGATATTGAATTAACACTTCCAAATATTACAATTACAAAGCTTAAGACTGAAGATGAAATACAAAACTTTGTAGTAAAAATTGTAAAAGATAAATTCAATGAAATAAATTATATCACACTAACAAATCCATCCGATACCATTCCTTTTTATATAAAGGATATGCACGAATCAACTTTTACAGATAATATTAGACATATAAGATTGACAATTCTAGGAAAAAATAAAGATATAATTGGAACCGATAGCAAACAATACAATATAAGCATTCCAAATGGTATCAATAGAGTAAGAATCTATGGGGAGATAATTAGAAAAAATAGACCTCTTTTTAATTTAATTAATCCTATAAAACCTGTAATCTATATGAATCTTTTTGACCCGGAGGGAAACACCGTTGCTTATTCAAACAGTTTTGCTTATGAAATCGGGGAAACATATATTGAGACACTTACCTGTAATGCACCTAGTAACTATACGCTTGTAGTAAAATTATACAATGGTATAAAAGGTGGGTTTTTTATACGAAGAGGTTTTTCTCGAGTAAATACCGATTTTAAAATATCAATTAACATATCAGAGCTTGAAAAACCACATATGCCTTTAATTCCTAAGTTGTCTATTGCTGCACCTTATTTAACCAGTGCACATGGAGGAATAATAGTTGCTGATTCTGATTTCGAACTAACAAGTGATGAATATGCCGTTGCTGCAAATGGTTCAGGAACAGGCCCATGGTTCAATAAAAATTTACATAATTTTACAAATCAAAAAGTAAACTATACAATAGGTAAATTACAAAATACTTTAGCAACACTGAATGATTATAATTTATTAGATAGTTATCTTAATGGTCCTGCATGGCTAGGTATTCTGGGTGGAACAAATATGATACCAATGTATTATTATGACCCCTCACAGCAAGGAATACCTGAAAGTGGACTACCATCTGACAACCCATACTCACTTGACTTCAATCTCTCAACAGGCAGGGTTATTGGTTGGGATATACAAGACGTATCATTAATGATAGCAAGGACACTGTTTTATCAAGATATTTGTGGAGAGCCAAAAAGACCAAGAGATTGGCATAACCGTTTTAGCTTCATATTTGGTGAGGGTTTTGGTGAAACCGGAGGGATTTTTCATCAAGTGCCTTATGCACTTGGAATTTTAAAATATGGTTTCAAACCAAGAGTCTTTGGCGATTTTAGAAATAGCCGACAGACAGGTATATTGTTCAAAACATATACTGGTTCAAATTATATAGAATTAATAAGTCATGCAGACTGGTTTTGGTTTGCACCATCACTTTATGGGCTTGATTCACTTTCAAAAGCAATAGATGTTGCGCATGTAAAGAATTGGATTTTTACAAAACCAAGTATATTCATGTCATCTGCATGTTTAATGGGAAGAACAGATGGGCTACCGCCACAGATGAATATTGGGCTTACCTTGCTTCATGCAGGGGTTAATTGTTTTGTTGGTGCAACTAGGGAGACTGGTTCAGAAGCAGGTTTAACAATATTTGAGGACCATATGATAAAGGATAATTTTAGTGTCGGTGAAGCATTAAGAGGAGAAAAAAGAATTGATAAAGAGCCTCCAAATTATTATGTGAGAACCCTTTATGGAGATCCTGCTTTTAATCCATATGAACCAAACAATGGATTCAGCAATCAGGGAAGACCAACATTAGTGGGGATATAATAATTCAAAATTGATTTTCGTTATGAAATCTAATTATTTCTAGATATCTGACTAAATTTATGATTTTTTGTTAAATAATCAAACAAAATTTTGTGTTTTCATTTTAAAATAACAAAATTTGATGAAATAATATTATTTCAAATTTTTTTGTTTATTATCATGACATAAAATATAATAATTTTTTTATAAATATATCTAAAAATGGAAGGGTAAAAATGAAGAGAAATAAATTATTGTTCGTTGGGGCAAATGTAATTATTTTATTGTTATTAATTAATCCAGTAGTAAATAGTATTACATTAAAAACAGATAAGAATTTAAAATATATTGAAAATAATAAAATAATTAATGATGATGAAATAAATACACAAATAAATAACAATAATAGTAATTTTGAAGATTATATATTGGGAAAAGTCATAATTTGTTTCAATACAAAACTAGATGAAATAGATTTTATAAATGTAAGCAGAATTGATAATTTTTTAGGACATAATATAATAAAAAAAATTGAAGGGTTAAATGTTGCACTTGTTGAGGTTGAAGAAGGTATTGAAAGATCTTTTATTGAAAATATTAGCAATTCATCTTTTGTGAAATATGCAGAATTGAATTATGTTGTAAATGCATTTCATACTCCAAATGACCCTAAATGGAATGAGCAATGGGGCCCAAAAAGAATACACTGCGAAGATGCTTGGAACATAGTTCAGGGTAGCACTGTGATAAAAATTGCTATTATTGATACAGGCATAGATTATAACCATGAGGACCTAAATGGAAATTATTTATCTGGTGGATATGATTTTGTAAATGATGATAATGACCCAATGGATGACGAAGGCCATGGGTCACATTGTTCCGGAATCGCAGCTGCAGTAATTGATAACAACAAGGGAATTGCAGGAATTTCTCAAGTAAGTATTGTAGCTGAGAAGGTATTGGATAGCAATGGCTATGGAAGTTCTTTTGATGTTGCTGCAGGAATAATCCATGCAGTTGATACGAATGTAGACATTATCAGCATGAGTCTTGGAAGTAGATACCCTTCTTCAACTATTGAAACTGCTTGTAACAATGCGTATAACGCAGGAGCGTTACTCATTGCGGCATCTGGAAATGATTACTCTTCTCAGATAAGTTACCCTGCAGCTTACGACTCTGTAATTGCAGTTGGGGCTATTGATAATCAAGATAAAAGATGTGGTTTCAGCAATTACGGGGAAAATCTTGAACTTATGGCACCAGGAGAAAATATTATATCGGTTAAAATAGGAGGGGGATATGTTGAGAAAGATGGAACCAGTATGGCCTGTCCACACGTAACAGGCGTTGCAGCGCTAGTAAAATCTGTTAATTATGATATGAGCAATAAAGAAATAAGACAGCTTTTAATAGAAACAGCGGAGGACCTAGGCAGCCCGGGAAAGGATATTTACTATGGAAATGGACTTGTCAACGCAAGAGCTGTATGCGGAAATGGTGGATATTTTGAAGAAATAATATGTGGGACTCAGACTTCTAAAAGATCAGGTGATATCTATAACTATAATAGCTGTCAAGTTTCAATGGGTGAGCATATATTTGGTGGCGATGCTACAGCATGGTATGATTTTGACATTGGCGATGTAAAAGTTGCGGAAGGTATGGAAGTCGGCATTGAATTTGCTGATTGGGGTTGGATAGGTGATGGTCCTAACATCTATGCTTATAATTGGATTGATAAAAAATATACTTGTTTAGGTATAGATGTTGGAAGTAATGATGGTTTTAAGTGGATTTGGATAAAAACAACTAATTCATATAAATATGTCAATAATGAAGGCATGGTTGAAGTAAAGGTCTGGGCTGAAGATGATGATTGGACAATTTTATATCATATAGGTGTAAGAGGAAGGTTAATTAAACCAGACCTGGAATGTTCTGATAATTTAGATTTTGGTTATGTAAAACCTAGTGAAAGTGTTATAAAAAATATTACAGTTGAAAATATAGGTAATAATTCTACAGAACTTGATTGGTATATTTATAGTTGGCCGAAATGGGGAACCTGGATATTCACACCATCAAGTGGAAATGATTTAAGACCAGAAGATGGTAAAGTAATAGTTAGTGTATCCGTTACAGCACCTAATACGCAGGATTATTTCACAGGCCAGATAAAAGTTGTTAATGAAAATGATGAGTATGACTATGAATTAATAGATGTTTCAATTTTAACACGAAAGGATAAGAGTTTTTCAAATAATTTTATTATTTTATTACAAAAAAGTTTTGATGTTTTTTTACGAATTTATCATCATTTTTCAAGATTTTTAGATAGTTGATAAACTTAATATTTGGTTAAAATAAGAAGGGAAATAAAATGAAAAGGAAGAAATTGTTTGGAATTGGAGCTGTTATTCTATTGGTTTTAGTAACATATGTACCTGTAGCTAATGGTATACATAATAGAAGTGAAAGTAATAATGATTTTACAAGAGTATTTAATAAATCCTATGGCTGGGAATACGATCTAACTGTAGATATAGAAAGTTGTAAGTATAAGGATCTCAGAAACTCCAATGATGCAGTCTATGAAATAAAGTATTCAATAACAAATGTTGGTAGTACATTATTTGAAGGAGGAGAAATAGTCTGTGAAATGAAAAACAATGATTACAATTTTGGTAATTGGACAGTCGGAGTTGAGTCATTAATTCCTGGGGAAACAACGCAAATTATATCAAAAGAAATAATTTTGTTCAGCAGTTCAAATGAAATAGAAGATGAAGAGCATTATTTAGCAGGAGAATCATTTTCGTTGGAAATAGACAGCGGCGATTCTAACTGTGAAAATGATATTTCCACAAGCTTTGGTAATTTTGGATGGGATGGAATTGATTATTTACCGACATATACACAAATCACAAGTGTAATGAAAAGCATTGAAAATATGAGCAATGAAGATTTAGGTGGATTATTAACTGCTTTTAAACAACGTTTGGGATGGGTCTATGATGCAAGTTTATATGCTATAGATATTATTGATACAGGTTTTAAATTACTATATGAATCATTGTTAGTAGGTGTAGTGATTACCACAGAACTCTACATCATAATAGATTGGATAAAAGAAATATACATATTTCTTCAAGCACCAAATCCCTTTTCCTTAGACCAGATTCTTAAAGACTCTGCAGAGGCAATAGGTGCACTTATTGCAATATGGTCTCTAATTGCCATGCACCAAGGAATAGAATCTCTATTGCTTGCATGGGAAGAATTTTCTACAGTTACCAATAATACAATTAAATGGGTGAGAGAAAAACATTGGAACAATCCGATTGCTTTAGTTCATGGAGATATCATTGGAGAAAGACTAGGTCAAAAAAAGGTTCATGTAATATGTAGAGATCAGGAAAATGATTTTCGAAATTATTTTAAATTTAATAATTTAGATCCAACGTGGGATGGAAAAAAAGCATGGCAAAGACATGATTGTACAATTTATGCAAATGTAGATGGTTATGAAGAAAAACATAGCATACCAATACTTTCATGGGCCTTTTCGGAAGGAATTATTTATTATCATATGGATCTTGATAGGAAAGATAAATCTTGTAGGTTTAATCTATTATCTTTTTTAAGAAATAGTTTATTTCAAGAAATCATAGAAAGATGGTTTAGTTATATAAAACCACTTTCATACATTTAATTTTTAGACTTTACATTTTTAGGGGGAAAAACTATCTTAAAAAGAAAGGTAAAAATTGTTCTTTATATCTTGATAATTCTGTTAATATTAGATTTAAATGTTGTAAATATACATGCATTGAATATTTGTAAAGATAAAACAAATTTTTACAAAAAAATTATTTATAATAAATTATCAAAAAATAATTTTATTTCTAATGATAATGAGACAGTTATTTATGTTGATGATGACGGCGGGGCAGATTATTTAAAAATACAAGATGCAATTGACAATTCTAGTAAAGGAGACACAATATTTGTTTATAATGGAACATATTTTGAAAGAATAATAATAAATAAAACAATAACTTTGATTGCTCATGATATAAATACAACTATTATTGATGGTTATGGAAATGAAAATGTTGTAACAATAACCTCTCCAACGGTTTATATTGCAAATTTTACAATTCAAAATATTACCACTAACAATTATTGGGTAAATGCAGGAATATATGTTTTTTCAGATAACAATTCAATTGTTAATAATCATATCAATGATATAATTGATACAGGTATTTTTATAGCAAATTCATCAAATAACACAATTAGAAATAATTTTATTGAAAGATGTGGATCAGGTATAGACATATGGTCGCTTTCAAAATTCGGGCCAGTTGCAAGAAAAAATATAGTTGAAAATAACAAGATTATTGATTCTCAATTTGGGATCTGGGTTCAGGAATCTGATGAAAATAATTTATTAAATAACTATATTTGTAGAACACTTTGGGAAGGAATACAACTTATTGGCTCAAGAAAAAATATCATATGCTACAATAAAATAAGCAATAGTAAGTATAGAAGCGGAATATACCTTTCTCAGTCCAATGATAATTTTATATTTTATAATAATATTTCAAAAAATAGAGCCGAGGGAATAACCTTAGAAAGATCTAGTTTTAACATATTATATAAAAACAACATTGAAAAAAACCGCATTGGTCTTTTAATATATTTGTTTAGTATTGGAAATGTTATTTTGTGTAATAATTTTATAGAAAATAAAATTCGGAATGCTTTTTTTAGAAATTCTTTTTTTAACCGATGGATAAATAATTATTGGGATACATGGATTGGATTAAAATCTAAAGTTTTTGAAAGATTTCCAAAGTTAATTCCAGGTAGATTTAGGATATTAAGACCACGCATTAATTTTGATTTTTGTCCTGCTAAAAAACCATTTGAGATATAATAAAACAGATTGAGAAATGAACTTTATGAAAAAAAGAGCAATAATCGTAGTAATTTTTATTTCAATTATTATTGAAATTACTTTTGTAAAAGCTATTGATATCAATTCAAATGAAAAGTTAGATGAAAAAAATAACAATATTTTAAAAATAAAAAAAAGGGATATTTCTCCTAAGGACCTCTTAATAAACTTTACATTAAATAAAAATAAAATCAAAACAAAAAAAAGTATTGATAATAATTTTTTCAAAAGTGAATATAAAAAAACACATCCCTCTTTAGATATTGAACAGACTGATAAGATATTAGCAGCATATGAAGATACAAGAATTAATGATATAGCCTGGACTTATTTATCTGAAGATGGAATATATATTGATGGAGTATTTTTTAGTATGGAGGGAATGATAAAATATCCTTCTGTTGATTATTGGGGAGCTGATAAAAGGTTTTTTGGAACAGCTGTACCTGATATTAATCTTTATAATGGAGGCATTCTTCCAATATTTGAGTGCTCAGATGTCACAGATGTTGATACTTATAATTTAGGATTTGTAGACTGGTCGTCTAGTGGTTTTTCTAAAATTAAAGATGTTGATATTGCATGTGATAGCTCTAAAAATGAATGGGAATTTGGTACAATTTCACTTATTGCAAATAAAGAGCCTGATATTAATAATACTCCTTGTGTATGTTACATGGATTCATACAATTCTGGTAAGATACATATCAATTGGTATGATGAATATGAAGGTTGTCATCACACTATGTGTGATATTGATTCTGTAAATCGTATTGCATATTCAGTTTATGATTGTTTGATGAGTAATGAAGATAATTACAATCTACTACTTCGATATGATGATTTTGAGAACTGGAATTCTGGTGAGCACATCATTATCGAAATTTCGATTGATGGAATTGATTTAAAATATCCTACAATTGCTGTTAATAATAAAAATATTGTAATTTTAGCAGCAGCTATTGATGATAATATTGAAGATATCATCTGTATATACTCTTTACAAGGAATAAATGGAGAGTTTTATTCTACTTTTGTAGCTAATTCAACTTCTCAAGAAAAATTTCCACAAGCTTCACATATTTTCAAGAACAAATTTTTATGTACATATATAAAAAATGGAGATTACTATCTCTCAAGAACAGATGATAACGGGATGTCATGGAAACCATCAAGACAAATTAATGATAAAAATGGAATCGCTTCTGAAGGATATAAAAAAACAGATCTCTGTGAAAACGCAAATTATACTCTTTGGGAAGGTAAAAACGAAGATAATATTGAATTGTTTTTTGCAAATTGTCTACTACCTGTAAATGCACCAAATATCCCATATGGTCCTAACAGATATGGATGCATTACGACATGTATGTGTTGCGAGCAGTATCCTGGCAATTATGGAGGCGATTATTCAACAATTGGAACAGATCCTCATGCTTCTAAATTAAAATATAGATTTTATTGGGGAAATGGCCAGGGGCATAGTGATTGGACTAGGTATTATGAACCTGGAGTAAAGTGCGATCCTTTATGGATTTGTTATTATTTTGGCGGCCCAGGAACTAAAACAATTGAGATTATGGTAAAAGCTATGGATGAAAATGGATATGAGAGCCCATGGTCAGAACCTCTGGAAGTTGTTCTTGTATGGGCAGGGGGGCATAGAAAAAGTATACAATCTTATGTAAAATATTTGAATAAAGCAGTTTTTTTATTTAATTTAAATCTGCTTTATTACCATACATTAGATTAATAAAATTAATTTTAAATTGTTGGATTTTTTCCAAAGAACTGCAGGATTATTTTTTCTTTATCATATTTTCTGCAATATCACCAGCAATAGGAACTTTGAATTTTTCCCCTTTATATGCTTTGAGCATTAATATTAACCATAAAATAAAGGTAATAACCCCAATTATTGTACTTACTGCAGACAACAAAGCCCATGCTGGCCCCCACCATAATAAACCAAAGAAGCCGCCAAGAACCATGGTTAGAATCGTTAGAGGCAGAAATACTATTATTGATTGCATTGCATGGAATTTTATAAATTCATTTTCGTCTTCTAAAATGTAAAAAACAATACCTGTTACCCAAGCTAGTAGATAACATAAAGCTCCTTCTATATTTTGATCTATTCCTAATTTAGTTTTGGCCATATCGTTTATCTCTCCTTTTTTAGTAGAATATATTACTGGTTATTAGTTGTTTTTATTTTGGTAACAGAAACAATTGTTTCTCAGTTTTTAATATTTTTAATTTTTCATTATCATATTTTATAGGTTTTGGTTTCTTTATGATATATATTTTATATGTCTTAGAATCCATGACCTGTAATTCATCATCAGTTTGACTTATAAATATCATATCTTGAACAAGTTCCTCTCCACCAAGTATACTTGCCTTTTGAATTGTTTTTAAATCAGTTATTGTTTCTTCCCAAGTATCTAAATCTATCATTTTTATCTTATTTCCATGTACGGAAACTATATAAAAAAAAGAGCTGTTTTGCCTGATAAAGTCACCTTTTCTAAAAGAAGGTATCCTTATAAGATAAGTCATTTTATAAATCTGTTTACTATCTTTCATTCCAACATTTTTAGAAGATTGTTTAATTTCGCCTCCAAACATCTCTTGTAATTTTTTTGCAACTACTAGACTTGGTCCTCTTTCACTAATATAATAATCAAGTCCTCCATGTTCCTCAACAATCTCTGTTATAAATAATCCTCTATTGCCTTTTATTTGTAGATCAGTTATAATGTTTTCAACAATTGTTTTTATTTCATCTAATTCTTTTTTTGATAGACCTTTTTTATCTGCTCTTATTTGAACAATTGCTTCATGATATCCACCAAATCTTCTAGAACATACATCGCAAACAGTTCTTTTTTGTCGGACTAAAACTTCGTGTTTTTCAGTAACCTCAACATCGCTTATATATCCTGATATATAGACATCACATGACATTCCATCTTTCATTTCTTTACATTCAGTATTTATATCGATTTTATTTAGCTCTTTACTTATTTTAAAATTACTTTTAATTAATCTTTGTAAAACTTCTCCAAATAAATCAGAGGTCCAATTGCTTTTATACTTAAATGAACCGCAATGAGTGCAGATAGTTAGGTCAAGGATTTTTGGCCCTTGCGTAAATGTATGTGTCTTTAGATAACAATTTATGCACACTCCTTCATTATATATCGGGCCTTCTTTTCCACATTCGACACAGAACATTTAATTACTCCAGTATTTTGTAAATTAAGTTAGAATAGATTTGTATATTATAATTTTGGGTTTTATAATATAAAAAATTCATCTGATCTATAAAATCTATAAATTATTGTTTGAATAATTTTAAACTAACACGTCCTAACCACCTTTTAAAAAACGGTGATAAAACTAAACCTTTATTCTTCTATAGCTTTTATTCCACCTTCAAATGCTTTCTTATTTATATCTCTAAATTTGGCAGGAACATTCTCAAGAATTGTTTTTAAAAGTATTTCAGATTTGAAGGGTAAAATATTGCTTGCTGCAAGTGCTCCTAGCATAACAATATTTTTTGTAATAATTGCACCTGCATTTTTTGCAATTTTAACTGCATCAATTTTGTATAATTTCCCATAACTTTCTAACTCTTTGAAAACTTTTTCAATATCAGGATATTCTTCCATTCCAACAGAGACAGTAAATGGTATAACTGGATTAATATCTGTAATAATTTTTGTAGCTTTGTTTGAATACTTTATGTATCGTAATGCTTCAATGGGTTCTGTACTAATAATTACATTTGCAGTCCCGCTTGCAACAAGAGGTCCTGTAACATTACCCATCCTAACCGAACAATTAACAGATCCTCCCCGTTGTGCCATGCCATGAACCTCAGAAACAAAAACGTTTATATTTGCTTTCAATGATGCTTTTCCAAGAATATTTGCAGCGGTTATTACCCCTTGTCCTCCAACACCTGTTAAAATAATATTTATTTTATCATTCATTTCTTAACCCCCCTAGGATGTATTGCTTCAAAAGGACAAATAGTAGCACAATTACCACAGCCATTGCACTGCTGAACATCTATATAGATAGATTCATCATCAGAATAATAAAATGAAGGACAGCCAAATCGGCCAATGCAGATTTTGCATTTTTTACATTTTTCTTGATCTATTTCGTAGACATAGATATCTTCTCCTCGCTTCTTTTTATCTCTGTTTTCTAAAAGTATACAAGGAGATTTACTGATAACAACTGAAGTACCTTTAAATTCAAGAGCTCGTTTAAATGCCTTAGTTGTTTCTTCAAAATTATTTGGGTCTGTGATTTCAATATGCTCAACTCCGCAGCCCTTAACTACATCTTCAACTAAAATTCGTTTTGCAGCTCTACCCATACCATCAAAATCAGTTCCTGGATGTGGTTGATGACCAGTCATAGCAGTAGTTCTATTATCAAGTATAGTTATAACAACATCATGATTGTGATGAACAGCATCAATAATTGGAGGGATGCCTGCATGGAAAAAAGTAGAATCCCCCATAAAGGAAATAATTTTTTGGTCTGTAGAAATAGCCAGACCACAAGCAGTTCCCGCATTTGAACCCATACATAGTAGCAAATCAGCCACTTCAAGAGGTTTACTCTTTCCAAGAGTGTAACAACCAATATCTGTGGGATAAATAACCCCTTTAGGTTGAGCTTTTTTTGCCGCATAATATGTAGCTCTATGTGGACAGCCTGGGCAAAGAGCAGGTGGACGACTTGGTAGCTTTATTTGTGATTCACTTGGTATAATAATAGGGTTTTTTAATTTAAAAATCTTAGAAAATGCTTCAGCAACAATATCAATGTTGTATTCATATAGCCGAGAAAAATGACCTGTTGATTTTCCAAAAATTTCTACATCTGCTGTTAAATCATAGGCCATTATCTTAAACTGGTTTTCAAGAATGGGTTCTAGTTCTTCAACAAATACAAGGTTTTTGCATGACTTGATAAAATCTTTACACATTTTAGTTGGTAGAGGATGCGTCATACCAAGCTTTAAGATTCTAACATCAAGCTTCATATCATCTACAATTTCTCTTACATAATTGTAGGAAACTCCAGAAGTTACAATTCCCCAACTACTTGATTTACCTACAGTAATTATTTTATTAAACTGTGATTTTTCTGATATTTTTTCAGCTTTCTCTAGCTTTTTTAAAAGAATTGGATGTTGCCGTCTTGCAATTGTAGGAATAGTAACAAGCATTTCATCTTTTTCAAAATGACCTTTAACTCTTGGTTTTTGCATCTTTTCAAATGTAATTGAGCCTCTTATATGGTTTAACCGGGTAGTGGTTCTCAAAAGTATAGGCAACCTTACTTCTTCGGATATTTCAAAACCTAATCTTGTCATTTCTTTTGCTTCTTGTGGAGTAGAAGGCTCAAGCATAGGTGCGCCTCCAAAAAGTGCAAAATATCGATTGTCTTGTTCATTTTGTGAAGAATGGCAACTTGGATCATCAGCAGATACAATAATATGACCACCTTTACAACCTACATATAGATAAGTCATGAATGCATCGCTTGCAACATTCAATCCTACATGTTTCATACATGTTAGTGAACGTAGACCAGTAATAGAAGCAGCTGCTGCAATTTCAAGAGCTACTTTTTCATTTGTTGAATATTCAAAAAAGAATCCTGGATTCTTATTTTTTTTAGTAAATGATCTTGCAATAAAGGAAAAGGTATCAGCAATTTCTGAAGATGGAGTTCCTGGATATGTAGTCGCAACATCTACACCTGCTTCAAGTGCACCTCTAGTAATTGCTTCATTTCCTAATAATAAAATTTTCTTACCAGGTTTGTCTTCTAATATTTCCATTATATGTCAAACCTCCCGTTAGTAAACAGATAAAATCAGGTCGGTCGTAAAACTGGTAAAAGGGGAAAGAATATAAATCTAACTGATTTAAATTTTAAATTCTTGGTTTTCTTAATATAAATTGGGTATTCTCATAGTAAAAAATTGTTAAACATATCAAATTTTCAAATTAAAAAAATTGAAAAATTAACTCGTCGAAAAGTTTATAAATAGGAGTAGTGTTTTTAAGGAAGCTAAAAACTAAGTTACCACAGGGAGGAAAACTTATGGCAGAAAAAGAAGTAAATCCTGATGAAAACACAATATATGTTGGAAACAAACCCCCAATGA
>Ga0209536_100000776_pt1 | contig 52698 bp, 54 predicted proteins | sample DeeMarSeWOR28_12_FD_187461 | JGI IMG/M metagenome (GOLD analysis project Ga0209536, IMG submission 187461) | Marine sediment microbial communities from White Oak River estuary, North Carolina - WOR-2-8_12 (SPAdes) (version 2) | ecosystem: Environmental > Aquatic > Marine > Intertidal zone >... | reverse complement strand
CGTAAAGGCTGTAAAAAGAGGCATGCTTTTTAACAGAAAATAGGAAATATGATGGTTGTATTGAAGATATATGCAGAAATCACATAGAATTTATATCCTCGATGCCCCCGCAGTCCATTGACGAGGAGATGAGAATATGGAGTTCCGGAAATACATAGTCTACCGTTTAATCACAATGATAGCAATCATCATGATACTGCTGACTTTCATATTCTTTGCAGTCCATATCATTCCCGGGGATCCTGTTGAGGCAATGGTGGGGGAGGGAGCTTCTCAGGAGTTTATTGACCAGATCCGGGAAAGGCTTGGTTTGGACAAGCCACTACATCTATGACTGCTCGAAACTGATACACACCAGCTGAAAATCCAGTTACATCATAAGTAGTACTACCTGCATTACCAAGATCATTAATATCCGCTATAAAATTATCTGTTGAATATTCCCATCTCAATATAGTTCCAGTAAATCCAGAAAGTGTCAATGTGGTTGACAAGGTTTCACAAGCTGTGCTAGATGCTGGAATTATACTCCCTCCAAGAAATGGTGCCGCATCTAGCCGTATACCAATATCCGGTACCCCAGAGTAACCTACTCCATATAATGTTGGACTACTTTCCGGGCCACAATCTCCATTGCTCAAAGCCAGTATGTAATCTCCAGGTCGTAAACCCAAAAAGGTAAGTGTGTTTCCAGAAATAATGGGTGGGGGAACTTCATTTGGCAAAGGGAAAACAGCGTTATCATCCCAGACGACTTGTCCCAGATCAAAATCTGCGAGCCTTACTCTGAAATTGGTTCCATCTGGAGGATCACCATCATTAAAGGTAAACACGATCGACCCATCTTCTTCCTGAAAACATTGTTCATCGGTGGGATTTATTGAGGTTGAACCAGGTGAGGGACAAACTTGACTTTTTACCTGAAAGCTTAAGTATTGGAATACTATTAAAAAGAAGAATATTTTGAATACTTTTTTCCCCAACATTACTCTTGTATTCTTATACCGGAGTGAGGCAAACCAGAATGCCCCCATCCTATTACCTGTTTATCACAACCATTATTTTCCAATATAATCACAAAATCTCCGGGAGTGATATTATTAATTTCTATTATGCTGTTGCTTATATTAACTGATAATCCGCTTACTTCAAGAATATCCTTCTTCCTCTCTGAATCATAGTAATAGGATTTATTATCCATATTATATAATGATACATTAAAATTTTCGAAACCAATATCTGTTGAATTCTGAATAAATATTTGTCTGCCTGATAAATTAACATTTATTTCAATGTTTTCATGATTAATTTGAGGGCATTGAGCATATATGGGGATAATCGGAATACATATAAAAAGCATGTATATGTAGGTAATACGGGCCATTTTTTTTTGAACTGGTTGAATATATATTAAAAAGTTACCCACATCCTGGAATTTATATCAAATATTAATACCCTTATTTAATAAAAAGTAATTTAAATTAAAAGTATCGAATAGGATATCCTTAAGTCAATTTTTCGAATTGACACAATTTTATGAAAAATAATGATTTTAAAAAAAGGATCAAAATGAAAATCGTTGTTTGAAATCGTATAATTCAGTATTAAGATCTCCCGGATTATCGTAATTAATGTATTCTCGCAACCTGGATTTTGGTGAAACTTTAAGATCCCTTAAAGATAGATGTTGATTAATAAATATAAATTCCAAAGCAGGGTATAGACTTTTTAGTACGTCTACAATATCAAGTATTGAATAATTTTTATCGACAAGATTATATATGCCAGACGGAACCTCATTGATTATCAATTTTAGTAGAGTTACTGCAAGTAATCCAACACTGATAAAAGATCTTGATTGTTTCCCATCACCATGTATTGAAATTCGATTGTTGAAATTAGCATCAAACATGAATTTGTTGATAACTGCATCAAATCTCATGCTCTTACTATATCCATATACATTACCACATCTCAAAATATAGGTATCAATATTTTTTATCAATCGTTTAACATGGTCTTCCCCTCTTAATTTGGAAACACCATAAAATGTTTTGGCGTTTGTGTTGGAATCTTCATCTAAAAAGTCCGTAGAGGATCCATATACAGAAGTACTGCTTGTATAGATAAACTTTTTAACATCCGAATCCTCAACAGCGTTAACAACTTCTGCTGTTCCCCAGTGATTCACCTGTTCATGGAAATGTGCATCAGTGTTCGCGAATGGAGTAGTAACCCGAGCGGCGAGGTGATATACTACATCAATACCTTTTAGAACTTGTTGTAATTTTCTGGAATCGAGTATATCCCCCGCGATAAAATTAACCTTTTCAAAATTAACCAGACGCCTCCCTAAAAAAAGATTATAATTCAACCGGCTTAAATTATCGTAAATAAGAATTTCGTTTATCCGATCATCTTTAACCAATACTTTGATAAGTTCAGTTCCAACGTATCCTGCGCCGCCGGTAATAAGAACCCGCATAAATACTTATTTTTCAATTAGGTCAGTATGCAAGCCACACTCGGTCTTATTCAGCCCAAACCACCTTGCTTCCCGCTCCTGCATATCAGGATCAAGATGACGTGTGCATGGTTCACAACCAATGCTTAAATATCCCTTATCCTCAAGTGGATGCTTGGGCAAATCATAAGCCTTCCGATAATTATGAATCATTTTAGCAGTCCAATCTAGTAAAGGATGAAATCTGATGACATCAAACGGTGCTTTTTGTTCTGTCTTAAAACTTTTTCTGTGTGAGTTTTGATCTCCCCTGACACCAGTAATCCAGATATCATGACTACGTAATATACTTTCCATTGGCATTGTTTTATTTAAAAAACAGCAATGGTCCGGATCGGAAGTAAAAAGTAATTTCCCATTATTGTCGCGTTGCATATATTTAGGTGTCATAGGTTTTATATCGATCGTATTGATTCTTAAAAATTTTGTTACCTCATTTTTAAATTCTATAGTTTCAGAAAAATGATACCCGGTATTTAAAAAGTAAATAGGGATCGATTTGTCAATACGGCTGATAATGTGAAGTAAAACAATACTATGGGTTTGAAATGAAGATGTTGTAAAAATTCGTTTTCCTTCCTCCCGATATGCAATTACTTGCTTTTGTATTTCAATAAAATCCACCTTAAAAAATAATTTAGGGCAAATATATAAAAATTTAATTAGCCATTATAAAATATTACATTTATAATTATTTAAATATTTTTAGAAACAAAGATATCAGATCATTGTATTTTTCTTATTTATAGTCTTTGGCTGATTAATTTGTTGTTCCATTTTTTTCTATCTATCCGTAATATCATATTATCTAAGAAATAGTTTTTCTTTCCTGGTTTTAAAAACGTTAGTAATTATCTTGAAATAAACAGATTCAGACATCAATTTTTTTCATAAAAATTCATTTTTGATTGCACGAAATTGATTATTATCATTACATTGTGATTATGGTTAAGATAATTTTAACTGGCGCATTAATAAATGATTTTTAACTACTAATAATATCATAATGTCAAGAATAGGAACTATTGATTTTAGAGGAATGACGGGACATAAATATACCTTCAATGTATACCCGCTAAAAAATGATTTTAGTAAGGATAAAGGTTCGGTATTTGTTATAACCCAAAGGATCGTCAAAGCTGATGGGATTGTTGATCACAATTTATTATATATCGGAACAACAGCAAATATTTCAACTGTAAAAAATCTGGTAAAAAAATCAGATTGTTTATTAAGAGAACATGCTAATTGCATTTGCACTTACTGGGAAGATAATTCTACAACACGGGTTAAAATAAACGACGATCTCATCAATCATTATCATCCGCCCTGTAATTATGAATAAATCCCTATAGCGATTTTATAAGTAAATCCGTTAAAAATAAACTTTCTTGCATGCTAAATGTACCACATAAATGAATAGTTAGAGATAATTTTGTCAACCAAATAATTATTTGGTGATCTAAAAAATCTTCCTTTCGGTCAACAGTCAATATGCATTTAGTCTATATCCTAATTTTTTAAAACATGCACGGTGTATCGATTGAAAATTGAATTGAATATAGGGAAGGGAGTAAAAGCCCTTTATTTAGTAAATTATAATTAATCCATATAATCATGATAACATGCAGTTTTCAAACGCCTATTGGTATTCTGGAGGTTACCGGTGATGAAGATTTCATATACGGTATTTCATTTGATAAGCCCTATAAAAGTTGTCCAACTAATACCCTGGTTTCCTACTGTATCGAACAATTTAAATCATATTTTTCCGGCAGACTAAAAAAAATTGATGTGCCATATCAAATGCAGGGAACAGCTTTCCAAAAAAAGGTGCTCGATTGTGTTAAACAAATACATTTTGGTCAAACAAAATCATATTTACAAATAGCAAGTGAATTGGGTAATGGAAATGCTGTTAGAGCCATTGGACTTGTAAATAGTAAGAATCCTTTACCAATCATCATTCCATGCCACCGGGTAATAGGCTCGAATGGTTCTCTAAAAGGATATATTGGGGGAATGTGGAGAAAAAAATGGTTATTGGATCATGAAAGATCAGCATATCAGATGAATCTATTTTTTTATTGACTTTTTTGATAATACTATCATTTCAAACGCGAAAGCATGTTTTTCATCTGTTTCGTGATGCATTTTATTTTCAACTATCCACTCTTTCAAATTAATTTCAGGGAAAAAAGCATCCCCCTCAAAGGATCCAAGTACTTTCGTAACAAATAACCTGTTTGCCAGTGGAAGTGTCTGGCGATAAATCTGCTCTCCACCGATTATAAATATTTCACTTTGTTTTTGTTCTTCAGCAAATTTTAAAGCCTCTTCCACCGAATTAAAAACCAAAATACCCTGGGTTTTAATATCCGTATTTCGTGTAATTACAATATTTGTTCGCCCGGGCAAAGGTTTGTTAAGTGATTCCCATGTTTTCCGACCCATGATGATATATTTCCCCAAGGTCAACCTTTTAAAATTTTTTAGATCATCAGGAAGATGCCAGGGAAGTTTATTATCACCACCGATGACATTTCGATCTGCTATGGCTACAATAATTGAAACGATCATATTGTATTACCTCTGAAAAAATCTTCAATCTTCATCCTTTTCTTGCCTTCTGGCTGCCATTCATCAATAGCTATAAGACCATCAGCACACTGAAAGTGTATGTATTTTTTATTATCAGTTTTATATTTCCCAATATCCAGAGGCCCAGATTCTTCAGCAATTGTTACTCTAAAGACTTTATAATTTTTATTCTTAATATTTAACCATGCAGCTGGATAAGGCGACATCCCCCGTACAAAGTTGTAAATCTCATTACATTTTTTATTCCAATCGATTTCACACATTTCACGAGTAATTTTTGGAGCTGATTTCAGACCAGGTTTATCCATTTGTTTGCGTAATTTAACATTTCCCTTTTCAATTACTTTCACTGTTCGTAAAACCAAATCCGCTCCTTTAAACATAAGTCTGTCGTGCAATGATCCAGCATCATCATCTATAGATATAGGTTCTTCATCCTGTAAAATTATATTTCCTGTATCAATTTCCTGTTTAATAAAGAAAGTTGTAAGTCCGGTTTTCTTTTCTCCATGAATGATAGCCCAATTGATAGGAGCGGCACCGCGATATTGGGGTAAGAGAGATGCATGAAGATTAAAAGTCCCGAATTCAGGCATAGACCAGACTATCTCAGGTAACATCCTGAAGGCAACGACGACTTGAAGATTTGCTCGATAACTTCTTAAATCTTCAATAAAATCCTGATTCTTTAAATTTTTAGGTTGTAATACTGGAATATTATGATCAAGTGCATACTTTTTAATCGGTGATGGACATAATTTCCGACCCCTGCCTTTAGGCTTATCCAAAGCAGTAATTACACCCGCAATTTGATAATTATAATTTAATAAAATTTCCAGAGAAGGAATAGCAAATTCTGGTGTGCCCATAAAAATAATACGTAAATCCTTCATCAGTATACTTTTATTCAAAATCAGGGTATAAAAGGTATTTTTTTCTAATATTCTTATATAAGTTTAATTCTTCCAACCAGGAAATTCGAATTTCCTCCTCTGTTAAACCAGCCCGGATCTGTTCTATCAGTTCATCATTTCCAATTAATTTGTTAAAATACTGATTGAAAAATTGATCATCCCTTCCCGATTTGTAATAAAATTCAATTACATAGCTGATACTGAATTTAGGCTTCATTTGAAGATCTCTGAAGTCCTTTCCATAACATTTCTGATCCATGTATTTTGGATTAGAAGCACCAGAAACGCTCGATGGTGTGAAAATAAAATCGCCAAAAGATTCATCCGGATAACCAACAACCTGAAATGGAAATTCCGTTCCACGGCCAACACTCATCATAGTCCCTTCAAATAAACACAAAGAAGGATACAACCTGACAGAAAGATCATTAGGTAAATTTGGTGATGGTCTTTCAGGAAGAGAATATTGGTAATTATGATGATAATTTTCAACAGGTATCACATGAAGTTTACACTGAATACCATCTGATAACCACCTTTCACCATTAATCATATTGGCTAATTCTCCTACTGTTAAACCATGAACTACTGGTATTGAATGCATTCCTACGAAAGATTTAAACTCTCTTCGCAAAACCGGACCATCAACATAATCTCCATTGGGATTTGGTCGGTCAAAAATAACCATTTCGATATCGTTTTCTGCACAAGCCTCCATCATGTAATGCATCGTACTGATATATGTATAAAACCGGACACCTACATCCTGAATATCAAATATTATTATATCAATCTCACTCATTTGCTGATCATCTGGTTTTCTACTTGATCCATATAAGGAAAAAACAGGTATACCTGTTTTTTCATCTATCATATTCTCAATATGTTTACCAGCATCCTCACTTCCCCTTAATCCATGTTCTGGTGCAAATATTTTTACTATTTTGTAACCCCTTGATATCAGAAAATCTAGTAGATGGCCATTGAAAGCACGTGATGTGTGATTTACTACCAAACCGATTCTTTTATTATTGAGTAATTCTCCATATAATTCAATTCGTTCGGCACCTACATGGATTCCTTGTGCATGTGTGCCAATTAACAGAAAAAAGTAAAAAATTAATATGCAGTAAATCCTTCCTTTCATCGAAACCTTTTTATTTTTACAAGTTAAAATTCAATCCTAAAATAGCATATAAATCATAGAAAATCTTGAACCTTCCACTTTTTATATCACAAAAGATCAGTAAGCCGGGGTCAAATACATTTTCAGCTATGATCCACACAATAGCTATTCTAAGTATTGCAATAGGTCTTGGAATCATGATCATGTCTTTTATCATTATGCGTGGATTTCAGGATACAATTACCAATAAATTAGTAGGATTTGGAGGTCATATACAGATTACAAAATATACTTTAAACTCAACTTATGAAGAACTACCTATTTCAAAAGAAGACAGTATATATCAAGCCTTAAAAAACATAAAATTTATCAACCATATTCAGGGAGTAGCTCATAAAGTAGGCCTTATACAGACTGCAGATGAAATTCACGGAATTGTATTTAAAGGAGTGGATGAAAATTTTAACATGGGAAAATTTGGTCAAAGTCTAATAGAAGGGGAATTTATTCATTTAAATGATTCTACGCCCTCCTATGAAGTTCTCATCAGTAAAAAAATTTCGGACCTTCTCATGTTGAATATCGGTGACGATATTCGGATATATTTTATACAAAATCCACCCAGGATCAGAAGACTCACAATAACTGGTATATATTCATCCGGTATGGAAGAATTTGATGAGAAAATAATCATTGGAGATATCTCCGTCATACAACAATTGAATGACTGGAGAGCTTCCCTGGTTGGAACGCTTGAAATTTTTATTGATGATTTTGATAAAATTAACCAAGCCGAAGATTACCTTTTTGAGATGGTTGATTATGATTTATATGTAGATAAAATCACAGATAAACATATCGAAATATTTGATTGGTTAAGTTTAGTAGGAAGAAACGTAACCATTTTATTAGTTCTCATACTTTTCGTTGCCTCCTTTAACATGATCTCAGTATTGCTCATCCTTATTATGGAAAGAACCCAGATGATAGGTGTTTTAAAAGCTATAGGTGCACCAAATAAAATGATCAGGAAGATATTTGCCTATCATGGGATTCGTCTTATAGCCTGGGGTTTAATATGGGGGAATATAATTGGTATTGGTTTCGGTATGTTACAGGATAAATACAAAATAATTCCACTCGATCCTGTAAACTATTACATGAGTTATGTACCAATCAAATGGGAGTGGTTTGGAATTTTTGGTATTAACTTACTGGTTTTTACAATTATCAGCTTTGTACTTATCGTACCAACTTTAATTATTTCCAGAATCGATCCAATCAAGTCTATTCGGTTTGACTGACAGGATGATATTTTTTAAAAAAACTGTTCAACTTCATTGAAATTACACCCCATACGGCTTCGCGAAATATCTTTATAGACATTTTTGATTCCCCCCTTTTTCTATCAGTAAAGACAATTGGGATTTCCTTAATTTTGAATCCATATTTCCAGGCAGTAAATTTCATTTCAATCTGAAATGCATAGCCAATAAATTTTATTTTATCAAGATTAATGGTTTCAAGTACTTTCCTTTTATAACACTTAAATCCAGCTGTTGCATCTTGCACCGGCATACCTGTGATTAGTTTTACATATTTGCTTGCAAAGTAGGAAAGTAAAACACGTCCCATTGGCCAGTTCACAACATTGACACCAGAAACATACCTTGATCCTATAGCTAAATCGTAATCCTCATCTGTACAAGTATAATATAATTGAATCAGGTCATCAGGATTATGTGAAAAATCCGCATCCATTTCAAAAATATACTCATATCCCAGTTCCAGGGCTTTTTTAAAACCATAAATATAAGCTGTACCTAAACCTTTTTTATTTTCTCTTTTTTCAACCAGAATATGAATAGTATCAATTTGAGGTAAATGTTTCTTGGAAAGTTTATATTGTTCTACTAAATCAGCTGTTCCATCCGGTGAATTATCATCTACAATCATCACATCAAATTTGACAGATAGGCCGGCTATTTTTTCAATCAACGGGATTACATTCTCCGCTTCATTATAGGTAGGTATGATGATTATTCCTTTACTCAATTTTTAAATAATGACATTTTTATTTGATCATTGAAATAAGATATGCTGTCTAAAATCTGTGGACAACATTGCAAATATATTTCTGAATAATTAAGATATTTTAAATTATTTTTAAAATTTGACGCTCTAATTACAAAAATGCTTCTCATTTATTATTCATATATTTAATTTTGAACCGGTTACGTACTATGCACAAATTTAGGGTATAAATGGGTTTACATTCATATATTCATACATCATTGATAGTATATAGTTGCAACTAAACAATGCTTAGAATTGCTATTCAGAAGTCCGGACGATTAAATCAAGAATCCCTTGATCTTATTAAAGAATGCGGTGTTAAGATTAATGATGGCAAAGGGAAACTAAAATCCATTGCCAGTAATTTTCCTTTGGAAATTTTATATTTAAGAGATGATGATATACCCGGATATGTCGCTGACAATGTTGCCGACATTGGTATTGTCGGTTTGAATGTCACCCAGGAGAAAGGCAAGGAAGTGGACATAATGATTAAACTTGGATTTTCCAGGTGCAGATTATCTCTTGCTATTCCTAAAGAAATAAATTACGAAAATCTCAATTATTTCAACGGGAAAAACATAGCTACTTCCTATCCAAATCTAACCGAAAGATTCCTCAAAGAAAAAGGTATTAGGGCTGACATACATGAGATTAGTGGATCTGTCGAAATAGCTCCCGGTATTGGACTTGCTGATGCAATTTGTGATATTGTAAGCTCGGGTAGTACCTTGATCAGCAATGGTTTAAAGGAGGTAGTAACTATTCTTCACTCTGAAGCAGTATTAATTAAAAACAGAAATCAAACTCCGGAGAAAAGTGGAATCTTAGATCAGTTACTATTTAGAATCAAAGCAGTCCATAATGCCCGCAGTAACAAATACATACTACTTAATGCTCCAAATGATAAAATTGAGGCTATTACAGCGATTTTACCCGGCATGAAAAGTCCCACAGTAGTACCTTTGGCCATGGAAGGTTGGAGTTCGCTACACTCAGTGATCAATGAAGACAAATTCTGGGAAATTATCGATCAGTTAAAAAATGCGGGTGCACAAGGTATATTAGTAGTACCCATTGAAAAAATGATTTTATAAAAGAAAAAGCAGGAATGAAAGTAATAGAATATCCTGATAAAAAAGAATGGCCTCAATTAATCAAAAGGGCAGCCATAGATGAAAAATCGATAAGAAAAATTGTAAAGCCTATTATTAAAAAAGTGAGGCAAAAAGGAGATAAGGCTTTACGTAAATATGCTTACGAATATGATCATGTGAATCTTGATCAAATATTGGTGACTAGTGCTGAAGTAGAAGCGAGTAAAGAACTTATCAAACCTGAATTAAAAGATGCGATAAACCTGGCCTATGAGAACATTGAAAAATTTCACACAGCCCAGAGAGATGATTCACTTGAATTAGAAACCTCTCCCGGAGTTATTTGCAAAAGAAGAAGCGTACCTATCGAAAAAGTAGGTTTATACATTCCCGGAGGCAGCGCACCCTTATTCTCGACTGTATTGATGCTGGGCATTCCGGCTAGAATTGCAGGATGCAAAAAAGTTGTGATGTGCACTCCCAGCAATAGAAGTGGAGAAATTAATCCGGTGATTTTATATACAGCCGAATTGGTTGGAATCGAGATCATCGCCAAAATCGGTGGGGCTCAAGCAGTTGCAGCTCTAGCCTTTGGCACAAAATCTGTACCTAAAGTTGATAAAATATTTGGACCAGGCAACCAGTTTGTTACTACCGCCAAAGAAATTGTTAGTCAACAAGGTACCGCAATAGATATGCCGGCAGGACCTTCCGAATTGGCAATTATCGCTGATGATACCGCAATACCTCAATTTGTAGCCTCTGACCTGCTGTCTCAAGCAGAACATGGAACTGATAGTCAGGTAATCCTTATAACCACCAGTGAAAAAATTTTGCACAGTGTTAGAAACGAAGTGATTGAACAACGAGTTGACCTTCCCCGAAAGCATATTATTCAAAAGTCACTTGAAAATGGTATGTTAATTTTGGTTAAAAATATTGAGGAAGCAGTAGAATTTTCCAATGCGTATGCACCTGAACATTTAATATTGGCAGTTGACAATGAGGAAATAGTTGCAGAAAGTGTGGTCAATGCAGGGTCTGTTTTTTTAGGTAATTTAACTCCTGAATCTGCAGGAGATTATGCATCAGGAACGAATCATACGCTTCCAACATACGGTTACGCAAGAGCTTATAGTGGAGTATCCCTTGATAGTTTTATGAAAAAAATAACCTTTCAGAAAATTAATGAACAAGGATTGTCATTACTTGGACCGGCCATTATGCAGATGGCAACTGCCGAAAAACTCGAAGCACATAAAAAGGCAATTTCAATCAGGCTAAAATATATCCAGGAAAATGAAAAAACTTGAAGACCTGGTTAGACCTCATATTCTTCAATTGAAACCTTATTCATCAGCCAGGGATGAATTTTCAGGAACAGATGGTATTTTACTTGACGCAAATGAAAATGCTTTTGGGTCCACCACTCAGGAGAACTATAACAGATATCCTGATCCATATCAGCGTAGACTAAAAGAAAAAATTGCCGATATTAAAAAGGTAGCACCAGAACAAATATTTCTTGGAAATGGCAGTGATGAACCCATCGATTTAATCATCAGATTGTTTTGCTCGCCACGCATCGATAACGTGGTTGTTATGCCACCAACCTATGATATGTATTCTGTATCAGCTACAATTAACGATACTGAAGTAAGGAAAGTAACACTCACGAAAGAATATGATATTGATATTAATAATGTTTTTAACACAGTAGACGAATATACTAAATTGATATTCATATGTTCGCCAAATAATCCAACAGGGAATAGTCTAAATAATGATAGTATAAAAAGGATTATTCAACATTTTGAGGGAATGGTGGTACTCGATGAGGCTTACATTGATTTTTCTGTAAATAAAAGTCTTATCAGGTATTTAGGAGAATCAGAAAATCTGATCGTTTTACAGACTTTCAGCAAGGCTTGGGGTCTGGCAGGATTACGTTTAGGTCTCGCATTCGGTTCTCCATATGTAATAAAACTTTTGAATAAGATTAAATTCCCGTATAATATAAATCAGGCAACACAGCAACTGGTTGAAAAAGCGTTAGAATCTGAAAATATAAAGGATGAAATGGTCAAGAAGATCATAGACCAGCGAAAATTCCTGGAAAGAGAATTGAGATCCTTGGATATTGTAGAGAAGATTTATCCATCCGATGCCAATTTTCTACTAGTCAGATTCAAAGATGCGGTCAAGGTGCATCAGTTTTTATTAGAAAATAATGTAATTGTCAGAAACAGGTCAAAACTTGTCTTGTGTGAGCAAGCATTGCGAATCACTGCAGGTACTAGTGAGGAGAATAAGGCTTTGCTTTCTTATTTAAAAAAGTTTGAGCAGTAATCATGAAGAGAATTTTATTTATTGATCGAGATGGCACAATCATTCATGAACCATCTGATACTTGTCAGATAGATTCGCTTGAAAAATTATCATTTTTGCCTAAGGTAATTACCAGCCTCAATAAAATTGTAAGAATGACTGATTACGAATTAGTAATGGTTACCAATCAGGATGGATTAGGAACTTCCACCTTCCCTGAAGAGACATTCTGGCCCGCACATAATAAAATGATGGAAACCTTACAAAATGAAGGTATACATTTTAAAGCTATTCATATCGATCGATCGTTGGAACATGAAAATTCACCTAACAGAAAACCCGGTATTGGGATGCTCCAGGAATATCTAAAAAGAGACTATGACATAAAAAATTCATATGTTATCGGAGATCGTTTATCAGATGTAATATTAGCTAAAAATCTGGGAGCTAAGGCAATATTGTATGGCACGAAAAAAACAGATGATGCAGTATTAAATACCAATGATTGGGAAAAAATCAGTCAATTTTTAATATTCACTCAAAGGGTTGCCATCATAGAAAGAAAAACAAAAGAAACTGATATTCTTGTGGAATTAAACCTGGATGGCACGGGAAATACATCAGTCCAAACCGGTCTCGGTTTTTTTGACCATATGCTCGAACAAATCAGTAAACATGGCGATTGTGATTTGAAAATCCAGGTTAAAGGTGATCTAAATATTGATGAGCATCACACTATTGAAGATACAGCTCTGGCATTGGGAGACGCTTTTTATAAAGCCCTTGGCGACAAAAAAGGGATTCAAAGGTATGGATTTCTTTTACCAATGGATGATGCATTAGCCCAGATAGCAATTGACTTTGGCGGTCGACCATGGCTTGAATGGGAGGTTAAGTTCACAAGAGAAAAGATCGGAGATATGCCAACGGAAATGTTTTTCCATTTTTTTAAATCATTTACTGATACAGCTAAATGTAATCTAAATGTAAAAGCCGCTGGTAAAAATGAGCACCACAAGATTGAATCTATCTTTAAAGCCTTTGCCAAATCAATTAAAATGGCTGTGGAGCGAAGAGAAAAGGGAATTGATATTGTTCCCAGTACCAAAGGAAGTCTTTAAATCTAGCCAGAACTGACATATTTTACTTTCGACATCTGAGAAGCTGTACCAATACCCACGATAGCACCCAGTAAATGTGATTCCCATGAGACTCCTTCTTGTACAGGTAAAATGCCATAGACCAGTGATCCGTATAATATTAATATAATGATAGATATTATAAGTGATTTAAAATCTTTTTTAAATAAACCAAAAAATATTAAGAATGCTGCTATTCCATATACCAGGCCACTTGCGCCAATATGATAGGAAGGTCTTGCGAAGATCCAGACCAGGAGATTCGTTAAAAAGTAACACTGATAAAATACTTGTCGTGCAATTTTGTCATAAAACATAAAAAGTACAGTACCCAAAAATAAAAGCGGGAAGGTATTGGATAACAGATGAATAACGTTTCCATGGATCATCGGTGCAAATAGAATACCTATCAATCCTGTAAATTTCCTGGGATAAATTCCAAGAATAGCCAGGTCAAAATGGGTGAACATATTAAGAAAAAATGCCGCCCACATGAGAAAAACGAAACGAAAAGGAATTACAAAGCTTTCACCAAGCTGCATGAAAAAAATTTAATCACTATAGATTTTTTTTAAAAACGTGCAAAATAGAATTTTTCATCTTTAAATCAATCATTTTTGATAATAAATTTAAAATAGACCGGTAAGTGATCAGAAATTTCACCTGACGATCTGATTACAAAAGATTCAACGGGCAATATCTTGCTGTTATAAAAAATATAGTCAATTTTTTCATATGGATTCCGACTCGTAAAAGTAAAATATTCCTCTGGACTTATTCTGTAATCCAATTCTGTTGTGGCCATTTGAATACCAGGAAGTGATAAAATATTCTTAATTGTATTTTCTTCATTATTTTTTGCTTCTTCAAAAGGCGGTCTACTATTAAAATCCCCTATCAGCAAAAGTGGGAAATCAGTCAAATACTTTTCCGTTACATCATGTAAAATTTCAGATTGTTTTTCACGGGTTATTTTGTCATAAGCTTCTAAATGTACATTTATGATGATCAGGATCTGATTGTCTAGATCCACCTCGACAATCTGAATTAACCTGTCCAGATAAAAAGTATTATAATAAAATGGATTATTCTGGGGTTTGGGTAGTACAACTCGCCTGTTGGTTAATACAGGAAATTTACTTAAGACTGCCTGACCTGATACTATTTTTCCAAAATGAACCCGAAATGGCCAGTATGGGAACGGGACATACCTTTTATCCCAGTTCACAACGTGAGCTGCATATAAATATTGGGTTCTTTTTGCAATCGAGTCCATCTGATTATGGTAGAATGATCTTCTTGCAGAAAAATCGATTTCCTGAAGTCCAAGAAAAGTAGGCTTATAATCATTGAATAATTTTATCACTCGATTCAAATTCCCGGTAAAAAAATTGTGATCAGGTATCACAGGCTGATTATTCGTCATTCCTGATAAATATCCAATATTAAATGTGATAACACTCATTGTATCACCCTTTGATAAAGCTCTATTGCTGCCATAATTGGTTACGCCTGCATACTGATGCACATTTAGATTAGATGAACTCGCCCAGAAATAAAAACCAGCAAAACCTGATATCATCAGGAATATCAGGATTAAAAATAACCGAAAGAAGCTCTTCATTTTCTTAAATTGAAAGGATTAATTTCTTTAAATTTCAAATATTTTTATAATCTTTACTCAAATTAATTATTTAGTTAAAAAACATGACAACCGGCGAATTAGTTAAAATATATATTGTTGAGGATGATCCACTTTATCTTAAGTTTCTGGAACATGTAATCAGTTTGAATCCCGATCATCATATAAAAAAATTTGAAAAGGGACAAGAACTTCTGAATGCTTTACATGAAAAACCCTCTATAATAACTCTTGATTACACCCTTCCTGATATTTCCGGTGAGGAGGTGTTAAAACAAATCAAAGATTATGATACAAATATCCCTGTGATTATTATCTCAGGACAGCAAGAGATCGGAATTGCTGTACAATTATTAAAATTAGGGGCCTATGATTATATTATTAAAGATGAAGAAACCCAGGAAAGATTAAATTATGCCATTACGAATGCAAAAAGGAATGTGCAGCTGGTAAATGAAATTAATACGCTAAAAAAGGAAATTTCAGCGAAATATGAATTTGGCAAAAGTATCAAAGGAAATTCTCCGGTTATGAGAGGAGTTTTTGACCTTATGAAGAAAGCGGTAAATACGAATATCACCGTTTCCATTACAGGTGAGACTGGTACCGGGAAGGAACTGGTAGCTAAAGCGATTCACTATAATTCCAGACGTAGTCAAAATGCATTCATCCCCGTAAATATTGCAGCGGTTCCAAGAGATTTGATTGAAAGTGAATTGTTCGGACATGAAAAAGGTTCATTCACTGGAGCTATATCCAGACGAATTGGGCGATTTGAAGAAGCAAGTGGGGGCACTATTTTTCTGGATGAAATAGCAGAAATGGATTTAAATATTCAGGCAAAATTACTCCGTGTTATCCAGGAAAAAGAATTAACCAGGATCGGAGGTAATCAGATTATTTCCGTAGATGTAAGAATCCTGGTAGCAACACATAAAGATTTATCTGAAGAGGCAAGAAAAGGAAATTTCAGAGAAGATCTTTATTACAGGCTTCTTGGATTGCCTATTAAATTACCACCTTTAAGAGATCGAGGTGATGATATTCTTGTCCTGGCCAAGTATTTTCTGGATACATTCTGTATTGAAAATGAAGTAGAGAAAATGACAATCAGCGGAGGTGCCCAGGAAAAATTACTCAAATACCCATATCCAGGAAATGTAAGAGAGTTGAAGTCCATAATAGATCTAGCTGCCGTTATGACGAATTCAGGAGAAATCCAGGCTGATGATATCAACTTCAGCAGTGTTCGTAATGAGGATAAATTTACATATGAAGAACTCACTTTAAAAGAATACAATCATCGCATCATTGATCATTTTCTAACCAAGTACAATAATGACGTTTTAAAAGTATCTTCCATACTTGATATTGGCAAATCGACAATTTACAGATATTTAAAGGATAAAAAAGGAATTGATCTGACCCATGAATGATAAAATAATTGATCTTAGTTATCTGGAAATAATCAGTGAAGGAGACCTGGAATTTAAAAAAGAAATGATCGATACCTTCTTGGATAGTACATCGTCATATATTGATGAAATGAAAGCCTGTATTGAAACAAATAACTGGAAGAAAATCGGAGACATGGCACATTCTATGAAACCATCGTTTACTTTAATGGGTATGCACGAAAATAAAGAGTTGATCCTGAAAATAGAATCTTTTGGTCGGCGCTCTGAAAATATCCAAAAAATTCCTGATTTGGTTAATCAATTGGCAGATATTATTTCAAAAGCCTCTAATGAACTTTTAATTGAAAAAGGAAAATTGATGTAATATTATTTCATTCCAATAATTTCATAAACCTGCATTCTGCCTTTTTTCCCTTTTAGCTCGACAGGCCCCCAGGCATGAGCATCTATCATATCCTTGACGGGTTCATATATTGTTTCACTTATCAAAATAGAATTAGGGATATGTTTGGAAAGCATTTCTATTCTTTTGCCTGTATTAACAGTATCACCGGTAACAGAATAATCGATTCGATCTTCAGAGCCAAGATTTCCCGCAATAACATCTCCGTAATTGATACCTATTCCAAATTGGATCTCTGTATTAAACTTATCCCTGTAAAGTTCATTGAGAACATGGAGTTTTTCCCTCATCTCCAGTGCACATAAAACAGCACTTCTTTCAGGATTTGGAAACATTACGGGTGCACCAAATATGGCAAAAATCTCATCTCCAACAAACTGGTTTACGATTCCGTTATGTTTTTTTATAGGATCCGACATAACTGAGTAATATGTATTTAAAAAAGAAACAACCTCCTTTGGTGATTGTTCTTCACTGATTTGTGTAAATTTCCTCATATCACAAAAAAGCACAGCTATCTGTCGTAACTCACCTTCAAACATGGTATCTTCCGCTGTTTCAAGAGATTTTTTAACAATTGGTTCAGGAACATATCGTATGAATAGATTCAATGTTCGTTCAAGTTCATTAACCTTGTTCTGAAGATCAAGAACAAGTTGCGTGTTTTTTAACTGAAGTTGATATAACTGTCGCGAATTCTCAATGGCAATTTTCAGCTCTGTTTCATCCCAGGGTTTACTGATATATCTGAATACCTGACCTTTATTAATAGCTTGAATGATTGCATCTACATCACTGTATCCTGTAAGAACAATCCTGACAATATCGGGATATTCAGGGATAATCTTTTCGAGGAACTCTACGCCAGTCATCCCAGGCATTCGCTGATCAGCTATGATCAAATGAATATCTTCTTCTTTTAATATCTCAATAGCCTCCTCTCCGCTCAATGCAGTAAAAATCTGGTAATCTCTTCTAAAAACTGCTTTAAAAGAGATCAGATTTTGTTCTTCATCGTCGATATATAATATATTGAATGATTTGTCAGCCATTCTTTTGAATATTTGATAAGTAAAGTTCTATCATTTAATAAAGTACTTAATTATTCAACATTATTTCCTGGATATATGAAAAAATGGAATTGAACGTTATAACGATAAATAAACATAATAAGTGTTTCATCTTCGAATGAAGTAAATCAATGATCAAATCATGCTATTTTAATTAAAGACGAATATATTTACTTTTGCTTGCCTAAAAAAAAATAATTTGATTTCACTAAGCATTAAAATATTCTTACGGAAAATATGTATAATAAGCCTTATCATTTTTCTGAATATCTGTTGCTTAAGCTGTTATCCAATCACGGGCCATACACATAAAACCATTAAACCCAAGCACAGAAAAAAAGCCTACAATCATAAAAAAGATCGTAAGAAGAAAAAAACCAAAACATACTGGATGAAAAACCAGTGATTATTTTCCAGAGATTATCTTTAATCAGTAACATATCTGATTGTTTGTCATATTCCCTACAATACTTTCGAACATTTCAACTGAAATTTAGTATATTATTGATATAAGATTAATTATATGAAAAAGCTAATTTTATTACAAATAGCAGGTTTACTAGTCGCCTGTAATACGCACTCACAAAATGGAAGTAATATGGCTAATGCAGACACCAACAAGAAATATGAAATCACAAAAAGTGAAGAGGAATGGAAAAAGGAACTAAGCCCTGAAGAGTATCAGGTTCTAAGGGAAAAAGGAACAGAATATGCATTCACGGGAGAATTTTATAAACATAAAGAAAAAGGCTTTTATTTATGTGCGGGTTGTGGAAATAAACTATTCAGTTCGGATACTAAATATGAATCAGGATCAGGATGGCCAAGTTTTTATAAACCGATATCTGGCAATAACATAGATGAGGTTGAAGATAAATCAATGGGTATGGTACGCACCGAGGTTGTCTGTAATCGATGTGGTGGACATCTTGGGCATGTTTTTCCGGATGGGCCAAAACCAACAGGATTAAGATATTGTATCAATTCGATCGCCCTGGATTTTAAGGAAGAAAAATAATCAGTCCGCAGTATTAATGACCTGATCTGAATTATTCCAGCTGCAGCACAGGCCTGCGAAGGGAATAATCTGGGTTAATTAGTATTCCAATGATTATTCCAGCGTTCATAAGCAGCTCTTTCCAGAGCTTCCCTATGATCGGGATGAGCAATTTTTATCAATCTTCGGGCTCTTTCTTTCATAGATTGACCATACAAATAAGCGATTCCGTATTCGGTGATTACATAATGAACATTGGCTCTTGTACTGACAACTCCTGCACCTGGTCGCAATGTAGGAACTATTTTGGAAATCCCTTTACTTGTCTGAGATGATATCGCAATGATTGGTTTTCCACCTTTTGAATAAGATGCACCACGAATAAAATCGATCTGACCTCCAACACCTGAAAAGTGCTCCGTACCAATTGAGTCTGCACAAACCTGACCAGTCAGATCAATTTCAATTGCTGAATTTATGGCAGTTACTTTTGGATTTCTGCGAATAATTCTAACATCATTTACAAAATCACAATCCATCATAGCTACTCTGGGATTATCATCAATAAAATCATAAACTTTCCGGGTACCCATTACAAAAGAGGAAACAATGTGGTCAGGTACAATTCTTTTTTCGGAGTTAGTAATCACACCTTTTTCAACCAATGGCAATACACCGTCTGAAAACATTTCAGTATGTATACCAAGATTTTTATGGTCAGTGAGCCTCGATAATACTGCATTTGGTATTCCACCAATACCCATCTGTAATGTAGCACCGTCTTCAACCAGGCCGGCAATATAATCACCTATCTTCTCTTCTATTGGATCGGGTCGAGGAACTGGTACTTCAATAATTGGACTTTCGTGGTCGACAAATGTATCAAAATACTTATTGCTCATGCAACCTAAGCCTAATGCTCTTGGTACCTGTGGATTTACCTGTGCAATTACGTGCCTGGCAGATTGAACAGCTGCTAATGAAATATCAATTGAAGTGCCTAATGATACAAATCCATGTTTATCCGGAGGAGATACATGCATTAATGCAACATCTATTGTTACAATTCCCTTTCTGAATAAGCCCGGGATCTCACTGAGAAAAACAGGTATATAGTCGGCATACCCCTCCATTGTCGCTTTCCTCACATTTGCTCCGGTAAAGAATGATTCTAATCGAAAAATACCATCATATTCAGGTTTTGCATAGGGAGCCTCAGCCTCATGATGAATATGTATAATCCTTACATCTTTCAGTTCTGGTGCCCTGGCCACCATGGCATCAATCAGGATTTGGGGTGCCTGTGCCACACCATGTATAAAAATAGTATCCCCTGATTTAATTATTTTTACGGCTTCTTCTGCGGATTTATAGTTCATTTTAAAAAATAAATTGATTGGATTTAATAACATAGCAAAATTATTTTTGGAAATCCATAAAGAAAATGAGAATTATCATTATTTATTTTTATAAATCAGCAATTAGAGAATTAATCTCCCTGATAATATGATTATCCTTTATTTTTGTCACGTCAAATTTTTATAAATTGAAATACGATATTACTATCATCGGCGGTGGGATTGTTGGATTGTCCACTGCCTATAAAATTAAAGAAAGAAATCCTGACCTGAATATTCTTTTGCTAGATAAAGAATCAGGAGTTTCCAGGCATCAGACTGGAAATAACAGCGGCGTGATTCATAGTGGTATCTACTATAAACCAGGCAGTCTTAAAGCGAAAAATTGTACATACGGATACAAATTATTACTTCGTTTTTGTGATCGATACGGCATCGAATATGATATCTGCGGCAAAATTATCGTCGCCGTTAATGAAGAGGAGGTCAACCGAATGAATGCCCTTTATGATCGTGGAAACCAGAATGGTTTAAATGGCCTCAAGATGCTAAAAAAAGAGCAATTGAAGGAGTATGAGCCATATGTAGCAGGAATGGCCGGTGTGTTTGTTCCGCAAACAGGTATCATCGATTTTAAGCTTGTATCTGACAAATTGTATCAAATTCTGAGAGAAAATGGAGTTGAATTCCAATTTAATGAAAAGGTAATTGATGTTAGAAAAGATAGTCAAGGGGCAATCATTGAAACAAACAAAGGTGATTATCAAACACATCTTGTTGTTAATTGTGCAGGTCTTTATTCAGACAGGGTAGCAAAACTGACTTTCCCTGATATTGATGTAAAAATTGTTCCTTTCCGCGGAGAATACTATAAAATAATAAAAGAAAGATCATATCTTGTGAAGAATCTGATCTATCCCGTGCCTGATCCTTCCTTTCCATTCCTCGGCGTACATTTTACCAGGATGATTCATGGAGGAATCGAAGCGGGCCCTAATGCAGTTCTTGCCCTTGCGAGGGAAGGATATAAAAAAACTGATTTTAACTTGAGTGAGTTAATGGAAACTCTTGCGTGGCCAGGATTCCAGAAAGTAGCAAAAAAATACTGGAAAACTGGTTTTGGGGAAATGTACCGATCTTTTTCAAAAAGTGCTTTCACCAGGGCTCTCCAAAAATTGATTCCTGATATCCGGGATAAAGATCTTGAAACCGGTGGTTCAGGTGTTCGGGCACAGGCGTGTGATAGAACTGGAGGATTGGTTGACGATTTCCTGATCTATGAAAATGATTATGCCGTAAATGTGTGCAATGCCCCCTCTCCCGCTGCTACTTCTTCGCTATCGATTGGAGAGACAGTGGCTGAAAAGGTATTACAACATTTTTAATTCCGATTATTCATAAATTATTTCCAAACTGGAAATTATATGACATATAACTCATTCATATTCAATTAGATGTATTGGGAAATAACCCCCGATAAGCACAATTTCATTAGAACATTTTTAGGCTACTCAAGCAAATGTTAAATTTTTAAAAACCTATTAAATTAGCTGATTACCAAGAAATTGTGTTTCATCCTTCGACAGTTATCAGACTTCAGGTGAAAAATTTATGAATTTTTAGGGTTAAGTACCACTTCTTTCCATTTAGCGTCCAATCACAATTGGTTGAACAAATTATTCATATCATTATCTCATTAACCAGAAATAAAGACCCCTAATTGATATTATTCATCTTTTATCCTGAAAATTGTTACCATTCATAAAAAGTTACGTCATATATGATGAGCCCTTAATAATTTTTCTATCATGGTCAAAAACTATATCAAAATCGCCATACGCATCATAACTAATCAAAAGTTTTATTCCTTTATCAATGTTTGTGGATTATCAATTGGGATTGCTGTTTCCTTGTTGATCACGCTTTATATTATGGATGAATTCAGCTATGATCGATTTCATAAAAACGCTAAAAATATTCACGAGGTATATCTAAAGGGCAGACTCAATGATCAGGAGTTTTTTGTTTATGCATCCTGTAATCCACTTGGGCCTGTGGGTATTGAAGAGATCCCTGAACTGGAGGATTTTTGCAGGGTTGCCCTATGGACAGATATGATTTTAAAATATGAGGATATCGCATTTACAGAAGATAAGATGTTATTGGCTGATTCGAATTTTTTTGAATTTTTCACCTATCAATTGATCGAGGGAGATCCTCATACTGTATTGAAAGAACCAAATAGCATTGTATTGACTGAATCATTAGCTAAAAAATATTTTAATTATGAGGGGCCAGGCGATACCAATCCTTTAGGTAAATTGATGAACATAGGAAATGGAGATTGGTTGCACAAAGTCACAGGAATCGTTGAAGATCCTCCTCATAACACTCATATCAAATTCGATCTGGTGATGTCGCTAAACTCTTGGGAGTATATGAAACGTAATCAATGGACAAGTAATAATCTCACTACTTTCTTTCTATTAAATGATAATGCTGAACTGGAAACTGCGGAAGGGAAAATTGCTAAAATGGTTGTAACATATGTTGGACCGGAAGTTCAGCAATTTCTGGGAATATCATTGGAAGAGTTTGAAGAAAAAGGCGGATCATATGGATATTTCTTAACCCCCTTATTGGATCTTCATCTTAAAGCAGCTACCAGCGAAACAATTTTGGAACCGCATGGAGATATCAAATATGTTTATATTTTATCAGCAATTGCCTTGTTTATCATTGTAATCGCCTGTATTAATTTCATGAACTTATCTACTGCCAGATCCGCCAATCGTGCCAAAGAAGTAGGGATTCGCAAAACGGTTGGTGCACAAAAAGGATTACTCGTCAGTCAGTTTCTTCTGGAATCTGTATTTTTCAGTTTGATTTCAATGATTATTGCATTTATCATTGTCTATCTTACACTATCTACTTTTAATCAGATTTCTGGCAAACCTTTGCAAATAATGACCTTTTTTCAACCTGTACCTCTGATGGGTATGATAATGCTAATCATTCTGGTGGGTTTGTTAGCGGGTAGCTACCCAGCCTTTTATCTCACAGCGTTCAAACCTACTGAAGTCCTGAGAGGCAGGGTCGTAGCCGGGATTAAAAGCTCAGGAATCCGAAGTGGACTGGTTATATTTCAATTTTCAGTTTCTATTGGATTGATAATTTGTACCATGCTGGTATACAAACAGTTGCAGCATTTACAGAAGAAAAACCTTGGATTCAGTAAAGAAAACATACTCATAATATCTAATGGTGGTTCCTTGGGTGAGAATAAACTGAGTTATGTGAAAGAAATAAATACATATAATGATATTCAGAGCGTAAGTATATCCAATACCGCTCCTCCTGCTCAAGGCTCGAATTCAGTATTCCGAGCCTTAGGACCTGACCAGGAGGATATCATGCTTAATTACTACTATACAGATTATGACTTCATAGATACCTATCAATTGGAAATCGTAAATGGAAGATTCTTCTCCAAAGATTTTCCTTCAGATTCAAGTGCAATTGTAATCAATGAATCTGCAGCTGAATTGATCGGATGGGAAGATCCCATCGGACAGATCATACTGGATTTTAATCAGGATGGTTCGGCAGATGAACGCAATGTGATAGGAGTTTTAAAGGATTTTAATTATCAATCTCTGAAAACAGAAATAGCACCAATGGCAATGGTATTTGGTGACTGGGGTAATACTATTTCGGTAAAAATCCAGTCCAATGATGTACAGAGTGTAATCCAATTAGTTGAAAATAAATGGAAAGAAATGAATACAGGTGCCCCGTTTGAATATGCATTTCTCGATGAAAATTTTGACAGGTTATACCGGGCTGAACAAAGACTTGGAAAGATTTTCCTGATATTTACATTTTTTGCCATTCTGGTTGCCTGTCTTGGATTATTCGGACTTGCTACCTTCACAGCAGAACAAAGAGCCAAAGAGATTGGAATCCGAAAGGCCATGGGAGCATCTGTAGGAAGTGTTATCCTTTTATTATCCAAGGATTATATTAAATTGATTGTAATTTCATTTATAATAGCCATTCCCGTATCGTTTTATATTATAAGTCAATGGCTTCAGAATTTTGCCTATCGGATCAATATCGGAGTGCTCGTTTTCCTGTTAGCAGGCGGCGGGGCACTTATCATTGCATGGCTGACAGTCAGTTATCAGTCAATAAAAGCGGCATCGGCAAATCCGGTTAATTCTCTTCGGTATGAATAAGATCGGATGATTTAATAATTCATTTAATGTGCCATTCCATAAATATTCAGAGTAGATTTTAACTATGTGAGGCATAAATTATATTTAATGTGCTCATTTTATACACAAAACATTTATTTTCATTAAAAATGATGCTTGTAAATATTAAAAAAGCTTTTGAAGAAAACCGAAATGATGAAAATGCAGGCCCAATGAAGGCCTACATGAAAAACCAATTCAAATTCCTGGGTATCAAATCACCTGAAAGAAGGGAATTGAGTAAGCCATTTTTAACGAAAACATCCCTCCCCCATAAAGAACAAATATGGCCAGTGATTCGGGAATTCTGGAAATTGCCTGAAAGGGAATATCAGTACTTTGGTATGGAGTTGTTTGAAAAATACAACAAGGTTGTTGAAAAAAGCTGGATCGATCACTATGAATATATGATCACACAAAAATCCTGGTGGGATACAGTAGATTTTATTGCTATTACGTTAGTTGGAAATTATTTCACTCACTTTCAGGATCAGATAGAACCTGTTACAAAAAAATGGATGAAATCTCATCATATATGGTTGCAACGGTCCTGCCTGTTATTCCAACTTAAATATAAAGGAAATACAGATACGGATTTATTAACTTCTTTTATTATTCCATTAGTAGAATCAAAAGAATTTTTCATAGCCAAAGCCATCGGGTGGGCATTACGTGAGTATTCAAAAACAGATCCCCATTGGGTATCAAAATTTGTTTCAAACCATACTTTACAACCCTTAAGTAAAAAAGAAGCCTTAAAAAGAATCTCTGTTTAGATTTCAACAAACTCATTATCAATTTCATATTGAATGGTTAGATTTGTGAGCAAGTTTGCGGCATATGAATCGTATTTTGAGGGAGATACTATATTTATCTTTTTGCATAGTTCTGGCAGGTTCCACGTTCGCTCAAACGATACAGGTCGTTGACGAAAAAACCCGTGAAGGTATTGATAACGTTATAATATATAATCTGACCTTCACTAAAAGTGTACCAACCAATAAAGAAGGGATTGCAGACCTTTCAATGTTTCAGGAAAATGATATCCTGTCCTTACAACATCCAGCTTATCATGAAGTCTCCTTCCCGTTAAAAAGTCTAAATCAAAACATGGAGGTCATTTCGCTCAAAGAAAAGATCATCAGCATAAATGAAGTGATCATTTCTGCAAGCAAATGGGAACAGGATCAGGACATTATACCCAATACGATCACCACGGTGAAATCAAAAGAAATTGAATTTAAGAATCCGCCTACTTCGGCAGACTTGTTACAGGAATCCGGCCAGGTTTTTGTGCAGAAAAGCCAGCTTGGTGGGGGAAGTCCGATGATTCGGGGATTTTCGGCCAACTCGGTTTTATTGGTTATCGATGGAGTACGTATGAATAATGCTATTTATCGTAGTGGAAACCTGCAAAATGTGATCAATGTTGATGTGAATTCCATTAAGGAAGCCGAAGTACTCTTTGGGCCCGGTTCAGTCATGTACGGGAGCGATGCGCTTGGAGGGGTTATGGATTTTCACATCCAAAACCCAATCCTCACCAAGGAGGGAAAAACTAGTATATCGGGGAACTCATTTCTTCGATACTCAACGTCTGCAAACGAAAAAACCGGACATTTCAATATCAACATAGGAGGTATCAAGGTTGGGTCTTTTACAAGTTTTTCATATACGGATTTTGATGATCTTATAACGGGAGATAAAAGAACCGAAAAATTTCCGCATTATGGCAAAAGAACAGAATTTGTGATTCGTAGCTCGGGAAAAGATACAATTATCTCAAATCCAAATGTAAATAAACAAAAATTATCAGGTTATAGTCAGTACAGTCTGATACAGAAATTAACTTACAGACCAAATGATTTCCTGGATATCCACTATGGTTTTTATTTCAGTAATACCTCCAACATACCCCGTTATGATCGACTGATATTATATGACAATGACAGTCTTCCGGAAAATGCAGAATGGTATTATGGCCCCCAAAAATGGATTATGAATAGATTACAAACTAAAATATACAAATCGAATCCAGCATTCAGTGAAGCCAGGATCATATTATCACACCAATGGATTGAAGAAAGCAGAAATAACAGACGCTACAAAAGTGATTTGCTACAATCCAGAATTGAAAAAGTAAATGTATTCAATATCAATGCAGATTTCGACAAAACCTTCGATGATAATCATCAATTATTTTATGGATTAGATGCTTCATTTAACCATGTAAATTCAAATGCTCAACGGAAAAATATTGAAACCGGGGAATCCACATCAATATCAACCCGATATCCTGATGGAGGAAGTGAATATTTTTATATAGCATTTTATGGGAATTATCAATGGAAAGTAAATGCCAAAACAAATCTTAACTCCGGATTAAGATATACACTGACACGATTAAAAGCCCATATTGAGGATAAAGGTGACCTCGGATTCCCATATAATGAATTTTCCAATATCAATGGAGCATTGAATGGGAGTCTTGGATTGGCCTATTTTGTATTGCCAAAAACAAAACTGGATGTTGTATTTTCTTCCGGATTCAGAACACCTAATATTGATGATATCGGGAAAGTATTTGATTCGGAACCTGGTTTTGTAATAGTTCCTAATAGGGACCTCAGTCCGGAATATTCATATAATGCGGAAATTGGTATAACCCAAAATATTGGTAAAAATATAAAGCTCCATACTGTAGGTTTCTACACATGGCTGAATAACGCCATGGTTAGAAGAGATTTTACATTTAATGGTCTGGATTCGCTGTATTATGATGGTGAGCTTAGAAGAATTCAGGCCCTGGTAAATACCGGAAAAGCTAATATTTACGGTTTTAGTATTGTGCTGAAAGGTGATATCACACCACATTGGGGGATTTTTTCATCCATAAACTTTACGGATGGAAAAGATCGAATCGAACAGGTACCACTACGTCATACACCACCTCTATTTGGACGAACAGCGCTGTACTACAAATACAAAGGATTGCTTACGGAATTTTATACGCAGTATAGCGGCAAAAAAGCATTTGAAGATCTGGCTCCTTCAGAACAGAATAAACCACATTTATACTCTCCAGATGGTTCCCTGGCCTGGTATACCCTGAATGTAAGATTTCAATATCAATTTTCACAACAATTTACAGCCAATTTTGGTGTGGAAAATATCCTCGATTTTCATTACAGGACTTATAGTTCTGGCATCAGCGCACCGGGCAGGAATTTTATTTTTGCTTTGAGAATAAAAATGTGATAATTTAAGGTCGATATTAAGGATTTTTAATGTACGTAGCAGTTGCAGGTAATATTGGATCAGGAAAAACTACCCTGGCAGAAAAACTCGGAAAAAATTACAGGTGGTTGATTGAACATGAAGTTGTTGATACCAATCCCTATTTATCCGATTTTTATGCTGATATGAAATCCTGGTCATTTCATATTCAGGTTTATTTTTTGAACAGCCGGTTCCGACAGAACCAGCGTATAAAAAAAACGAAAAAAAGTATCATCCAGGATAGAACCATTTACGAAGATGCCTTTGTTTTTGCCAAAAACCTGAATAATAATGGCTACCTCAACGACAGGGATTATGATACATATCTGGGCCTTTTTGATTCCATGTCGCAATTTATAAAATCTCCGGACTTATTAATCTACCTTAAAGCTGATATACCTAAGCTCGTTGAAAGAATTAATAATCGGGGTAGAGCTTACGAAACGCTGATTCGACTTGAATATCTGCGGGATCTGAATGTCCTGTATGAAAACTGGATCAACGAATATAGTGAAAGTAAGGTTTTAACCATCAATACAGATCATCTCGATTTCGATAAAAATGTCGAAGATTTTGCTTTTGTCGTCAATTTGATAGAATCTGAAATACACGGGCTGTTCAGTTAAATTTCCTCAGATAAGAAATGATCGTGCCTCCTTAATTACAGGATTTTAATTAAAGGATTATACCTGTGAAGAAAATTTCAATACTTTTACCCTTTCGGAATGCGGCCTCTACCCTTCCTCGAGCTATCCACAGCATCCTGAATCAAACATTTTCGGACTTCGAATTTATTTTAATCAATGATGGATCGACTGACAATAGTGTGCCAATTGTCAAAAAAATCCAGGATCATCGAATCAAATTGATTAATCTCTCTCCGTCAGGCATTGTGAAGGCATTGAATTTAGGACTTTCTTGGTGCAGCACCAAATATGTTGCTCGAATGGATGCTGACGATTATTCATATCCGAATCGATTGAAAAAGCAATTTCAATTTCTAGAATCGCATCCGGAGATTGATATTGTAGGATCACAAGTCAGATATATGGGTAACAAAGAATTAAATATTGGTTTTAATCATTATATAGAATGGAACAACCGACTACTCAGCCACAAGGAAATGTTTCTGAACCGCTTTGTAGAATCTCCTATAATCCATCCAACCATTATGATGCGACTTTTGCTTGTGAAAAAATACGGAGCATACGCAGATGGATCGTTTCCGGAAGATTACGAATTATGGCTACGTTTGATGCAGGAAGGAATACAATTTTCCAAGATCGATGAAATTTTACTCGACTGGTATGATGATCCCAATCGCTTATCACGAACTGGAACTCGATATAGTACCGATGCATTCTATATATTAAAAAGTAAATACCTTGCCACATGGTTGAAAACACAATTCAATCATCTTCCACCTGTCCTGGTATGGGGTACCGGAAAAAGTGTTCATCAGAAATCAAAATGGTTAACAAAAAATGATATAAATATTTCGGGTTACATTGATGTTACAGATAAGAAAAACAGAATTTTTAATAATAAGCCAGTCTTCTATTACCAGGATCTTCCCAAATACAATTTTATTTTATCCTATGTGAGTGATAGATTTGGCAGAATAAAGATTCGTGAATATCTTTTGAGCCAGAGATTTAAAGAAGGAAGGGATTTTTATATGATGGCTTAAAGAAGATATTTTATTATTCAGATGCTAAGGCTCATCTCCCTTTCTTATTTATTTACGCTAATACTCCAATGATTTTGAAAAGCCTGCTCAGAAAAACTAGTTACTATAACAAATACATTGAAACCAATCACAGGTTTTTAATGCACTTATCTATTCAAAATGAATAAAAGTTCAGCATTTACTATATTTTTAGAAAATCATTTTGAAAATACGAACGGTCGTGCTATTTTTGTATTATGATAAAGGCGGAAAACACTAAACAAACCATATTAAAAGTGGGTCTGGATATGGCAAGTCAGCTTGGCTTGGAGAATGTTACAATCGGACAGCTTGCGCTCAAACTTAATATGTCGAAAAGCGGATTATTTGCCCATTTTCAATCGAAAGAAAATCTTCAATTATCTATTTTATCTTATGCCGGTGAGGATTTCAAGAATTATGTTTTAATGCCAGCCCTGGCGACCAAAGCAGGTATTCCCCGTATAAAAAAACTGGCAAACAACTGGATAGAATGGGGAGAAAGGCTTACAGGCGGTTGTATTTTTGTTACTGCTAGTATTGAATACAGTGAAAGACAAGGAAAAGTACGGGATCTTGTTTTATCATTACAGGAAGATTGGATCGATAGTTTGCAGAAAATAGCACAGTCTGCCATTAAGGCAGGTGATTTTAAAAGAGACATAGATACCAGTCAATTCGCTTATGAATTATATTCCTTGTTGCTTGGATTCCACTATTTTCATCGAATGCTAAGGGATAAAAAAACAAAAACAAGACAAAAAAAGGCCCTCAATCAATTGATCCTGAATTATCAGGTAGGCAAAGAACAATTATCTCAGAAGTCAATTTAAACAACACTAAACACCTGGATTGAAATGGCAATAATCGTAAACAAAAAAAATAAATTTAGCACGAACGTTCGTAAGAAACATAAAAACAACAAACTACTCAATGTGACTCTTGCAACAGCCTGGAGATTATCTCCTGCTTTTACAGCTTCAATCATAAAACAATTTTTCTTTCAACCTAACAAATACAAACTATCGCAAAAAGAAAATGATTATAAGAAAACAGCACTTGCTTTTGAAACTGTAGTCAGAAATAAAAAGATCAGGGGTTGGAAATGGGGTAACGGACCAGCCATCCTCCTTGTACATGGATGGAACAGTGCCGGATTACAGTTATACAAGTTCATTGACCCACTACTGGAAAGAGGATTCTCAGTAATAACTTATGATAAGCCTGCCCACGGCATCTCCGAAGGTACGCATACAAGTTATTTCGAATTTACAGATGTAGTCAGACATTTGTTAAATCATCCTGTGTTAAATAATATAAAGGGTATTATCGGACACTCGATGGGAGCATCCGCGGTCATCAACGCCATCAGCAAGGAAAACGTAAAACCAAGGCTGGTTTTATTTGCCCCAGCTTTACCCATAAAAGAAATGCTGTATGAAACTATTACTGGTTTTGGTATTCCTGAATCCATTTTGACTCAATTATTGCTTCAATATGAGTTGGAGTATAGTTATAGTATCGATCATGACAATCCAATTGCTTTAATTCCACAGATCAAAACTGATGCGCTTATCATTCATGATAAAAATGATAAAGCCACACCTTATAGCTATTCTGTAAAGGCTGCTGAAATGAATCCAAAAATTCATTTATTTTCTACCAATGGATTAGGACACGGAAGGGTGATCTTTGATGACCATCTAATACAAAAATCAATATCATTCCTGGAAAAATAATTCAATCCTTGACTTTTGAGATGGACTGACCAGCTTTTGTCGTCAGACCGATGGCATTCGTCTGACGGGGAGGGTCGGTCTGACCAAATCAATGCAGCTGAGGTTGTTTTTGCAGTTATATGATTGCCACTTGTCCATTTCTGCCACTTTCCTTTTCTTTCTTTCATAATAACATTCTATTTTAGAACCTGAATTGATATTTCCAAAAATGGTTGTTTATAAAAACCTCACACTGAAAAGATTATTCAAATTCAATCCATTTGCCATGATATATATTTTGGCATTATGTGGAATAACTTTTATTCTATCATTGATCTTCCCACATCATGATTTTGTGACAACGCCTTCCCTTACAATTTATGGTACTGTTTTAGCCATTTTGATAGGTTTTCGTATGAACGAAGCATATAATCGCTACTGGGAAGCCAGGATTCTCTGGGGCCAGCTGGTGAACCAGTCAAGGAATTTTGCCAGGATGGTACTTTCACTTATTGATTCAACAATTTTAACTAAAAAAGACACTATATCCGATCGGGAAATTCATCGGGTTCTGATATATCGACAACTGGCATATGCTAATGCCCTCCGCCTTCATTTACGGAGACAGGAAAAATGGGATGAATTAAAACCATTTCTTGAGGAAAAGGAATGGAAGTTTTATCTACCTATGATCAATAAACCTACACATATACTGTACCATCAATCACAGGATATAAAATCAATATTGAATCAGGAACCTGGTAAGGATTTCAGGTGGGTAAAGCTTGAAGAAACACTGAATGAATTTTACAATATCCAGGGTGGATGTGAAAGGATTAAAAATACCCCTTTCCCCCGGATTTATTCCAGGATGACAAAGGGCTTTACCTGGATATTTGCAACACTTCTTATCATCAGCCTCTATGACGAATTTGATTGGCAATTGCTTATCATTCGCGGAATGGTAGGGTATGTTTTCGTTACCCTGGATAAAATTCAGGCATTATTAAAAAATCCATTCGACAATACCATTGCGGATACACCTATGACTTCCCTTTGTCGAACCATTGAGATTGATTTACGTCAAATGCTTGGAGAGAAAGATTTACCGGAGCCGATTAAACCGGTAGATGGAATATTGTACTGATTTGAATCCAAATATGGTTAATCAGTTGATTGTGATAAGTAATCCGCTATTTATGTTCAAGTTATCACATCTATTATCATGTATAGTGATTTTTCCTCATGTGAGCTTGCCCTTTTGTCGCCTACTTGTCTGATCCTAATAAAAACTAAATTTCTTCTGGTAATTCCTTTATTGGTCTAATCTGAATATTTCTGTAATAAATCTCGGCTCCTTCTGATTGCAATTGTATTTTTCCCTTTGACAGGGGTTCTTCGTTCCCGTCTTCGATATAGCGGAGATTAAAAGCATGCATATTCACCATTCCATTTACAATATGCAGACTTTCATTTCCAAATGTATAAATTTCCATTATGTTCCATTCGCCCATGGGTCTTTCGTGATCTTCATTCTTTGCACAATAACTCTGTTGAGGACCAAAGGTAATTTTCTCAGCTTCCTTTTTATATAAATATCTCTCATTTGGAGACGATCTGGCAGCAGGTATATCAGCGAAGGTGGTATCCACACAAATAAAGTCTCCACATGCCTGTTCCATCACCTGGCATTCCAAAGATTTCATCCAGACTCCGCCCCAGGCACCTTCGGGCCCAATGGAATGATAAAGGATCCCACTATCCATAATTTCATTTTTACGAGGAGGATATTTTTCATCCCCCCACTTGAATTCCAGTCTTAAATGATAATTTTCGAACGCTTTATCTGTTACTAATATGCCAAATGTTTCACCCGATATTCTGATAGCCGGTTTGCCATCTTCCTCAACAACAGTAAATACATTAAGCGGATCCTTATTTTTTCCAATTGGTTCCTGATACTTCCCTTCATCATCCCTGGGAATACCCGTAACCTCTGAAGTAGGTTCCGGGGCTCTCTGCCATGTGTACCATCCTGTTAGATCCTGGCCATTAAAAAGTGATTCCCATTCAACTATATCCTCAACTTTCTTCCCCGTCTGACATTGGATCAATATTAACGTAGATAAAATTGTCATTAAAAAAATAATTTGTTTCATATCAAATATATTTATGGTTGACAAGATAATCAAACCTGTTTTTGCAATCAACGAATTATTAATAGTAATTTCGATAATTGCTGATTATTAAATGATTTGAATGACAGTTAGCCATTCTCAAAACGGATACAGTCCGAAGGAAGAAACTTCACATGTTATCACCCATGGAATAGGTATATTGTTGAGTATAGTCGGATTCATTTTCCTAATGGCAAAAGCAAGGGAAACCGGTGACATTTGGCACATAGTCAGTTTTATCATTTTCAGTTTCTCCCTTTTTGCTTTATATCTCTCCTCCACCCTCTATCACATTGCTTCAGGTATTAAATCAAAATTGTACCTGAGGAAACTGGATCATTCAGCCATCTATTTATTGATTGCAGGGACTTATACTCCTTTCCTCCTGACCAATCTTCGCGGAACAATCGGATGGGTAATGTTTATTATCGTCTGGGCATTTGCTTCCGTTGGTATAATTATTAAAATTGCAACGAACATCCGATCAAAATGGGTATCCGCAATTATCTATCTGGTGATGGGATGGCTGGCGGTTTTTATATACCGGTCGATGATTGACCATCTTCCTCAAACCAGCATCTTATTCCTTATCGCCGGTGGACTTTTTTACACCCTGGGAGTGACCTTCTATGTCTGGGAAAAACTACCCTACCATCATGCAATCTGGCATGTATTCGTTCTGGGTGGAAGCATTTGCCATTACTTTTCAGTCTATTATTTGTTGTGAATTAAATATCTGAAATAAATGATCAGGGTTCAGTTATCGAAATAAAGAAGGCATTTACCTGTAATGATGCAAAAAGACTATTCAGATTAGAAAATACGGGTATGCCGGTTAATATTGTATGAGGCACTTTTGCTACTGCTATGGAAGGTTTTCCAAGGGACAGGGGTGTTCGACCCAATATTGAAATATCCATGAATCTGAATGAAATGATTAAAGGACAAGGTGCCGTCATGAAATATACGTTAGACTTGATCGATGGAGAACGGTAATAGCTCAATATCCTTTTTTCCACTAGGTAACTATCCGCTATTAAGCTTCACAATTTGTTAATATTCTAAATTTTTACCATATTTCCGGCTCGCATTAAGAACACAAAGAAAGGAATAAGAAGTCCTTGATAAAAAGCTAAAATTACTATCGTTGAATAAAATCATAGTTATTACATAAAAATATTATATAGCATATGAGCATTAAAATACAGACACTAAGTGGTTATTTTCATGAATACCAGAAGAGTGTGACTGAACCTGACGCATTCTGGGGACGAATTGCAGACGGATTCCACTGGCGAAAAAGATGGGATTCCATAGTTGATTGGAATTTTGAAGAACCAAGGATCGAATGGTTTAAAAATGCCAAGTTAAATATTACTGAAAATATGCTGGACCGGCACCTTTATACTTCTGGAAACCGGACTGCCATTATTTGGGAACCTAATGATCCTTCTGAACCTCCAAAAAAAATTACCTATCGCGAACTTTATCACTTAGTTTGCCAGTTTGGAAATGTTTTAAAGGAGTATGGAATCGGAAAGGGTGACCGGGTGATAATCTACATGCCCATGATTCCTGAAGCCGCTGTGGCAATGATAGCCTGTGCAAGAATCGGTGCCATTCATTCAGTTGTCTTTGCAGGATTTTCAGCCACTTCCCTCGCTGACAGGATCAATGACTGTAGTGCTAAAATGGTAATTACTTCAGATGGCAATAATAGAGGGAATAAAAAAATCGGTGTCAAGGAAGTTGTTGATGATGCGTTGAAAAGTTGTAAGACTGTTGAAAAAGTGATTGTTTATAAAAGGACAGGTCAACGAATCAACATGCAAAATGGAAGAGACTTGTGGTGGGATGATGTGATTAAGGGCAAACCGGATGAAATAGAAGCCGTAGAAATGGATGCTGAAGATATGCTATATATTCTTTATACATCTGGATCAACTGGCAAACCGAAAGGAGTAGTTCATACGATTGCGGGGTATATGGTTTATACTTATTATACCTTTATGAATGTGTTTCAGTACAGTTCTGGTGACATTTACTGGTGTTCAGCAGATATCGGTTGGGTCACTGGTCATTCATATATTATTTATGGACCACTCTTAGCAGGAGCAACTACCATTATATTTGAAGGCATTCCTACTTATCCGGATGCCGGGCGATTCTGGGCGGTCGTTGAAAAATATAAGGTAAATCAATTTTATACAGCTCCGACCGCTATCAGAGCTTTGCAGGCCTACGGTCAAGACCCAGTACTTCCCTATGACCTGACTTCTTTAAAGGTGCTTGGAACTGTGGGAGAGCCTATCAATGAAGAAGCCTGGCACTGGTACCACGACCATGTTGGAAAAGGTAAATGCCCAATCGTGGATACGTGGTGGCAAACTGAAACAGGTGGTATACTTATCTCCCCCATCGCCAGCGTAACACCTACCAAACCCTCTTATGCAACCATGCCATTACCTGGCATACAGCCAATCATAGTAGATAATGATGGCAAAGAACTAAAGGGAAACAGTGTTGAGGGAAATCTATGCATTAAATTTCCCTGGCCAGGAATGTTTAGAACAACCTACGGAGATCATAAACGCATGCGTGATACATATTTTGCACCTTATAAAAACTTATATTTTACAGGTGATGGAGTAAAAAGGGATGAAGATGGATATTATAGAATTCTGGGACGTGTAGATGATGTGATCAACGTTTCAGGCCATCGAATGGGGACAGCTGAAATTGAAAATGCGATAAATGAGCACCCAAGAGTAATAGAGTCGGCTGTGGTGGGGTACCCACATAAAATTAAGGGAAATGGCATTTATGCTTTTGTGATTGCAGACATGAGGGATCGAACGATCGCCAATCTTACCAATGAGATCAAGGTTACGGTTAATAATTATATCGGTCCTATTGCAAAACCTGATAAAATTCAGATAGTTCCCGGATTGCCCAAGACCAGATCCGGAAAAATCATGCGAAGGATCCTGAGAGATATTGTTTATGGAGAGACTAATAATTTCGGAGATACCACCACCCTGCTTGATCCTGAGGTAGTGGAAAAGATCGTTGAAGGATTCCAGAATGATAATCAATAATTGATTAATATGTCAATTTTATTGTTTTAGCTGGTTCCTGTATTTTTTTCTACGCAGGAACCGGCATTAATATTTTTTATTCTTCCGATCCTTTACGACTTGTTTAATGTGTTTTCCAAATTTTTTATCTTTTTTTCTTTTTTCAGCTACCGAGGCAGTGAACCGCTCGACTTCCCTTTCCAGTTTTTTATAATGTTCAAGTGCAGCAGGATCAATTTCATTTCGCTGGATTGCCTCTTGAACCGCACAACCAGGTTCCCCGGTATGTGTACAATCATTAAACTTACATGCCTGGCTATAAATCCGGATCTGATCAAATACATTTTTGACACCTTCTTCCTTTTCAGTAACCCCAATCTCACGCATTCCAGGTGAATCGATCAATAAACCCCCATTCGATAGATACCGTAATTCTCTATAGGTTGTAGTGTGTATTCCTTTTCCGGTACTTTCGCTAAGAGAACCCGTTTTTAATACCTCTTCTCCTTGAAGACAGTTAATAAGGGTAGATTTCCCAACTCCGGAAGAACCAATGAAACAATAGGTCTTCCCTGGCATTATTATATTTTTTATGGTTTTTAAACCGTCGCCTGTTTCATTACTACATGCAACAACATCCTCAATCCTTGTCCTTTCCTTTACCTGTTTTACCTTCCTCTGAACTAATGACTTGTTTATTAGATCAGATTTACTTAACAACACAATGGGTTTTATCCTCCCAGCATAGACAAGTGATAAATATCGCTCCACCCGATTCAAATTAAAATCCCTGTCCAATGATATCACAATAAATGCAAAATCGATATTTGCCCCGATAATCTGTTTTTCACCATATACATTTACAGCCCTTCTTTCAAGTATTGATTTTCTCGGCAGGATCTTCAGGATTAATGCGGCCTTATTATCAATGATTGTGACGATAACCCAGTCACCAACAGCTGGAAAATCTGCACGGGAGGAAGCCATATACCGAAGGTTTCCTGTAATTTCAGCCGCATACTCACCGGATTCATTAAGAACAATATAGCGTTCCTTGTGCTCCCGGATTACACGTGCATAGGATCTTTTATCTATGCCTTTTTCAATAAAAAAATCATCAAAACCAAGGTCTATTAAATCTATTTTCACTCTTTCGATATATTAATTTATTCAAATTGAAATATAGGATTTTTCTGAGAATAAAAAAGGCACTTAATGATAAGTGCCTTTTTTGAATTTATACAAATATTTTAACCCTGTACTTCAAGAATTCTATCGCGTACATTATCCACCCTCGTGATAAGTTCCTGTAGCACCTCGTTATTCAATATTTCCTGAGCCCGGTTTTCAGCAATTAACTGGTCCACATTTAATCGATCGTAGGTATCATTGAGTTGTGAAAATGCGTTCTGATATTCAACATCATTATCCAGTTCAAATACCTTTTCATCAAGCATTTTGGATAAATTATACACGTTATCTTTCTGTTTTAAGACTGCCTTAATGATTGGCATCAAAATAACCACTGCCTGTTCGTCAGGTAGTACATCCCTTGGATAGGTATTTACAACTTGAAGTAAATTATTTAGTCCTTCAACATAAAACCCGGCTAAAAAAATGGTTCTTAAATATTCCTGCTCTTCCGGTGATTCACCCAGCGTTTGTGTAGCATGTTGATAAGTTTCCCTGAAATAGACTTTTACCGAGTCATTGGCATTAATATTATCTTCGTATCGATTCATTATTATTTCCAGAAATCCTTTTTCTGCTCCCAGTTTTTTAGCTAGTGCATGAGAAGCGTCATAATATTGTTCAGTATACTCAGGTTTTTGAAAAGCTACACAATAACCAAGATCATACATATACATGCCCAGCATCACAGCAGATTTTTCATTGGTTATAAAATATTGATCAACAACAGATGGATCTGTTAATATATCAGCATTAAATTCAGCACCTGTTGATTGAAGAATTGCTGCAAATTCAGCCGCAGATGGAAAATTCGGCATCACTTTTTTAAATTCGGCCTGTGCTTCTTCGCTGACTTCAGGAGTTTGTTCTTCCTGTTCACCAGTTTTCTGTTGACAGGACAAGCCAATAACAATTATAGCCAGAATTAAAAGGTTGTTAATGGTTTTCATATGAAATTGATTTAATAGTTAATTTCAATAATAAGTTTGAAGGCTCAAAAATAAAGAACAAATTGAAAAAATCTATTTTTAAGATCAATAATTCGTTTTTCGACTTATAATATTCTAATTAATCACATGAATTATTCAACTTCAATTCTAACAATATAATAAACAATATAATAAATAAAACAGTTATTTTAATTATATTGGCTGAAGCTTAAAATTAAACCGTATTAACAATGATTAAAACCATAACATCACTATTTGTCACTTTACTTCTTACGGGTTCAATTACGCAACTGAATGCACAAAGTATTCAGATCATACCGATGGGTGGATATCAATTTCCGGCCGGAGTGGATGTTTCATACAATGATGGTACGGGAATAGGTTATAAACCGGCTCGTTTAAGGATCAAGGGAAATGGAAATTACGGGGTTGGTCTTCATGTAACTTTACCTTTTCATGAAATCACTATTTCGGCCTCTTTTACCAATATGGACTCAGAAGTTACTATTGATCCTTTCAATGAACCAGTAGAGAAACTTTTTGATGCCTCCCAGGAATACTGGATGTTTGGTATTTTAAAAGAAGTAGATATGGATCAACTCCGGCCTTATGGAGGCATAATCCTGGGCTGGACTACCGTACGTCCGAAGGATTCGGAATATCAAAACGCTTCAAAATTTTCAGTTGGGCTTGAAGGTGGCGTAAAATATTTTTTCAATGATATCGTAGGTGTCATGATACATGCCCGATTGTTATTACCAGTACAGTGGGTTGGCGCTGGTTTCTCCATCGGTACAGGAGGCGCTGGTGCAGGCCTTACAACCGGCTCTTCCATTATCCAGGGAGACATTGGTGGAGGTCTGGTTATCGCCTTTGGGGGATAGATAATTTTGATATTAATGTAAAAGCCTCATTTTTGGGGCTTTTTTTGTGTTTTGATTATTATCTTATTTAGATTCTTCTTTTGTATTTTTATTAAAAGTATATATTTCAGTAATGATGGAAATATTGGAATATATTTTAGCAGGTGCATTCGTTATTCTGCTGATTATGTATGTCATTAAAGCCAGGATTGATTCTCAATTCCGAAAAAAAATGGTTCCCCTACTTAAAAAACAAAAAGAAACCATCAAGACCATTGAAAATGAACGTAATCTTTTATCAGACAAAAACCGCGATTTGATCAGGGAATTGAATATCGCAAAAAATAAACTGTCAAAGCAGGATCAAGAATACAATAAAATCGAATATATCCTGAGTAAGGGATTATTTATTCCGGTAATGGGATTGTCCAAACCTTCAAAAAATAACCACGCCATTGATAAAAGATCGGCAGAGCAATCAAACGAGGAAATTTCAAACATCGCCAATTTGATGAAACTCTGGTTTAAATACAAATATACTGACCATCAAATGCAATTGAATTCTATTGAAGCTACAAACATATTACAGAAATATGCCGAACAATTAACAACTGAGTTTAGCAGTAAAAAGCTGTCGTTCATCTGCCATCTTGGCGAACCCATTCATGTTATTGCACATGAAGCCATGTTAGTGCATTCGCTGCTCAGTTACGGAAGATTACTAGGTAAAAGATCTATGACCGGGAATACTATTTATATTGATACGGATAAAACAGGGAAAAAATGCTTAATTTCAATGGAAGAATCAGGACCAGGAGATCATGATATCGAATTAAAGTCATTATTCACAGAAAACTGGGCTCCTGATAAAATTCAGGAATGGGATAATAGTTTAATTATTCCCGTTCTACTGGCCAGAGAATTTGTGACATTACAGGAAGGTAATACATGGATTGGCAAAGTACAGGAAATCGGCATAAAAATTACATTTTCATTGCAGTTGGATAAATAATCATATCATGAAAAACAGACGATCATTTTTTAAAAAAATAGCAGGTACAGGATTGGGAATCTTATCCCTTTCCTTTTTTAACAGAATCATGGCTAAAACCGAAAATGAAAATTTATTCATACATCATGTTTTTTTCTGGATGAAAAATCCGGAAGATCCTAATGAAAGAAAAATTTTTGAAGAGGCCCTTGTTGAATTAGGAACAATAGAAAGTATTAAATTATTACATATCGGTAAACCGGCAGATACAGACAGACCCGTCATCGACAATACTTACCATTATTCTTTCCTGGTAGGATTCAATAACAGAAAGGGACATGATATATACCAGGAACATCCCATCCATGATAAATTCAGGAATGAATACAGTCCTATGTGGACAAAAGTACTGGTATATGATTCAGTAAATTTCTGAAATCATCATAATTATTTTTTTCGATCGGCAAACTGGAATACAGTTTATACATATCCTAAATCAATATTAAATTTTAGACTTATGCGATCTTTTCTAATTATTCCATTATTTTTTTTAATTTTTCCTATGGCAAGAAGCCAATCAATTACCATCTATGAATGGGAAATATTTGAACAATCCTATACTTCAAAAAAAGAATTGCCGAATCCATATGTTGATGGGCTGATTGAAAATGAAAAGCCATATTTCTCAGCTGTATTTACAGGAATATCCGGAGAGGCTGAAGGCAATTCTTATCAAGTACCTGGTTTTTGGGATGGAAACAATATATGGAGAATAAGGTTTGCACCTCCTTTTCCTGGAAAATGGCAGTACATTACAGAATCGGTTGATCAAGGATTAAACAGGAAAAAAGGTGATTTATTTGTACAGGAATGGACCGAGGATGAAAAAATTGATAATCCAACCCGAAGGGGCATTATCCAGGTGGCTGATAAAGGTACAAGACAGGGAAGATATTTTATCTATTTTGATGGTACTCCCTTTTTATGGATTGGAGATACCTGGTGGAACTGGACAAAAGAAGAAATTGCTTTCGAATCATTCAAAAAACTGGTAGATACGCGATCCATCCAACAATTTTCAGTCGGTCAATTGTTTTTCGCAGGAAATGGTTGGGGGAAAAGTAGTTCCCTACTGGATGCTTCCTACCAACATCCTGAAATTGAACACATCCAAAAGATTGAAAAGATGATTCAATATGCTAACGAAAAAGGAATTACGGTATGGATACATGCATGGTGGAGTAGAGATAAAATCGACGAAACCATAGGTGAAGAAAATATGAAAAGATGGTGGCGTTATGTAGTTCACCGGCTTCAAGCTTATAACGTTATCTGGGTACTTGCCGGGGAGTATAATATGCATAACTACGGAGGACTTGATATTAATTTCTGGAATAAATTGGGAAACATGATTAAAAGCGAAGATCCATATGACCGTATTGTCAGTGTACATCCCACTCCTCCGGGTTGGGCAGGAGGAGCTGATGCTCCCCAATGGTCCACAGCTGAAGCTATACATTCCCAGGATTGGTTGGATTATAACCAAAGCCAGCCAGGCCATGGCCGCTGGAGAAACGAACTGATTCCAGAGATTGTAATTGATGCCTATCAGAGAAATCCTGCAAAACCCATAGTTGTTACCGAGCCCTGGTATGAGTTCATTGAAGGTAATCCAACAGATATGGATATACGTTTTGGTGCCTGGTCTGCAATCTTAAATGGTGCAGCAGGCCATAGTTATGCCGGAGGGCATGTCTGGAGAGCCCATCTCCCGGAATCTCCGTCAGGCGTTGGGGTATGGCCTATGGATACGAGTTTCGATATAAATACACTATATTACAAAGGAGCAAAGTCATTAAGCTATCTGTCATCATATCTTCAAAAGATTACATGGTGGCAACTGGAACCTCATCCGGAATATGTTATTGAAAATCCATCTCCCCATTGCAGCGCCATACCAGGAAATGTATATTTGGCTTACCTTCGTTATGGAGGAACTGTTAAAATAGATCTAACTGCCGGGAGAGATCAAACTTTCCAGTATGAATGGATTGATCTGGTAAACCAAAAAAAAGCCAAGGAAGGAGAAATTAAGGGTGGTAAAATTGTCAGTATGTCACCTCCGGAAGATTACCCGGGTGTTCTAAATTTCAAAGACTGGTTGCTACACATTTTTCTAAAATAAACATCATTTTTTTTGTTGCATTATTTGCAACTGCCTGCCAGATATGAAAAGGATCAGGCATAAAACAAACTATCGTAACTTAAATTATGTGAAAGGTATCATAATTTTAAAATATTTTATAATTTACTCCCTTAAATTTGCATTTTGGCAATTTAATCGTTAATATAATGCATCATTTGCAATAGGTAGGAATTTTTTGGATTATTTTTCAGCTGCAAGAAAATGTAGCATAATTGTTAGAATTCAAATATTTTTAAAATGATTTTTTTGCCATGAGATCGCAATTTCTTCTCACGAGAAAACATTGGGATGAGGCGATATTTACATTCTTTAATGAATTCAATGTATATGCGCCCATTCAAAAATGGGATTTCATTGATTATATGCTGATAGATGAGAAAAATCTCAATGCAGTTATTTATAATCATCCCAAACCTGCAACTCCCTTAAAATCCTTTTTTCTCCCTGTCAAACAAAATGTAAATCTTAAGCAAGAGAAGAGGGATAAAATCATTATGGGTGTTCCCGCTTGCGATCTTAAAGGATTGGAATTGTTAGATGAAATTTACCTTGATAAGGATCTACCGGATACTGTTTATCAATATCAAAGAGAACATACCATTCTCATTGGTACTGATTGTCACCAAATCCTTGAACATTGTCACTGTACTACTTATGGTACTGATCCTTTCCCGAATTCGATGCAAGACCTGACTCTGAACAGTATTGATGACATGATCATTTTACAATCATTTACTGAGAAGGGAGAAAAATTATTATCAAAAATTAATGGATACAATAAAACCACTGAACCTCCTCAGGATATTCTGGATACAATCAATCAAAGCAGAAAATCAATAGTAGATGAATTAAATCAAAAAAATAAATTATTGCCTGATTATAAGGAAACTGGTAACTTGGTTAAGCACTCAAACGGAACTGTTTGGAAAAAATTTGCTGAAAATTGTGTATCCTGCGGTGCTTGCGCAACCAGTTGTCCAACATGCACCTGTTTTCTCTTTATTGATAGACCTGGATTCGAAAAAGTACGGAATATAGATGCATGTCAGTTTCCCGGATTTGAAAGAGTAGCTGCTGGTGAAGATCCTTTACATCTGTTAATTAATCGTTTTAAAAATCGATATATGTGTAAGTATGTATTGAAAACCGCCAAATATAATTCCATAGCATGTACTGGTTGCGGTAGATGTATTGAAGCATGTATTGGTAAGATTAATAAAAATGAATTGTTTTTAGAATTAAAAGAAAAAGAAAAAGTATAACATGGTGAACAACCATAATCCATATCGTGTAATCCGTTCTAAATTGGTAGATATCATTGATGAATCTCCTGCTATCAAAACCTTTACCATGGAACCCGAAGAAGAATTTTCTTTTAAAACCGGGGAATTCATTCAACTTGCTGTGGATGGGTATGGCGAAGCTCCTTTTACACCTTCCTCCTCCCCTTATGTAAAGGAAAAGATTGAAGTAACCATCATGAAAGCCGGATATCTGACGGATAAAATGCATCATTTTAAAGGAGGTGAAATTTTAGGTATCCGGGGGCCCTATGGTCGAGGTTACCCGGTTGAAACATTTTATAATCAAGAAGTGATTATTCTCGGAGGGGGATGTGGTTTAGCCCCTATCAGATCATTATTATATACATTGATCGAACAAAAGGAAAAATTTCAAAAAGTCATCCTCTGCTATGGTTCAAGAACACCCAGAGATTGTATCTATAAACCCATGTTCGGGGATCTGAACAAAATTGAACATTTCGAATCATATCGAAGTGTTGATGTTGCCGATGAAAGCTGGGAGGGCCATGTTGGTGTAGTTACCTCATTGCTCGATAAGATTAAATTCAATCTCGAAAATTCAGTTGTTGTGGTTTGTGGGCCACCTGTCATGATGAAATTTGGAACCTTTAAATTACTGGAGCTGGGATTTGAACCAAAAAATATCTATTTATCAATGGAGAAAAATATGTCTTGCGGATATGGCAAATGTGGCCATTGTATGTTAGGTGATACACTCGTATGTAAGGACGGACCCGTGTATACCTATGAAGAAATTAAGAATTATGACCATATATGGTAACCTTAAAATTTAAATGCTTATGACAGCAGATGTTAAAGAATATCAAGACCTTAAATTTTTCAAAGAATTCGATGATAAAACAATCCAGCAATTGACCAGTATTGGCGAAATAAAAGGATACCAGGTAAAGGAAGTGGTTGTCAGTGAAAATCAGGAATTACGTGAATTTTGTGTCATTATCGAAGGAAGTGTACTTATTGGGATTACTGTTCCAAACAAAGGAAGAATAACAATTGGAACCATTTATCCTGGACACATCTTCTCATGGTCAGCCCTTTTCCCACCACATATTGCCACGGCACAGGTAACGGCAAATGTGCCAACCAAAGTAATGGCTTTTGATGCAATAAAATTACAGGCAATGATCGACAAAGATCCTGTATTTGGATATAAACTGATGCGATTTATCAGTTCTACTTTATCGAGAAGATTACATGATACGCGTAATCAACTTGTCAATGTGGTCACTCTCTGATTTTTTTGATTGAATATTATATGAATGAGCAAAAAAATACTCATCGATTTAATAAAGTGCAGGGAATGTGAATCCTGTACGGCAGACTGTATTTATACCTTTCATCCGGATAATAAAGGTATTACAGCATTGCAGGAAATGGCGGCATTTGCCATCACTTGTAGAAAGTGTAGCGATGCACCATGTATCATAGTATGTCCTGCTGATGCACTGGAAAAACAGGAAGATGGTGTAGTAGACCGGGCCGTGAACCTCTGTGTTGCATGTAAATCCTGTGTTACAATTTGCCCCTTTGGAACTTTAATGAATGATTTTTTTGAATCCAGAAAATCCATTTGTGATTATTGCGAACTGAATGAAACAACAGATCAATTATTATGTACTAAAACTTGTCCTGAAGAGGCACTTGTGATAACCGAGCAGGAAGAAAATCCTGAGGAATATATTTTTAAAATTAATGATAAAGTACTGGTCAGGGATTACAAATGGGAAAGACTTGTTGAAACCGAATAATTACGAACATGCTAAGAGAAATTTTTTATTTTGTTATATTTCCAGGATTGATCTTTTCAGCATTTATTGGAGGTATTTTAAGCTGGTTTGACAGAAAGATAACCGCTCGGGTTCAGTTTCGTAAGGGGCCACCAATTCTACAACCATTTTATGATTTCGTTAAACTTTTGTATAAGGAAACAATTCTTCCTGCACACGGATCAAAACTTACCTTCCTATTGGCTCCGATTTTTGGATTATTTGGTGTTACCATCGCCAGTGTTTTTATATTACTGCCATTATTCGGAATTGATACCGGCTTTAAAGGAGATATTATTGTCATTTTTTATCTGCTTACCATTCCAACACTTACCTATATGATCGGAGCAATGGCATCCGGAAATCCCTTGGCAGCCGTTGGAGCCTCCAGGGAAATGAAGCTTATTATCAGTTATGAGCTCAGTTTTTTGCTTGTTGTGGTTGCAGTAATATTTAGAAGTGGAATGAAATTGAGTATGTATGAGATACTGGAATACCAGGCTGCAAATGGAGCCATTATTGGCAGTCTATCAGGTGTTCTGGTATTTATTGTTGCATTATTCTGTTTGCAGGCCAAATTGGGACTGGTACCGTTCGATATGTCTGAAGCTGAAACTGAAATCACACATGGTATATTCATCGAATATTCAGGGTCCATTTATGCCATTATTAAATTGACAAAATATATGATGTTGTTTATCCTTCCGGCATTTGTTATAGCCATTTTGATGGGAGGATTCAATTTTGAAGGGATCAATATTCTCTGGAGTGTATTAAAGGTATTCGGTGTTGTTTTATTGTTAACGCTCATACGTAATACGAATCCGAGACTTAAAATTCATCACGCCATGAAATTTTTTCTTGTCTGGATGAATGTTTTGGTCATCCTTGCAATCATATTAATGAATTTTAATTTATAAAAGATAGACCATTGGGCTTAAAAAGTTTTTGCTTTAAAAAATCGTTATGGGTTTTCCATTTTGCTGGTGCATCCTGTAATAACTGTGATATTGAAATATTGGATTGCCTCACTCCACGTTTTGATATTGAAAGATTCGGGATGCAATTGGTAGGATCTCCTCGTCATGCTGATGTTTTACTGGTAAATGGTTCCATTAACAGGAAAGACAAAACAAGACTATTAGATGTATACCGGCAGACATCCAAACCTGTTCTGGTAGTGGCCATTGGTGCATGCGGATGTACAGGAGGAATCTTTAAAGAAGGGTATACCAATGCTGGACCCGTGGATGCGATAATTCCAGTCGATGCTTATATCCCGGGATGCCCTCCAAAACCGGAAGCTATTATTGCAGGCCTTGTAAAATTAATAGGCAAAGAAGATAATCATACAACAAGTATAAAACAGGAAAAAGAATTGATCCATGCAGATTCGTGATATACTGATATTACTAAAGGAAGAATTCGGTAAAAGTATTTTAAAAGATGAACAACTACGGCCTAACAGGGCACTGATCAGGATCAATCCTGATAATATCGTTGATGTAGCCGGTTTCCTATTCACAAAACATGGTTTCCGGTTCATCATTGCTTCCGGTTTCGATTCCAAAGAAGGGATTGAGATTATGTACCATTTTATGCACGATGAATCTGGATTCATCCTGAATGTCAATGTTGTTCTTCCCAGAGAAAAAACTGAAATAGAATCCATCACACCCCTGATTGCTGGTGCAAACTGGATCGAAAGAGAAATGATGGAAATTCTGGGCATTAAATTCATCAATCATCCCCAGCCAGAAAAATTATTATCAAAAGATAACTGGGATGAAGGTGTTTATCCTTACAGAAGAGAAATAAAAGAAGTATAAAAATTTTTTAAAATGGTCAAAAAAACGATCATACCTGTTGGTCCATATCATCCGCTACAGGAAGAGCCTGAACTTTTTAAATTGTATTGCGATGGAGAAATCGTGACGGATATTGAATGGGAAACTGGCTATAATCACCGTGGAATTGAAAAACTTAGTGAATCAAAAACTTTTGACCAGGTGTTTTTTCTGGTTGAAAGGATTTGCGGAATCTGTTCTACCTCCCATCCTTTTGCTTTCGCCAATGCCATGGAAGAGATCGGTGAGATAAAGATTACCAACAGGGCTAAATATATCAGATCGATTATTGGTGAATTGGAAAGGCTCCACAGCCATCTATTGTGGGTAGGATTAGCTGGCCACTTCCTCGGATATAATACGGTATATATGTGGGCCTGGAAATACCGCGAACCAGTGCTTGATCTTTTCGAGCTGATCACGGGTAACAGAAACAGTTATGCGATGTTTCTAATAGGTGGAGTCAGAAGAGACATCCCCGATGAAGATATAAACAAAATTCAAAAGATCCTGAACGATCTTAAACCGAAACTGGACCTGATCAAAGGAGCTGTCATGGACGATCCAATCCTTCATCTGCGACTTAAGGGTGTTGGAATTTTAACCAGGCAGGATATCATTGATTACTGCGCTGTCGGTCCAACTTCACGGGCATCGGGAGTTCCCGGTGATATTCGAAGAGATGATCCCTATGCTGCCTATGATATGGTGGACTGGGATGTTATCACCGCAGAGGAGGGAGATGTATTCGCCAAAGCAGAAGTCAGGATACTGGAAATGTATGAATCTGTCAGGATAATTGAGGGGTGTCTGAATGGACTCAAAAAAGAAAAGGAAGGAGATATTAATGTCAAGGTAAAGAATATTCCACCAGGATTTGGAACCGGGCACCATGAGGCTCCCAGAGGTGAAGTATTCCATTTTGTTCTAACCGATGGATCCAATTCTCCGGTCCGACATAAAGTCAGAGCTCCGAGTTATACGAATATCGCTACTTTTAAAAAATCCTGCGTTGGGCAGACTATTTCGGATGCCACGATCTCATTAGCCGCCGTCGATCCCTGTTATTGTTGTACTGAGAGAATGGTGGTTCTGTATGATGCAAATACGGCAAAACCCATCATGAATGGTCTGGAATTGATTCGCCTTTGCCAGAAAAAAACAGAAACCTTGAAGCAAAAACATATATTTTAATATGGATTCATACTTTATATTAATATTTGTCCCTGTCATTGTCGGCATCATTTTATTATTCATACCTGAGAAGAATAAATTAGTTTCAGCAATAATCACCCTTTTGACATGCATTTTTTCTTTCATTTATGTTTTTCGAATTTTCAGGTTAGATAATCAGCTGATCTTATGGAAAAATAATCTCTTCAAAACTGATAGTTCACTTGGGGAATGGATGACATCCATTGAAAATGTCTGGACTTTTGAAATCGATGGTTTGAGTAAACTAATCGTCCTATTTATCGGCATTTTTTCTATCCTCATCTCGATGTACGCGCTGACATATATGACGAAAGACAAGAAGTTTCCGGGATACTATTCATACTATTTGATTACGCTGGGAACATCATATGGTGCCATATTGGCAAATCATTTGATTCTTTTCATAATTTTCTGGGGAATCACCGGTATAACACTTTATAAATTGATATTGAGTCCTGATGGTGAAGGTTCAAATACTGCAAAAAAGACGCTGATCCTGATTGGCGCCTCAGACAGTATAATGATTCTGGGAATAGCAATTATTTGGTTACAAACAGGTACATTTTTAATGAACGACATCAGCCTGCTCACAGACAGTTTTACGGGAATTTCAGCCTTTTTATGTCTATTAATTGGAAGCTTTGCAAAAGCAGGAGCATTCCCGATGCACACCTGGATACCAGATTATGCCAAATATGCACCTGCATCCTCTTCTGCCTATTTCCCAGCTGCCTTGGATAAACTTATCGGTATATATTTTCTCGTACGATTAAGCACAGGTTTATTCCAATTAAATCAGTGGTTGACACTTCTTTTGATGATTATTGGGGTCTGTACAATCATTTTCGCAGTAATGATGGCACTTGTCCAGCATAATTATAAACGATTACTTGGATACCATGCTGTTTCTCAGGTAGGCTATATGGTTCTTGGTATAGGAATGGGGAGCGTCATTGGCATTGCAGGGGGGATATTTCATATGATAAACCATGCATTATATAAAAGTGGATTATTTTTATCTGCAGGAAGTATAGAGAAGCAGACCGGTGAGGAAAATCTGGATAATCTTGGAGGATTATCTCAAACGATGCCAATCACTTTTGTATCAGCGCTAATATTTGCGCTGGCCATATCCGGAATCCCCCCTTTAAATGGATTTGCATCTAAATGGATGATCTACCAGGCCCTTATAGATTTCGGAACAGGTGAAGGTATCGCCAATAATCTATGGATGATCTGGCTGGCACTGGCTGTAATCGGATCGGCATTAACTCTGGCCAGTTTTATCAAGTTTATTTCAGGATCTTTTCTGGGTCGAAAGCATAAAATCTTTAGACATGAAAAAGAAGTAGGTATTTTTATGTGGATACCGATGGTAGTGATTGCTATTTTTTGTGTAGGAATCGGAGTATTTGCCACCAATTATTTCATCCCGGAAATTTTAATGCCTGTAACAGGGGAATTTACATATATCGGTATCTGGAATTCAACTGCCGTAAGTATTCTAATATTATTATCCATAGTGTTGGGAATCATTATATACCTGGCAGGAGACATTAAAAAATTCAGAACGGAAGACAGCTTTGTGGGAGGTGAGCAGATGCAAGACACGGCGCACTATTCTGTACTCGATTTTTATAAAACAATCAGCGATTTTAAGCTTTTATCTTTTTTCTATAAGAAAGCGGAAAAGAAATGGTTCGATGTTTATGATCTGTCCAGAGGCATAGCTGTTACATTTAACAAAGATCTAAGCAGTGCACACCGGGGCATTTTAACAAATTATATATTCTGGATGATTTTTGGTTTAATCCTGATGTTTGTTTTGTTGGTTTAGTTTGAAATAAGTGAAAAAATGGAAACACTTTTAATTTTTATACTGATTTTGATGATCCTGGGATCCATTTACTTATTACATGTAAAAGATCTTCTATCAGCGGTGATAGCCTATGGAATCGTTGGTTTTGGCCTGGTTATTTGTTTTTTGCTATTAAATGCTCCTGACCTGGCCATTATTCAAATAGTAGTTGAAACCATTACACTTATCATTATGATAGCAGTGATCCTGAACACTACGCGTAAAGAGCTCGACATCCAAACAGACAGGAGCAGAATTTTCACTTTTATAGCTGCGATTATATTGCTTGGGGGATTTACATATTATTTTATAGTCGTAACTGGCAGTTTAAATGCGTTTGGGGATCATTATTTAAGGATGTCGGAAAGTTATGTGAATTACGGAGCTGACAAGACAGGCAGTATAAATCTTGTGACAGGTGTTCTACTGGATTACAGGGCGTATGATACCTTGGGAGAAGCTACTATTCTTTTTACTGCTGCTATAGGTGTACTAACAGTTTTGAGATTAAAAGGTAAAAAATAAGGGATATGAACGGCATGACCATAATCGTAAAAAAAGTAACACAGCTGGTATCCGGCGCTATATTTTTATTTGGTATCTATATACTAGTACATGGGCATTTGACTCCAGGAGGTGGATTTGCAGGAGGGGCACTTATTGCCGGGGCGTTCATTTTATTAATCCTGTCCTATGGTTCTGATTACTTAAAACTTGTAGATAAAGAAAAGGGTTCTGCCCTGACTGAAAGTGTCGCCATTTTCGGATTTTTATTATTTGCAGCTGCCGGCCTTCTTTTTGGGTTAAAAACATTCTTTTATAATTTTTTACCAACGGGTGAAATTGGGAAAATCAATAGCGCAGGCATCATACCTTTCTGTAATGTTTTGATTGGAATAGAGGTTGCAGCAGCACTACTGTCAATATTTTATGCTTTTTTAATTTATAAGGAGGAGGTGCAAAAATGACACTGTATATTCTTTGTTTCATTCTTTTGATGGTCGGTCTCTGGGGTGTACTAACACGAAGAAATCTGATAAAAATTATCATAGCACTAAGTGTCATGCAGTATAGTATCAACCTGTTTTTTATACTTATAGGTTATATAAAAGGAGGTGCTGCCCCAATACTACGATCGGATGCAGCTCTGACAACGTATGTAGATCCTCTTCCACAGGCCATGATTCTTACGGTAATTGTCATTGGTTTAGCCACCACAGCACTTTTACTATCCATAGCCATTAAATTATACAAGAAGCATAATACGTTTGATGTAAATCAGATAAATCTCCTAAAAGGATAAAATATGGAAAAATTAATCTCCCTATTTATAATCATACCATTAGCCTCGGCCTTCCTTATACCGATTATTGGCAGGTTATGGAATTTTTTTGCCAAACTATTGGTTCCGCTTGTATTTCTTTTTTTAACGATTTTAAGTATCATTTTTTTATTAGAGGTTAAAGATTCATCGCTAACATACGAAATTGGAGGATGGGAACCTGTAAAAGGAATTCCAATAGGTATCTATTTTGTAATCGACGGCTTAAGCGCTTTTATTGTTTTAATAATCAATCT
>Ga0209536_100000775_pt1 | contig 52701 bp, 79 predicted proteins | sample DeeMarSeWOR28_12_FD_187461 | JGI IMG/M metagenome (GOLD analysis project Ga0209536, IMG submission 187461) | Marine sediment microbial communities from White Oak River estuary, North Carolina - WOR-2-8_12 (SPAdes) (version 2) | ecosystem: Environmental > Aquatic > Marine > Intertidal zone >... | reverse complement strand
CCTTTCCATATTTAATGCCCAAATTTGCTCCTCGGTATCCGGGAATTTGAGTGTTGAAAATGGAATTTCTATCTCCGCGAACCAGCCCTCATCATCAATCTCTACCTCTGCCAGCCAAACACCATTCCAATCCTTATTAAATTAAATGTTATCACTATACCTTTAACTGAGACAGGACCTACAGGAACGGAAACAACTATAAAAGAAGCAATAAACGAAGCGAGAAATTCAATTTCAATCGACATGCAAGAACCATTAATAACATATAGAGAAATCGGTACTGGTGTTTTTATTTCTACTGTAAGTCAAGATTTAATAGCAAGTGGAGTAGAAACAGGAAATAGTATAGTAATAAAATATACCAGAACAGATGTCAGCGGTTTCAATCAAATTCTTTCTGAAAAAGCAAGTTTTATATTAGAAGAAAGAGATGCTGTTATCTTGAAAGACATTGAATGGACCTTGAAATATGATAGTTGGATTGCTTCAGGAACAGGTGATGTTCCATATGGGCAAGTGCAAAGTGCTAATATTGTTACTGACATCATTGTATTTAGAGATGGTAATGAAATTCATGAAGTTCCTACAACTTGGATTGAAACTGTTAATTTAAACATCTTGTATAATGGTTAAAGTGAACATGGTGTCTAAAAAGAAAAAGAAAGAAAAGGGATTAAATAGAATTCAAATTATAGGTATAGTATTGATAGTAATTTCATTTACTTCCATTATTTTTTTAATTCCAAATCTTTCTATTGATGATGAAGGTACTATAACTATAATACCAATAGATGATATTAATGGAGATGAGGAAACAATTTCTACTCCTATTTTTTTAGACGGTGATGAAATTATTATTACTTTTTATGAAGGATTTGGAGCTACATACCTTTCAGAACAAGTAAATAAAAACACAAGAGATATTACCGCTCTTGTTGTTTCAGATTTATCATATGGACCCCCTCAACCATTATTTTATAGAAGAGATTCTTCTACATTAACATATAGTTTCTTTGGATTACCAGTTGATAACATTGCGAGCATTCATGCAAGAACAGAAGTTTTCAACGTGAATGTTTGGAAAGGAGTGTTAAAAGTTAGTGGTAGTGGAATAGTAACAATATTCAAGAATGAATTGTATAATAGAGGATTGATTAGTACTGATAATGTTTTTCCAATTACTCATCTTTCATGCATGATATTAAGAAACGTATATTCTCCATTAACCTTGTATGAATTTATTTTGTTAAATGACGGAACCGAAGGCATGATTGGATCTTCTATATCAGATTTTAACGATGTTGTGATATTCAACTATTATGGAGCATTATATCTTACAGATTTAGAAAACGTGGATTCTTCACAATTCGCCATAAAATATGATTCAAGTGTTGGATACATTAGTACTTGAATGAAAAAGGTAAAAAATAATGTTAAGAACAAAAACCAGAAAAAAGAAAAAAAGCTCTAAAACAAAATACAAGCTATTGTTAGTTTTGATATTAGTAATCATCACTACTGTCATTTTTATTCCATTTATATTAGAATACAAGAATAGAAATTTAACATTATTGTTAAATGAAACTCAAACCATAGAAGTTCAATCTGAAATATCTAGAATTCAAGTTAGTTCAAAGGCTGGAATAGATCCTGTTTCTGTATTTGGAACTGAAGAGGAACATTTTTATACTTTTGAATGGGGAGTAGATTCTCCTATTTTAGGAATCCATCAATACTTGATAACAATTGAAGAAATGAATGCATTTTTTAATTCTTATGTTGAATTTGAATTTACAAGTACTGAAAATGAAAGGACTGCATTAATATTGAAAAATGTAGATTACCGGTTTTCGTTTTTAAACCTTTACAGCGTTCCTGGTACAGAAAGTGAAGTTTATTACACGCAAGATTTTACAAGAATTGAAAAAGGAGATATTCTATTATGTTTTTTAGATAACACGCAGGTAACTATCATTCCTCTTGAAATTTTAGAACCTTCACATGAAAGAAGTTTTACTAAAATAATAGAATTACATCTAATCAATGGACTTTAAAGGAGGTGAAAAGAAAATGGTAAAATTTAAACTACAAATAAAAAAATTAAGATTACAGCAAAAAGAATTAAAAAGAATGGTAAAAAATAAAAATAAGATGATGGTATTGGTAATAGTATTAGCTTTGATAATATCAATTACTATTCCATTAATAGTATTGAATGCTGATGTAATTAAATCTATCATCATGCCTAGAGCAACAGAAACAACAACTACAATAACTCCGGAACAAAAGGTATTGATACAACAAGATATTACCACGTTACAACAGGCACAAAATCCTTCTGGATATGATACTGCGAGAGAACCAGATTTATTGTTTTTAGACAGTGATAGATCAATTCCTGAAGGATTTTACAGTCATGTTTATGGAGATGAATTTATTAAAGCTGTTAATTATTACGTTAGAGATATTAATGATTTTAATAGTTTTATTGGTCAAATTATTGATTTTGAATTTAGAAATATTGAAGGAGACATAACTGCTTTGATATTGAAAAATATTCAATATGATATTGTAACATTACAATATTATTCAATACAGACTACAACTATTAGTGTTGAAGGTTACAATAACTATGCAGTAAATAGCATGATAACAGATATTATCATCTTTTATTTTCCTACTACCGAATCTCAGATTTTTGCTGGTTATGAAAATTTAGTTTTATGGATAGTTCCTTTAGAAATACTTGGACCTAATTATGCAAATCAATTTTCTGAAATAGTAGAAATAGACTTATCTGTACCAGTAGCTTGAACCCCTTTTTTCATCTTTTTTTCTTCAAGAAAGAATGGTGAAGTTTATATATTCTTTTTTTATTTCTTAATTAGCCACCATGGATGAAAGATACGCCTGAAAAGATTGCAGAATCATCAACATGATAATGACGTAAACAAACCCACTTACCTTTCATTAGTTCGGTGGTACTTGTAAATTTAAACATGAGGATCTGAGGAAGTCCTCGCGTTGTTTGAAAGGTTCAATTCCTTTCTCATGCTTGCATGAACTTGGTGTAAACACGCTGGAGCGGGATCAACACCCGCATCCTCATATGCACGGTAGCATATCGACAATGCGTCACGTCTGATGAGCATGAAAAAAAGAAGAGGTTCATTCAGGTTAAAATGTTTCAAATCTCCCATTCCCCATTCTATTTTTTACATTTCCAAGTCTAAAAACTTGAATCCTCTCTACTTCCCCTTCTCTCCAAGTGGTTTGCCGGCATCCACTTCATTAAAAACCGGCTTTACTTTACTTTTTATTTTAACCTGTCAATTCATTATCTAGATTCATTTCTCCTAACAACTGTTTCTTTTCAAGTATTGTTTCTTTTATTTCTTCAATTTTTCTTGCTATCACATTCAATTTTTCTTTTAATTCTTTTCCGCAAAAATTGACAAACTCGTTATCATTTAACTCTTTCAAGTTTTTTAACAGGATATTTATTTTACCAATTGTTACAACTGAATCATAAAAAAGAGTAGGCTTGTACATTGTCATTTCATTCACCATTTATACTTTTTATTTTAGAAAAACAATCAATGCAGACAAAAAAACCAGATTTGATCCTTTTTACGTCTTTAATGTTTCTTTTTTTTCTCCTGCACACTTCACACTTGATTCCATGATCCTTGCAATATTGTTCAATTTCCTTTTCAATCTTTAACTTTAATTCGAACATGTCATTTAACATTTTTACTTGTTCCATTTTAATGATCCCTCCAAGTTAGAAAAAAAAAATAATAATTCAAGCAATAGCTTCAGCATATGCCGCTGAATATATAGTTCCTGCAATCTCTTGATACCTCAAGTATCTTTCGGTATCTTTTTGAATGTAATCGTTAGCCGTATCTGATATAGCATTACCAATTCCATATGAAGTGTATCTCAAGTCTTCTGGTTCTTTTTCTAACTTTACCTTTACGATGTCAATGTCTGTTTTTGTTATGTGGAATTCTTTTCTTACATCTTCCCAAAATTTTTTAATTGTTTCAGGATCACTTGAAACTTTCCACTCTCTTTGGATAGAAGCTTCTATAACATCTAAAGCAACTTCAAGTTTTTCTGCCATGTTTGCAAATGCACCCTTGAATCTTTCCAAGTTAAAATTCTTGGTATGCATGAATTCTACACAAGTAGCAACCTGCGTGATAGTAGCACCATTACTACAAACAACTCTAACAACTTCAGGAATTATTTTCAAACAATGTCTACCAAATTCATTGTTTTCAATTCTCAGGCGAGTATCCCATTCTTCTCCTACTGGATCTTTAAACTTGTTCAAGGTAAATGCCATGGAAGTAGTATTTTCATTCCAAAAACCCATGAATCTATCTGACCAATCCTCTACAAATCCAGCAGAATATTTCATCACTTCACCCATGACATCAAAGTCATGAACGCGAGAATGATTCTTAGAAACTGTACCTAAAATTAAATTGTTCTTGCTTGGAAGAGGTTTAATTCCATTAACAGTTGCATTTATGTAATCAGGATTTCTAACTACATAATGTTTCAACACGGCAGAATTAGAAGAAGCAATTGCCTTGTTGATCAAGCTTACTCCTTCTCCAAGTGCACCATTTTTATTATCATCCATCCTGTATGCAAGATTATAGGTAGGATTGGCATATTTATGCACTCTATGAAAGAACTGTTTTGCAGCCATGTATGTCATTTCAGTTTTCTTTCCATTCACTTCCATGAAAAGTTTTTTTCCATCGAGAGATAAAATAACTTCATTTCTTGGCCCGATTAATTCGTTGGAATCATTCTTGATTCCTTCCAAGAATCCCATCATCTTGTCATGAGATTCAAACTGGTATGTTGTTGTCATGATCTTCACTTTTTAGTATTGTTCAAGTCATCAGAGCAAGATTTTTTTCAATGCTCGATATTATATTGCTCCTTTCCATATTTATATCTTGCCTTCCCTTGCTTTGAGAAAATATTAGAAAAAGTTAGAAAATTAATCTAATCAATAGAAAATGCATTGTCCAATCAATGGTAACAAGAAAGTTAATGATTGAATTTAAAAAACAAGGCTATATTAATAACATGAATTTAACACCTGATTAACACGAATTCCAAGACAGGAAACAACTCCTTGAAGGTGACAGTGATAAATGCATGAAAACATTACTACTGAAAAAATATTAAAAGCACTTGAGGAAGGACCGGCTACTGTAAAAGAATTAGAAGAAAAATTAAACATGCCAATTGAAAATATAAGAGTATACATACACCGATTAATCATAAGAGGAAAAGTAAAAAGAATAGATAAAAAAGGACATTGGGTTGTATATAGTTTAGGAAAAGAAATTGTTTCAAAACCTGTAACTCTAAAAAATAAAAAAAAATCTTCATTTATAGAAAATGACAAAAAAATCAAGGCATTAAAAGATCTTGTAAAAAGACTCGTGTTACTCATGTTAAGAGCAGGAATAAATTCAGATCAACATGATGTTCCCATGTCAATGGAAGAAATAACTCCGTATTATGAAGAAATAGTAAAAGAAGGAATGATTTAATGCCAACAAAAAGAAAAAGTGAAAAATAACAATGCCAGATTTTGCCGCTCTCGCTAAAAAAGCTAAAACAATAAAAGAAAAAAATGATACCATTGCTATAGTTAAACAAACAGCTGAATCCAAACCTACTCCCAAATTAACAATGGAAGAAATAAAAAAGGTACAGGAAAAAGATAAAATCAAGAATGTAAAAAAAGACCTGGTAGTAGATGCAATGAGAGGATTGTGGTGGTTTATATACAAGAATTCAAGATACAAGAATCTTGATAAAAATCAATTAAAAAACCATTTAAACAAGATCCTGCACACGCCAGAAGGATTTGGTAAACTTCTTGATTCTTTAAAAGAATACGTTTTCAAGTAATGATTTTCTTTAATTTTTATATTGTTCTAGCATAGGTACATTTAAATATATCAAGTTGATAACTATTCATAACAGAATTGATAGGAATGGGATAAACTTGGAAAACAATCTAAATGCTAATCAAGCAAAAAATAATTTCAAGATTAAACAAAAATTAAATAAAATAAACTATATTAAAAATCCAGAAAAACATAGTAAAGAAGAAAAACAAGACCAAGAATGTTTAGGCAGATGGTTAAAGTATAAAACAGAATTCAATGAAAATTTTAATTTAAATAAACCTTATTTTGTTGTATTGATGCAAAATCAAGTAGTAATAGATTTTGATGTTATAACACCCCAAAAAATATTAGATGATGAAGAGAGTAAATATTCTTTTCTATCTAAGGAAACAATAAGAAGAATTTTAGAAAATGATATTCCTGAGCCATGGGATATTGTAAAAAATATTCTAAAAGATTTTTGCTTTCCAATTGAAAAAGACAAGTGTTATATTGTTAAAACAGGAACTGGAGGTTTTCATTATTATTGCAACGTTTCAAACCCTTCTCTTTTTTCTTTTAGAAACACTGCAGCTGGAAGACACGAGTTAAACATAAGCATTGATTCAAGAGCTTCTGGCGGCATAGTATATGGTTCTGGAACAAAATGGAAAGATAGAAAAGAACCTTATATAGATTTTTTAGGAAATGAAGAAACAATACCAAATATTGACGGATGGAAAATTGCTGCAATAACTGGTAAGTTAGACCATGAAGTATTAGGAGTTAACATTTTTGATTTCTTGTCTGGTAAAACCAAGATACATGAAACTACTTTCTCCAAAGGAGATAAAGAATTTATCATATGGTTAGAAGCTACTTACCTGTTAAAACAGCTTGGTTACAATCAAGATGAAGTAATAGAAATCTTTGCAACTGTTGAAGGATTTGATAGAAAAAAATGTGAATATCAGGTAAAATATCATTGGAATAATGAAGACCACCCAAATAGGATAAAAGCAAAAAAGATAAGAAAAGGAAAGCAGGATGTTGATGTAGAAAGAGCTTTAGAATTATGTGATAAAATTGACGTTGATTCCTTTAAAGATGAAGACATAGAACGAATAATAGAATTGATAGACCTGAATTCAATTTCTGACAAGACTCATGTTTTTAACAGGCTCAAAACTAATATAAGACTTACCAAGACTCAATTTAATGCCATATTGGGAAAGATAAAGGAAAAGAGAGGAATAGATAATAGAAATAAAGAAATATTAACACCAACACCTGATGAAATAGATAAAGAATGGGAAGTAAGAATAAGAGGAGAACAAACAAGAAACAGTATTGTTGAATACGTAATGGATCCTGTAAGTATCTCAATAGAAAAATTTACCATATTAAATGGAGAAGTGTTACAAGTTCCTGTCAGGACAGAAATATGGAGATTGAAAGATTTTAAAATTGACAAGGTCCTTGTAGAACAAAGCAAGAACGGTTGTTCTTACAAGTACACGTACAGGTTCAAGGGAAACAATTATAGAGATAATTCTTTCAAGCAAATGAGAGATATAGTGGCACAATCATCACTCCTTCAAAGCAATTACAAGCAAATTTTTGGTCCTTTAATTGATGAATATGTTGAAAAACAATCCATTCCAAAAATGCCTTATTCTAAAATAATGGGCTTTACTGTTGATGGTTGGAGGCTTCCTAACATATTCCACATCTCTACCAATAGTGACATTCATGCTGAAATAAGAGATAATGTAGAAACCATGTTAGAATTAGAAATAGAAGAAGAAAAAGCAAAAGAATACATGCTTTCTATATACAATGCTGTAAACATGAAATACAAGGACATCATATTTGCACATGGAATGATAATGCCTTTCTTATATGCATTGAGAAGTTATACAGACCTTATATATTGGGTTTCTATATCTTCTTTAACAGGAGGAACTGGAAAGAGCATGGCTTGTAAACTTATAACAAAAAAAATATGGAATAATTGTGATAATCTTAATAAGAACATATTTGAAAGTAGTTCTAGAGGTGGTGATTATCTATCTTCTTCTACTTTTGGAATTGCTATAGATGATTGTCAAGATCTTGGTAATTTTATTCTTTCTCTTACAAAAACATATCAAACTCAAGAAACTAAAATTCAAAAGAAAACCACTGAACAAAAATTTTCCATAGACAAGTACGTGACTACTCCTCTTCTTCTTAATTTTAATTCTAGTCCAGAAATGATGCAAGATGATGCATTTCTTCAAAGAGGCTTTAACATACCTGCAGATATTGAATTTGAAATGGAAGATAAAGACAGGTTTGATGTTGTAAAACTTGTACCTGATGGATACATTGGAAAGTACATTTACTTGAAAACGCAGGATTGGGACTTGAGCACTCTTGTTGATTTATACAAGAAAATTGTAGAAAATGATAAAAAAGATGTCAAAATCAAGGATAAGAAAATAAGAGTTAATAGCATTTACAGGTGCGTGAAATTAGGTTCTCTCTTGTTCAAGATATTTTTTAAAAAAGAATTAGACATTAGTGCAATGGAATTACTCTTAAAAGATTCTAAACTTCTTGGAAGTGAGGACATATTTAGCATGATTCAAATTCAAATATTTAATGGTACTAAAAGACCCGATTACAATGGTAACATGGTATTTAGACCGGAAGAAAAATGGATTCAGAGTGAAATAGAAATAAGAATTAAAAAGGAAAAATTAAAAGGATATTTCTACAATGTTTCTAACCTTCAAGATCTTAATAGGAGATTAAACATTAAAAAACAAAGTTTAGCAACTCTTTTTAACAAGTTAAAGACAAGATGGGATAATATAAAAGAAGTTACTAATGTTAATGGCAAATCTATAAGAGCCATATTTATTCCTGCTTCTAATATATTGAAAAGACCAGAAAGGTGGGATATTATAGAAAAAAAACTTGATGATAGTCAAATAGAAACAACTCCTGTTAAGATAATTAAAAAAACTGAGAATAAAAAAGAAACAAAAAATGTTGAAAGGAAAGAAGGTTCTCTTTTAGAAAAAACTATAAACACTATATTGCATTTTAATGGAGGATTATTAAAATGTAAGAAATTACAAGAAAAAATAGAAAAATCTATAGGAATGATAACTATTACTGATTTTTATAATAGTTTAGAAAATCTAAAAAAAATAGGAATGATAGAAATAGATAATGAAGAATATTACAAGGCTACTATAAAATTAAAAAAAATAGAAAGGGACAATTAAAATGAACTGTTGTAATGATAAAAAAATAATAGAAGATAGAGGATTCAAGATTTGTCATAATTGCGGAACAGTGCATGGAAATCAAGATCCCACTTTTCATTTTTTTAATACTGACCTTACTCTACAAAATATTAAATTGTTAGGAACTAAAAAATTCAATTACACGACAAATCAAGATTTAAGGTTTTATAGAATGAGAAAAACGTGGAATTTAAACATTAATAGATTGACTAGATATGAAAACCTGTTGAAAAATTTAAAATCTTACTTGTACTTGACTAACTTTCAAGTTAGAAGAAGTTTTTACCTTTTTAACAAGATAACGGAAGAAAATAAAAACTACAGGATGAAAGCATTACTCATGGCAACATGTGTATATGTTTCATGTTTAGAATCTAACAGAAATGTAAATATAGATGATATAATATCTTGTTATAGAAAAGGAAATGGAATAAACTTAACAAAAACACAATTATTTAATTGTAAAATGAAATTTAACAAGTATTTTTTTAGAAGAAAACCTGAAGACTTTCTAAACAGTGGTATCAATAATATTTTAAATGATGAAAATTATATTGTTAAAACGGAAAAGCATGATATAAATCCTCATGATTACATCGGGATCATAATCAAGGTAACAAGAATGTTTTTAGACAAGCTACATATCAATTCTGGCCACTTTCCTCACGTGATATGTGCTTCTACCATGTATTTCGTTACCTTAATAACAAGAGAAAAAGGATCTAACATTATATTAACACAACAAGTTATTGCTAAAGCCTTTGATACTACTCCATTGTCTATAAGGAACATGTGTAAAGTTTTGAAGAAAAAAATAAACAGTGAAATGATACAAGAGATGAATATAGACAAGATACTCCAGCCTTGTTACTAACCTTATTGCTAACCTTACCATGTTTCAGGGGATGGAAAATGCAAAGGCATGTTTTTAAAGAAACAACATGAGAATTAAGAATAAATAAGTTTAAATAAGAATATTTTATTTTTTACATGCAATGAATGATTTAATTAAAAACATAGACAAGTTAGACAAGATCTTTGATAAGCAAAAAGAATTACAAGGCAAGATGCCAGAAAAAGTTCCGTTCGGGGAAGTCAGTGACTGGCACTGGCAAGAAGCAATAAACCAATTCATTCTTGCAGGAATGATAGAACTAGCAGAAGCTGCTCAAGTAACTCAATGGAAAAATCCCGAAAGAGTAAAGTTTGGTTGGAAAAGAACCCAACAGTTAAAGCTAGAAAAATTTAAAGAAGAACTAGTAGATTGTATTCATTTTGTTGTTAACTTATGTCTCATAGCTGGCATGGATGCTAATGAAGTATTTGATAGATACATGAATAAAAACAAGGTAAATGTTAAAAGACAAGAGGATGAATATTAAAATGAATTTTTTTTTAAAATATTGAAAGCAATGTTAAAAGGCAAGAAAATAAGAAATTGTAAAGAATGCATGCATCTAGATTTCAATAAAGAAGATGGTCATTATTGCATTCAAACGGCTCATTGGATAGACCGTTTAATTAGACCTTGTAAATTGTTTGAGAAATCTGAAGCCTATCATAGTTATCATGTAAAATGGTTTGATAGTTCAGGTAAAAGAATTAAAATAAAAGGTAAAAAAGAATGAAAATAGACAGGATAATAATAGAAGGTTGTGATGGTACTGGAAAAACTACTATTGCTAATCAACTAGCAAGAATATACCATCCTAGATTTAGAATCATTCATGTAGGACCCCCTAAAGGAAAAAATAATGTAACAAAATATCATGATGCTATCAACCATTACAATAGTTTAACAAATGAGAAGAACGTGATATTTGATAGATTCATGATTGGTGAATGTATCTACGGTCCTCTTAAAAGAGGATACTATCCATATTGGATAAGGAAATTAGAAGAGAAAATACGATTTAATACGATTTTAATAATACTTAATGCTAGTGAAGAATTGGTAAAAAAGAGATATGATGGTGATTTTATCACTGAAGATGAAATATTTTTTGTTTTAAATGGTTATAGAAATGAATTTACCTTATCTACTATTGAACATAAAATGTTAATAGATGTAGAAAAACCAGGATCAATAGAATTCATGTTTCTTGAAATAAAGAGGCTGTTAAAAGATGAAAACAACACAAATTATTGCTAGTAATGCAAATGACTTGTTTGTTGCGCTCGCAAACAGGATTCTTAAAGAAGGTATCGTTTCTAAACCACGAAACTTAAAAACTATTGAAATAAATAATGTAATGCTTATTCTTACAAATCCAAAAAAGTCTTTTTGTAATTTAGAAGCGAGGGCTGCAAGTAAATCATATCTTGCTGGAGAAATTGCATGGTACATGGGAGGCAGTTATGATGTTTCTGAAATTGCCAAGTCATCTAAATTTTGGCTTGATTTAGCCGATAAAAATGGAAAGATACAAAGTAACTACGGTCTAATAACATTTAGAGAAAAATCTGGTGATTTTAAAAATCAATTTTACTGGTGCTTGAAAGTACTTGCAAAGGACAAGAATTCAAGACAGGCAATTATTAACATCAACCAACCAAGACACAAGAAGTTCAAGACAAAAGATTTTCCGTGTGCCATTGCTCAAACATTCAGGATCATTGATAATGAACTTCATTGTAATGTTTTTATAAGATCTAATGACATGATTTTTGGTCTCACTTACGACATGCCGTGGTTTACTCTTGTTCAATGGATGCTTTTAAAAGAACTCAAAAATCATCATTATCCAGATTTAAAACTTGGTCATTACAATCATTTTGCTTGTAGCATGCACGTGTATGAAAGGCATTTTAAAATGCTTAAAGACATTGCTACAAATCCAAATAATGGAAGAGAAAAAGAAGAAACCCAATTTTTTAGTTTAAATCTTGGATTTGATAAAAAAGATTGGAACATTGAAAGTTTCATTAAAAAATACAGGGAAGAACATTCTAATTAGTTAAAATAGTAAAAAAATTATAAGGAAAAAGACAATGAATCAAGTTAAATATAACAAGACACAATTAAATCCTGATACTACATTTGAAAGACATGTATTTCATAGAGACCAATTTGCTCATTATTTAAGATGGACACATGTCTTGAAAGTAGCAAAGATAGGAATGAATGTTCTTGATTGGGGATGTGGAAACGGTAATCTTGCTGAAGTATTATATAGAAACAGATACAAGGCAAAAAAATATCTTGGTCTTGATATTAGAAAAAAGACAATTGAAATCGTAAAAGAAAAGTTCAAGAAGGTAGATTGGATAGATTTCAAGTGCAAAGATCTTGTTGAACACTTAGATATTGAAAAAGATATTGGAAATGATTGGGACATGATTTGTTGCTTTGAAGTGTTAGAACATGTAGGAAAAGAAAATGCAATCAAGATGATTGATAATATTGCTAAAGCATGTAACCAAGATACCATGTTACTTCTTAGCACGCCTGTTCATGATCCTAAAGTAGGAGCAGCAAAAAATCACATCATTAATGGAGAGATAGGAGAATTTGGTTTTGAAGAACTTAAAAACATTTTAAAAAAACTGTTCATTGTTGAAGATGTTTTTGGAACCTTTGCGAGTCAAAAAGATTACAAGTCCCACATGAATGAATGGCAAAAAGAAATGTTTCTTTGCTTGAAAAAATATTATGATACCAATCTCGTGTCAAACCTGATGGCTCCTTTCTTTCCTAAATATTCTAGAAATTGTCTATGGAGGCTTAAATTAAAAAATGAGTAAAGAATATCAATCCAGAGAATTTTGCAAGGCAATTAAATGTAAAACGCAAGTAAACCTCGAACAATGCGAGAAAGCAAATCCTACTCCAAGGGAACAATATGGAGGTAAATCGTGGCGAGATTTACTGGTAGAAAATACTAAGGATTTTTGTTCGAGAACATGCATGGCATGGAAATTTCATGAATGGTTGAAAAAAGAAGGATACAAAATAACAAGATAACAAAAAAAAAATCAACGGGTTAAAACCATGATACCAGACCACGTGATATTAGAAGCTAGCAAGGTAGTAAGTCTCAAGAATTTAAAGAAATCTATAGATGAATTCATTGAAAGGAAAAACAGTGAATTTTCAACCTGGGAAGATTTAGAACCTGTATTAAAGAAAGAAGAACTTTGGGACATGACTAGAAAAGAATCAATGAACATGCGATTTGCTCAAGAATGTTTCAAGTGCGTGTTAAAACCTGATAATAATGGTAAATTAGCAAAATTTTGTATTTGGATAGGAAAGTTTATTGAATCTCTTCCACTGGATCCAGATATAGATGGAGAAGTAGATGAAAATAATGAATTTAGAAATGGAATGATAAAACTAGTAAAAGAAATATATAGGAAAATAAATTTAGAAATTTGGAGAGATAAAGAAGATTGCTTGAAAAAAATTGACATGCTTGTAAAAAGAGAAAAAATATTAGAAAAAGTAACATGGAGCTTTAATCTAACAAGAGATTTCATGCATGATAAAAAAAAGGCTAGTAAAATATTAAATGCGATTTGTGCTATCATTGAATTTGTAGATTTTGAAAAAGACTTGAAAGATATTGGGAAATCTCATCCTGAAATAAAGAAAAAAGGAGAAAGACTTGTAGAAAATTTAACACGTGCAAAATATGAAAAAATAAAAAATAGTGATTGACTTGAACATTTCGATGAAACTTGTAAAAATAAACAATAGAGTAAAAACTGACGACGTTTTAGTGATAGAACTTGGAAGATTATTAAATAGAGCTCAAGAACCATTAAGTACTAAAGAAATAGAAAATAGATATAATTCTAAACATGACAAGAAAATCACGAGAAAAAAAGTATTGTACAGGCTTCAAAAAATGGCAAGAGTCAAAGCTATTAAAGGAAAGAAAGTAGGACCTGGAAAAGGGACATGGATATGGTACAAACATCCATTACTTAATAAGAAAGAAGAAAAGGTGATATTTGTTGCCATTGCATGAAAAACAAACATGTGAAATAAAAGATTGTAATAAACTTGCTACTTTAACTACACATGAAGGAACATGCAGGTACCTGTGTCAAGAACATCATGAAATCTTTTTAAAGAAAACAGGTCTTAATTCTAAAAAGAAAAAAATGAATTTCAATATAAAATACAAGAAGGAGTGGAATAGATTGTTCTATAAAATGCGTTGGGAAGAATGGATCGATAAGATCGTCAAAGCCTATATAAAGCATGAGAAGATAGATGTTTTAATTGAACATGTTAAGAAGCATATAAATGAGAAGACTTCCGAAAGTAAGAAAAACTCCACTATCAATCTTTTCATCATTTATTCGAGAGTTATGGATATTAATCTTTTACCTCCGAAGGATGTAGATTATTCTGCTCTTTTAGAGAGATTAGAATACTACGCCTCTAAAAATGACGTTAAATTTAGAACTCTAGAAGATGGGAAGATCTTTATAAATGGTAAAAAGGTTTAAAAAGATGGATCTTGAAGCCTTTACCATTTAACAAGTAAAAAAGTGATAAAATAAAATGATGAAACTTCCAAATCTTGTTAAAATAATAGGTTTAGGAATGATATTAATAACATTATCAATAGGAATGTTAATAAATCATGACTTGATGAAAGAAACTATAGAACAAATGGTAATGCAAGGCTCCTGTGCCAATAACATTGAATCTTTTAGAAATGTTTCGTTTTACTTTCAATTCATCAATTTTATTTACTGTTTCATTCTAGCAATTGTTGGAATGTTAATGGTATTAATTTCCTTGTTTTATATTGATAAAAAAAGAACAATAGAAAAAGAATCTAAAAACAAGAATGAAAGAGAAAAAGATGAAAAAGAAAAGATAGAAAGTGAAGGCATGAAAAATAAATGAGAAAAATTAAAGAACTTTCAGATTTAATCTGGCTTTGTAAAAGTATAAAATCTAAAAAAGTGTTAGAAATTACAAAAAGATATGACATGACAATTGAAGATCTAAAAAAAGTAAAAGAATTTTTCACCTTTTTTAAAAACAAACCAATGAAAAAAGAGAGAGGATTCAACGTGATGTCCATCAATACTGTAAATGAATTTAAAGCATATCTTGATGATTTTGGAGTGATACATAACATTTCTCATGAAAATGAAAAAAACAAGACAAGAGGTTCTTTAAATGTTTTAGTCAATGAATGTAACAGTCATGATCCTTATGGTCATGATGATACTTATACGTATTACATTGAAGAAACTCTTAAATGTAATTGCTGTAACAAAATAACAGGAAGCATTTTTAAAACCGAATGTAATGAATGCAAGCAAGAAAGAATGATAAAAGTATTTAACCCGATAATTTAAATTTAAACCGATAACTAATAAAAATGATAACAATGTCAATATACAAGAACCTTCCAAGATCTGAATCGTTTGAAGCTATCATGATAGATCCTCCATGGGCATACAATGACAGGATTAACGACCATAGTAGAGGAGCTATCAATCATTATCCCACATTAACTGTAGAACAATTAAAACAGCTTGACATAAACCAATACTGCCATGAAGACACTCACCTCTATCTTTGGACAACTAAAGATTTCAGGTGCGAGGCAATGAAACTTATTACTCATTGGGGATTCGTGTTTAAAACCGAATATATTTGGGTCAAGATTAAAAAGGCTTCAATAAACAAGGAAGAATATGAAGATAATGACGTGAGAATAGGAATGGGTCACTGGAACAGGCTTTGTCACGAATACTTGCTCTTCGCAATTAGAAAAAGTTCTAAAAGAAGGCCATTAAATGGAAAAAGAGAACCTTCAGTCTTTTTTTCAACGGTTGAAAGAGGACACAGTGGAAAGCCAGAAAAAGGTTATGAGCTTATAGAAAGAAATTCTAACCCACCATATTTAGAACTATTTGCTAGAAATAGGAGAGAAGGATGGACTTGTTGGGGGAATGAGGTATAATGGATTTTAAAAAAATAACATCCAAGATCATGAATTTTGGAAAAAAATACCCAAGTTATTGGGGTAACGCACTGGCTGGTGAAACAGGAGAAGCATGTAACTTGATAAAGAAGTATGAAAGAGATTTAGTTGATATTAAAGAACCTCTTGCTAAAGAACTTGCGGATGTATTCATTTATTTAGAATTGACGGCACGCTTCTTTAATATTGATTTAGAAATGGCTATCATTAACAAGATTGAAGAAGTAAATGAAAATAGAAAAAAAAAGAAAATGGAATATTATCACTTGACGAAATATAAGAAGAAATTGTAAATTATGGTTATGATCTTGATATTGAAAAGTAACGAGACTTTGAGGAATTAAAAATAGATAATTAAAGGTGAAAAAGGAAAATGAGCGAGCATTTTAACAATATTTATCCCAATCCTGTAAAATATGGAATAGGAAAACTTATTGCCTATGGTATTTTCAAGTTAAAGAATGAAAGATTTGTTTCTAATATTATCCTGGTAAAAAGAGCAAGAAAAGAACATTATTGTCATTTTTGTAACTTGGACCTTTTTCCAGCTGAAAAGACAATAGACATAAAGAAAAATGATACCTGTATAGAAATAAAGGCAGGAACTAATGATGGTAAGAGATTTAGCGTTTATGTTCATGTAAAATGTCTTGAATGGCACCTTAACAAGTTTTTAGACTGTTTCGTGAATAATCTTTGTAGTAATATTAATAAAAAAGAAGAAACCGTTAACATTAAATGGAGACCTGTTAAATTAATACCTGAAGATAAAATGGCCATTTAAAATATTCAAAACATGGGGAATAGAATGAATGGAGATAGAAGGAACATAGAGAAGCCAAAAGAAATGTTGTTTATAGAAAAAATGAAAGATTAGGTGAGTTAAAAGGTGGAAATATTTAAATACTATTGCACCTCGTGTGGACACGATTACAGGACTAATGAAAGTAGTGCACCATTTGAATGTATTAGATGTAATGCTCAAGGAACATATCGAAGGAATGAATTTAGAAGTTTATCCTTCGACAAGGTAATAGGGAAAATACAATCAGAGGATAGAGATTTTGATGGTGTCTTATTTTTTATAAATGAACCTGATGTTAAATGACAGAAAAGAACATGAGATTTGGTGATGTTAAATGACAGTAAAGAACATGAAATTGTGGAACACATTGAACAGCATTGAAAGTCTTTGTGGTCAAATTAAGCATGATATTTCTATGTATCCTCAATGCCAAAATGATGGTAAAATTACCATTAATTTAGAAAAGGATGCAAAAAAATCTCTTGATATCTTGAGTGAAATAGCCAAAAAGACCAATGAAATACCAGAAGAAGCAAAAAGAATTAATGATGAAGCAAGGAAACTTGGAAGAAGATAAAAATGAATGAAAATGAGAAGTAATTGAAAAAGCGATACTACCATCTTTACAAGAGTCGATAAAGATTCAAGAGAAGATAATTCAATATGGTAGAAAATTCTTTAAGAAGGATGAAGTTGATATAAATGGGAATACAGACTGAATTCAATCCAGTATTAGCCTTGAGAAATATTAGAGAATTTGAGACAGGAAAAAGGAATCTCGAGGAATGTATACCAAACATAAAGGAAGGTGATATAATTCCCTTCCTGAAAAAAGAACAAAGAAACTATTACATGAAGGGAGAAATACCTCTGGTAGAGACTGGGACCAGATTATTTTGAAATAATTATGGAACCCGAGGATTGGGTGAGCTTCCACACGTACTTGCTACAGGTGGACACGAGATTCAAGGCAGAACTGCATCACGAACCTTTCCACTACAAGATATGGATACAGGATGATTGAAATGGTTAAATACGTCAAGCCAAGTTTCGAGATACTCGCAGCAACTTGGCCAGTCAATAGAAAGTTTTTATGCAGGAACTCGTTCGAGTTGATAGAACTCGCAGGACGCACCTGCTACAAGAGCGAGGACAAGATTGGCACGAAATATTGTGCCAAGTGTAATATCGAGCTTGAGCCAATCGACAAGTTCATGGATTACCACTATTGTCCGGAGTGCAAGGACGATAATCTTGAGGGTACATTGAAAACCATGAGTAGCTATGAAAAATTCGTGCGGATGTTAGTGAAACGCGGCCATCTCTCGGTGATAGAGCACATCACCGTGATGGTGAAGTTCATCAGCAACCGGGGGTTCACCCACGAGCTGGTAAGACACAGGCTCGCCAGCTACTCCCAAGAATCAACGAGATATTGTAACTACGGGAAGGAGAAGTTTGGCAACGAGATCACCGTGATCGACCAACGAGATTTGATCTGTCAACAGTTTAATTGCAGATTCGTGAAAGAAACCAGACAATATTACAGTAATGATAATGGATTACCAGATGTTATTGTTGAATGCTTTGGAAATGGAGGACATGAAGTAGAAAATGAAAAGAAGAAAAAAGCAAGAGAAGCATGTGCTTCATGGATGTTTGCTATGGAACAGGCAGAAAAAAGATATATGGAAATGATTGAATCAGGTGCATCACCACAGTTTGCACGTGGCGTGCTTCCAATCGACGTGAAAACGGAGATAGTGATGACGGCTAACCTGAGACAGTGGGGACATGTTTTCAAGATGAGAACTGATCCTGTCGCTCATCCTAACATGCATCAATTAATGATTCCATTATTAGAAGATTTTAAAAGGTTATTTCCGGGAATGTATGAAAATTTAAAGGGATATTGATTATAGTGATAAAAAATGGGAGAAAAATTAAATATTGGAGATAGAGTAATATTTAATAGAGGAATGTTTCCCTGTAACCATGAATTATATTTATTTGGAATTTCAACATGTTTAATGAACGGAAAAGAAGGAAAGATCTCAGATCCTTCAGGAATTAGTGAAGACATGGTATTTATTCTTCTTGATGAACTTTGTCCATGTCATCCCTATCATCTAGAATATAAACATGGTATTCAAACTAAAATAAAGGGAACCAAATGTATTGCATTTATTGATGATTTAATCTTAACTACTTTTAAAAAACAAGAATGGAGAACATCGGGGTTAACACCAGAAGACTTGATGGCACTTTAAACTTAAACTTAAATTTAAAAATGATTTATCTTGAATCAACTCACAAAAGAAGAAAAAGAACTTAGAAATCGTGTAGCAGATTTATTTCCTGTTAATACAGTGGACATGAGAAAAAACGGTATTAATACATCTGGAATTGGACATGAAAAGGACAAGAAAAAGAAAAGAACATGGTGTGATGAAACGGTTGAAATGAAAGTCATTACAAGTTACATGACTACAAGAATGTTAAACAGGATAAATAAATGGAAAGAACTTAGACTCTTTGCATCAAGAAGTGAATTTATTAGATGTGCATTATTCTTTTTCTTCATTGAGATTGAAAAGATATATGTTGACTTGTTTAATCATGAAGAAATTGAAATGATAAAAGAAGAAAATGAAAGACTTAAAAAAAGAATAAAAGAATATCAAGAAAAATATGGTAATGATGATGGCTGAAACGAAAAAAATTAAGAATAAAATTACTCATGTAGATTATTAAAAAATAAAGATCATGAATCATTATAAGTAGGATTTTAATGACTGAAGAAAGAATAAGAAAAATAAGCAAGTTCTTACAGGCTTTAAACATATTAAAAAAAGATGATTTTAATATGACAGGATTGACCAAAGACCAATTAGAAAGAATGGAAAAAATTTGCAATTTCATGATAAAAACGGTAAAGTACATGAAACAACTTTTCCTGTATGCTGATTTTAACATCATATCTTTATTAAAACCTAAATCTTTTAAAGAAAAATGGTGCTTGTACAATATAAAGAAAAAAGCTAAAAAAATGAAAATAATATCGGGTTGGAAAAAAGAAAAGACAAAAGGAACTATTGTTGGTAAGTGGCAAAATGCCTGAAAATGAAGAAGTCAAAAAAATAAAGTCAGGTTTAACAATTAGGGATGACGACAATGCAAGTTGTAATTAACATTAATAAATAAATCAAGTATTAGAAAATAGACCTGAAATTGATTATATAGTAGAAAGAAAATGACAACTAACAAGATTAAATGTGAATTTTGTAGGAAACTTTTTGATAGAGATAAAATCCATGAATGTGAACATGACTTTATTTCTAACAAGAAAGAAAAATTACTTGAAAGAAGAAAAGTAATAATAACTACTAAAGAAATAAAACATACAAAAAAAGAATAGACTTTATATTCACTGAGTGCATACTATACACGGTGACACACACCATGAATATAAAAACAAAAGAAGAAAAAATCTACAAAAGATTCACTGAAAAAGAACTTCGTACTCTTGTCGCAAGAGAAAAAATCAAGTTAGAACCTGAAGACATGGCAAAAAAACAAATAATCAAGATCCTTCTTTCTAATTACAAGGAAGATTATGATTTTCTTGTCTTGCAAACTAAAATTGCTAACAACTTGAAACTAACGGCAAAGGAACAGGAATATTCAAATGGAAAACCTTCAGAAGAAAAACTTGAAGAAAAACCTGAAGAAGAACTTGAAGAAGAAATAAATGAAGAAGAAAAAACAGATATTGAAGAAGCTTCTGAAGAAGATATTGAAGAAGAAGTTGAAATTGAAGAAGAAGAAAAAGAGAATGAAGAAGCTTCTGAAGAAAACGAAAAATCTTCTAAGAAAAAGAAGAAAAAGAAGAAGTAGTCAAGTTCGCATCCATACCTTTTTTATTTTTTTCTACACGTGTTTTCTTAAAAAGCTTCTACAAGCAGGAAATTATCATCTAAATTTTCTAAATAATTATCAGTTAATTTAAACAAGACCTTAGGTCTTCCAGGCTTTATTCTCTCTTCATACACTGTTTCTATAACTCCCGCTGTCACGAGCATTCTAATTCTAGCATAAAGAGTTGCCTCATTAATTTCTAATTCTTCAACAAGATCTTTAAGTGTAATTGGTACAGTTTTTCCTTTTAAAAGCTTAACAATTTCTTTCTTGTTACCTAACATTCTTTTCATTTTACTATCAAGATTAATATATTAACGAGGTTTAAATATTTAACCGGATCTTTGCCTAAACAATAGTACAATAAAAAATACAAAAATACAACGTGATTTCTTGTTGTATTTTTTTTTCGTGTAAAAAATTTTAAAAGTAGAAATAACATGAATGAATTCTATAAAATAAAATACAAAAATACAAATAATAATATATATCTTATAGCCCTGTTTTCTATACTTTTTTCTGGTATTTTTATACATGTAATTTGGCATACATTCTTCCGGGTTTTGTATTTTTTGTATTTTTGTGCTTTTTTTAACCTGACCATGTTTCTTTTTGATTAGATTGCATCTAATCAAATACATTTAAAAATTAAAACTTGTATACTTGTATTTCTTAAAAACAGAATATAAGAATATTGTTGAAAATTAAAAAAACTAACAATAAATATTTTTCTATTTAAGAGAACATGAAATGGAAACAAGCAATCATCTTGTAAATAAGAATATTAATGTAAAAAGATTTAAATTAAGAAGGTACATGTTATATACAAGGAAATTTCTTTTTTATATTTCCTGAAAGATAGAGGTAAAAAACAATGGCAGATAAATATGAAATAAATGCAAGTACTTGCAAATACTGTGGTGGAAATAGAACTTGGGAAAAAACGATGAAGTCTCCAAATGGAAAGAACATGCCTTCTCATGTTAGCAATGAAGGTTACTTGATAGGGGATGGAAGTTGTCCCAACTTTACTTCTTCAGGCAGTGTTAGTAAAAAGAAAACGGGTAATAAATCAAATGAAGAAAAAGGAGAATTAGTTCTTCCTAAAACAACATATAATTGTAAGAATTGCGGTGAATCAATGTTTCTTAAAGGTATTAAAGATGAAAAAGGAACTGTTACATGGACACAATTTGATGATAAGGAAAGAACTATTTCTCATGAATGTGGAAAAAAGAAAACTTCTTTGGACTTGAAAGAAATGAAAGAACTTTTCATTGAATACTTGAGGGAACCATTACGAGAGTTTCAAAATTCTTGTATTGTTCAAATGAAAAACATGCAAAGACAACTGGACATGATAATTTCAATCACGGGTGGAAACAGGATTGAAAAAGAAGAAGAAAAGGAAGAAGAGGAGGAAGAAGAAAAAGAAGAAGAAGAGGAAGAGGAAGAAGAACCTATTGAAGAAGAAAAGAAAACAAAAAAGAAAAAGAAATAAATCAATTTTAATTAAATTTTATTTTATTTAGAGAGAAACTAAAATGAAAGTAATGGATGTTTATGAAATCACTATTGATGGAATTGATTTTAAAGTTATTAGATTAAAAGACAAAAACGGACATAAATATCTTGTTAAAACTATTATTAATAACATGATTGGTTTTAGAAGTCAATATGAAGACAGTTATTCTCTTTCAATATTTTTTAGAGAAGTGGGAAGAGTTGTTACAGGTTATTATTCTATAATAAAGGATGAAGATGGTTCTTTTTACATTAAAAAATGTAGAAAAATATATTTAAAAAAGGAAAAGGGTGAAAATGATTGAGAATAATTGTTGATAGTAACATTTCATTTCCTGCAAAAAAGATAAGGAGAATGTTAAAACTTTCAATAAAGAAAATAGGATTTGAATGCAAGTTGTTTCATCTTGTCATGAATAAAAGTAGATGTAGAGTTCACGGTTTTACTTGGCAAGGACTTGTTTGTTGTGAGAAAGAAAGTCTTGAACCTCATTATCATGTAGAATTATTAGTTCCTGTTCAGGATTTGAAAGATTTAGAAAATAATGACAAGAAAAGACTTGTTAGAATAATAGAACATGAAATCAATCACTTGATGGGACTTGAACATGCAGACATGATAAAATTAGAAAAAATTGAAATTCCTTATTTTAATAAAATATTAAAAATAATAGAAGAGGTGTGATGATTGGATTTAAACAAACTAGAAAAAGATTTATCTTTAAATCAAAAAACAAGCATAATGGTTATTGTTAATGAATGTTACAATATAATAGGTAGAGATATTGATGACATTGACACTGCTTTAGAAATTGGTAGAAAATTTTTTAAAAAAGATGAAGATTATTATAATTTTTACAATATTAACATTAATATATTGAAAAAGTTGAAGATAAACATTGACATTTTTTTTAAAGAAATTCACAGGTCTTTTACATGTAATGTAAAAGATATAATTAAAATGATAAAAGAATTTAAAAAAGTTGAGGATGATTTAATTAACAATAATTTTTATTTCAAGGAGATAGATTTCATTTACTTGTTAGATTTATTTAGTTGGAAGTTTCATGAAATCATTTCTATAATGTTAAAAATAACAAGAACAATCAAGGAGGCAAATTCATGATAGATTTAACTAGTATTGAAGAACCTGAATTTATAGTTGATTGCGGTAATGCTTCAATATCACTTGTTAATTTAGTAGAATACAAAAAGAAAGAAGAATATCACTTGAAATATGGACTTTCAGCTCATGGAAATTGTATAGGATCTCAGGTTTTAAGTGCAATATTTAAAAGACCTTTTAAAGGTGCAGGTTCTGTCATTTCGGGTTCTTGGGGGCATAAGGCTCACCAATTTTATATGGAATCTGGAAGTCATGTTTTGGATGATGTTAGTGGAAACGAGTGGCTTGTTATAGGTCACGAACAATATATTAGAATAGATGATGGTTCTAAAATAGGTAGAATTTCTCCTATTGATAATCTTGTTTTTAACACGAATAGAGATGAATATGAAACTTGGGACTTGAAATTTACAATCAAGAATATTGATTACATCAATCACGTTGAAAGATATTATATACTACAAAGTAATATTTATGGTTATTCTTTAATGTTACAATGGAATTTACCTTATCATCCAATTTGTAGAATAATTTTTACTAACAAGGCTAACTGGTCTAAAAAAATTCAATTTGCTTGGAGAGCAAGTGAAGGATTATACAAGAAAAGTCTTGATAACATTAGATTAGTTAGTTTCTTGAAAAAGAACTTTAATAAGATTAACGAGGAAGGATTTACTAAGAGATATTGGAAAATGTATGCAGAAGGAATTAATTATTTTAATAGAAATAAGAAACCATATAGATACATGTGTTATTATTGTGAACATAGAGATATTTGCATGTTCATGCTTGATAGAAAAGATCTTGTTGAAAAGGATGATTGGTTATTTGATAAAAGTGAAGAAGTGTTGAGGTTAGAAAAAACAGGATTTAGTTTTAGGAATATTCATTAATAAGTTGATAAACAATCAAACAATTAAAATAAAACAAGAAGAAAAAAAAGATGCTTAGTTGCGATTATTGCAAGAATAAAGATATTCTTTGCATTCACTGTGATGAAGGTTCTCATTACATGATAAATGAGGAATTAGTAAAAAATATTATTAGTGGAAATGAAGAATTAGAAAAAGAAAATGAAGGATTGAAAGAAGAAATAAGAGAATTGAGAGAAGAAGTTAAAGAATTAAAAGAAGAAAATGAAGACTTGAGAGAAGAAATTGATAATGAAATTGATCCAGAAGTTGATTTAGTTTAAGATGAAACTGGAAGTGGTAAACATGCCTGACAGAAAAAATTTGATTAAAGAAATTAAAGAAAACATGGATGTTTATATTGGTGGTAGAGGTATTGAAGAATACAATACCGCAATGGCCGAATTTTTTAGATTTTACTTTCAAGGTAAGAATATTGAAAGCGCAATGATGGATGAAAATGGAGAAGTAGAAATAAAACTTAAAAATGGAAAGGGTGAACTCAGGTATCGGATAGATACAGATGATGAACTTGTATCTGCTGAAGGTTTTTTTAGACCTGAATGATAAAAAAATAAAAAGGGAATTAGATGGATGGAATTCAATTTGAGAGAGAATTGAAACAGGCTATAAATAGTCATGTTATAGAAAAAGAAGATTTATATTTTTACTTGACTAGAGTTAGCTGGTTTAGGAAAAAACATAATGGTTCTAAAGAATACGTGATAGTAAATTTTGGAAGGATTTATAAAGTGTTAGAAAAAGGAGAAATAAAGAGTGAATGGAGAGGAATGTTATCTGAAAAGACATTTACAATGAAAAATATTAATAGCATGTTAGGATACGTTTTTGAAAACTATTGCAGGCATCTTGTAACGAGATTAATATTCTTGAGATATTTTTGCAATTTTCTTCCTTTAGAAGACATCATTTACTTGGCGAGAGAAATGAAAAATAGGAAAGAAGGAATTGAATATTTTTTAAACATGGAGAAAGAAGATGCAGTAAAGTTAAATCATGGTGTAGAATTAATGAAAGTAGAATCTTTGCCAAGATGCCTGATTGTTAGTGTTGAAAAGAAAAAGAAAATAGAAGATTTCATACAAGAATAAGAAAAAAAGGTGTTATAAAAATGATAAATCTTAATAATGAAAATGTTGATTGTAGTAACTGTAATATTACTAATATATGTTCAATTCGTGGAATGATTTCAAATGCCTGTAGCATGTTATTTAAACATGGAAAATTGCACTGGTCTTGCAATCTTTTAGTCAAGTTGGGAAAAAAAGACAAGAAAAGGTGTTTTGTTGTTGCTTCTCACGATTGTAATGACTGTGTTTACATTTCAATATGCAAAGTCAAGTCAGAGCTTGAAACATATCAAACTGAAGTAACACGGAATGGAATCTTGAGATTAGAATGCAAGCACAAGAAAGTAATAGAATTTTAAAAGAAAGAGAAAAGAAAGAAGAAATAGAAATAGAATAATAAATTGGAAGAGAGAAATAACATGTCAAGAATAACTTCAGATGGTAGAGAATATACGATATATTATAATGATGAAGAACCTGAAGAAATGACCACTTTAATAGAAAATAGTAGAATGAAATCATTTCCTATTGCTGACTATACAGATAGTTTAGAAAGAGGTTATATAGAGAGAAAAACTTGGATAGATGCATGGGTTTCAATAATTGATGGTAGGATGTTCGATGAAAGATGGGACATGGCTACATGTGGTAAACCTGTTTCTTGGCTTGTTGAAGGAAATAGAGAACTTGCAAAAAAATCATTTCATGAAGACCAGTGGAAAAAGTTACTTGGAATGATAAGAACTATTCAAGTAGTGTGGAATCAGCCAGTAATGTATTCAGATAACATGGTAGAATCTGCAGAAGCAATAGAGTATTTTTTTAACATTGTCGATTCAATTCCATCACCACCTCTTGTTAGAAACAAGTACAAGGTCAATCAATTGGAACAGGTAGCTGTTCTTGCTGGAATAAAAAACATAGGACCCCAAGTTGCAAGGTTAGTATTGATGACCTACAAGAGCATTAGAAATTTAATACATGCGCTTGAAAAAGATGGAATAGAGTCTCTTACAAGAATAAAAGGAATAAAAGAAAAGAAAGCAGGCATGATAATGGATGGTCTTTTTAAAGAGATTGATGTTTCCTTGTTAGAGGAGATAATAGCTTGAAAAAATTGATTGTAAATGAATGATAAAGAAAAAGAGAAAGAGAAACTTGGAATGGGAAGGTATTCAATTTCAAAATATTTCGAGTTTCCTTTAGTTATGAAAATTGCGAGTACAAGGCATGTGGAAAAACATATTGTGTTAGAATATCAAACAATTTAAAGTATAGAATTGCTTGTTCCGATGACTGTGAAAAGAAGTTAAAAGAGGATGAAGAAAAGTGAAAGAAGTAATATCTGCAAGTAGAAGGACAATACCTGTTAGAAAAGGGAATCACCACTCCTGTTCACAAGAGATTGAAACAAATGGAACATCTTGTAGATTTTTTTTCTAATGAGCAAGTATCATGGCGTTTTGACCCGATTGTTCATTGGAAAGAAAACGGAGAATTGAAAAATAATTTAAGCGATTTAGAGTATCTTTCAGGAAAAATTAGAGAGACTGGTGTTAGAAGGTGCGTGATTTCATTCGTGCAAATGTATGGAAAGGTAAAGAAGAGGATGGAATCTAGAAGCTCTTTTAAATTTGTAGACATTCTAGATGAAGAAAAGAAATTGCTTGCAAAAGAGATTGCAAAGATTAATAAGGAAAATTCAATTGACACGTTTTCATGTGCAAATACGAGTATAATAGATGGTAAATTAATAAAAAAGTCTCATTGCATTGATGGAGCATTACTTGAAAACATTTTTAAAGAGAAAGTATCTAAAGCAAAAGATAGTGGTCAGAGAGAAGAATGTGGGTGCACAAAGAGTAGAGATATTGGTTCCTATAATCAGGAATGTTTTCATGGTTGTTTATATTGTTATGCAAATGGAATTTGAAAGATCAGGAGTAGAGTCAAGTGGGCAAGAATGAAGGAAAAGAAGGTTCTTGCAAGCATTGTAACATGATAGAAAAAGAGTTAAAAAAAATAACAGGACTAAACAAGTCAAGAAAAGAAATGAAACTGGTTAAAAATTTACATGAAGAGTTAGAAGAATCAACAATAAAAATTGACATGGATAAGTTTAAAAAGAAAAAAGGTCCTTTAGAAAAGGTACTTGATTTTCTACTAAAATGGATTGGAAGGATATTATAAAAGTAAGAATAAATGATTGTGGGTTGATTAAAATCATGAAGGTGTTATTAAATGACAGGTAAAAAACTATATATTGCTAGTTCTTGGGAAGATAGAAGACAGGCAAAATCTATCATGTTATTGCTTGAAAGCTTGAATTATATCATTACTGAAGATTGGACTATTCATGAAAAGGCAAGAACTTATGATAATTGCTTGAATGACGTGAGGGGAATAAAGAATTGCGATTTCTTTGTCCTGTTAAATTCTGGTAAGAAAACACCAGGAAAACATGTAGAATTAGGACTTGCTTATGGGTTCGACAAGAAAATCATGACGGTTGGTAAAGAATTGAATAGTGTTTTTAAACATCTTGTTGGAAAACATTTTAATGTTTCTATAGAGAAACATTCGGTAATAGTTGATTCTATAATAGAATACATGGAAAAAACAATTAAAACAAGAGGTCAATAAAAATGATTTCTACCATCAGGTTAAGACTTGCTATAAAAAACTTGATCAAGAAAGTTACTAAAGGTAATTACAAGATTGAAGGAATAAAGATAGTAAGAGAAGGAAAAAAGAGGAAGAAAGAATTGTTCGAAAAATATTCTGAAAGACAAAAAGACGTGTTCTTGTGTTTGGACTTGTTAGATGAATTACTTTTTTGGAATTCAGATAAGAGCAAGAAAGGATATGACAGGATAATAGGAGTATTGATAAGACTTAAAGATAAGGGTCCTGAATATTATGTTACTAAAGAGTTTGAAGACATAATGAATGAAATAAGAAATAAAATAAAAGAACTTTCAGGACATCATTATCACTTGTTCATAACATGTCACGTTTTAGATAAAATAGAAAAGATGAGAGAAGAAAAAAATGAAGAAAATGGATAAGAAAATGAAGGAAATGAATGAAGAGCATAAGATGATGGAAATGAATGCAGAAGAAAAACTGAGAAAGATATTAAAAGAATGCAAGAAAGTATCAGTAACAGACGTACATGGAAAAGTTAATTGGAAAAGAACTGGAATATATTTTAGTTTTCCGGTAAGCATGTCTAAAGAAGATCATTACGTTTCTGTAGACAAGTTCTTGCAAGAAATAGTGAAGATAATTCTGGAGTTATAGTTGAAAAAACGTGCGTGAAAATATAAAGAGGAAAGTAAAATGACTGGATTTGAAGAAGAAATTGATAAACTAGATAAAATGTTTAATGATTGGGGAAAGAATGAAAAAGAAGGAAAAGGAAAAATTAAGATCATTAAAAAATGCAAGAAATGTGATGTAGAATATCAAGAGAATTTTGAAAATGGTTTATGTAGTAAATGTAATGAAGAGTTTAAGCATATTGATGACGAATTAGCTAAAATAGGTTTAAAACGCGGAAAAGTTGTTGGAGTGATTCAATCTTCAGGTTGGAATGATAGACATAAGTGATCATGGATTGCAGGTGATGGTTGTTACTTTTAATGATGATATTTCTCATAATATTGTATATTATCATGTACAAGTAAAAGAAAATAAAAAAATCACTAATTTTAGAGCAGTGTATACTTTAAACAGGTTTGTAAAAGGACATGTTAGATTATTAGAAAACATGAATGATTTAGGATATAGAAACAATGAAATCACTTTTGATGAAGATTTTTATTTAATGTAAAAAAATATTATATTTTTAAACAGTTTTACTATAGTTTATTAACAGTTAAGAAATTTAAATTTACAATAAATATTATAAAATTGAAAAAAATGTATGTAATAATAATTGAAAATAAGAAAACTAAAGATCGTTCTCTACATATTGTAGATGCAGACAATTCGAAAAATGCCAAAATTAAAGCAGTTAAAAAAGAAATGAAATATCAAGATACTAATTATCCTGATATTGGTGATATATATAATATTTTTCCTATCATGTCAAGAAAAATTACTGGTAACATGAGAATTTCTCTTTAACCTTATAAAAAATGAAATATAAAATGGGATTAATTAATGATAAATTGAATTCTTTATTCATGATTCAAGATAAAGAAGAATTCATTAAATCATTAAAACAATCAGAAATATTAGAAATGATCTTGCATGAAAAATGTAGTCAATGCCTGTTAAAAGAATCAATTCCTAACATGTATAGTTGGGATCTGTTAAATAACAAGGTAAAATATTACTTGTTACTTCAAAATCCTGCAAGACCTTCTAAAGTACAATTAGAATTATATAACAGGTTAGAAAATTTAAAAATGGTTTTTCAACAAGAAGTCATGTTAATTAAATATTTAGAATCATGTGATAGGAGACTTTGGGAATGGATGAATGAAAAGCATTTTTTCTTTTTCTTTCAATTATTTACAAAGATGTCTAAATGTGATATTTTTATTTATACGTTGACTAATTTTGAATGTTTTGTAAAATTCATGAGTTCGGGTGTTGTTCATTATGGAAACATTTTCTTTTGTCCTTACTTGTCAAGAGAAAAGAAAGATTACAGGTTCTTGAATGTTAAAAGTTGCATTCAATATCAAGTAAATGAAATAAAAAGATTAGATCCTGAAGTTATTGTTACTTGTGGAAAACAGGCTGAAGAAATCATTTTTAGACATTTTAAAAACAAGAAAGTTATTAACCTGTTTCATCCTAGTTATGTTTTAAGGTTCAATAAAGAAATAGAATTTAACTACCAGTTAAAAGAAAACTTTTAATTTTTTAATCATGTTTATTAACTCTTTTTTCTTTCTTGATAGAGGATGTGTAATGTAGAAAATGATTTTGAATGTAGAGTAATCAAGAATCAAATAAAAGCATTCAAGGATAGATTAAAAGAATTGAAAAATAATAACATTGATGGCAAGTATTTACAAGAAATAAAAAATGAAATAAAAAATCAAATCTTTAATTTAGAACTTGAATTAGAAAGAAATAGGAAAAATTAAAAGGTGATTTCAATTAATCTCGAGGAAAGCATTGAAGAAAGTTTGGAAATCTTGAATGGAACTAAAAATTTTAATTCTAAAGTTCATTCTTGTCCAACATGCAGGATCAAGTATACATTTAAAAGTAAAAAAGGAATAGTTAATAAAGATGAAGGAATTTTAAGGACTACTTTAATGCTTCCCTGTAATCATTCTTTTATCATTTCTTTAAATCATGATGGTAGTATTAGTAATTGGGTTCAATTAAGAAATGTAGAAATTATTGCTATAAAATTAAATGTAGAATACTTGGAAGAAAACAAGAAAAAGCTTGAAGAATTGCACCAAGTAATAATAGAAAGTAAAAGACATGATAAGGCTTTTGAAATATTAAAAGAAATAAACAGGATTAATAAACAGATAGAAGAATTAGTAAAAAATGAAGAGAATTGAATTTACAGGTAAATTTACCTATAACAAGATAGATAAATAGGTAGATTTACCTATAGATTGTAGATTAAGGAGGTGAAGAGAATGGTAAGTAGAAATTCAAGCAAGGAAGAATTAATGGAAGCATTTAGAAACAATTTTGATGTTGAAGCATTTAAACAGAGAGAAGATTTAAATGAATTAATAGAAGATGCAGATGTAACTTTTAATGATGGTAGGATTGTAGTTAAATCACAGAAAGGATACACGATAAGAGAGATTTCACAAAGGATGCTTGTCAAGTTTATTGAAGAATCTGGACACGGGTTCTTGCTTGAAGATTAATTGTTGTTAGATTTTGTTATTTTCATGTTATTTTCATGTTAAATCAAGATCTCTGATTTGAGGTATGTTTTTAAATGTTGTTTTCAATATTGTCTTGATACACGGATCTTTGCCAAGAAAAGTTATCACGAATGAAATAGATCAGGTGTAGTAAAAATGGTACGAAAGAAACAAAGAACACGAATAATCATTTACTCGGTTATCGGTGTAGGTGTCGTTATTAGTTTATTAGTTGCCGGTTACTTTTTATTAATTCCGCAGGCTCCCATTCAACCTACTATTGCTGAAACAAGTAGCAAGATTATAGATGGTAATCTTCAAATTGAACTCGATGATAGGGATTTTGTTGGAGTTTTATATGAAACCGATGACATTAATGATTTCCTAGATTATGACGTTCTTGCAAATTTTTCAACTGGTGGCGTGTCCATTACTGATAGTGACATAGATGATCAAGAAAAAGCATATTTAGTGCTTGTTCTTAATGGTACTGTTCCGCATGATGAAGACATGTATGCAGATGATCTTGGTCCAAGAATTTATTACAAGAGGTTTATTCTTATTACTCCTCTTACCGAGAACATCATTACCGTGTACCAAAAACCTTCAAGTGCTGGTATCACTGCTGTTAATAGTCAAACTTTCTTGTGGCTTAATGTTACTGATGGTATTAGTACTGATTATAATTTTACTATAATCATGTCTACTAATGCTAGTGAACCAGATGCTGTTTATGTTCGCCAGTTTGATTATGAAAACCAGTTGGATTTAACCGTCAATATTTTAGTGGAATTGAATGATACTGTCACGACGCTTAATGATTTTTCAATTTCAGGAATGGATAAGAGCCGTTTTAATAGTAGTGCTATTGTTTTTGATGTTACTGAATTTGAAAGTCTTGGTCCTGAGCCGAGTTCTTTTCAATGTTATTGGTCTGGGAGTGCTTCTAATCTAGAAGTGAACAAGATAACCCTCAGGTATGGAGAAGAAATACTCGCGACCATATAAAACATTTTCTTAATTTTTTTTCTCTTTTCATTCAACCTTGGCAAATTTCACCGAGTGGGTCAACATGAAACAGAGAACAAGAAAGAAGATACAATTCATAGTAACGCTTTTAATATGCGTGCATTTATCATTAGTTTTGCTTGCGGGTTATAGTTCTGCTCAAACTACAACGGTTAGTGTACCTCCTGGAGAAGTGTATTTAGTTCCTTTTGATAGTCAAATGCAAGGAACTACAATATATAGTGGGAGGCAAGCTATAACATCTAATACTTTACATACTGTTACAGGAGACATGCTTACTCCATATTATTCTACAGATCACTCATATCCTGGTGTTGTGACATGGGCTAGTAAACCTTTTCTTGTTGATAATACAGGACTTAATGCTTATACTACTACTGAATATGCAGGAATAGTTTCTGATCCTGCAACGGTATTAGATTTTACGTTTGAAAATGGTGTTCACAAGTATCTTTCCACGCATAAATTGGGAATAGATATTGTTACTAGATCATATAGTAATTTAGATCAACCTGCATACACTACTTATTATATTAGTCCATTGACAGGAATAACTAATGATTATCATGTCAATTATTTTGATAAGCATTCTAATAATGCTGATGGAGAAGAACAAATTGCAAATCAGAATGTAGTTGAATATGCTACCGGAGTTATATTAGCAGATAGAGACGTGGGACTTGATCCTTGGAAACTTACTTGGCATAATGGAGATAATGAATTAACTAAAGCAAAGATCACTTTTGCTCTTGAAGATTGGACTGATCCCAATTATAAAACAAGGTTAAATACTGATTATAGTAATAGTTATGTTTCTGTAAAACCTACTATTCAATTTGATGCTCTTGATAATTTTATTAGTTTAGATTATCATGTTATTAATGAGAATAATCTTTTTCATATTTATTCTTCTACAACTGACATGGCTGTTATTGATGTTGATATAGTTAATTCATATAATTTGGCAGGTGAAGTACCTACTTATACAACACCTTTAGATTTTCAACAGAGTCAATCTGTTAGTTTAACTGGTGCTACAGTAGATCCTCAAGCTACTGTTGATACTGATAAAAATGATCAGACTGCTACTTTTGCTAGTCAAATAACATACAATGCTTATTTCAAGTATCTTACAGATTCTTATCCTCTTCAATTTCAAGATAAAGATATTGTAACTCCTCAATCTATAAGTGATAATGCACCATCTCTCGCAAGTATTGATTTGAATAGTTTTTCTACTCTTCCCAATTCAATAACTGCTAGTTATGTAGTTAGTTTTAGACCTTATACTGAGTTTCATGAGGCTGTTTTTACTTATCAAGCCTATGGTGTAGAATGGAGTGGAAATTGGGCTGGACATGAAGGAGTTCATGAAGATGTAGTTGTGGACATTAATCAACAATTTCAATTTCCTTATAGGGTAAAACTTATTAACGTGTATCACATAGCAAGAATTGTTTTTACAGTGGTTATATATTCTGAAAATATTGTTGAATACGTACCAGTTGAAGGTTCTCCTGTTAGAGTTGAAAACATTGTTGATTATGGAATTAGTCAGGTAGGCGTGTTAAATCCTAATCGAGATTCTTTTACTACTTCATTTAGTTATACATCTTACAATCCCATTACTTCTTCTCTTGATGCACTTGCAGATTGGTGGAATGATGTTGCTAATTTTTGGGGTGAGATAGACGTGGGAATCGTGATAACAATAATAGTTCTTGTTGTAATGGCAATAATAGGAATTGCAGTCATTTCAGTTGCAAGTAGATTTAGAAGGAGATAGGTGTATTAATTGAAAAAAAAGGTTTTACCAGTTTTAACATTTTTGTTACTAGGGTTCATGGCAATTTTTAATCTTTCAAATCTTACCAATGTTATTTCTGTTAGCATTAATGATAGCGTGATTTTAGAATCCATTGATCATGTTTCAGGAATAAAGAACATATCAGTTTATTCTAACGCATCTTTTCAATCATATAATCTTACATTAAATGGAACTCTTCTTTCTGATAGTTCTAATCCGATATTATATTCATCTGGAAGGTGGAATTTTACAGCATGGAATGTCATTCAAGGAATTCATGAAAGTGGTAATTCTACTTCTGCTCAAGTAAATGATTCTAATTACTTGGACGTGAATGGTGAATTGGTTACAGGTCAATACTTGATAGATTTACCTTTTCAATTTCAGGAGTTAGATATAATTGATGATTTTAATTATATTGAAAATCTTACTATTTACCTGAAATATAATGTAACTGATAATGCTGGAGATACAACGGGTGTATTAAATGATTTTTCATTCCAGCAATGGAATGAATCAACTAGTTCTTGGATTAATATTGAAGATTTAGATGCAAGAGGTGAATATATTAGAGCGTATTATTACGATTCATCAAACCTTTCTAATATATTAATAGATTCTTTAAGAAGACCTTATTTAACTCATCAATTTCGGTTTCAGGGATATGATCTTTCTCCAAATAATTTAGATGTTAGGTTATTTTATTTTTGGATAGATTATAACACGAATAGAACTTTAGATGGAGTAGATTACAGGTTGATTGATGTTTATTCATTAAATTCATCAGAACATGTTGATGGTACTTATAATCTTTCTTCTACTGTAGTAGATTTTTCTAATAATGTTTATAATGATTGGAAATGGATAATCATTGATAATACGGAACCTGTTATTGAAAATATTAATATCATTCCTGTTACTCAATTAAACAATAGTTTTCCAATTACTATCAATACTAGTTATCAAGAAATTAATTTAAATAATAGTTATGGTTATTATTTAAATCAATTTAATGTTCCTATTTATATTGATAATTATTTAAACACAAATTTTAATTATACTGATTATTTTGCCAATGGAAGTTATAATTTTTATTTTTACGTGTTAGATAATGCAGGAAACAGCGCATTTAAAAATATAACATTTCAAGTTCAAGATACTATACAAGTGGATTATTTTCTTTCTTTAGAAATAAATAAAGATAGAGTAATCATAGATTATTGGTCTAACATGACTTCTTATTCTTTATTTTATATTGATGATGAGTTAGAAATAAATCAAACTGGAAATAGTTCTTTTTATACATATATTGACAAGTTAGAAAGAGGTACTCATACTCTTGTTCTTGAAATATATGATCCTTACAGCAATCTTTACAAGATAGATACTAAACATTTTTATATTACCGTGAATGAAACTAGTGATGATGGTAACGGTGATGGAGATGATGCAGGAGATGGGTTTTTTCCTCTTTTTCTTCAGGCTGCAGGTCCTAATACAATAGCAATAATCTTGTTGATTTCTATTCCTCCGGTGGCAATATCTTATTATGTTTATCGAAGGGGAAAGAGAAAAGGTAAAAGAAAGAAAAAGAAAAAGAAAAGGTAGGTAAAAAAGTTAATTTTTTAAACTTTTCTCGCATGTCTTGATCATGAAGAGAACATGTTTAAAATGCATTCTAATTTTACCGTTTCTTTTATTAGGAATGGTAATAGAGAGTGATAGATTTGAGGTTGCTAAAAAAGAAACAAGTTTAAACATGGTACCTCAAACTTATGCAGGAACAATAAATGAGAAAAGAATTAATTCTTCTGCTATTGTTGGTGGATTTGATAATGCAGAAAAGATTTTAGTTTCTTATGACATGGAATATAAAAGAGTAAAGTATGAAAAAATAGTTGATTTTACTTATCAGGATCAATTTTTTGGTTATATTGGTTCAGCGGTCAATGTAAATGTTTCTAGTCATAGAGTTATTGGTCTTGCAAATGGTTCTTTACTTGTATTAAATTCTACTAATCCCACAAATATAAAATATAACGTAACATATTGGAACACGGTTGCTTTAGATACAAGTGATTTTCAACCTGTTAAATTGTTTGAATTTGCACAAAATTATTTTTATATTGTTGGTACTAATAAGACTGATAAGTCTGTAATTGTTAGATTCATGAGGATTAATAATACTGTTTCAATTCCTTCCATTCATCATGTTTGGAATTGGAGCATTCCTATTCCATCAGGATTTAATCTTCAGTCAAGTGTACCATGGTTTAGTTCATCATATCTTGCAGGTTCTATAGGACACGTGTTAATTTCAGGAAAATATGTAAACATAACAGGTAGTGGAAACATGAATGTTCCTTTTTTATATGACATGAGAATTGATACAGGAGCATTGATAAATTATTTAGGATACCAATCAGGTGACTTGTGGGTTGGATTTGATGATGTCGTGTTCAAGGCAAATTTAAGTGGATTGGTATTGAGTTGTATAACTAATAAAAGATTTATTTGTTTTTACAAGAATGATAATACTACCATAATAAATGAAACTCTTCCAAATGAAATTGTTAGTACTGGTATAGTATTAGATTTCATGAACAAAGTTAATGAAAATATTCCACAGTCAAATTATTCTAGTTGGATAGCATATACTTCTACAAGTCTTGTTACTTCTAAAAGTATCTTGACATTGATACAATTTAATATTGGTACTAATGATAGCTTGATTACTGCTAATGATACTTTATGTTGGAGAGTAGAAGGTTATGGAACTGATAATATATTCATGTCTCAAACTGGAACTCAAGATACAGTATATGTTCTTGGTATAGATAAAAATCTTATATCTTGGAACACGTTTCCAGTATCTACTGGAATAACTCATGGAATTCTTAATAATTACATGCCTATAGATTATCTGTTACCAATTCAATACAATGAAAGTGCAATAGAGTTGTATTTTGCTGACAATAAAGCTTTATGGGTTGTTACATTTTCTAACAGGCTCAATGAATATTATAACATAGGTAATTACAAGATTAGTTCTATTTCTACTACTGGAATAGATATATCTCATTCAAGAGGTACAAAACCTTTTAATTATAGAATTAATGGATTTTTAGAAAGAAATGATACGGGTGGAGAAATAGTAGAAATAGGTATTGTACCTTTCATGATGACTACATTACATAATACTTTTTTTACTTCTGATGCAGTATATTCATTTAGGTCACAGAGAGAAATACTTATAAAACCTATTACTAATTTTGTTGGATTTGGAAGGGATTTTATAGAATTTTATTTAGAATTTGAAAGTGATTTTTGTGCTACGACTTATGAGCTTGTAGACGGTATAGAGCTCATGGATGTTAATTTAGCATATGTTGTATATGAAAAGTATAATAATGGTACTTACAATCAAGTTTATTTAGATAGCTTGTTACAGGAAATAAAGAGTTCTGTACTTGATTACAATTACGAGTTAGAAACACAAATTCAAATAGAAGATTCTCACCTCTTGAACGAACTTCATGTTTTTTCTGGTGATATAGAATATGATCCTTATAATCTTTTCTTTTTAAACAGTACTAGTGAAATAGTAATTGCGGACAAGGTAACTGGAGTAGAATTGTATAATGAATCTTTTGTAGTATTTTCAGATCCTCTTATAGTTAACATTCCTTCTAAATACGAGTTTTTTATAAAGTATTATTCAAATATAGATGGTTTTGGAATAGATTTTAATCGAGTAAATACTTCTGTAAATGGTACTGAATTAACCACACAATTCGTAAGAGTTTTATCACCTGATGCAGAATTAATCGTTAAAGATTTTTTTGGTTCAATTCTTTTAAATAGGACTGTTAACAAGTTTATAGATGGACAATATGTTTCATTAGGATTGGACGTGATAGAAATATTTATCAAGAACAATTATAATTTTACAGTAAATTTTTTCCTGATAAAATCTGGAGTTGAAATTTCTTATTCAATACCACCTCAAACTGATCAATTGACAAGAATAGCTTTAGGAACATACCAATATGTTGTTACAGATGAAGAAGGAAATGAATTGTACAATCAAAATGCTACATTTTCAATAAATGCTCAAGATTCTATAAGTTTTGGATTTACGGAAGTAACTCCTGACAATATTTACTTGACAAGCTTGTTAGATTATGTTATTTACATGGTTACATTTGCTGCTTTCATGGGAGTGATGATTTACATATCAATAAGAATATCTAGAAGAAGGAATAACAATAAAAGAAAGAAAAGAGAGACAAAAAAGAATGATGATGGTTCAGTTCCAGAGTTTTTAATGAGAACTAAAAAGAAAAGATGAAATAATAATGGTAAAGAAAAATAACAGGTTGAGTTTAGAGAAAACTAGCTTGATGACGTTTGCGTTAGGTCTTATATTGTTTGGTTTTGCAGACGCGGTATTTGGATTTTTATTGCACGTTGAAGATGCTCCAGAGTTTTCAAATTCTAACATTTTTAACATAGCATTCATTTCAGTAATATTTATAATACTGGCATTTAGAATGTGGAGAAGGTTAGAATTAAAAGATGTTACCTTTTTTTCTAAAAACGTGAAAGGAGCTCCTGCTTTTTTATTTCAATGGGCTTTAATTACAGGAATGGTATTTGGCGTTCATGCTATTACAAGTTTAATACTCAGACCAATTACTTATGCAGTTCAACCATGGGAAATATTTTTATATTACGTTACAATTGCTATAGCGGAAGAGACAATGTATAGAATTTTCTTGTTTACTATATTTTACAGGTTTTTTAATTTCATGTTTAGAAAAATGAAAAATAAGAAAATAAAAGAATGGACAGTTAATGCTATAGTGATAATAATTACTAGTATAATATTTGCTTCTACTCATTACGCGGTTTATGGGCAAGAACCTTTATTAATGCTTGCTACATTTATTACAGGAATGATTTGGGGGTTTGCTGTAGCATATTTTAAAAATCCTGCTATTACGTTACTTTCACACATGACCATTAATGGAGTCGTGGCAGGTTTTGATATTATAACTGGAATAATTTAATGAATGATTAAAAATGAATGCTGAAGAAAAAATAATAGAAGAAAAAACAAGAGATAGAAAAATATTAGTAGTTTCTATCATTTCTGTTACAGGTCTTGTAGGATTAATTATCTTGTGTTCTTGGATCATGTACATTACCGGTTACATGGAATTAATGTTTTTATAGAGAATGATAAAAAATGGTAAAAGTAAATGTTAAGTTAATTGCTAATTATGTTCTTATTGCAGGCTTTGGATTTTTCGTGTACTTGCTCATTCAAGTTGTAAATATTGACTTGATAGATAATCTTATTGTTGAAGATATAAGAACTGGAAGAGTAGGTGGTATTACAGGCATTAATCTTCTCCTTTGGACATTTACTTTAGCTGCTATTGGCGGAATGAGCATTTCTACATTTTTTACACTGGGAGTTAGAAAAGTATACAATGAAGTCTTGTTTGCTTCAATTTTAACTATCATGACAATGCAAGCAATTGCAATAGGTGGCATGCTTTTAAGACCAGATGTTAGACTTTCAATAGTATTAGTACAAGCTCAATTTCTTGCGTTTGTAATAAGATCTCCTCAAAATTACATGTTTATTGTCATATTTTTTTACGTGTTATGGATTTCAATATATTTATCAGCAAGTAAAAATAAAAAGGTGAATAACTATTGACTAAAGAAAAAGAAAGTACTAAATTAAGAAAGATGAGGAATAATTTCATACTTGGTTTTTTCATGTACATAGTCATTCCTCTTACACAGTTTATAATAGTTACACTGGTAACATTAAAAACAGTTGATATTCCAATTGTCTTTTTTTCAGTTTTAGGAATTTCAATGGTTTCATTTCTCGTGGTATCAGTTTTAAAAAAAGCATTTTTGACAAAGGCATTCAAGTCAATTAGACAATTTGTACAAAAAATATTGTTACTTTTAATAAAAGCTGTATTGTATTCTGGTTCTGTAGTTTTAGTAGTTTTTGTTTTTATATTTGGAGAACAGGATCTTTACATGTTTTTAGATGGAGTAATGTGGATTAATGGAACTTACATTATAAGGTATGTTTTTGTATACGGAGCCGTTTATATCATTACAGTTGGGTTTACATGGTTTTCCGTAAGGAGGTGAATGAAATGGTAAAAAGTTCTAAAAAATTAAGAAAACAAACTAATGACATATGTATTGGTTTTATATTCTTGCTTTCTTGTGCTTTTATTATCACTCTCGTGATAGTGAATTCTAGAAGTTATTTAAGTGAAGATATTATCGTGGGATTTATCGTGTGGAATTGGAATGATTTTGTTAGAGAAATCTTGTATTTCTTTTTCATTCCCATATTATCTGCTTTAGTGCTAGTTCTTTTCATGAGAAGGATTTTAGAAAAGATTAAATAAAATTGAGGTTTTTTTTTCATTTCTTTTTCTTTTAGTAACTAGTTTTGTAAAAAAGTTGAGTTAATAGTAAAGTATATTAATTCTATCTTGTAAAATGATCAAGAGATAACAAGATCTTAATTTACTCATGAAACTGGTTAGAAACATGGCACCTGATTTAAATAATGTTGAGGACAAGCAAGTAGTTTATCCACTTGTTATTTTTATAACTTGTTATTGCATGCTTTTTCTTGCTCTTTTCATATCTCCTTGGTTTTTCGTGGCAATGGCAATATTTGCAGTGATTTCGAGTCTTCTCGCTTATAATGATTATGTTAATATAATGAAACTGGCTACTTCTCTTCCAAGATTATTGATAGTATTTAATACTGATGATGAAAATGAAGAAATTGTAGAAGAAAATGAAGATGAAACAGTTCATGTTTATGGAGTTAAAAACAAGCCAGAATTAATGAGAATTAATGAACCAGACCTTATTGAAGCTCTTCGTAATAGATTAGTTGAAGAAGAATTTAAAAGGTTAAAAGAAGAAATAAAGAGATTTTATAATCCTAGATTAGAATATATTAAAGCTAAAAACGGTCAGGTAGGAGCAAGAATTATAGATATAAGAAAACAACATGTTAATTTTTTTAGGTATGATATAGAATTTTTTTTGGAAGTCAAGTTAGAATCATTTCTTGAAAAGGATGAAATAAAATTCTTGAAGGAAAAAGGGATAGATGACGTGAAAAAGTATATAGAATTAGAAAAGAAAACTCTTCAAGAATTAGGGAAAGAAATGCAAAATACTTTAGATAAGGGAACAGATTTAGTAAAAATAAGGTCTTATCTTGCATATAATGTAGAAAATTTCATCAACATGAAAACATACAAGTTCTTGATAAATAGAGGAATCAATAATTTAGGAGTGTGGTTAGAACAGGATTTAGAAAGACTTCAAAAAGAATACACGAAAAAATTTGGTATTAGTGCAGACATTAAAGATATAGGAAAACATGCATTAGACATGAGAGATGAAGTTAGAGATAAGTTAGCAACTCTTCTTTTTGAACTTGATGATAATGATAAATTAGACATGGTAAGATTACAGGAAGTACCACTTTTCATGATTCATTTTGATAATTATTTTTACAGGTTAAATTTTGATAAAGAATTTACCATTACGGTTAACATGGAAGGAGAAGAAGACAAGGAAATTGTTAAAAATGAATGCATTTGCGTGTTTCCAAAACCTTATGAAGATAGTGTCAATTACATGCCAAGAACTATAGATTTTTGTGGATTTCCTGTAAAAGTTCCTCAAACTGAAAAATTGGAACTAGTATACAAGATGATGGTATTAGGTGTTCCAATATTTTATTGCAATTCTTGTTCTTATTCAAGAAGGAGAATAAAAGATAAGGTACAGGTAGACAATGACAAGTTTCTCATGGGTGTCATAATATCTCTTGTAAAAGAAATACAAGAAATTCAAACTGAAAAAAGTAAAATAGTATGGCAATATGAAGATGACAAAAATAAAATACAATCACTTACTCACATGGTTAAATATACGGATGCTAAAAAATTAGAAAATGAAGATGTAGATAAATCATTCGAAAAAAAGAAAAAAGAAATTCAATGGAAAATGTCTCCTCCAAAACAAGAAGTGAAGATATATTGGGTTTTCTTGATATTAATTCTAATAGTTGGAATTTTTATTGGATGGGGTCTTTTTTCCATGTTTGGTCCGCTATTAGAAGGTCTTATAGAGAATTTAACAAATGTAGAAATAGCAGGTGCATGATAAATGGTAAGAAGTGTTCCTAGAATAAGTGAGGAAATTGTAAGGTCTACTGAGGCTATAATATATACTTTAAAACAGATTTATGATAGAAAGGAAAAAAAGGTAGATTATCAAAAAGTTATTAGAAATGAAGTAAGAGATTTTTTGAATGATAATAATGAAGAGGGTGATATAGAATTTACCTTGATTTGTGCTGCTTTAGAAGCTTTAAGACTTGCAATTCCTTCAACTTATTTTGAATTATTTGATGAAGTAAATGATAGAATTGTTACTTATTATGATGTTAAAGATAGTCCACTTGTTACCAATTCCATGAAAGAAAGGATAAGAGCAAACATTAAAAAGTATTTTAGAAAAGCTTTTTATTACGTGTTTAAAGTGCAACAAAAGAAAGAAGAAGATAGAGATGAAAAATATGAAAATGCAGCTCTTGGCATTTCAATTGATGCCGCTTCAATATACAATGAAGGAATTGGTAGAGACATAAGAAATAAACCAAAACAAGCTTTAGGAGGAAATGTTTTAGAAGGTACTGGAGAGGAAGATGAAGAAGATGATGATTATGATGATTACATATAGGTAATGTTTTAAATGACAAATCTAACAGTATTTTTTGGCATACGACTTAAAGTGAGTTTAGTTTTCTTGTTAAAATTATGTAGAAAGATAGGAATTCCGGAGGAAGAAATAGAAAGAGTAAGAGATAACGTGCCTGAATTAGCATCTCTTGTAGAAACATATGAAGAGCATGATTTTTATTATTATTGCAATGATAAGAATATAGTGTATCAAGTATCCCAAAAAAAAGAAAAAGGTATTAAAGGAATAGTATTGATAATTGGTTCTCTTCTTTCAATGGATGATTTGTTTCATGGAGATGAAGAAATAATTGATATAGGATTTTCAGATATAGAAGAATGTTTAGAAGATTTGCAAAGCTTGTTAGAAAAGTATGATCTTGAAGAAAAATACAATGCTGAAAGAGATGGAACATTATACGTGTTGGTAAATTAATGGTTGAAATAAATTTAATAATTTTTATTGCAGTTTCTATTTGTCTTTTACTTGCCATGAGTAAAGACCCTCCTTTTATAAGAAAACAAAAATTAGATAAAAGATATGGAGTAGATGAATTTTTACCTTCTGAAAAGAAAGGATGGTATACTAAAGAAAGTTACAAGTTAAAGTTACATCATAGGTACAGGAAAAATAAAGATTTTAGAAGAGCCATAAACAATTTCAAGATCTATAACAAGAATAAAAATAAAAGAATAAAAAAGATTTTCAATCAAGTAATTGATAACAAGGAAAATTTTATATTTGAAATAATAGGCTTGAGGAGATGTGGAAAATCTAGACTTGCTAGAAAGCTTATACTTTTATATTGCCACATGAACAAAGCTAATGTCATGTTTCACATGGATTGTTTCAATCTGGATGAAAACATGCTTTTTGTACTAGATCCTTCTTATGAAAAAGTTATTAAAGTTTACGTTACTTATGCATTTGATGAAACTGAACATATACTTAGAACAGTATTTAAAGAAGATGATATAATCTTTCAAGATGAAATGCCAAAAAGTCATGGTAAGGGAAGTAAAATAATGAGAGATAAGCTTGATAACGTGTTGAAAATTGCAAGTGGAAAGAAAAGGATAAATTTCATGTTCTTGAATCCATACTTGATAGAGTTGCATGAAATAGATTTTTACATTCAGGTTCTTAGCATTAACAAGAGAAAAAAGCTTACTATTGCAATGCTTTCTACAAGAACTGAAGATAACAAGCAAACTATATATGATGGAGTGATTACTTTTATAGTAGAAGAGCCACCTGAGCTTACCGTTTATTATGAAGAAGTTTCTAATGAAATAAAGAATAGATTTAAAGAAAGAGGTGGTTCTCATACAGTACAAATTAAAAATAAACCGTTTGTTGACATGCTTGTTAAAGCAGTTGAAAATTCAGGAGAAGAAATGACTAGCAAGGATAAATTAAGAAGATTTGCAAGAGATATAGATGAGGTAAGAGATTGGATTGGTTTTGAAGAAGTAGTATCAGAAGTTTATGACGTGATAAAAAAACAAAGAAAAAACAAGAAAAAATTCAAGTATGATAGGGATGAAGAAAATATGGAGGGAAGTGAAAAAGGTGAAGGAAAAACGGAAGAAAATGATAAAAATGAAGATGTTAAAGAAAGAAATAATCCCGGTGATTTTAAAAAATATACTATAGAACCTGAAGGTTCTCATTTTAAAGAATTTGAAATATCTTTAGATGAAATGCTTGAAGGTTATGATAAAAGAAAAACAGAAATAGATAACATTAGAAATATTAACATTTACAAGAAATACATGGCTAATAGAGAACTTGGAATGACACAAGAAGACCTGATGGAAGAATTTAACCTGACTCAACCTGCAATATCTGTAATTATTCGTGAAGTGAAAGGATTTGTTGCGGATAGACTTGGACATGAATATGAAGTATACTTGAAAGCAAGGTATAAGGCTATTTTTGGTGACATGATAGAAAAAATAGAATGTGAAGGAATAAAAGGAGCAAATAAACCTGACATGGTCTTGTATTTAAAAGATGGAAGAATATACGTGATTTCTATAAAGTGTTATACAACAAAGAAAAGAGTGGTTTCAGTTCCATTAAAACATGTAAATATAGAAATAGAGACTACGAGAAAGTTATTTAATGCATACATGGGAAAGAAAAAGAAGATAAAATGTATTCTTCACTTGTATAACACTACTACAAAATTAACTGTTGAAAAAGAAATAAACGTGGATCCCGAACACGTGAAGAAATATTATACTGTTAGATTTACTAAAAGGGAAAGGTAGAAATGTGAAATTCTTGACTTGGATTAAAAACATGGAAAAAATAAAAAGGAAAATTGATAAAATTGACAGGAATTGAAAAAACATTAAATATAGAAAGACTTTTTGATAAAGATTTTAATTTTTTAGATGATGACAGGTATAAATCATTTAAACTATATTTTGAAAATGGCGCTGAAATTAAAATTGAAAAAAGTGAATTAATTAGTTATAGAGTAAAGAAAGAAATGCAAGGAAATAGGATAGAAATAGAAACAGAAATGATAGATTTTGAATTTAATACTATTCAACTAGAAATGATAATAGGAACGAAATATAATGAAATTACTAAAAACATGTACTTAATTTCAGACGTGTTAGAAACTAATTTTAAATCAATAAGAATAGAAACTTTAGATAGTTACTTTAATATTATGAAAGAAGACATCATTTCTCATGAAGAATTAAAACATGTTGGGGCTATTTTAAAAATAATTATCAAATTCATTAAAAAATCAAGAATTTTAAAAAGAAAGAAAGTTTTTTTCAACCATATTTACTTGTATGTTGACAGGATAGTAAATTATCAATTAACATTGGATTGTTAGATTATTAGATTTTTCACTTGGTTGGATTAAGAAAATGTAAGAATAAGTATAAAAATTAAAGATATTTCTATTACTTGATAGAAACAATCAGATGATTACATGAGTGAAAAAGTAACAACAGATGATGATATTTTAGAAAATAATAGGAGAGAAACTTGGTTTTATTATCTTCTTGATAGAGCAAAAGATTCTAACGTTTCACTATTCAAGTGTTCTTTGAAAAGGATGAAAAATTTTAACAGGAGATTTCATGAAGGAGATTTTGAAAATTGTATTCTTTTAAACGTGGATTATGATTGGTTTAGAAAGTTGATAGTTTTAGATTTTTACAATCAAAAAACTTTTAATTCTTTTAAAATAAAAGATCCCGTGAAATATTTTCCTTATTGTTATTATTGGGATACTTCTATTGATTTAAAAAAATTAGGGGGAATTAATCAAAGTAGTATAATAAAGCAAGAAAAAGTATGGAAGTATGACTTGATTTCTGATTCTAAAGTAGAGCTTTTAAAAATAACATGTAAGAATCCAATGCAAATAAGAAGCAAGAAATATGGATTGGCCTGCGAGTTAGAGGGTCTTTTAGAACATGACATTCTTCATCATTTAAGTTATATTAGTGATTGTCAACTAATTCCCGGTCTTAGTTATGATTTTATTGATGGAAAGTTAAAACTATCAACGGAAAATCAAGAAGTGAAAGAAGAAATAATAAAAAAATTAGACAGGGAAAATGATGATTACAAGGAATTTTTTAAAGAATATTTTAATATTTTTAATCAATCTATTCCAGATTTTAGAAGGATTGCAATGGATATTGAAGTAAAACAACCTGGACCAAATCAATTTCCAGATCCTGAAGTTGCTGTTCAAGAAGTTATTTCAATATCATTTTCTTCCAATGATGGTGTTAGAGAAGTAATAGTATTAGAAAATATTTACAGGCAATTAGGTCAAGTTAGTGAAAATATTGGGAAAGTGAAAGTTACTGTTTACAAGAGAGAAAAAGACTTGATAATGAGAGCTTTTGAATTGATGGACAAGTATCCAATAGTCATTACTTTTAATGGAGATCAATTTGACTTGTTTTACTTGTATAATAGAGCAAGTAACTTGAACATTCCTGTTGAATGCAATCCCATAATAGTTGGGAGAGGAATAGGAATGACAAATAAGACATGTAAATTGAAAAATTCAATTCATTTAGACCTGTATCAATTTTTTAGAAATAAATCTGTTCGTATTTACGTGTTTAAAGCTAAATACAAGGAATTTAGTTTAGATGCTATTGCTCAAGCTTTATTGGAAAAGAATAAAATAGAACATGAAGAATTAATTTCAGACATGAAATTTTATGATCTTGTTTATTACAATATAATTGACAGCGATATAACTTTAGAACTTACTACTTTTGATGATAATCTTACCATGAAAATAATGATACTTTTCATGAGAATATCTAAACTTCCAATCATGGATCTTAATAGAAAATGGATTTCTGCTTGGATTAGACAATTATTACAATGGGAACATAGAAAAAGAAATTACTTGATTCCTAATTACAAGGATTTACAAAGATTTGGTCTTAGTGGAAAAGAACTTAGAGGTGCAACAGTAATTGAACCTAAGGAAGGAGTTTATTTTGATGTTGTAGTAATGGATTTTTCAAGCCTGTATCCAAGCATCATAAAAGAATATAATCTTTCTTATGAAACTATTAATTGTAGTCATCCTTTTTGTATTACTAATAAACTTATTAGTACACCATATCATACATGTGAAAAAAGAATTGGAATCATGTCATTAATTACAGGCGTCATACGTGATTTGAGAATTCTTTGTTTTAAACCACTTTCTAAAGATAAAAATGTAGAAATAGTTATTAGAGATTTTTACAAGATAGTAGAATCTGCTTTAAAAGTATTCATAAATGCTAGTTATGGAGTGTATGGTTCTGTTACATTTTCTTTTTATTGCTTTCCGATTGCTGATTCTACAACTTCTATTGGAAGACATGCAGTAAAAAAAACTTCTGAAAAAGCGGGAGAAATTGGAATTGAAACATTATATGGAGATACAGATTCTGTATTTTTAGAAAAAATGTTACAAGAACAGATTGATTATTTAATATCTTGGGGAAAAGAGGAACTCAAGTTAGATTTGGAAATAGATAAACAATATTCTTTTTTAGCAATGACTAGTAGAAAAAAGAATTACTTAGGAGTGTACAAGGAAGGTGGTGTAGATATAAAGGGTTTAGTAGGTAAAAAATCTAACACTCCCGTGTTTATTAGAAATTCTTTTAACATGTTCGTGAAAGCTCTTGAAAGGATAAAAGATGAAGAAAGCTTGGAAAAAGTAAAAGTTTCGATATACCAGATAGTGAAAAAATGCTGGTTTAGATTAAAGAGAAAGAAGATTCCTTTAGAAGAATTTAGTATAAGTGTTTTTCTCAATGTTGAAACAATAAAAAAAATAGATGCAGAAGAGGAACCAACAATAAAAATACAACACGTGATGGCCGCAAGAGAATGTAAGAAACTGAAAGGAAAAATATTTGAGGCGGGAGAGATGTTTCAATACGTTAAAGGAAAAAAAGGTGCAAAGGCTTTAGAACTTGCTAAATTAGAAGATGTGGATTTTAAAAAATACCAATCACAAGTAAAAACTACGTTTTCTCAGGTGTTAGAAGCGTTAGAAATTTCTTTTGACGAAATAATAGGAATAAAAAAATTAGATAGTTACATGAAAGATGATAAAGTTGGTTAAAAAAATATAGATGGCAAGTTAATTATTATAAATGAAATTAGTGGAATTTGATATTGTTGTAATAATATTTTAGAAATAATGTAGGATAAAGTAAAATAACAAGATTCAAGTGAAAAGAAAAGAAGTGTTTATTTATTTAATATAAACCATTTAGAAAAAAAAATATCATTAGAAAGGAAATAAATGCAATAATTATTGTCATTTTTGCAAGTTTCATTTTCAAGTAATTGCAGGGGATTTATAATTTAAATGAGGAATGATATTAAACATTGATTTCATGACATTTTGAATCATTCCTGTTGTTGTTACATGTTTTCATTTTTTGTTTAGTTTTTATACAATGTTTGGATTAATTAGTTGAGCTAACTGAATAGTTAGTCATGAAATTAAAACGTGATGTAGAAAATGGCAAAAAAACCAAAGAAAGCGCCAAAAGATTATGAGCGATTACCAAATGATGACATTGTTGATTACACGCAAACCGTTTCTAGAACTAAACTTCCCACTGAAGTAGTATACGAGAACGTTGGTGGTTATGATATTGAACTCAAGTTCAAGAAAAGGCCAAGTAGTGGAAAACGTCGAGGACAAAGAAGTAAAGTGTCAGAAGCAGAAGAAGAAGTAGAAAAAGTAGTCGAAAAGGTAGCAAAAGAATTGGAAGAAAGTCCAGAATTAAACAGGTCACAGCGAACTTACTTAGAAAGATTAGAAAAAAAGGTTTCTGATGCCGAGTTTAAAGAAATAGTTACGGAATTGTATGCTTTTGCTAAATCTGGTGATAGGACAAAATTCTTGAAAAATAAATTGAGTGAACTTGCAGGTACTAAGAAAGAAAAAGAAAAGATTGCGGAAAAAGCAGAAGAAGTAGAAACGAAACTTAGTGATGCTCAGGAAAAACTTTTGGATGCAATTTCTAAAATAAAGGGACATGGTAAAAGAAGCAAGAATTACAAGGAACTCATGAACGAGATTGGTGGAATTACAACCAGTAGAAAGAGAACAATTTTTCTCAAGAAGAAACTTGCAGACTTGGCTTCTTAATTTATTTTTTTTATAGATGATTGTAATGGAAAAAAATATAGAATCTATAGTGTTAGAAATTGAATACAAGCCAAGTACTAAAGCTAATTTTATAAAGAAAAGAATCTTGCTTGATAACAGGTCAAGTATAAAGTACGATCCTGGTAAAAGTAGCATAATCATCAAGTTTAATGGAAAAAGACTTAGTATTTTTCAAACACATGTTAATACCATGAAAGTGCACGTGAAATATCCCTTTGAAAAAAACATTAAAGTAGAAGAAACATATCAAGTAAAAGGAATGAATTTAGTAGATTTAGTTCATTTCATGAAAGAAATTTCTACCAATTTAAATGACATGTCTAAAAGAGTAGTAGAAACAGGAGAAGAAAAAATTATAGAAAAGAAAATAAAAATAGAAAAAGGTAAAATAACAGGTTCATTAAAAGATTGGTTAGATGATACAGATGTTAAAGTAAGTAAAGATAGTCTTCAGGTACAAACTCCTGATGGTAAAGTTTTTGCTAGAAGTTCTGCTTGGATATTTACTGAAACAGGAAAGTGGTTAGAAGATTTAGAAACTCAAGAAGTCATGGAAATTGCAAGAAAGGTTAGTGAAAAAAAATTTAGAAAGTATCAGGAAAAAATGAAAGAGGAGGAAAGGAAGAAGAAAGAAAAACAAGAGAAGATAATAAAAAAGGCAAAAGAAAAGAAATCTTTAAAGAAAAAAGAAGAAAAAGAAGAGAAAGAGGAAGATTTAGATGAAAAGGTAAGGTTTTCAATTTACAAGACATATACTAAAAAAGAAGTTGATGAGGTAGCAAGGAAATTAAAATTAAAAACGGAAGGCAAGAAGAAAGAAATCATTGAAAATATCATCAATAAACAAACAAAGGGAAGGAAAGTTACAGAAGAAAGTTTCAAGAAGTTAAAAGACATGTTTAAAGAAGCAAAAAAGAAGTTGAAGGGATGAAAGATGCCTAAAATACCAAGAGATGTTGAAAGAAGATTGAGGGAAAGAAAGCAAGTAAAAAGATTTTCTTTTCCAAGGTTAATGAATGAAGCATTTGCATTTAAAGAAGGAGAATATAAGAAAGTACCTGGAAAATACTTGAAATTGTTACATATTCTTAAAAGAAACAAGGGACAGACTTGTAAAATATATATTGTTACAAGTAAGGATCATGTTCAATATATCATAGGTTATGAAGGTAATGATAAGGCCTATGGATTTAATGGGAATATAGAAAATGTGGTAAAAATATTGAAAGAAAATGGTTTTAGGTTGCTCAGATAAAAAAGCAAAATATACAATAGGATTTAAAAAGAAATGGTAGATTTAAACAAGTATTTAGGAAAATGGAATGAAATAGCTTCATTTCCAGCAAGGTTTCAAGAAGAATGTTCTCAGGTTCAAGCTGAATATATAGATAAAGGAAATTATATAAGCGTTAAGAATTCTTGCGTTATTAACGGAAAAAAAAAAGAAATTAAAGGAAAAGCATTTAAAACCGATGAAAGTAACAGGTTAAAAGTTCAATTTTTTTGGCCATTCAGGTCTGATTACATAATAGAACACGTGGATAAAGAATATCAAGTTGCAATAGTTGGTTCAGGAAACAAGAATTATCTTTGGATACTTGCAAGAAACAAGAGTATTGATAAGGAACTTTTTGAAAAATTAATAAAAATCGCAAGAAAAAAGGGATATGATGTTTCAAGATTGAAGATAGCTCGTAATAGAGTAAGAAAAAAAGAATTGAAAGATGAAATTTAAAAAAATCCAAAAAAAGAGTGGAAAAGATGGTTTTTAAAAAAGAATTAGAAGAAGTTGTTGACAAGATATACAAGAGATACACTACAGAACAGGTAATTAAAGTGGGAAAGAATATTTTTGATTTAGACTTGAAAGGAAAGAAAAAAGACATGATAAGAAAGCTTGTAGAAATAGAAGGTTCTGGAAATTACGGACAATTTACTTCTTTGTTTAGACAAGGATTAAAACAGGTTCCAATTAAAACAAAAACCATTAAAATATCTCCTAAAATCAAGCAAAAACAGACCTTGATTAAAGTATCAAGTCCTGCAATAACATGGACTAGAAAAGAAAATGATATTGATAGAATTTCTTTTCCAAGAGATAGACATATAGGAGGAGATATAGCTATTAAAGATTTAAATTTATCTAACATTCCCGAATATAATTGGAATGACGTATTTAAAAGGGGAACAGCTTCTAATGATTTTTTATCTGATTTTAAAAGATCAATGCCACAATATTTTATCATAAAAGAAAAGGTACCTGGAAAAAGAAAGTTTTTAGTAGATACACGAGGTTATAATTATGCAAGATATGCTGTAAGAATAGATAAAGGAGGTAAGGTAACAGGAAAGACTATTAAACCTGTTAAGACTAAACCTATTGTTGTATCAGGATCGAAAAGTATCAAGGGCAAAAATATTTATGTAACTGGTAAAGTAAGGGGATATACTAAACCTCAAATAAAAGCAATGGTAATAAAAGCTGGAGGTAATTATGCTTCAGGAGTGACAAAGTCTTTGGATTTACTTGTCATTGCAAATAATCCAGGTCAAAATAGATTAATGGCAGCTGCAAGATATAACATTTCTACCATGAATATTGACGAATTTCGCAAGATAGCAGGATTTTAATGTTTTAATATTTTAATGCCTGATAAAAATGATGAGACTCATGAAATATTTAAGAAGAAAGAAGATAGCAATGGAAATAGTAGAAAGCATGTTTAGAAAGATAGTAGATGGCATTAATGAAATTTCTTAATTTTATTTAAGAAAGAAAAGAAAGTAGAAAAAAGAGAAGAAAAGTGATAAATATGGTTAAGAAAGAATTAATAGAAGAAATATCTAATAAACTCTACAAGAGATTTACAACTCCTCAAGTAGTAGAAGCAGGAAACGTGTTAAAGATTAAACTTAGTGGTAACAAGAGA
>Ga0209536_100000774_pt1 | contig 52742 bp, 34 predicted proteins | sample DeeMarSeWOR28_12_FD_187461 | JGI IMG/M metagenome (GOLD analysis project Ga0209536, IMG submission 187461) | Marine sediment microbial communities from White Oak River estuary, North Carolina - WOR-2-8_12 (SPAdes) (version 2) | ecosystem: Environmental > Aquatic > Marine > Intertidal zone >... | reverse complement strand
AGATATTATTCTTCCCGTCGATACGTTTGTCTCGCCAGGAGCCGGGTTCTGATCAGTTACTACGGGAGCTGCAGGATCAAAATCTACAGTCACTACTACGGTATCTTCTCCGGTTGCACCCTGATCATCGGTCACAACCAATTGTGCCACGTAAATATTCGGTATCGCATAGGTATGCACCGGATTTTGCTCGCTCGAGCTGGTTCCATCTCCAAAGTCCCATGCATACGACACAATAGAGCCATCCTCGTCAAATCCACTGCCCGTAAATTGAACTGTCAGAGGTGCATATCCACTCCCCGGGGATGCTTCAGCTGTAGCTACGGGTTGAGCATTTATAATTATATAGTCTGTCTGTGTTAACGAGTTAGTGCTTCCGTCTGCATCTGTTACAGTGAGCTTTATCGAGACTGTATCAGAAGCGGTATATATATATGATGGACTCTCCGCTATTGAATCCACTTCACCATCATTATCAAAATCCCATTCAAAATGTAAAGGTTGGTCATAGCCTGTGGAATTATTGGTAAAGTGTACTGTAAGCGGCGCTACACCATTTACAGGAGAGCCGTTGAAGTCCACTGTTGGCGAGGTGTCTGAGATGTTGACTATTGTAGTTGCCTCATCTGTTGCACCAAGATTATCCGTAACTTTGAGCCTTATAGTATATGTTCCTTGTTGCATAAAGGCATGGCTTTGCACTGGTGATGTAGTGCTATAGTCAAATGTTCCATTATTATTTATATCCCATTCATAAAGCACGATGTATCCATCTGCATCGCTGGATCCGGAACCATCAAGCACGACTTCCTGCCCCTCTATAGCTGCATACAATCCATTAGGGTCAGCAATAGGTGGAATGTTTTCTGTTGTAATAGCTGTAAAACTTGTTGGACTACTCCATAAGGTCCATTCCCCATTACTTGTCTTATACCTTACACTCCAAAAATAGGTATTGCCTAATGAAAGATTTGCTGTTGACGGAACGGTATGGAACGTCAGATCCAGAGACGTCTCACCAGAATCATAGAGAATATAACTGATTGGGATACCCCAGTTGAAACTGATTTCACTAACAGTTTGTGCCACAGGATCAAAGGCCCAGGAGGATTGTGCATTAATGGCATAGCTTACATCGATCTCGGTACCGCCTCTCGGATAAACGCCGGAATACATATCAAAGTCACTTCCCAGAAAATCCATTCGAGAAAAATTCCATTTAATCCTGCCATCAGGATGAATCTCTACCTGAAAGTGAATCGGCTTATTCGTTGAATCCCAATCATTGAATGTAGAACCAAACCACTCGATCATTATGTGACTTATTTGATCGTATACATTCAGGTACCCGTCTACCATTTCTAAGTCATCGTTTGAGGCGAATACGGCATCAATATTATTCATATGATCGCCATAACCATGTGTCCCGTAATCATCACATTCATGACAGGACTCTCCATCCTCCAGAAGTTCTATGAGACCATTGGTATTAACCGAGATGGAGGTAATACTCCTGCCAAAGAACGGGAACGTAAAAGGAAGTGTATACACAATATATTCATCATCTCCTGAGATGGTGACCTGGAGAGAATCATCAACAAAATTACTGCTTTCAGTTACCTGCCACTGTGAAGATGAATGAGTAGATTCTCCGGCAGTGTCTTCAAAAGGGCTAGAGGTCAACGTCGGAGTATTACTTGTAAAAGCCATATCTTGAGGTGAAAGGTTTGAAGGTGTTATAAAGGCCGAAAACCAGAGACTGCTATCGGAACAAATCCGCTGCGCATAGATATCCCCATCTGCATTGCGCAGATCTTCCCATATTATGACCGCACCGCCGGAGCCATCCCTTGTGATCCTGGGAGGATATTGATAATCCTGAGCAGTAGAAATAGGGATACCATTATAATCACCACTGCCAGGGCTCTTCTCCCACAGGCGATTACCAACTGAGTTTATCCGCTGCGCATATATATCTGAATTGTTGCTTCGTTCATCCCACCAGGTTATAATCGCACCGCCGGAATCATCACTCACTATCATCGGATCAAGCTGATTACCAGTACTCATCGAAATAGGAATACCATTATAATCACCACTGCCAGGGCCCTTCTCCCACAGGCGATTACCAACTGAGTCTATCCTCTGCGCATATATATCTGGAGAACCGGTCCTGTAATCTTCCCAGGTTATAATTGCACCGCCGAAACCATCGCTTTCAATCTCGGGGGCGAGCTGGTGATATGAGTTAATAGAGACCGGAATACCGGTATAATCATCACTACCCGCACCGTTTTCCCACAGGCGGTTACCATTTGAGTCTATCCGCTGGGCATAAATATCGTACTGTTCTCTTTCTCGGAATTTTAACCAGGTTATAATTGCCCCTCCTAAACCATCACTTACGGCACTTGCACGATACTGGGAATCTGTCGCAGTGGAAATATAAATACCGTTATAATTATCACTACCAGCACCGTTTTCCCACAGACGATTACCATTTGAGTCTATCCGCTGGGCATAAATATCGTATTTTCCATTGCGGGAATCAGTCCACGCAATGATTGCCCCTCCTAAATCATCACTTACGATTTTAAAATCATACTGGTCACCTGAAGCAATTGAAATAGGTATACCCTCGTAATCTCCGGTTCCAGCACCGTTTTCCCACAGACGATTACCATTTGAGTCTATCCGCTGGGCATAAATATCTGAAGCCCCACTGCGCGAATCGTGCCATATGATTATTGCTCCTCCTGATTCATCATTAATGATACTTGGGTTGAACTGGGAATTTGTCGCGGTGGAGACGGGAACGCCGTTATAGTCCCCGCTGCCGAGGCCGTTCTCCCACAGGCGTTTACCACCGGAGTCTATCCTCTGGACGTAGACGTCATAATTTTCATCTCGGTGATCCTCCCAAGTGATGAATGCCCCGCTAAAACCATCGCTGACGATCATGGGATCATGGAGATTATTTATCGCCAAGGAAACTGGTACTCCATTATAATCCCCGCTGCCGAGGCCGTTCTCCCACAGGCGGTTACCACCGGAGTCTATCCTCTGGGTGTAAATATTTGAAGTCCCATTGCGGGAATCTTGCCAAATGATTAATGCACCTCCTGATTCATCATTAACAATCCTTGGGTTGTATTGGGAATCAGTTGCGGTGGAGACCGGCATATTCTGGTTTGCATCGGCAATCCATGACCACCCCGGACAGGCATACAAAGAAAAAACCAGCAATACCGCAATGCTAAAGGTCAGTTTACTCGTGCATCTTGAAAGTAGTCCATCATTTCCATAAAACATATTGTCCTTCTTGTATTGGAAAAGAGGATATAAAAGAATTCTTTTCTACATAGAGTGATATGATTTGTTATTTTATTAACTCCCTAAATTCAGATTAATTTGACTCGGATTGATTGTTCCTAAACCTTTATTTGCTGCATTCTGAATATAGACAGGTTCCGGAGATACAGGATGTAGACCATGTTCCTGCCGCTTTTTCTCAATTATCTTCCAACCCACATAATCAACTGCTACCGGGTCATCTGATATTAATAGTTTATTTAATATATCAACATAGCTCTGATCCCTGCCGTTAACCCATCGATAATTGATAAAAATTCCATCCAGGACAATTAAACGAGTTTTCTCTCTGATGAATGGCAAACTATTCAAATATGGTATATATGTCATGATATCCTCATGATGAGTCTGTGGATTATCTATAGACCCATAATGATTCTTCATACTAAGAGTTACTCCTGCAAAAGAATCCATTGCCTTTAGCACCGGTACATTTATCAAATAATCACATCGATATGGACTCTCAAAGAAAATGTATCCTCCTGTCAACAGCTTTGCAGTACGATTAAAGAGACTGGCGTGATACCCTCCGAAATCAGGATAGACCTCGCCTACTTTAATGCCTGGACCAGAGTTTTTTATGAATCCAGCGTAAGCGAAAGCGTTTTCCGTAGCGTCATAAATGATAATATTATCAGGGTTTACTCCATATTGAATTAATCCGTCAGTAATGGGCTTTACTACTTTTGCCTTTGTATATATTCCTTCAATTTTACAATTCACCTTTATAGCAACTCTTTTATCAGGATCAGGAATTATTGCACTCCATGCATCTACTAAATTATTCTTACCGGTGAAAGCCTTAATCCCTTCATCCACCATTAGTTTTACAACATCGTCATTCAGGTTTACATTGTCTTTGCCTCCCGTTCCATCAGTGGCTTGTGGATGAGAGATCGTTACCAGCCTGCTGTTCTTTCTGTTGCCTGCAATGCTATTGGAAGGGGAAATATTAAGAACAGCCCCGGCTACCAATAAGCAAAGTCTTGCCAATAATTCCCGTCTGTTTAATTTCTGTACATTAAACATTTGCTTACTCCGAATAAAGAGCATTTAGTTTCATAAAAAAAATTTTATCACATTCAAAATTAATTGCAACGAACATTTATTCATGGGATAAAATTTTGTATGGAGTTGGTAACAGATTGAATTATCTCCTTTTTTCAATAGAATTCATGCGACAAAAATGTACAGTATATTTTTAACCAATTACTAACGATTAGCAGAATAAGGCCGAACTTGCCTTGTGAGAAACCACTGGAATATAAAGAATTGCCCCCTCAATGTGATTAACCCTACCCTAACTACAAAAAACAACATGAAAATAGGATGTTAGCATCTAAACATGTTACTTAGAGTAATTTTATGAGGGGAACCTATACTATGTTCAACACAATCGAATGAACTTTGTTGCCTGAGGATGGATTATACCCATCCATATTTCAATGGGACATCACAAACATGTTTCATGTGAAGCAATCAGGTACTATTCCTGAATCAGAATATAGGACAATTTTGTTTTTTTCTTACCCCCTGTGCCACCAATTGTCACCGTTAGCTGCCCATCATTCACTGTAACAGGGTAATCCCTAACCTCTATAAACTCTCCGTAGTGAGTAGCATCAGCATTGATGACGAGATTCCCTTCAACCGAAACATTGTGAATCCCTGTATACTCAGGTGACCCCGCAACAATCGTTACATTGTACGTTCCGTTTGGCACAGTATAATTCCAATCCGCTGAATCCGTATTATAGACATACACATAGGTGTCAAGACGCTGGTCCGGATTTACATCCCGATCCTGCGTTCTAACCTGCTTGCTCCAGCCATATCCCCGATTCGCATCAAACACATTCCCGCTGTCCACCTGATATCCAGGAGGCACCTCCGATGACTCAGGCTGAAAATTAATCATCGCTGTCGTTACTGCCCCACTTCCCGTTACAAATGAATATGTCTCATCCAACACATTCGGTGTAATCGCAAAATCCTGAGCATATATCCTCACAGATACCGTTTGCATGTTAGCCAGTCCTCCAGGTGGTGTATATTCCAGTAAATAGTCTGAAGGAGAACCAGTAATTACAGGAATGACAACATTACCATCCACTGTCATTACTATCGAGTCAATATCCACTCCTGTTTCGAAATCCCTAATCCGTGCAGATATAATTATTCCCGTCGATACGTTTGTCTCTCCAGGAGCCGGGTTCTGATCAGTTAATTCAGGTGCCGTAACAGCTCCTGCCGGATCAAATCCCACGATTACCTCGACTGTAGCTTCTCCGGTAGCACCCTGATCATCGGTCACAACCAATTGTGTCACGTACGTATTCGGCACCGTAAAGGTATGCACCGGATTTTGCTCAGCAGAGCTGGTTCCATCTCCAAAGTCCCATTCGTAGGACACAATGTACCCATCCTCGTCAAATCCACTGCCCGTAAATTGTACTGTCAGAGGAGCAAAACCGCTCCCTGGGGCTGCATTGACTGTCGCTACTGGGCGAGATGTAACCGGTGATATATCAATCATTTCATAATATGCATAAGAGTCATTTCCCGATGCCATTACAAGTAAACCACTTAATGAATCAACCGATTGTTTTGTACTGGTAACGTTATTTATATGGGTACCCTCTACATCTATTAACACTTGCGGGTCACTCCAGATAAGATCAAAGAGGCTCGCGGTTTTGTACATAATAGCTTTTAAGTTAGAACTTAAATCCGTATACATAACATAAATATTCATACTTTCATCATCGTAAACTACAATTGGGCGTGTGGCATCATGTGCAACTAAATATGGACCTTCCCATCCGATATCAGCGCGGATAAAAAGGTTAATATCATCAATTGCAGCCGTCTTTGTAATTGCCAATATTTCATTACTGCTTGTTTGAGCCAGATTAATATGATCATCTTCTATTCCACTACCAAAAATTTCCAATGGTCCCCACGATGTCTCCGGATCACCATCATTGTGTATCGAAAAACCATAGTTATCTTCATCTTGGTTGCTCCATATCACTCCAATTTTATTGTCAAAAGACGTGATAGATGATATATCGTCGCCATGAACACCAACATGTAAATCAATTCCTGAAAAATCCCATAAAATGTGATCCGAAGATGTGGACCAGATAACTCGGATTGTATTTCCTGCTTCATAAGTGATCCAGAGTTTCCCTGTGCTATCCTCTGCGATAACAGCAGTTTCACGACCACTATCCATTAAAATATTTACAGGAAATTGAGGTACCAAGGAATAAGATTTTGAAGTGTCATCATACGTATATTTATATAATTTGGATTGCTTAGAATAATGAAACATGAGCACATATAGATGCTCACCATTCCACAATACATCAGCTCTTGAACTATTCACTGGATCAACTAATGCATCCGCAAAAGTCTGTTTTACCATAGACATTCCTTCAAGTTTATAGAAATACTGGTCTCTCCCATCCAATACTATTCCCCACCATGTACCATCGTTAAACCAGAGTTTTGACTGTGGTTTACTATCTGTTCCTCCTCCACCTATATAAAAACTTCCTGCCAGTGCCGTCTCACAAAAATACAGAGACAGAAAAGAAATAGTTAAGATACTAATTAATAAGCATATTTTCCTCTTCATGGTAGTCCCTTTCGTTGAAACGCATATATCATTTGATTAAATTAAGTATTAACTAATAAATGCAATTTCTATGCCAAATTTTAACTTACTGAATTCATTGAAATTTTTTCTTAATGTACATCCTCTGTATGTAAATCAGAATTACATTTAAAAAAGTAGTGGGGGATAAAATAATATATAGAGGCTAAAATTATTTTAAATTCAAGCAATTAACTCAATCCAACATTTTTCCACCTAGTGTAAGGCAAACCGACTTTTATTATGGTTGTTAATTCAGCATTCCCAATTTCTACTAATAGTGAGGAATAAAATAAAATATAGAGGCTAAAATTATTTTAAATTCAAGCAATTAACACAATCCAACATTTTCCCGTCCAGTGTAAGGCAATCCGACTTTTTTCAAGGTAGTTAATCCAGCATTCCTAATTTTTTTTAACGATAAAATATCACAGACAGACTTTAATTCAGACGGGAGTCATGTTTTTTTCTCTGGGTAAGCTGTTCGGGTGATTAATTGAAGCTATCGGAAGGCCGTAACTCTTTTACTTCTCTGGTAGGTCATACATTATAAAGGCTTTTCTCTACTTCCTTATCCATATCAAGCCGCTTAGGAATTCTATTATTCATCAATAGCACACTTACATTTTAAGAGTATCTATTATTTTGTCGAAATTGGCTTCAATCGCCTCTCGGGCAAGTACACTCTGTTTCTTGTCAGTGATTATGTTAATAAATTCATACCTGTTTGACATTTGATCATATATTTCCTGAATAGCTATCAGATTAGTTTTTGTTAAATCGTTCTTCCGCATCAAAATTTCTTCTGGACTGTTTCGTAATAGGAAAACAATATCCGGTTTAAAAAACATCTTACACAAAAAAGACCGAAACCTTTTATGAGTTTGTCCTACTTCATGCATAGCTCCAACCATTAAGTCATATATGTACCTGTCCGTTACGACTATTTGGCCAAAACGTAATTTTCTATATATCTTTAGATAACGGGTATACATTTCTATCGTTAATAGTACAAAAAAGAAAGTTGTCGATATCAGACTCCGTATATATCTCATAAACAAATATATCCTGGAATCATTTCGCATTATACTATGGTTCCTTATTTCATCCTCAGTCATATTCAAACCCGCTATTTGTTTGTAACTTATTTTAAGAATTTCAAATATTCCCACCCTGCTATATTTCTTAGAAAATATTTTACTGATGAATTCACGTGTGGTAAGAAATTGTTTAGAGTTATAGAGACAGTTATTGAGTACCTTGAAATGATAATGTCCCCATGGTCCCATATATTGAACGGATGCTCTGAAACAATTATTTTGATTAAACACCTTTGCTAACTCATGCGCCATTGTCGATTTTCCTGCACCGTCTACTCCCAGGCATGTAATCAGCAGACCTAATCTATTAAATTTATAATAAAAGTATTTCTTTATTTTCAAATAACGAACTTGAAACCATGAGGGAATATTTTTTTTATATATCGACATAAAAATATCATGTCGAATATTCAGCAACTTATCTTGATCTTTTTTTAACTCTTCCAGTCTAGTAATAATATTAAAAAATATTTTATCCGTCCCATATCTTGATAAAACTCTCGCGGCATACTCTCTATCAATACTTTTTGAAAGATTTATGATTTTTTCATAGTGCTTATCCTGAATTGTGCTTTTCCCTATAATATTATGAAACAATAAGATTAAAAGCAGATCTGTATCGGAAGGCAGAAAATAATCTCCCATTTTTCGACTATTTTTGAGAATATTTTCATGGCTAAGGTAAATCAGTCCATGATATACAAGTCTTCTATGAAGGTCAAGGAGAAAGATCTTTCCTTCCACATATTTTATGAGAACAGTTTTATAGGGATTTAACCGTTCAGTGTTCTTTATTTTATATCCATTATCCTGCAATAATTGTATTGCATATTCAAATTTATCATCTGCCAATAAAATATCAAGATCTTTTAATAGTTTCCCCTCTTCCAAGTCTCTGCATTCGTCACGGAGCAAACAAAAAGAAATATCATTTTTATTTAAGATTTCAAAAAGTGATGAATATTGGGGGAGCAGCATTATAAGACCATAGTATCGATATATTCTAATACATCATCGATATTTTCTTTCTTCCAGTTACCACTTTTTCTCCCGCCAGATTCAACAAGGTTTCGAAAAATGTGAGTAGCCCAATACATAATCAGAAGGCCTCTATACATCTCAGAACAAATGTCGTATCTGTGTTTATAATTTTCAATGACTTTCCTGTCATCCTCATTAAAAGCTTCGGGAAGTAATATTTTTCTAACCGCAGTTCCAATACTCCAGGAACGTGTAAATCTATATTTGGATAATATTAACTGAATAATATCAAGTAAAGGCAAACCGTTCATTTCGCTCTTATCCCAATCTATAATACCCAATATTCTTTTGCTATCTGGAGTTATTAAAATATTACCTAAGTTAAAATCTCCATGCGAGAATATAAACAACAAAGAACGGTTAAATGTCATTTGTCTCAGATAGTTCACTGTTTTTCGGAGAATTTTCCTGTGAGATGCCAAATATGGTTCTGCAGCCCGAAAATAGTGCAAAAAATAAGTTTCAAAGATTTTATCATCAACAACAACAGCTTTTGTACATGTTTGGTTGATTTCAGAAATTATTTTGGCTGCATCTTTAATCAATATTGTAAGTTTTTCCGGTTTGTTTAACAACTCAATGGCACTAATACCGGGCACTTTTTTTTCTAGAAAGTAATCCTGACCCGCATAACTGTCAGCAGCAATCAGCTCCGGTAATTCGAGGGGGTAATGAATGCCGCCGGAATTTTTTAAAGAATTTATTGCCTTATATGCATTTGTTAGTCTTTGATAAGCAATAGTATCATACGGAATGCGTAACACGGCTCCATTCTTATCCCCCACTCTTAGAAAGAACATAAAACAATTCGCTCCAAACGAGATACAATCAATATCACCATGCATTGATTCATTAAGTTTGCTGTGCATATCTTGGATCAATTCCTGAATAAAACTGTTCTTCGATCTCTCATAAGAAGCGACCAATGTTATCGAGCTCAGAAAATATCTTCCGATTCTAAGCCTGCAAAATAGTCTTTCAATTGGATGAACCTTTCCATGGGGCACAGAGTTATTCCGCCATAACAATTGCTGTGGATTCTTTTGATCTGGATAAAGAAAGTATGTTTCCTGAACAGAAAAACCTATTTTTCTCGTCATCTTAGAAATCTGTCTTAGGGAGTGTGAATACATTCTGTAAGTTTTATTTATTGCAATCTTTGAATACAGGTTAGCAATTGTACGAGGCAAAAGAGTAATAAATGGTAATTCATTAAAGGTAGATTTACCACCTTTCCACTTGTCATAAGCAAATCGATTTTCTGACTGAATAAGACATTGTCCGTTATTTTTCAAAAGCTTTCTCATCATAAGCATAATTTTATTCTGCACCTTACTTGGGGAATCTTTAAAATATTCAGGTAACCAGGTTAAGCTATTCCCTAATACAATGAGATCATAGTCATGTTGCATCTGAGGCAAGTCTTCAAAGTTTTGACTATGAAAGGATATATTGTGTAAATTCAGCCGTTCAGTGGCAAAGTTTAAAATGGATAATCGTATACTATCTATATCCCATACAACAACATTGTTAAAGTTTTCTGCTAAACTAAAATATACACTGCTCCACTCAGCTCCAATAATTAATGCATTTCCATGGGGCTTGAATTCGAGCATAAGCTTCCAGATTGCGTCTCTACTGTCAAGCAATTTCTCAATAATAAAGTCTTTTTCATCTTCTGATAAATCATGAATGCCCCGTATATAGTCATTTAAGTCTTTCTTGATATTTGATAAGTTAAGCATCCGGGGCAGGATTACCCATATAACATACCTCACAGTATGAGAAATTATTTATTTTCACTTGTGTTGCAGCACATCTTTTCTTTTTCGAATATTATGAAAAGATCTTTTGATAAACTGCTTTTCCTCCTCTTTATAAAAACCAAGAGCCCATAAAATAATAGGGAGAAAACCTAATATTAATACTTTCAATATTACATTTATAGCCGACAGATCAGACGCAAGCTGTTTACTAACGTAGAAGAGGAACAAAGATACTATACTCATCTTGACTATTCTCGAAAATTTATATTGAATCGGATAGAGTCGTTGGGAAAAATAATAATTCATAGCAGTCATAAGCAAATATGCTAAAGCAGTTGACCCAGCAGCACCAAGTGCACCATAGAGCGGAATCAAGAGATAATTTAAAATGAGCGCAATAAGTGCGCCACAGGTTACAGAATAGCTTCTGTATTTTGTCTTTTTTGTGATGTTTATTCCCAAATAAAAGTAACAATTCAATCCCCAAAAAAGATATGTCAATGCAATAAGTGGTACAACACTTGCAGATCCCCAATACTCTGATGCCAATAAAAGTTTCACAACATCACCGATAATCACTGACAGACCAAAAACAACAATGATAAGCATAAATGCAACATACTCAAGTATCTTTGAAAACAGCTCTTTTGCATTTTTTTCCTTGGCTATTTCATACATATATGCCGACCAAAACAATAAAAATGGGGTCACTACAATAACATTGACCGCGAAACCAAGCTTATATCCTATTGAATAGGTACCGACAACAGACAGGGTGCTATATTTTTGGAGAAAAAACATATTTGATGAAGCAAGTATAAACATGCCGATATTTGAAGGGATAAGAGGGAGACCAAATTTAAGCATTCCCTGTAGTTTCAAAAGAGAGAACCTGAATCCTACTTCAGCAAAAGTAATACTTAGTAAAACCACGGTGACAATTCCATTTGTTATGAGACCACTGTATAAAACCCCCCAAACCCCCCATTCTAAAAAGACAATTAAATATATATTCAATGAGAGTCCCAATAACAGTTTTGAAAGAGAAAAAAGCGAGTATCGAAGTGATTGCTGTTTCGCTCTTATGTAAGACATGGTCAACTGAGAAAGCATTTCGAAAAATAAGGTGATAAATGCTATTTTTAAATATTTTGAATATTTTCCAGAATCAAACACTAAATATGATATTTGCTGACTAAATAAAATGAACAAGCTTGAAGCTGCAATACTAATCATAAACATGGAAATTACTGAGGTGCTAATAACCAATTTCTTTTGGACCGGGTCATCATCATCATAATAGAAGCGAATAACAGCTCCACTTAACCCGATAGCAATAATCGTTGCAGCCAGATTAATTGTAATATCTATAAGTGACACAATCCCATAATCACTTGGCACAAGATAACGAGTATAAACCGGTATCATCACAAATCCTATGAGACGGTTCAAGAGATTTCCGATACTGTAAACAGCCGTATTCTTACCTATCTTTTTAAAAATTGTTGAGAACATATCCCTTTCCAGTCATACTACTGTCAGGCATTTTTATAAAGAATGTGCCAGGGGTTTTAAGTCACTAATTGATCACTTCACTTCTTGATTAGTATTCTTTTGAAGAACCTTAACAATCCTTTGTGCAGCCCTTCCATCCCAGAGATCAGGAATCCTTCCCGTTGAATAATTTCCATTCAACACCCGGGAACTGTGTTCTATTATTTTTCTTTTATCTGTTCCAACTATTTGATTTGTTCCGTCGGCTACCGTTACAGGTCTTTCAGTATTCTCTCTCAATGTAATGCACGGAACTCCCAATATGGTTGTTTCTTCCTGTATTCCACCTGAATCTGTTAATACCAGACTTGCCTTTGTCATCAATTTAACAAAATCAAGATAGCCTACTGGATCACAAAGATTAATGCCCACAGATACGGGATTTTCACTGCTTTTAATGTACCGTTCAAGTTTAAACTCCTCTATTCTACTCCGCGTTCGTGGATGACAGGGAAAAACAAGCGGATATGTATGTGATATTTCATTGAACGAAGAAAGAAGCCTTTCAAGGGTCTCATGATTATCCACATTACTAGGGCGATGCAATGTAACGAGAATATATTTTGTATCTTTAATCCCCATACGAGAAAGAATCTCTGATCTATCAGCCCTTTCCCTGTGCTTAAGAAGCGTATCAATCATTACATTCCCCACAAAAAATATTTTTTTATCAGAAATTCCCTCTCTAAGAAGGTTTTCATGAGCTCCTTTTTCAGTGATAAAAAGATAATCTGACAGAGCATCTGTTAGTATTCGGTTAATCTCTTCAGGCATGGACCTGTCAAAACTTCTCAGCCCCGCTTCGACATGGATAATTCTAATTCCTAATTTCGAGGCTGTTAGTGCACATGCAATTGTTGAGTTTACATCGCCTACAACAAGGATATAATCTGGTCCATATTCTAATAGTACAGTCTCAAATTTTTTCATTATCTCCGCTGTCTGTTGTGCATGAGATCCTGAACCTACCTCAAGATCTATATCAGGCTTGGGAAGTTTGAGGTCATCAAAAAATAACTTAGACATTTGACTGTCATAATGTTGTCCCGTATGTACTAAAATTTGTTCTATATCATTTTTCCTCATTTCTTCAATTATTGGTGCGATTTTCATAAAATTAGGACGTGCTCCGACAACATTTATTATTTTCATATTTCCCTACACATCTTTATTTAAAATTAGAAACAAATACTTAATTATCCGTTCATTCCGTCATGCAATAAATATTGGGCCAGGACTAAATGATTTCAAATAAATCATTTAGCAACTGGGCTATGCAATGTATTTTCTAGTACTGTTTTCAGATCAGGATGCATGGCAAAATATTGACGTCCTTCAGAGAATTTCTGATTACGTTTCGGAGGGAGTTTCCCTGATGCAATTATATAGCGCACAACATCACCAAGAAGTTCTATTTGAACCTTGTCAACACAATTTCTAAGTTCTGCAATGCTTTTTGCAGTGTTCACCGTTATGGCTCGACAACAGATAATGTCACCCGTATCAATCCCCTCATCAATGAGATGAACGGTGCATCCAACCGTACCCCCCATGATACGTGACCATTCTGCTACATGAATGCCGCGATAAGGAGGCAGAATTCCCATATGTGCGTTTAATGTACCAAGGCGGGGAATCGATAGAATACCCTTCCTTAAAATGCCTGCGCCCGCTTGAATTGCCAAGTCCGGACGAAGCAATCGTATAGTCTCAAGTGTTTCTTCCGAATTCAGTGGACCGGTTTCTACTACTTTCAATCCCATGCGCTGACAATATGAAGATATTGATTCATTCGCTTTAAATTTGCTTGATTGACCCGCTGAAACTGACGTTGACAATAAACCTTTTAGGCCAACAAACTTCCTGATCAATACCCCTATTCCTTCATCATGCACCCTGGACAAGAGACGATCAACAAATTGTGGAGCAGGTGTATGCGAAACGACTATGGCTTCTGGACGAAAGCCCCACACTGACCACGCATTTAATAATTCAACTGCTTTCTGGGAGTTATAGGATGTATATAAAACAATACGAGGATAACGAACATGATCATTAATGTTAGTAATATCAGGCAGTGTAGTTGGAATATCAGATGACAAAGCTGGGGGATCAGATGGAGGGATCTTGAGGTTTGCCAATATTTCTTTCTTTTCAAGCATTGCATCAATAAAAAACTTCGCAGCCCAGTTGGGGATTGTCATATATATGTAATTCCCCCATATGGGATCCGATCCAGGGATTCCACCCCGAATACCACGATCAGACGAAAACATGTTTTGAGCTCGCTTAATAAGATCGATAGCTTTGAAGGCAGCACTAACAAGTGTTGCATCATTATATAACCGGTGAAGTTCAAACCAGATTAACGCCATTTGTGCATTTCCAGTCAGACACATGTAGTGCGACTTTGAACGCCACTGGAAATCAAGTTCTCCAGGCAGGATCCGTGATAATTCCAACCGCCTTGCGATTGATAGTGCTGCTTTATATACAGCTTGCATTCCTGCTTTGTGATCAAGAATTTTGGAAATCATAAGCACTCCCCAAAGAGTGTATGCGATTGTATGTGTTACTGCTCGCCGAGCATCGTGATCTTTTGTTTCAAATCCGCATTTTTCAAACCAACCAGTGTCATGATTGTAATGAGTAAGAACCCACTCCAAATGCGAGCCCGCAGCTTCGAGGTATGTTTGATCATTCAGGTAAGCGCCAAGTTCGGCTAACCAGCACGCAGCATGAGACATATATGTGTACGTAATATTGTTGTAAGAGTATTTTCGCCATGCTCCGTCATTGTCCTGCTCTGCAACAAGCCAGTCAGCAGCTCGTTTGGCAGAATGAATAGCGTTCTTATCCCCTGTTGCTTCATGCCAAGCTTTCAATCCACAAATAATCTGCGCACTATTGAACACAGAGGGTTCGGTCTGATTTTCAGCAATTTCCATTCCTGGGAAAGCACCATTGTCAAGTTGAACGGATAAAAGAAAGTCAATACAACGTTGTGCACGTTCACGAAATATAGGTCTATTGAGTGTCTTTTCAAGCCGCAAAAAAGTTGGAACGATATATCCTGTTGTTTCAGGGTAGGATGATGTCCAGCCAGTTCTAAGGTTGTATCGACCCGATATTCCTCCGTCTTTTGAAGCATCTTGTGCAGATACAAGCCATTCTACCGCAGCAAGCAAGTGATCGTCATCTGTAAAACCATGTTTCTCATTGTTTCTTCTATTATGAAAAAAGCCTGTTATGAATCGAAAGTTAGAGGCTCGCCATAGTGCACCGTCTCTGCCATATCGAAGAATGCTCTTCATGGTATAAAGCTCACCAGACATTAGTTCTCCATCCAATATTTTAAATACCAGTTATAAATAATTCAGATCCTGAATTTAGCTGAACTATAAAAAAAGTTCAAAAAGTTAAACTTCAATAAAAGGGAATTCCAATATTATTGAAGGCATAAAGGAATCATATTCTTGTTTCTTTTAAAATCTATACAATCTTCATATGCTATAAATTTTCTTCAAAAGTTAATATTCTCAAAGTCCGATAGATGTTAACCTTTCAGAAAGGGTGTTGGCAATTTTCTTAATATCAAAAACGTCCTTATTTTCATATTCCATTGTCAATTTACCATTTCTCTGCTTTGTCTCTAATAATTCAAGCAGACAAGATGATATCCCATCCACATCGTCTGGTGCAAAAATATATCCAAGGCCATATCGTTTTATCATATTCCCAAGAGCACCATCAAGCGGTGTTATAGTTAGGATAGGCAAATTCAAACATACGTAGTCATAAATCTTTGAAGGTACCTGCGTCATTGTCTTTGGCTGAATATTCAAAAGGACATCAGCTTTAATAAGTTTCTGAAGACATTCCTGATAGGGCAACTGATCGATCAAAATAATTTTCTTGTCAGCTAATAAATCCTTGAATTTCTCATTGAAATCGTAATTTAATGATATTTTTCCAATTTGCATGAATATAATATCTCCGTATCCATTCTCTGAATTTGATAGTTTCTTAATTGCATGAATAATAGGAGAGGGGTCTCTGGTACCATACAAAAAGCCGGCATGAGCCAGCACGAGTTGCTCTCGTTTATCAACCCCTGTTTCAGATTCACTTAAAGATGATATATGCCGATAGTCACTGACATCATACCCGTTTGGTAATGTTATAAATTTATCCGGTTTGATCTCAGGGTACCGTTTAAGGAACGATTCCCGCAACTCTTCGGTATTGGCAGATACAATGCTCGCACTCCTAATTATTACCCTTTCCAGTTTTACTGAGAGACCATCTAATAACTTTCCCTTTGAAACATGAAAGGGATTATCCAGCCATGGGTCCCTGAAATCAGCCACAAAAGGGACGCCGCTGAATTTATTTATCATATAGGCAACTGTCAGCGCACTCCATGGCGACCCAGTTGCGAAAATAACCGTGATCCCCTGTTTTTTTACTATCTTAAGCCCGTTGTATACAGCCGGTATTATCCAGGACGATGAACTGTCAGGAAAGCAAAACACATCCGAAATAAAATCCTTCAATTTCTGCCACAACGATCGACTTCTATGCTCATACCAGATATCAGAAGATTTGCCTAAAGAAGTCTCTGTTCCCTTATTTGATGTATGTGATCGTCCTGATTTCTTTTTACCCAGGAATATTTTCTTAATTTTTAGCAATATATCAAACACGTCAAATACGTTCGTCCTGTAAATAGATTCACGATTCACAGGCAGTTTGACTTCGTTATCCAATAATGCATAACTGTGATAGCATTCGGTCTTTACTGTTAAAACATGTGCACTGCTACATTCCAGATTCCTGACAAATTTTACAATTCGCTGGGCACCTGGAAGTCCAAGCCCTCCGACGGGAGGATAAAGGTAAGCAGTATAAAGAATATTTCTTTTCATCTAATATGCCCGAGTTCCATATTAATATTTCACTTGCTATTCAACCTGAGTTTAAGCCACTTAATTTCTTTGCTAAATGACGTATTTTTAAAGGCATTCATCAGGTCCTCTGCTAAGTGAGTAAATAAAGTTTTCAAAGACCAATACTCTTCTGTAGTGGGAATACTTCTGCATGGAGTATTATGAACTGGGAGCGAATCGCAGTGCTGGATGAAATAATGATGCATCCCGTAATTCTGAAGCAATAATACGATCGGCCTTGTATGAGTACGCGTTTCAAATTGAAGCAATGTTTTTATTGTATACTCATAAAAAAACTTAGCCTTTTCAAGAAACACTTCTCTTTCTTCAGTATTTGCATATTTATATGCATAATAAAATACGTTACTCTTCCTTATATCCTGGGCAGGCCAGGTCTCATTTGGAAATTCGAGGATTTCGGGCTTATCCAGATATGGGTACTCATAATCACGCATCCATCGTGCATAATGAAGAAGACTGTCACGTGCATAGCAATATATCTCATCTGTTTCACCCATAGATTTTTTTACATCCAGATATCTGCCAACTGAATGAAGACATACAGTGTAAGACCACGCTACTTCAGCATTCAGTAACGCGCGGTCCTCTATAATATTCTCTGGACTTATACATCCGGTGATCAATTCCTCCACTGTATTAATAAAATCCCGGTCACCGGTAATGAGATATGAATCCAGCAATGTGTTGATTGCATTCCCAGTACCCCTGGTAAAAGGATATTTAATGAAAGGGATTTGTTTGCCTTTGAGAAGCCGCTTAATTAATAAAATCTTTTTTTTGAACTTATGCAGAGCCCCCAGAAATGTCGTTGAACAGCTCAACGATCTCATGACCCAACCAGCCACCTCCAGAACCGCTTCCTTCGATGCAACCTCTCCAGTCAAATAATAATGAAACATCAATCCAGTTGTATAGCAATGTTCAAGTCCGGGCCCTCCACCGTATCCCTCTCCTTTGGAACGGATGTGATCTTTAGTAAAAGAACGGTGAGTGGCTGTACCGGCATCAAGATAGTGATCAGTATGCCAGAACATGCCCCCATTATATTCATCTCTGTCCTCATTCGTATGATATATGTCAATATCCACAACATGATGGGCCAGATCATTCATTAGTTCATACCATGAATCATCCGACCTGACAGCAAACTGACGCTGCATGCCGTAGACCGGATCATATTGATTGTTATAGTGAGAGATTAAGGGGTCAGGGCCCTCATGCCCGACAGCTTCATGGTCGGCATAGATTTCTCCAAAGTTCCTCCAGCCGTACTCATCAATAACCTCCCGCTTGCGAATAAAAGATTTATCTCCCTGCACCGCCGCATCTATCAGCACATTATACTCATTGTCGTCAGCATCAGCGGTCAAATACGGAAACGCACCTGATTCTGCATACCATTGCGGAGTGCACCTGACGCGCAACGGGGCATGCACCCCGTTCAGACCGGAGTCTGCACCGCTAAAATCCAGAAACACGACATGGGTCTTCTGCTCCCCGCCTTGCAGTTCATATAGGTCAGAAAACTGCTCCGGGAAAAGACCGAGTAAAATACCATCTTTGTTTGCGCTTATAGCCTTAGGAAAGTTCTGCCAGAAATTTTTAATTACAGCTGAAATTCCTGCACCTTCCTCACCCGCAAATACTGTTGGGACCGCTCTCAAACCGGCTTCAAGAATAGTATCCCCGCTCATAACTTTAAAACCTTTAAAGGCAAGCGGTATATCTCGATTCCGGTTATTGTGGTTCATACTCCTCCAGTTTTCTCCTCCGCTGGAATCCTGATAGACTGATACATTATCCCCTTCTATCCCTTTTAATACAGCCCCGCCTTCTACACAATAATTAATTTGATTAGCGCTTCGATTTTTCAGAGGAATAGTAATATTCAATTTTTTAAATAATGCAGAACCGCTGTCACCCAGGTCCCACCTACCGCCGGAGTGATTCGCTGCCCCCGGATTCCTGAGAGTGAGTTCAATTTTCACAGCACTCTTTTTAAAATAAAAGTGCAGCCGCGCTGTAAACTGCAAAAAAGTATTCTTTCCGTTTTTATAATCGCCTTCAATCCTGAATGTAGATCTAAGCTTCCCTTCAGTCTCAGCGGAAACGGTATCGATTACAGGTTCATAAATGACTCCTTCATCTGTTGTCACTTCACAAACCGCCAGGTCCCCTTCAATTACGTCAGCACCGGAATGCAGGACTTTCTTGAAAGGCCTGAAGAGCTTATTATCGATATAAAAAGTCGTAGCATCTGTATCAACAACCAATGAACTGTCATTTTTTGTATGATTGATCCCTCCCTGAATCTCCACAGGCTGACCATCAACAAGTTGATACTTCGCCCGGGATTTTGCCGGAACAGAAGCCTGGAAATCCAAAAGCAGCCATTTAACGCTCTTATCCGGCCAGAATGCAAGCGGTTCAGCCTGGAGCGCCATTCCCTCCTGCTTTTCATTGAACAGCATAATACTATTGACGTCTTTTATCATTCCCTCAGGAATCGGAACTCCCACAGTCACTGGTTCGTCAACACGATCGATACCATCCGTCTCCGCAGTAGTGATTTCAATAGATCTCATACAGGCACCTCAACGCCATTCGCTCCCTTGAGCTCGGGAGGCCCCTCCTTACTCTCCTTAACTATCACATGTCTGATGAGCGCACAGATAGAAATCTGTATAAATAAAAATATCCCTGTGATAGCATTTATAAATAGTATGCATACACAATAGCCTGCAATGCCCGCCTCAATTGCAATCATGAGATTAATCAGATCATTATACTTGCCTCCCTTGCCATATTTCCGTCGTATCCCCCGGTTCTTTATAAATGTCTCGATGATAAGCCAGAAAAAAGGAATTGCCAGAAACAACCCTCCTTCCGCAAGGAGCTGGATATAGGTATTATGGGTAACCCTGGAGCCTTCGATTTTAAAAACATGATCCCGCAGTCCCGGGTCCAAAAAGTCAAACGCATCCATGTACTGAAACTTAACTGCAGGATAAGTCATAAACCCAGATCCGAAAAAAGGATTATCACGGAATATCATAAGGCCTGCCTGCCATAGCACCAGCCTTGATTTTGCCGAATAGTCGATCGTTTCAATATCCTTCATAGTATTAATTCGATCAATATAGACTTCCGTCAAAAAAGGAGTGATTAAAAGAATCAATATCGTCGCCATGACAATAAGCTTGATTTTATACCGTGAATATAGTGTAAATACCATGGAAGCAACAAGCAGCCCCAACAACCCTCCGCGGGATAACGTGCAAACAATAAGTACTACCACTACAAATGATGCAGCAAACCCTGCAAGCCTGCCCCTTTTATTCTCCGAGTTCATTAGCATGTTATAGGCAACCGGAGCAAATAGCACAAAGATGGCAGCGACTCCGTTTGAGTCCGGAAAGGCATGTCCTCCCAAACCTTCCAGCCTGTAATTACCCCGGAAATACTGTTCAATACCCCAGGCCCCGAGCAAAACTATAGGGAGCATAAGATAATTTTCATAAGCCTTTATGTTCTCACCGTTCTTGATATTCAAGGTTATTAACAAACAAAAAATAAGCAGCTTCAATATTTCATAGGAATAATAATACGCCCTTGAAGGTGTGTAGGAAGCAAGCTCGATAGAAACAATCAGCCCGACATATAACCAAAGGATTAACCTCAGGTGTTGATTTCTCATAACCTCACCGGCAAAGAGCACCGGTAATCCTACAATAGATGCTACGGAGAGTTTTTGCTTAGCTGACATATTGATTATTGTAGAAAGCATAGTCACTGCTATTACCACCATGAAAACTTCCCCCCCCTGGGACCCTTCCCAGAAGAGCATTTCAGGACGGATGATATTGACCGCAGTGTACAGCACAATACCCCAAAGGGGTTTTTTCATAATGAATGGTATTGCCAGGAGTATTACAGCCCAGAAAGCATACTCTCTCATTGTATCACCTTATCGTGTTGCTCTATCTTCACAGTATACCGAGACCTGTTACTGATACACGGGCACATACTATTAATCTGCTACAAGAGCAATAGTACTTATAATACCCTTGACCCCATACTGGTTAACCGACCTGACCGAGAATGAATTATGCCCTTCATGCAGTTCCCAGGAATACCTATGGTTATTCAGTTGGATATCACGGCTGTCATCAATCGTAGCAGACCATGATGACATGTTTGGCGTAACCGTTTCCAGATAGAGTTCCAGTATATTGCCGTCTCCTCTTTTAAAGTATATTTCAGTTTGATTTAAAGTCCAGTAAAAGCTGTCATGGTCAGACACCTTTTTAAATAAATTCAAGAGTCCCGGCACACCATCGTCCTTCCATGACAACGTTGCAAAATCAGACGCCTGCGGATGTCCCTTCATATAGTCGTTTACATACCAGTCATTACGCAAATCAACATTAATATATGTATAGTACTGAAGCAGCCTTGACTCCGAATCCTCCACCTCATATCCAACAGGCCTGGGCGATCCTTTTATGACCCTGATGTCATCCGTTTCACCATTTACATACGCATTATGGAGCTCTACGGTATTTAATGGCACTTCTTCTCCGGTGCGTACATAATGTATGTTATAATCAATGTCCATAAGTACCCATTTCCGGTAATAATTCGACCACACCTCCGCCACTGCATGGTCCCGTTCGTATCCGTCATCGGAGAGACCGACGAGTCGTGCAGTAATTCCGGCAGATGAAGCGAACTGAACAAAGGTGAGTGCATACACATGGCACCAGTATTTCTTGCCCGCCTTCGCTTTGTTGATTACTTCTACGGCATCAAAACCGTCAGGATTAAACCCGAGGTCACCGCCGTGCTTCCATAAACTCTTAACGAAATTCCTTATCTTTACAGTCTCGTTAAAGTCATTCGCTGACACCAGGCTGCTGTCAGCCTGATAATATCTGTTCAGCTGGTCCTTCCTCTCTTGCAAGTAGGGCTCATAACCAAAACCATATTTTTCATAAACGATTTTCTGGTTATCATATTTATTGAGAGCCACCTTTCCACCGAAAGCAGGCATCTCGTCCAGCATCCGCTTTAATTCGTGCTCACCCGTTGCATATGTACTGACTTTCTCATTGCCCGGAATCTCCCGGCCAGTTGCGGCCTTTATTACATTAGCAGGATCGTAAATCTTCACTCCAAGGTTAATCAATCCAAGTGCAACCCCTCGCATACCGGTCTTTACAGCATACTTATTTGAAATGTTATATACATTCGACAATATTAAAACTAACGCCATACTCACAAAGCAGGCGCTCAGTATAAATATAATAATTCTTCTCTTACTGATATTATGCATATTCAATTCTTAGACAGACAAATACTTTAGCAGTAATTAAGTCCACAGTGAATGTAAGGGCCCATGATATCTTTTGACCGGAGTACAGCATCTTGAACATCTAGTTACAACACTGCCATAGCAAGGCTACTCTTCTTTATTTCTAACAAGAAACTTGCCCATTGCCAGATATTCCAGATGTCCTAACTTAAAGGCCCGAATGGCATCGAAGGGAGTGCATACAATCGGCTCCTCATGCATGTTATAACTTGTATTGATTATGCTTGGGATGCCCGTAATTTTATAGTACTCTGTAATGATCCTGTAAAATGATGGGTTAATCTCTTCTGTCACGAGCTGCGGCCGGGCCGTACCGTCAATATGAACGGCAGCAGGTGAAGTCTTTTTCATATAATCCGTACAGTCAAAGGTAATCGTCATGAATTTGGAAGTATGCTCAGCCCCCTTCATGTGCACATAACACTTATCTCTGTATTCATAAAGAGTCGCAGGTGCAAAGGGCATAAATTCTGTCCTGCCTAAACGCTTGTTCAGCCAGGTATTAACCTCGGGATCAACAGCGGGATAGAGGATAGACCTGTTACCCAGAGACCTTGGTCCGTACTCCATCCTCCCGTTAAAGCGGGCAACGACCTTATTGTCAGCCAACAGCACAGCTATTTCTTTTTCAATATCCTCCATGTACGTATATTCCAGTGACTCTTTATCGAGCGCATGTCTTATCTGATCATCAGAATATTCAGGTCCGTAATAAACATTTTCTATCGGGTTGCTCTGAAGGGGATGATTACTATTCTGGCGGTATGCCCATAATGCCGCGCCGGCGCCCGTCCCTCCGTCTCCCATATTCGGAAACACGAAGATGTTCTTCACCCCGTCAATTTCAAACACCCTCTGATTCAGCTTTACGTTTGCTGCAACACCACCAGCAAGACAGACATTGGTCATATTGTATTTTTTAAGATAGGGTGCGATCATATCGGTTATAACACGTTCAAGAACAGCCTGATATGCAGCTGCGATATCCTCTCTTTTGTAGTGGGTGGCCAGCTCCCTGCAGAACTTCATGTCCCAGGCAGAAATATACTTATAGCTGGAGTTGCTGTTGTCAAACTTTCTGTACACCTTGTCAAACAAGACATTTTGATCGCCAAACGATGCCAGGCCGACAATCTTTCCTTCGTGCCTGATTGGCCTGAATCCGAGAGCTTCCGTGACCTGAGAATAATACAGACCCATAGAATGGGGATAGGGGATATTATGTACACGTTTAATACCATCGGGCGTCCCAACGCTTATTGTTCCGGCAAGACCGCTCCCATAAGCGTCTAATGTCACAATAAGTGCGTCCTCAAACCCCGAAGAATAGTAGGCTGCCGCAGCATGGGTAAGGTGGTGCTCAACCCGATACAGTTTCTTTTCGAGTCCCATTTTTTTCAGGTTTTCAACAAGCTCATGGTGAAATTTTCTGTGCGCCATGATTGCACCATAGGTCCATCTGGTATAGTACGCAGTATGATAAAATTTGGCTTTTAACGTATCGGGCTTTGCCATGTTATATGCCAAGTCCTTCACATAACAGGATGATATTTTTTCAGCCTCCTTGGTCCAGGGCAGAAAGGCATATGCAATGATATCGATATCCTTCGGTGTCATGCCTCTCTCCTTCAGTATCGCGTCAATGCTCCTTGACGGGAATCCCGCATGCATCTTGATCCTTGATAAGCGTTCTTCAGCTATGCTTGAAACTATTTTCCCGTCAACCAAAAGACAAGCAGTACAGTCTGTGTCGAGGGATGAAATACCTAGGATGTTCATGTGCGCTCTCCTATAAAGTAATTCCTGTATTCTTTTAGCGTCCTTGACTGGACTCTGTATCTTGAAAAGATATAATCAAAATAGTACTTCAATTTATCATAAAAGCCTGCAATGTCTCTCTCTGTTTTATGATATATGCTTTCCCCGACCTTTATTTCATTGGAATGAAAAAACATGTTTAATACCCTGTTCCCCCGTCCCACAAGGATATCGCTAAGACGGGTCATTTCTTCGGCAGTATAAAGTACAGGATATAGCCATATCATATCTATGATATTAAGATAATCTTTACTCAGCAGCCCCCTGATCCTGGTGACCTTGGGCAGTGTTAAATACAGACGCTTCAAAAGCCCCGTAAGGTTTTTGGTGAGGGCGATGCTGACAGGCACTTCAACTAATTCACTCAGGGAATCGTCCCCGTATTTCTCATTCAAAAAGTGGGGTTCGATCCTGTCATAAAGAAAATTGGGACCATTGATATTCTCCCATGATCTAAGCGGGGTTATACTAGTATCAACCATATATCCCAGATCCCTCAGTATGAGGGCGGAACTCTTATTAAACCCGAATCTTCCTGCTCGATACGATACCGGTGCCATGCCAAAAGAATCCCTAATTGATCCCGTCAGATTTATCAGCTTCTCTCTCAGTATCCTTTCATCAAGATTACTGGGAAGCATAAGCTTATCTTTCTCGGCCGCGTTCACAGGAGGTGTCGTCCATGGATGTAGATGAGATCCGATTTCGCAGCGGTTACTCTTCAAAATCGGCAAAAAAACAGAGACACTATCCTTATCCTCTGCAATCGGGCTAGTCAATAAATAGGTAGGTTTTATACCATATTCGTCAAACAGGTCCTGCAGGCGGGAAATTCCCGCAATATTTCTTACAGTAGTTTGATCCTGGGCCTTCCAGTCAGGCATGTCCTCTTCAACATCTATGCTGATTATAAGATTAACGGTATTGTCCGGAGTCTTATATCTTTTTTCCATTGTCCAGCCCTAACGTCGCCATTTTTTTCTTTATTTTTTTAAAAGAATTTATTGCGCCTGATGTACTAAGCCTGAAAAAGCCTATATCCGACGTTATATCATTGCCCGCAGGAATCCTTCCTATGCGGAAAGGGTCTCCTTCCAGAGGATATAAAACGGACTCTGTTGTAAATGCACATGAGTAACCGCACTCCTTTAGATAGGCTACATGACTATCATTAAAATCTGTCTCTGGCCTGCCGTTTGGGTAACAAAAGCCTGGCGTATCTTTTCCAATCATGGCTGAAAGCTGTGCGCGGGGCTCCTTCAATTCAGTTTTCCACCTGTCCTGAGGAATAGTAGAGAGAATCTGATGAGTCGCGGTATGCAAGCCGAACTCTACAAGGCCGGACCTGTCCATCTCCACGATCTGCTCCTGAGTTAATATGCCGAAATCTTCCAGTAATAGTTCAGTTTTAATATCTACTTTTGTGCGTATCAGGTTCATGCTGTTATTTCTGGCGTTCTCAGACATCCTTTTCATTTCTTCTACAGCAAGATAATAATTATCTCTCATATTCTTATCGTCAAAAGACGCATTCTTCATAAATCCAATATCCTTTAATGAATAGCCTTCTTCAAAGGCCTTCTGTATGAGGAAAAAAAGTTCATCAAACCACAGGATTTTATTTGTTCCTATAAAATCTGCTGTCAAAAAAATGGTTGCTGGGATAGAAAACTTTTTTAATACCGGAAATGCAACGCTATAATTGTTCCTCAGACCGTCATCAAAGGTGATTAATGCTGCCCGCTCCGGCAGGGGCCGTTCTTGCCGAATGCAGGATATCAGCCGGGACAGGCTCACTACCTTATACGAAGCGGCAAGGTATTCCATATGTTCGGAAAAAATACGCTCGGGCAGCTGGGTCCATATAGGATCATAGTTGGTACGCGATACTCCATGATACATGACCACGAGCAGCTTTTTTTTGTTTAGGAGACGGAATAATCTGTCTACACCAAGTCCATTCAATATGCTGCAGATTATGGATTTCATAAAATTGGAAGGAAGGGCTGGCTTATTCCGAGCCCCGCACGGCCGTCACTGACATCTCACTCCCGTTCCTGTTAAACCTTTCATAATAGCCTTCCATTTTCCGTACACGTAGGGCAAAAGAAAAATATTTTTCTATCCGCTGCCGGGCAGAAAGGGCAAATTCAGCTCTCTGCTGTTCATTTTTCAACAACGAAATCACCTGCTCGCTCAGCCCCCGGGCGTCATGGACATCGGAAAGAAATCCCGTTTTATTGTGCACAACAAGCTCCGGTACTCCACCTACTGATGTAGAAACTACAGGAATGTTCATTGACATTGCTTCCAGCGCAGTATTGGGAAGCCCCTCTGTCAGTGACGTCATGAGAAAGACGTCAAAGGAAGCATATATATCGAGCAGATTGCTCCGATGTCCGGTGAACTTTATAACATTGTCCAGCCCGAGTTGCCGAACCTTTGCTTTCGCCTCTTCCAATTCATTCCCATACCCGTCTCCCACAATAACGAATGTTACATCCGGAACCTTTTCTGAGACCCTCCTGGCCACTTCATAGAAGGTGGGAAGGTCCTTATCATAGGTGATCCTCGCGACAGTCCCTACAACAAACCCTTTGGAAGGAATATGCAATTCATGTCTGATGACCGCTTCACCCCTCTCTTTTTTCCAATAGTCTACATCGATGCCATTATAGATGACTTCGATATCAATTGGTGACATTCCATGGGCAACTAACCGCTCCCGTGTATTTTCTGACACGGAGATAACAGGGCTCCGGTACCTTTTCATCAGAAATATACGTATTTTTGTACGCATTAGAAATTTGTAATAGGAAAGACAGTTCCCGAAGTCACTGCGGGTATAGCGTGAGTGAGAATGGCATGTATACATTATCACAAGTCGTGGATTAAAAAACTTCAGCAACCATCCGTAAAACAGTGTTTTGTCGTCATGAGCGTGCAAAAGTGTTATGTTATGCTCCCTGATCAGAGCACTAAGTCTCGACAGGCATTTGAAATCCAACAGTGACTCATCATACACATCTACATAATGAATTCCTAGCTTCGAAGCCTTCAAATGAATATCAAATTCCTTATCGTCCTTCCTCCTCAAATATGTTACGAGCACATATACACGACTGGGATCATGCCGAGCCGCAGAGTTTAAGATGGTCTTGTCTGGACCACCGCCGCCCTTGTATGTTCCCCGTAAATCCATTATGCGTACGGGTTCAGGTGAAAATATCTTAGTATTCACTCGTCGTTCTCCAATGATCTTGGGCGAAGCTGACAGGGATTGCCGACTGCAAGGTAGTTGAAAGGCAAATCTTTCGTCAATACGGTATTCGCTCCGATAATACAATTATCACCAATCGTAATTTCACCGATAATCTTTGCTCCTGCACCGATCAATACATTGTTTCCTATTTTTGCCGCTCCACCATATCCCCCACGATCTCCAATTGTAACTTCATGGTAAACTGTGCAATTATCGCCTAACCTTACTGTAGGATGAAATATTATTCCTCCAAAGTGATGAATCCTGAAACCTTTTCCTATCTTACATTCTGCCGGTATGGATATTCCGGTTGTAATCTCGATGAACCTTTCCACGATAAACCTGAAGGGCTGTGCCGGTACATTTTTTGATCTTAGCCAGTGAAAAAAACGATAGACAAGTATAGCCTGAAACCCCTGGGACAAAAGACACCTGAGAAAAATTCGCACCGTGACTCGTCCGGCAGAAAATCTGCTGATATCTGACTTAATATTGTCAAACATGTACTAATACAGTTTAAGCTTTTATAAGTTCAATACGACGGATTTCTACGATAACATTGTTGAAGCCATAAGGAAAAAACAAAAAGCGTCCAGAGTAATGTACCATGGCTGACACTGCATGCCTGGTGCTCGTTCCATAGCGTCTTGATCGCATTCATATTGAAATATCCCTCCATTCCGTGATCGCCGAAGATTGACTGTTCCGCCATCTCTTTAAGCTCATTTTTAAACCACGAATTCAGTGGAACAACAAAACCGTGTTTCTTTCTGTTCAGGACATCCTGCGGGACCACTTTTCCAAACGACTTTTTCAGGGCATACTTCTTTTCCCCCCTGTGAATCTTCAGGCTGGATGGAATCCTTGCGGCAAACTCAATCACCTTATGGTCAAGCAGTGGAGAACGTACTTCGAGAGAATTTGCCATACTCATTCTGTCAACCTTCACAAGGATGTCCCCAGGGAGGTAGAGTTTCAGGTCAGCATATAATATCTTCGACAGGTGGTCCCGTCCGTTTGCAGAATTAAAGTAGCGTTTCATATGAGCAGCCGGATCATATTCCATAACCTCCTGCCATATCCTGTTTGTTAATATACTCTTCAGCTGAACATCAGTAATAAATGTATTGGTCACATAAAACCCTTCTGCAGGAGATAGGGCCGCAGAGCTGCATAATGAATTTAATCGTTTATTTAGTCCCGACTGGAAACTATTCGTAATTCTGGCAATACCCTCGAGCACGGGATGGGGAACAAACTCCCTGACCATATTTTCATATCGGTCAATCGAGTACTTTTCATAGCCGGCAAAGCTCTCATCGCCTCCGTCACCTGACAGCGCAACAGTAACGTTCTGTCTGGCAAGATTTGAAACATAATAAGTAGGTACCATCGAGGAATCAGCAAAGGGCTCGTCAAAATGCCATACAAGTTTTTCGATTATACCTGCAGGCTCGTCCTTGATATAGTGCTCATGATGGTTTGTAGAAAGGGATCGGGCAAAGCTCTTTGCGTACATTGCTTCATTATGTTTTTCATCGTCGAATCCTATCGAACATGTGGTAACTGGTTCAGACACCCCTCTCGCCATCAGGGCAACTATGCCTGAGGAGTCCACTCCTCCGCTCAGAAAGGCCCCAAGCGGTACATCGGATATCATTCTGCACTTGACTGCCTCCGCGACAACATCCAGCAGCTCTTCTATGATTTCACCCTCCCCTGACCTGAGAGGATCGGAAAAGTCCACGTCCCAGTACTGCTTCACTTCCGCCCTGCCGTTTTTATAAATCAGGTAATGGCCTGGCTCCAGTTTTTCAATATCGTTATAAATACTCTTTGGATGGGGAATAAAAAGGTATTTCAGATAATCAATTAAGGCCGTAGGATCAATATCTGTCCCCAGTCTGTCAATTTGCAGAAGCGACTTAATCTCTGATGCAAAGGCAAACCCACCGCTTTTAGCATAGTAATAAAAGGGCTTCTTACCTATTCTGTCCCTTGCAGCAAAAAGCTTCTTCTCGGACCTGTCCCAAATCGTATACGCAAACATTCCCCTTATTCTCTCAATTGATGCCTCTCCATATTCCTTATACAGATACAGCAGAACCTCCGTATCCGTCCCAGTCCGGAACGTATGCCCCTTCGCGAGCAATTCACTTCTCAGTTCCTGAAAATTATATATCTCTCCGTTGAAGACAATCACTAATTTTCCGTCATCACTGAGCATAGGCTGACGTCCGTCTTCAGAAAGGTCTATTATGGATAACCTCCTGTGGCAAAGCCCAAGATCAGAATCAAGATAAATGTCACCCATGTCCGGGCCCCTGTGCACCATCACGTCATTCATCCGATGGAGTGTCTCCTCAGCGTCCTGACCCAGCATGCCCCTGGTTGCCCCGGCTATCCCGCACATTTCTTATACAGTTTCATATTCACTACTGAATGTAACCAGCGTCTATTACACAGTTTTATCAGCCGAATGAGTTAAGAGGTGATCGTTCTTTTTGAAAAATTGATAAAGGGCATCTGCCGCAATTTTGTGGCCTATAGCATTAGGATGCACATGGTCACCGCTATCTACCTGCAAATCGCTCCCCTTATATTTACTGTAGTCCTTCACTAAATCCAGGACAATAAAATTGCTTTTTGACGCAGCATCTGACACCTGTTTATGCACATCCGTCCACTTATAATTTCCCAGGTCTGACATTACCGGAAATATCATAAGCACAGAAGCAATATTATGCTCTTTGGCGAGTGAGCGGATCTTTGCAAATCCCTCCACAACACTACCCCACTTTTTCGGGTCATTATGCAAAGCAGAGAAGTAGTCTTCTTTAACATAGTCCGCGGTTTCTTCAATGCCCAGAGCAATAGAAATCTTCCAGCGCAGTTTCTGAGAGCTTCTGTATAATAAATGGACAATGCTTAGCCTATTTGCCGCTTGTTTTAATTTATATAGTAAAGATCTCTTTTCTTTGCTTTGTCTTGATTTCCTAAGGCTGCTCCCCTTCTCAGGATCATTCAAAGCATATCCGATCACAACTACATCAGGATCAAATTTGATTCCCTCGGTTTCGAAAAGATAGGCCTCCTGTTTTGTGTTAAGTCCGGACATTGCAATTGTAATGACTTCATATCTATTGGAGGAACCGCTGTCTTTATTCAATTCCTGTTCAAATTGCTTTGCATAAATCTCTTCCATGTTGATACCATACCCATTCGTAATGGAGTCTCCTAATACCAGAATTCTGACAGTATTATCCGGCTTCTCATAGTCATGATTGTAATCCCGCCAACCGTGCTTATTAATATTGTAGCGCAGGTTGTTCTTTATCCAGGAACTGTTCGGTTCATACCTGTAATCCAAGACATCGTCTTCCACAAGCCGGAGATTGGTAACTGATTCACCCCGGACGCCATAATATCCCGTTGCACGCAAGAATATCTCTCCGAACACTAAGACGATGAACAGGCTAACACATAAGAGTAACAAATTTATTTTGAGCTCTTTCTTTATCGGCATGTTTTATTCCTTCGCATAATTTCCGCTACCCTATTCTCCGGACTTAATGCTTACCCCCCTTCATAAAATTGCCGAAAGCCTTGCAAGATAATATACATTATAAAGTATAACCATACGAAATAACGTTGCTAATTCAAAGCGTTTTACCGTTTTTATGTAAGCAATCATTATAACAGGCATCTGCCAGAGAATGAGCAGACCGCTTATGAGAAGACCGCTGCTTCCGATGAGATAAAAAACGAATGCCAGCGCAGGCACCAGGGCGAAATAAAAGGGAAGAATTACACTGGGCATTTCGTCTATACGCAGGGCATGAGCAAAAATGCCAGGATAATTACCCTTTCCCCTCCATTTCTCCTTTACAAAAAACTCTCTTATATCCCGAGCCTCGCCGTGATGGACTGCCCTTATATTTGTGTCGGATATTATCCTGCCATAGCGGGAAAGCCGGTAGGAGATGTCCACATCTTCACATGTCTCCAGTCGCTCATTAAACCCGCCGATCTTTTGTAAGAACTCCTTTTTCACAAACATATTCATTGACTCCAGCCACGCCGTCTCGACCTCCTCCTCTTTTTTCAAACGGGCCAGGGCCCAGGTCCGTTGCACCCATGTCGGGTTATCAGGAATGCCCGGGGTTGATCCAAAACAGACAACGTCATCTCTCTTAAAGTACTTCTCAGCCTCCGCTAACCAGTCTGATGCAACCGTACAGTCAGCATCAATAAATGCCAGAACACTGCCCTTTGCCATAGATGCACCAAGGTTCCTGAGAGCAGAGACATTAACTCCGGGTTTTATGGCTACTTCGGCCCCATGTGATTTTGCGATGGATACAGTCGAGTCACTCGAACCGTTGTCCACAACAATAACTTCATACCTTTCAGAAGGATACTCATTACGATTGATAGACTCAATACAGTTACCAATACATGCTTCCTCGTTCTTTGCAGGAATTATGACGGTCACTTCAATCATGGCACTAATCAAATTATGTTATTAGGCCTTCTCATAAGAGGAGCTATAGAGCTGAATGTACTTCTTAAGCATGCCTTCAAATGAAAATAGCTGCCGCACACGGTCTGTCCCGTTTTTGCCCATCATGCTTCTTTTGTGCGGATCCTGAAGCAGCCCGACAATTTTCTCCGCCATCATCTTATCATCATCCAGGGGTACCAAATGACCGGTAACATTGTTCTCCACGACCTCGCAGTTACCCCCGACTGCCGTCGCAACCGAGGGTATCCCCGTATTCATTGTTTCCAGCAGCGTTACTGATATCCCTTCAGTAAATGAAGAAAGAACAAACACGTCATACAACTGATATATCTCTGGCAGGTCATTCCGCAGTCCAAGGAACTTGACCCGGTCTGAAATACCCAAACCCACTGGCAGAACTTTTAATTCTGCCTCCTTTTCCCCTCGCCCCGCAATAAGCAGATAGGTATCGGGCACACTTTTCAACACCAGCTTGAAGGACCTGAGCATCATAGGAATATTCTTCACGTCATTGAGACGGGCAGCCGTGCCTACGATCTTGCTGGAATAATCAAGATGAAGGGACTCACGCTTGGCCTGCGCATCAATCCTCATCACATTATGCTTAAGCATTACTCCATTGAATATCACCTTTATCTTGTGAGCAGGAAAGTTATCATATGTAATCATAGACTTTCTGGTGCTTTCAGAGACTGCAACGAAACAATATGCCATACTAGCCAATACCGGATTTATCAGGCGCCTCTTCCAATTATGCAGCTCCGGGTATAAGCGACCGTGCTCCGTCATAATGACTCTTATGTCTCTCAACAAAATAGATGCGAGTACTCCATAAAAAAACGGAGTATATTGATGGGCATGGATTACTGTGATATTTTCATCAACAAGTATCCTTCTCAACTTTTTAATTAATCTGATATCGGTGCCTCTATCTCTTTTTACAAAATATACCTTGTGGCCCTGTTCCTTTAATTGCTCACCCAAAGGGCCAAGCATATCAAGACAGCAAACAAGCGACTCAATCCCTTCATCGGAACACCCCTTCACTATATCATGGACCAGTTTCTCAGCACCTCCACCTTCTCCCAGTGAAAGAACAATATGCAGTACTCTGACTGGCCTTTTACTCATTCTTCCTTTAGACCACAACAGTTAATTAAATCTAAGAAGTAAGCTCTCTGAATCTCTTGAAATAGTATTGGATAGACTCCAGCATGGAGGGATAATACGCTCTCATGTTGCAGTTTTTACAGATTGCAATCTTTTGTTTCTTCTGAAGCGATAAAAATTTCCGGTGCAGGGCATTGCCCCATATTTCTTCAAGCTCCTGTTCCAGCAGATTGCCGATCACATATGAGCGAAAAAATGGACAGGGCACAATATCACCGTTCGGGTTTACTGTTACAAACGTTGTTGCAATGTGGCAGTGTTTATAATCATATTCGCCGGCCAGGAACGTCTTGTCTTTTGCAATATCAATGACTCTGTAGTTAATATAAATATTGCGCCTCCGTTTCTTTTCCTCACGGATGATACTCTTAAATTCACCAAGCTCCACCGAATTGAGCAGGTGAGACGCATTATCAGACGATGCAAAATATGGTTCAGGAACTGCTCCGTTTATAGAAGAGAGGTGAACATTTGACTCACTGAATTCCCCTACCATTCTTGGATATACTGCGTCGATAGGATATTGTTCCAGAAAATCCATTATATTTGAAAAATTGCGAAAGTTCATATCGGAGAGCGTATTGCAGATAATTATCTTCGGATATTGGGCACCCCCTCTCACTTCAATAAATGTCTCCAGTGCCTTTTTCACTTTTTGGAATGTGCCGTCAACCCCTCTTATACCGTCATGGTCCTCTCCTATGTCATCGATAGAGAGATATATAGTGCCAAGGCCTGCATCCACCAGGCTTCTGACTGTTTCCCTGTCGCACAGATTTCCGTTTGTTGGAAAATATGTCTTGATTCCTCTTTCTGAACAATACCTGACAACATCAAAGACAACATCCTTTCGGAGAAGTGCGTCCCCCCCGAAGATTTCAAATGACCTTATTCCGTATCTCTTCAATTTTGTGAGCACCGACAACCATTGGTCACGGCTCAGCTCATCTCGCTCTTCAGCATTGCGCTTCCAAATATTGCACGTCCTGCACATGCTGGTGCATCGATACGTTAAAAATCCCATGGAATCCAATGCCTTTACGGAAAAATGATGATATTCATAGTCAGCTTCACCTCGCATCTCTCTGATGAACGGTACGAAGTTTTTCTTAATATCTGAAAATTGCACTTTATTGAATACCCAGATTTATGTTTATTCGTTCCGGATTATCTGTCCCCAGCCCCATGGCAACAGCTCGCTTAATAAAAACAGGCTCCGGTGTTACAGAACCGATACCCTTTTCTTTTCGTTTCTTCTCAATCATTCTCCATCCCTCACTGTCAATAGATACAGTATCGTTAGAGATAACAATCTTATTTAAAACATCCACATACCTCTGGTCCCTTCCGTTTTTCCAATTATATTCAACGAATATTGCATCAAGAACTATCAAGCGAGTCTTTTCCCTTATATAGGGTATATCATTGAGTTCAGACAGATATGTCATAATATCTTTGTGATGGTCATAGGGATTGCCGATTGATCCATAATGATTCTTCATACTGAGCGAGACACCCGCATACCCGTCCAGTGCTTTTAACACCGGAACGTTTATCAGATAATCACACTTATAATCATTCGAAATAAACCAGCCTGTCAGGAGCTTCGCTAAACGGTTGAAAAGGAACCTGTGATAGCCGCCGAAATCTGTTACTTTGCCTACTTTCACACCGGGACCTGTATTCTTTACAAATCCAGCCCATTTAAAAGCCGTATCCGTTTTGTCATAGATGATAATATTATCAGCCCCTACACCGCGCTGAATCAGCCCATCGATTATTGGCTGAACAACCTTTGCTTTCGTATAAATACCCTCGATCCGACAGTTGACCTTAATCGCAACCCGCTTACGCGGATCAGGGATTATCTCGGTCCATGCTGCTTTAAGGTCGTTCATGCCTGTGAATGCTTTCACCCCCTCATCGACCATTTCTCTGAGAACGTCCTCATTGAGGTTCACATTGTCCCTGCCGCTAGACCCATCTGAAGCTTGCGGATTATATAGAGTTATAAGTTTTCCCCGGTCAATTTTACTGGCATGGCTACTTTTCATAATTGAAGGAAAGATCCCGGAAAGGATACCCATAACCATCAAACCAAGAGACCTGTATAGGAATTCCCTGCGTTTCAGATTTTTAAACACCATCATTCATCACCCTATAATATAAAAACAATGGCCATTCAGGAACTGTAAGTACCCTGCATGATCTTCAGCACTTTTTCGTCTCTGGCCTCTCTGTTCTCCAAATATGCGCCGATTACCCCGCTTTCTATCTTTTCCCATACGCTATGCAACACTTCTGGTGTTACCATTTTAGATAAATAGAGGGTGCCGAGTGCATCAGGTTCATAACTCTCGACGGTATTGTTCTGTATGTCCTCAATTGCCTTTGTCATCATAGTTATTCCAAGATTCACAACTTTCACATAGAGCGTCTCAGGGTCGTCATCATTGACTACTTCCGGACGCCCCTGGTAAATGATCCTGCCGTCATCAATCCCCTCGCTCACATAGTGTACGGTAGCTCCGACATATTCTGGTTCACCATTGTAGATAGCCCAGAGAGTTGTACAGGTGCCTCTGTATTTTTGCGCAAGACCGCCATGGAGATTTAATACTCCTTTTGAGGGAACCAATATAATATCTCGCTTAAGTATCGACGTCCCGCATACTGCAATCACATCGGGTTTAAGATGTCTCATTTCATCAACATATACAGGTTCATTAATTGCCCTATTCCCTTCAGTGTAGACAAGTATGCACTCCGGAGAGGTGAAAAGCTGTCTTCCCTCAACACCGAAATTCTCATCGTCCACCTTACGAGTTTTCTTAAAATGACTCTTTACAATCCTGGCTTCCAATATTTTTTTAAAAATACGCCATGGCTTCAGTGCATATCCTGCCGCTTTGACACACTTCGTCATAATGCTAGTGCTTACGACCTGCTTCTCAACAAAGACCCCAACCACATTCAACTTCTTCATCAATTGATTTGCAAAATATATATCCGATACATCATCACTCACCAAAACGACGACTCTCAACTTATCTCCGCTCTTCTCGTTCATATGTTACGCTCAAACGTCCGGCCATTATGCAGTATGCAATTATCGCTCAGAATCAATACATTTTCATATATAAGCTTATGCTTCAATGCCCTTTTTTCTGCGAACAAGATGCTTGACCAGAGGCACCAGTCTATATTCATACATATGCAGCAACGTTGAATATATACTCTTCTTAAAAATATGCACATTGATATGATTTCTGTGATATTTTGTCCACTTTCGCTTGTAAAAATCGGCACTCCCTCCTAAATCGTACTCATGAATAATGCCGCTTTCAAACACGTTTTCCATAATGTGATAATCCAAAAAAACACCAGGTGAGATACTGCTATAGGCCTCCTTATGCGAAGCCCTCAACGCATGCAGCGTTCCGTTATACCTGAGGTGATACTCGAATGCAATGGGTTCTCCGTTCAGATGCAACAGCCAGATCACGAGCCACCCCGGCTCCGCAACAGCATAGGACAGCTCATCAAAGAACTGCTTATTGATCTCACTATTCAGGGAGTCCCCGATGTCCTCGGTCCAGCTCTCCCTGGCAACCTCATATAATTGGGACTTTACTTTTTCATATCCTTCAATGTCCTCAATCCTTTCAATAGAATACTCCCCCTGCTTCTTAAATCTGTTCTGAATATTCCGGAGAGTCTTCCTGCTTTTACTTGAACGGCCCTTCAGATATGTTTCCCAATCCGATTCAATCCTGATATAAGGAGAATCCAACCCCTTTGTTTCAACACTCAATCCCCTATCAGAACGAAGGACTTCCCTCAGCTCATCCACATTGAATGAATCCATAGGGATATTATTTATTTCCACCATGTCCCATTTATTTTGTTTATCATATATATAATCCATGATTGCAGGCATAATAGATTGTTTCTGCGATTTGTCGATTATAAAATCATTATGTAGCGAATTTCCATTTTCGATAAAACTAAGCATTCTGACGGGGACTCCCCGGTGATAGGTATTACAGATCATCATAGGCACAATCCCGGCGAGACTTCCATTCTGTCTGGCCACAACTATGAATAACCCTGCATTTTTTGCATAACACTTCCACCAGCATTCAAACCATTCATGGGTAAGAAATACAATGTCATTTGCCGCCTGCTTTCTCAGCAGATCATTCCACGATGTTTTAAGACGAAGAAATTCATCATAGTCTGAAATAACATCTACCTCGATCATTCTATAATCATTTAGTTCTACTTATTAACAGCAACATGGTTTCGACCGGACACCTCCCACGTCACCTGTTGTTTTTTAAATATACCCTTATAAATACCGTATAATGCAGCCCCGTTCACAAGACAAAAGTAAAAAGGGATTAGCGTTAATTGAATTGTTACGAATTTCATGATAACCAGTGCACTGAGTGCCAAAGTATATACCAATACCTGGGCAATCAGGATCGTGAAATATACAGGAGTCCAATATTCGTACAACAACATGCAGTTAACGATAAAAAGTATGACAAGAAAGAGAGGGACCATCCATCGTAGCAACTTATGCGAAACATATGCAAAAAACAATCTCTTTCTTCTGATCGAGGGGATACCTTCCTGCTGCATTAAAGACTGAATTGCACCGGCAATTATTCTTGATTTGCGTCTGAATTCATCTTTATATGAATTCGTATTGCTTTCATATGCAATGGCATCCTTTTCAAAGACAACCCTGTGCCCACTGCAAGCAATATTCATCGATATAACAAAATCATCAAGAATTATATTCGAAGACGGGGCAGTGAAGAGCTCTCTCCTGATCGCATACATAGCGCCGTCAACACCTATGATTGAACCTGAAGCCGATTCATACTTCTGTATCCATCGTTCATATTTATAATATAAGGACTCCGGTTTGGCATATGTTGTTTTCTCACTATGAAGAACCACGTCACCACTTACCGCTCCGACTTCAGGATCACCAAAGTTTTGCACTAATTTCCGTATGGCATCTTTTTTGAACATTGTATTGGCATCTGAAAATACAATGATCTCAGATTCAAGCGTTGGAACTGTTTTATTGATAACACCAATTTTCCCGGTCCGCTCAGTATAACTGACCAGCTTTATCCTATCATCTTCATACTTCCGTATAATATCATTGGTCCCGTCGGTTGAGCCGTCAGATGCTATAACTATTGATAATTTATCAGTCGGATAATCCAGTTCGAGACTATTATTTATTTTTTCTCTCATAACGTTTTCTTCGTTGTAAGCACTTACGAACAGAGTTACAGAAGGCTGAATGTCAGCCGTCTGTACTGGTCTGCTGTCCAGGGCAGCAATTATTCTCAACACAAGAGGATATCCCGCATATATGTATAAACAGAGGAGTAGCAGCAACCAGAACAAAACTTTCTCAAGAATCAGAGGACTGTTGGAAAGCCGTTCAAAGAGAAAAGAAAATACACTTACAGATACAAGAAACACAGAATGGAAGAATACATTAATCCACCCATAAAGATCTTTTTGAGTATCATCGTGAATTCGTATAGGCCGCCATGTTACTTGCACCTCACCTTTAAAGCTTCTGTACAGGCCTATTGCAGAAGCCAGATTTACCAGAACATAGTAATAGGGAAAGTAAAATACTTTCCAGATATTATAGGAGCTTGACAGCAGGTATCCAGTGTAAGACATCCAGAAAAAAATGATCAAACCCAAAGTCCCCCATTGATATATCCGTATATCGTACAGGGAGAGTACTACACAGGACAGTGCGAATAAAACAAGAAATACCGGAGTAAACCAGCGTATTAATTTATGGGAAATAACTTCAAGGCTGAACAGGCCAGTCTTAAATGGATTCATTACAGATTTATTCCGCATAAGGCCGCTGAAACTACGGTTAACGATTCGTATCTTTCGTTTAAATTCTTTTTTAAAGTCACCTGCAGAATCTTCAATGCAAATCGCCTCGGCTTCGTATACGCCCCGAAAGCCTTTGTCAATAATCTGCATGGGATTCACAAAGTCATTTATGTCAGTTGAAAGAAGTGTTTCGTAGAGCTCCTTTCTGATGGCATAAATGGCCCCGTCACCACCGACAACGGAATGCAGGGAACTTTCAATTTTCTTTATCATTATCTCAAACTGCCAGTATGTATTTTCACTTTTATCCGCGGCATTCTGTTCTTCATCCTCATACCGTGCCTCTCCTACGACATATCCTACCTGTTCGTCGTTGAAGTTGCGGACCAGTTTTCGAAGTGCATCAGATTTGTACATGGCATTGGCATCTGAAAATACAATAATGTCACCATTCGCCTGAGGGACAGCAAGATTTAATCCAGATGTTTTTCCTTTGTTCTCATCCTGCCTGATAAGCCTGACACCCCGGGCAGCATATTCACTCACGATTTCATCAGTCCCGTCTGTTGAAGCATCGGATACAACGATAATCTCAAGGTTTTCATCCGGATAATCTAAAGCAAACGTATTCTCCAGTTTTTCACGGATCACCGCCTTTTCATTAAAACAGGAAATTATCAGGCTAACCACCGGTGTTATGTCCTTTTTTTTGATTATCTTTTCAGAACATACAGTCCGTAATAAGACCAATAGCAGGGGATACCCGACATTTATATATATGAGAATAATCAGCATCATCAATGCCATTATTTCAAGAAATGTAATCACAGACTTATATACTTCCTGATGGCAGGACCAAGGCAGTTAGCCAGTGGAGCAGGTATCTTTCGCCATATTTGTGCTATCTTTTCTTTTGTAATTGAAGGCCCCGCGTCGAAATTCATTTCATGATTACTCGTCAAATAATGCCAATAAAGCGGCTCTGGCTCTGCCCCCCACTGGGCCTTGAATTTATAGGTGCTCTCATCTGGAGTCGACCGTCCAAAATCAAACCTGGCATATCCGTTGTCCGCAGCATGTTTTAAAAAGTTCCAGTAAAGCATCATATTCGGAGAAAACCGGTTATATGCCCGTAATGTAGAGGCCCAAGGAATGCATATGCTCTTGGTTGTGTTTAATATAACTCCGGCACCAATCAACACATTATCTTTATATACCATACCTGTTCTGGCATTTTCACCAAAGTATTTAAAGACATAATAAAACCATTTTCTTGAATGTACCGGAGAACCAAGGTCCCTCATGTTCCGGCTGAAGACATCGTAGAAAATATCAACATCATCAAGATTCGCCCATTGAAATTGCAATCCGTTTTTCTCGGCCTTACGGATCTGACTACGGAGTTTTGATTTAAAGCCATCCCACAGTTCCTGTGCAGACCGTGGCAAATCCAGCAGCATCCTTACCTTGTGCAACTGTGTGGTTAAAGGTAAATTAAGGTCTTGGAAAGGAGAGAGTTGAGATTGTCCCCTCAACTCAATATATTTTGTCTTCAATATTTGAGCCAGGGAAACCGCTTCCATAATTAGTTTTTCTCCTGTTTCCCTGTCCTCAGCCAGCACGTCCCCAACATCACAGTACGGCAGAGCAACGAGCACGCCCGATAGCAGAGGCATCTTCAGGTGTATTAACGGCAACACCCCTGTTATCCTGTTGCTCTCCTCTGCAATCAGATAATATGCCTTATGACCATACGCTGACTCTACAGCCCTTTTCCAGGCGAACAGGTGATAGGGTGACGATGCATTATGGGTCTGAATATACTCATTCCATGACGCTTCATCAGTATTTGCGGCCTGCCTGATCTTCACTTATACGGAGGACTCGCAACATCTACTATAGGTTGAAATTTAAAGTCTGCAAGCAACTGTTGAAACCGCCAGGCAGTTTTATTTAGATTGTTATAGTGCCTGAATTTCGAAATCATACCTGTTTTTTTTATCCTCGGTTGTTCCGGATCCAGCTCCCACGGATGCAGGTAAAAAACAAAAGGTCGCTTTTCCTTATTATTTATTTTACGAAGTACCATCCGTGTAAATGAATAGGGGAATAGCCGAAAATAACCTCCCCCCGAGACCGGGAGTTTCATTCCACAGAAAAGGGAAGTAGAAATCGGATACTCAACCATATTATTATTGGCTAACTTATACTTAAATCGCGGGGCATCGGGAATTCCATACCGGTCATGGACAATAGGGAAAATGCTCGAATCATACGTAAACCCGAGTTCCTCAAGGATATCCAGCGCCCAGAGGGATTTCTTTGTGATGGAATAGCTTGGTGCACGATATCCTAATACAGCATTGCCGCTAATTTGCTCCAGCGTGTCCTTTGATCTTGCTGTATCCCGCTTGAACTCCGCAGGAGACATATTATATACCAAGCGGTGCAGATAACTGTGACAAGCAATTTCATGCCCTCGTTCATATATATCCCTAACTAAAGATGGGAATTTCTCAGCTACCCATCCGAGTATAAAAAAAGTTGCCTTTACTTTGTGTTCATCGAGAATGTCCAAGACAACCCTGGTATTGATCGTCACACGGGGATAGTAATCATTCCACCTTTGATATCCTATGATATTTTCGAATGCAGAGACATGGTAATAGTCCTCTACATCTATTGTTAGGTAATTGGATATCACTTTCTACAGAGTATATAATTATGGTTAAAAAGCACGCACAGCTCCGCCTCTTCAGTCACACATGACTTCCTGGCACAGCAATTATTGCTGCACTTCATTATCCAAGCTAAGCGAGCTCACTGATATAACCAATGATTATTTAAATAAGCTTAGACAGACATTCTCTTTTAATAAGTTCCCGCAATTTGATTTTCTAATCGGGCTTGACTTGATAAAGACTAAGCTTTGCAGATCCGCACATTTAACAATGAGAAACTTAATTGTCATGCGTTATAATTACTTTTGAAAAGTTGTATATATTTCACTCCCTGATTGCCCGCCCATTATTGCCTAAGCATTACTCATGTTCAAGCTTATCCAGCCTTTCAAGCAACTCGGGTAACTTGTTATCCTCCATAACTCTTAATAAAACCCTGCTGACAAGTTTTTCTTCCAATCGTTCCAATATCCCCGACAGATGTCTTTCATCTTTCGTTTCCTGCTGCTCTGCTTGCTCTTCAAAGCTTATGATCCTCTGTGACAGAGATGATATATCATGAACACAACTGTTCATCTTTTCCTCCAGTTGAATAAGTCTAAATGCCATGTTTTCCATTGACTTTAACAAATCAACACTCCTGGCAGTGTCAGCTGTACCGGTTGTATTCTGGGATTCTTCATTCCAATAGCCCCTTGCATCAAGGTCTTTTATTACTTCCCTAACAGTAGATACTGTTAGGGTTTTCTCACCCTCCACGAATGCAGCCAGCAATGCAAAATCACAGAGAATATTAATCAGCCTCGGGATACCTCTACTAAATTCGTAAATACTTATCAGCATCTTATCATCTTCAAATTGTATGGCATCAGGGTTCCCTGCAATTGTAAGGCGGTGCTTAATGTACTGTTCAGACTCTTTGAGAGATAAGGGCGTAATATGATACTTTATGTTTATGCGTTGCCGTAACTGAGACAATTCAGGTAACATCAATATTTTTATCAGTTCAGGTTGACCAACAAGTAATATTTGAAGAAGTTTAGACTTGTCTGTCTCCAAGTTCGAAAGTAATCTGATTTCTTCCAGCAGATCGGGCGAAAGGTTCTGAGCTTCATCTATTATCAGTATTGGCTGGATTTTTCGAGAATATTGTTCGATCAGGAAATCATTTAATTCACTTAACAGCTTTGTTTTGTTCTTATTCTCAACTTCCAGACCAAAGTCCTCATTGATCATTGAGATCAGCTGTTCAGATGAAACTTTTGTGTTATAAATTCTCGATAGCGTGACAGGCCCGCTTAGATGTTGAATGAGGTTTCTGATAATGGTAGTTTTACCAGCTCCTATCTCTCCGGTAAGAAGGATGAAACCTATCTTTTCCTTTATTCCATAATCGAGATAGGTAATCGCTTTTTTATGAGTACTGCTGGTAAAAAGGTAGTCCGGATTGGGTGTTAAATCAAATGGCTTGTGCTTAAATGAATAAAATTCTTCATACATCATAATATCCTAGAAAGTCAGTATTGCCTGTAACCATATTAGATTGTTTGTAAAATCATCAGCATCGAGATTAGAGTCTCTCTCGAAATACTTGTAACCAAGATTTGCCGTCAAATACCGGTTTACGTTATACGAAAACTCTCCACCAAGACCATATCTGTCAACATTTTCATTATCGGGTTCAAACTCCTCCTTTTCGAGCAAACCATTCAATGAAATAATGGATCTCGTAGCCAGGGGGTATGTAATATTAATTTCAACTCCGGTAACTTTATCTTCCCTGCTGGTAGTCATTTCGTCCCTGATTGAATAGTAGGGATTAACTGCTAATAGTAATTTCGTGCCTGCCTCCAAAATGATATTTAGTTTTTTCAGTTCAGAGAGACCGGATGTTATTGACCCCCTGTCACTAATACGAGTAAACTGCAGCGTATTGATATCATAATAACGGATCTCATCCGCATCGATAGATTCAGTTACGGAAATCAAGGATTCCGAAAGGGATTTACTGTACGTAACAGTCAGTTTTAATCCTTCCATAAAATCTGATATATATTCCGAGCCTACACCCCATACTTCCGTGTTGTCCTTACCTGCATTCTTAAAATCTACATAGTCTTTACCTATCTCACCCCAGAATTTTAAATTCGATTTCATTTGGTAATCTATTCGTACAGCAACATGCTGTTTGTCATACTTAGGCGTTAAATCAGGACGGTATATTAAATAATCGTAATTCAAAGAGAGACTGAATCTGCTGGGCAGCCTTTTTGTCAAAGTTGCATAAAAAGTATGCCCATCCGATTTATTACCCTCATCAGCGTCATACCATGCATTTGTGAAGCGATACCCGAATGTTGAATCCAGGCTGGGTGTAATCGGCAGTTCTAAACGTGGAGACAGAGTAAAAACATTACTTACAGTCATATTAGTTACAGAGCTTTCTTCAACAAATCCTCTTTTAATATCTACGGGAGTCTTCTGATAAATATCAAAAATATCAACAAAAACACGGTTAACAGGTCTGACCTGAGCAACCAGTTTGGCTCTTTGTGTCTCTTTAATCGATGTCTCATTGAAATCAGAGTTGTCGCTGTAAAACTTAAAATCAAAGCCATAATCAAGATTTATATCGAGTGATTTGCCAGTCTTGTAATCAAGCACGACTTTTGGACTTATTGTCGTAATAAAATCATCCTCTTCATCCGTAGGCGACAGGAATAAATTATCATCATAGATCCCCTTAACAGCAATACTGGGGCTAATAGTAAACCGTGCTGATGCAAGAGTTGCCGTTGATAACAAGCTAACCGCAATTAATCCGATAAAAAGAATCTTATTCATATTCTCTCCTTAAGTTAATATGCATAATAATCAGTACCCTTATGATATCCGTTGCTATTCATACCCCTTACTGCATTGAATATAACTCCGAACACATTAATATCTTTAAGTAAATGCAATCCGTTCTGGACAGCCTTTCTTTGTGTCTGCCCTTCTTTAACCACATAAATTACGCCATCTACACAGTGCCCTATTGAAATGGCTTCCGCAAATGATAAAATTGGAGGTGTATCGATGATAATATATCTATCCATATATCTCTGTTTTAGTTCTTTAATGAGATATTCCATCTTAACAGAAGAGAGTAACTCCTGGGGATTAGGGACGGTTTTCCCCGCAGGAAGTAAGACCATTTTCCCAATACCAGTCTTTACTAAGATTTCTGAAATATCAATATCTTTCAAGAGATAATCACTCAGTCCGTATTTGGGATTCATCCCGAGATAATTATGTATCATTGGTCTCCTGAGATCTGCATCAATAAGCAAAATAGAATGATCAATTTCCTGTGCAATTGTAACTGCAAGGTTAATAGCTGTAATTGTCTTCCCTTCACCACTAATAGAGCTGGTAATCATAACCGTATTCAAAAAATCTTTTTTTGTTATCCTGAGAAGCATTGATTTTAATTTCCTGAACTCCTCGGCAACAGGAGAGTTCGGTTCATTAAGACTAACAAGATAATCATTTTCAACTTCTCTTGGTTCAACCCTTTCAAAAATGTTCAAACTCTGGGTTTTTTTTCGGACATTAGATGCCCTTAACTTATTTGCTTTTTCCAATGCCTCTTCAATTTTGCTCATTCTATCTCCCTACAACATTTATCCATTTAGATATAAATAGTTATATACAAGCACGAGATGTCATTATTTGCCCTGCTGAAGTCTCATGCGTTTATATTACGAGTATTTCCCCATTACTTCTTTTATTAAGAGGATACCTATCACTGATAGATATCCTATAGATACTCCGTATACAATCCTGTCCAACTGCTTCTTTTTCAATAAATCCTTGGGCGTATGTATTTCAGGAATTACTGCAAGCAGAGATAAATTAAAAGAAGTTCGCAGGTCATCAGGTGTTTTTATTGAATCGTCCATATTTTCAACCAACAAAACAGTTCCAATACCTCCTACCAATCCTATTAAAAATCCCAGGAGTATATATTTTACTCTGTCAGGTCCTACAGGTTTTTTCGGCAGCATCGCAGGATCTACAATTCGATAAGTTTCAGTCTTATCCCTAAGCTCCACCTGTTGAGCAACCTCGGTTTGGCCCAGTTTAACCACGAGTTGTTCATGAATATTTGTATAAGTATCTCTTTCTCTTTCAAGATCTGCCAGTTTCTTCCTTTCAACAGGAATATCCTCCAGGTATTTCTTCTTGGATTGAATAACTCCACGGAGATGCTTTTCTTTTGCTTCTATAGCTGCAAGTTCAGAGTTTATCGCAGCTAACTCCCCCGTGAACTGCTGATATAGAGGATTTAAAGTTCTCATCATTTCCGTACCCTCTTCATCTGAACTTTCTGAATCCTGCTGAACGCCCTGCTTAATTTGATGCTGCAATGTCTCAAGCTCTGCCTTAACCTTTATCACTTCTGGATAATTTTCCGTGTATTTCACTAAAAGCTCGCTTAGTTTCTGTTGTAACAAAAGCACCCTGTTATTCAACGAGTTACCAGTCATTTTTCCCAGCATTGCCACTGTATATTTTTTCTCGTTCTTGAGCTGGTTACTTAGCATACTTTTTTTAGCCTCAAATACCGTTTTCCTGGATTTTGCCTCTTCCAATTCCGTCTGTGCATTTTTAATATCCTGCACAATTTCCTTCTCATTTATTGCTACATATATTCCCTTTTTCTTCCTGAAATCAATTATCTCTTGTTCAGCCTTATCCAGCTTTGCCCTGAAAAATTTGGTCTGTTCATCAATAAACTTGTTCGCTTCATATGATTCTTCTTTCTTTGATGATAAATTCTCTTCAATATAACGATTTACCAGCGCATTGACATAATCTCTGGCCATTACCGGGTTTTGGTCTCTAAAAGAAATAATAAACAGATTTGTTCCTCCTTTTTTATGAACCGTTTTAATAATCGTTTTTTTCTGAAATTTATTAACAAGTTCCTCTATGTCAACGGGCTTGCCTTTACCAATATCAAGATCAAGATCATCTATTATCTTAATCAGAAGGTTTCTGCTCTTCATTGAATAAGACATTACAGCCATCTTATCCTCTAGTGCCGGGACTAAGGTAATACTTTTTATAAGCCGATTAATTATATTTTTTTCTATAAACACTGTGCTCGAAGCCTCATACACTTCCGGCATTAAAAAGCTCCCCCAAGTAACTACGGATAAGAGTAACAATGAAACAACAATAAATAAGTATTTTCGTTTAACAATGATCTGCCAATAATTTGTAATCTCTGTTAATTTTAATTCATTCATAATACAAATTCCCCATAACCATAACTATCAGTAATAATTATTGCCCGTTAAAACAAACTCTCTTTCACAACAATAACATCTCCAGGCATTAGAACTATATTCTTTGACAAATCTCCCATCATTAATTTTTTTGCCCTGACAGATATTTTTATTCTATCATCGTATGTACCATTATTTTTATCCTGATGCGATAACGAGCTACGATTGCCATCCGTTTTTTTTACTTCGCGACTATTAACGCTTTCATCTATTACCAGAGATCCCGGCATTTTGCCATTGCCCAAAAGCTTATCTTCCTCTCTTTTTCGGAATATTTCCACTCGATCTTTATTGGCAAATTCTGAAAATCCACCGACAGATAAAATGACATCAAGTAAAGTAATCCCCTTTCTGTAAGGTAAAGTGGATGGATTGTCAACAGCACCGGTGATACTGATTCTTTTTTCAAAATTATCAGGAATGTACAACATATCATTAGCCTCAAGAACAATATCCTGACTGAAATTACCTTTCTCAAAGAGCTCAAGAAAACCTGTTTTTATTTTCATTTTATTCCTGACAAGATATGCATTTTCCAGATCCGCATTATCTAATGATCCCATTTGAGCAAGAAATTCCAGAAGTGTCGTTTCTCTTGCAAGTATATGAACACCTGGTGAAGCTCCCTTGCCAATAACAAACACCCGATAATTAGTCATTTTCGTTACAATAACTGTGATAATTGGCGATTTGATTATTTTTTCCATTTCCTTCTCAAGAATATTTGTTAATTCAAGAGCAGTAAATCCTGAGGCTTTAATTTCCCCTAATGCAAGCACTGATATCTTCCCATCCGGTCTTACTATAGGCTCTATAGTTAGTTCCGGACTTCCCCAAACTGAAATCCTCAGATGATCTCCGTCACCAATCACATAATCTTTAGCATCTGAATTTACAGCAAGTAGAAGTATGGATAGAATTATAAGACAGACAACTTTTTTCAGGCTTGTTCCTTTCTTATGTAATTGCTTTTTAATACATTTAAAGTCGATAGTTTTTTTCATACTGTTATCTTCCTCCCCGTCCAAAGAACACAACCTTGACTGTATCGAGAATTATAAGAAGGTCCAGAGCCAGAGATTGATATTTAATATAATAAAGATCATATCTTAATTTTTCCAAAGCATCATCAACGGAATCACCGTACTCATGTCTGACCTGAGCCCACCCAGTAATACCAGGCTTCATGCAATGTCTTTCAGAATAATATGGAATCTGTTTCTTTAAAGTTTCTACAAAAAAAGGTCTCTCCGGCCTGGGCCCTATAAAGCTCATGTCTCCTCTCAGCACATTAAATAGCTGTGGAATCTCATCAATGCGAGTTTTCCTCAGCCACTTGCCAACTTTAGTAATTCTAACGTCGCCTTCTTCTGACCACACAGGCCCTGAATTCTTTTCGGCTCCTTGAACCATAGTCCTAAATTTCAATACAGTGAACTCTTTTTCTCCAACTCCAACTCTTTTTTGCTTAAATAATACCGTGCCCGGTGAATTTATTCTTATAAGAATTGGAATTATTACAAACAATGGGATGGCAAATAAAATGCCAATTATTGATAATGTTACATCCAAACCTCTCTTTACGTAGCTTCTGAATAATGTTAACCGGAATCCCTCCGAGAAAATCAGGTGACTTGGCTTCATGTCTTCTATAAACAATTTACCCATAATTGTCTCATAAAATGATGCTCCATCAACAATATCTATACCTCTTAATTTACAGTCAAGTATCTGCCTTACTGGTAATGCCCCTCTTCTCTCGCCGAGGGAAACTACAATTTTCTGTGCTCCTTCCTCCATAGCAGTAGAAAGGAGCCCTTCACCATTACCAACTACATCTTTATCAGAGACAATCATAGGTTCACCTGCACAACTGACATACCCAGCCAATGCATACCCGCTATGACTAGTGGTAAGCATAGTGCCGATAGTATTTGCGATAGTCCCTGTACCAATTATCAATACCCTCTCACCGACAGCCGGAAGTTTTAATATTAAACTATAAATCATGTGCCAGACAAATTGTAATATGATACTAATGATAAGGGTAAATACCAGCACCCCCCTGCCAAGATAAATATAGGGAAAAAAGTAGTAGAACGCTGCTAGCAGAAAAGAAGCGAATACTGTTGAAAATAGTATTTTAAAAAATATGTCTTTGTTCCTGTCCTTTTTTTCAACTAAATATACGTCCATAAAAAAGCACATAAGTACGATAAAGAAAGCAAATGCTATTGCCCTTGGAAATACAGGATTATAATCCTGTATTTGAAATTGGCCATAGATATACCTTAAATACATTCCGACATACACTGAGAAAAAAGCAATTATTACGTCCCCAATAATAAGGACCATATTCTTGCGAGAAAAGAAATTCAATTTTAGTCTAAGCTCCTTAATATTGTCTGTGTTTCTTCGAATTCCGCAAATGGTTTAAGTCGGCCCAGACGAATCGCATTTTTAAACTGTTCTTCTGCAGAGGCATTCATGCCCTTTTCTAGATATGCGAGTGCAAGATGATATCGAATAGTCGGCTCATCCGGGATATAATGCGTTGCCTTAATGAAATTCTTCAGGGCTTCATCATAATCGCCCTTTTTATAAAGCACCCAACCAATTGTGTCTGCTACTGACCCAGACTTAGGCATGAGCTGCTGTGCCTTTTCAGCCAAATCAACAGCTTCATCTATGGACCCATATCCAGAAGCATATAAATATGCAAGATTATTTAATGCAGGAACATATTCCGGTGACAACTCTATAGTACGTTTATATTTGGCAATGGCCAGATCCTCTTTGTTAAGCTCATCATAAATACTTCCCTGCAAAAAATGAATTGGCGCATATTCCGGTTTTTCATTTTCAATGTCTTTATAAACCTTTATTGCTTTTTCATAATTCTTCCTTGCGACATACAATCTTCCCAGCGGTATCCGAGCATTAAAGCCATTAGGGTCCATGCTAATCGCAGTTTTTAACTCTCTCTCAGCTTCGTCTAATTTTTGGGTTGCAAGATAAACCGAGGCAAGCATGCTGTGGCCGGTTGCATTCTCAGGTTTCAACTTTATAATTTCTTTAGCCCTTCTTTCCGCCTCCGAATAATGTTCTTTTTTCATATTAAGAGAAACCAATTTCACCAGAATTTCCGTTCTATCAGCTCTCCTGATTAAGAGACTTTCCAATTTTTCGATTGCTGCGTCTAAATCACCCTGAACTTCATAAAGGCCGGCAAGTTTCATTGCCCCTGAATCCGGGTCTAACTCCTCCATTTTTCTATATACGGATAAGGCAGCATTATAATTATTATCAACCATATAGATTGAGCCCTTCATATCTAAGACGTCAAGATTCTTAAGATCATGAACAAGAGCTTCATCCAATATATTTATAGCTTTTTCATTTTCTTTTTTCCTGAGGTAGTATTGCGCAAGAGCTATATAAGCTTCCGGCCTTTTCTGCTCCTTTGCTTTCATGTAATATGAAAGTGCCTCTTGCGGTTTGTTATCAGCTTCCATTATTTTTGCCAGCATAATCAGAGCATCGTCATTATTAGTGTCTATGTCAAGAACTTCCATATACTCCGATATCGCCTTATCTTTCTCTTTACTGTTGAGGTAAACACGGGCCAGGTTAAAATATGGCTGAAAAAATTCAGGATTAAATTCTTTGGCTTTATGAAAAAATTCGATTGCACGGTTCTTGTCTTTCGCACCAAGATAGGCAATGCCAATCATGTTACTCAATAAAGCATCCCTTGGAGTACCTTCAAAGCCTTCTTTTAATGTCCTGATAGCATCCTGAAATTTTTTATTATGAATGTAATATTTTGTAAGTAGTATTCTTGAATTTAAAAGTTCAGGGGATATCTCCACTGCACTGACAAAATCATTTTCAGCGTCTTTTTGATTACCTGATATCAATTTGACAAATCCCTTTTTCAAATATGCATCAGATAATTCAGGATGAAGTTCGACGGTCCTGTCAAACTCTTTTAATGCCAGATCATTTTTTCCTAAAGCCAGATAAACACTGCCGAGAAGGTTATGTGCAAATGCATTACTTTCGTCCAGTTCCAGTGCCCTGGCAACCACTTTTTCCGCTTCTTCGGCCCTTCCATTACGGAGGTGTGTTATTGCCAGCAGCAACTGCCCCTGAATAAGTCCGGGACTCATTTCCGTCACTCGCTGGAATTCACTGCTAGCCAGTTCAAGCCTCTCTTTTGCCAGGTAACATAACCCCATATAATAGCTGGCTCCCGCTATCGGTTTTCTCTTGGCTGCCATTTTTAGGGAAATTATGGCTTCATCATATTGTTTATTAAAGAAGTGAACAAGTCCCATGAGGTAGGGTCCCTCATACCGCTTGGCATGAGATGTAAGCAGGCGATTTGCCATTTCTTTTGCTTTGTCAAGGTTTTTGTTATTAAGGTATATATTCCCCATCCTAAAGCAGGCCACCCTGTCCTTTGAATCTTTGGACAGAATTATTTCATATGTATTCATAGCTCCATTGAGATCATTACTGTTCTGTTGAACTCGCGCCAGAAGGTAAAGTGCGTCAATATTGTCCCTATCCTGACCAATAATTTCTTTAATTATTCTCCCAGCACTTTCCAAATTCCCCTCAACTATCAAGATTTCTGCAAGCAGCAGTTTCGATGATATTCTTTGAGGAGATATTTCAAGGGCCTTATTTAATAATTCTTCAGATTTTAAATAGTCCCTCTTTATCGCATAAGCTTGTGCTATAATCTCATAAGTTTCAGCATCTTCGCTTGAATACTTCATATAGGCCTCTGCTTCCTTGATCGCTTTATCAGTCATCCGTAAGTTGAGGTATGCCTTGGAAAGAAGCAGATGTGCCTCATGAAAAGAAGGGTTTAAACGGAGAACTTTGTGAAGTTCTCTTTCTGCAGACTCAAATTTGTTATTCAGAATATAAGCATTTGCAAGTTTAAATCGTGCTTCAAAATAATTCTGGTCCTGCTCAATAGCTTTTTTAAAAGCAATAATTGCACCACTAGGATGTCCACTTTGGAGAAATTCAAGTCCTTTATTGAAATACTGCTCCTTGGTCATCTGCTGGCTGCTGCAGCCGGCAGAAATTATTAGCAAAAATGCCATTACAAAGACCTTATGCAATGATATTCCCTCCAGTAAGGTTCAAATAACCGCTGACAACTCCCCGTACTATATATTTAAACCTTTTAAAATCGAGAGG
>Ga0209536_100000773_pt1 | contig 52795 bp, 48 predicted proteins | sample DeeMarSeWOR28_12_FD_187461 | JGI IMG/M metagenome (GOLD analysis project Ga0209536, IMG submission 187461) | Marine sediment microbial communities from White Oak River estuary, North Carolina - WOR-2-8_12 (SPAdes) (version 2) | ecosystem: Environmental > Aquatic > Marine > Intertidal zone >... | reverse complement strand
GTTGAAGTCCAGCAACACCTCGGGGAAAATCGTGTGCGCACCGTGGCGATGGATTCCACCGACGGACTTCGCCGCGGGTTGAAGGCAATAGATACCGGCAGCCCCATCACAGTCCCCGTTGGGCCCGCGGCGCTCGGTCGTCTCATCAATGTCGTGGGAGAGGGGATCGATGGGCTCGGACCCATCAAGTCAGAGAAGCGATATCCCATCCACAGGCCTGCGCCGGAGCTCGAGGAGCTCTCCACGAAGAAGGAGATGTTCGAGACGGGCATCAAGGTGATTGACCTGCTTGAACCGTACACAAAAGGGGGAAAGACAGGCCTGTTTGGAGGAGCCGGAGTCGGGAAGACCGTCATCATCATGGAGTTGATACATAACATCGCCAAGCATCACGGGGGATTTTCAGTGTTTGGCGGCGTGGGTGAGCGGACAAGGGAGGGAAATGATCTCTGGCTGGAGATGAAGGAGTCGGGCGTTCTGGAGAAGACTGCTCTCGTGTTCGGGCAGATGAACGAGCCGCCCGGGGCCAGACAGCGGGTGGGGTTGACCGCCCTGACGTTTGCCGAGTACTTCCGAGACGAGGAGGGGAAGGATGTCCTTCTCTTCATCGACAACATTTTTCGATTCGTCCAGGCGGGTTCGGAGGTATCGGCACTGCTCGGTCGCATGCCATCGGCCGTAGGGTACCAGCCAACGCTGGCAACCGAGATGGGAGACCTCCAGGAGAGGATCACCTCGACAAAGAAGGGCTCAATTACCTCTGTCCAGGCGATCTACGTTCCTGCCGATGACCTGACGGATCCGGCACCCGCGACGACCTTTGCGCATCTCGACGCGACCACAGTGCTGAGCCGCAAGATCGTGGAGCAGGGAATCTACCCGGCGGTCGATCCACTGGACTCCACCTCGAGGATTCTCGAACCGGGGGTGGTGGGTAATGAGCACTATCAGACGGCGAAGACGGTGAAGGAGGTCCTTCAGACGTACAACGATCTGCAGGATATTATCAACATCCTCGGGATGGACGAGCTTTCAGAGGACGACAAGGTTACCGTTGCGCGTGCGCGCAAGATACAGAGATTTCTCTCACAGCCGTTCTTCGTTGCCGAGGAGTTCACCGGGAGAGCGGGGAAGTACGTGAAGCTGGAGGACACGATCAAGGGCTTCAAGGGCATTATCGACGGCGAGTACGACGGTTTACCCGAACAGGCTTTCTACATGGTCGGCACGATCGAAGAAGCGGTTGAGAATGCGAAGGCACTCGAGAAAGCCTGACCCGCTTTCGGACTCCTATGTTTGACAAACCGTTTGATGTGAAGATTGTATCGCCGAGGGGAGTGATCTTTTCGGACACAGCACTGAGCGTGAGCGCGCCCGGTGTGGAGGGCGGTTTCCAGGTGCTCTACAGTCATGCCCCTCTGGTCTCCGCACTCGAGGTAGGTCAGGTCAAGGTCATGACCAGGGAGGGGCACGATCTGCTGTTTGCGACCAGTGGTGGCGTTCTGGAGGTCCGTGACAACGCCGTTGTCCTGCTGGTCGAGAGTGCGGAGCGTTCAAGCGATATCGATGTCTCGCGTGCCCGTGAAGCCAAGGAACGCGCCGAGAGGAGGTTGAGTGAGCGCGATCCGGAAATTGACCTGGAGCGCGCCAAGTTTGCCCTGCGGAGGGCACTGAATCGACTGCGCATCGCAGAGAATGCCTGACGCATCCAGAGCTCTGCCGTTCAGCAGAGCTCTTTTTGTTTCTGGCAGTTCATTGAATGTTCTTCGGTAAAGCGATATATTCTGCCTGGAGAATTCTACGCAGACTCCCGCATGCCTGACCCTCAATCCCATATCGTTCATGTCTTGCAGAGCCTTGAACTGCCGCTGCGCGAGCGTGACCAACGGGCAAAGTGGCAGATGGTCTCCTCAATAGCCGAAAACATAAGACATGCGGATGATCTGGGGAGTGCGCTTGAGTTGCTCTACACTGTACGAGGATTCGACCGTTTTGCCCTGCGCTTGATGTGGTACGCCGAACAGGCCGCAGCTGCGCCGACGGAAAGTGCGAGCGAGAGACTGGTCAGCCATCAGCTTGTTCGATTGCTCGAGGATCTCCTCTCTGAGGAATCGGGCGGGAAGGGAGAGGGCGAGGAGAAGCCGGGGCCAGGTGTTCGTGACCTGGAGACCGGTGTGAGGCGTTTTGCGGCTGCCGTGGCTGAAGTGCGGAAAAATGCCTATAAGAAGGGGGAGTTCATCGGCCCCACGAGCCCTGCAGTGGAAGCCCTTGTGAAAGTCACGGAGCTTCTCCATGCGGCGGCCTCGGTGGAACGGAACAGCGAAGTGGTACAGTTCTCTGCCGCGTTCGCACGATTCGCGCACTTTGTACTGGAGAAGGGGCTGTTGCATGACGTGAGGGTGATCAATCTCATGGAGAACGCGAGCCTGACGCTGGAAACCGCGGTTGGAACCACCGGCGCGGATGACTACGATGCACTGTGTCAGACGACCGAGTTGCTTGATAGGCCCGATACACTTCTTGATTCAGCGACATCTTCACAGGACGGTAACCGATGACAAAAGTCTGTGCTGTTGTAATGGCAGGGGGGGTGGGGACGAGATTCTGGCCAAGGAGCCGGGAGAAGCGACCGAAACAGCTGCTTGAGATCGTTGGGAAGGGGACGATGATCCAGAACACTGTGGGAAGGCTCAAGAAGCTCGTCGGCCCCCACGAAACGTTCGTTGTCACCAACCGCCTGCAACGGGCGACGCTGCTGAAGCAGCTTCCCTCGATCCCGGAGGAGAACATTATCGATGAGCCGGTGGGCCGGAATACCGCCCCGTGCATCGGCCTCGCAGCGCTCTTTGTTCGTCGGGTCTCGCCGACCGCGGTGATGGTTGTCTCGCCGGCAGACCACATCATTCAGAACGACAAGGAATTCCACCGCGTCCTTCGCATTGCGATCAAGACGGCGGAGGAGAGCAACAGCCTCCTGACCATCGGCGTGCAACCGACCCGACCGGAAACAGGGTACGGCTACATACAGACGTACAACGAGGATGGTGCTCACAATCCCTACTTCGGTCGTGGCGTGTTGAAGGTGAAGACCTTTGCGGAGAAGCCGAACCTGCAGACAGCTGAGAGGTTCCTGGCAAGCGGGGACTTTCTCTGGAACAGCGGCATGTTTGTCTGGCGGGCGGACACCATCCTGCAGCATATTGAAGGAAGCCTGCCAGAGCTGTACGCCGAGTTGATGAAGATTGACGAGGCGATTGGCACGCCACGCTACCAGAGTACTCTCGAAAAGGCGTATGGTGTCATTCGAGGCATCTCCATTGACTACGGGGTGATGGAACGTGCGGAGCGGGTCTTCGTTATCAGAGGCGATTTCGGCTGGAGTGACCTCGGGTCCTGGGATGAAGTGGTTCATCAGTCGGGCAAGGATTCTGGAGGCAACTCGATCACCGGCTCGGTCATTCAGAAAGACACCTCCGATTGCTACATCTTCTCGCCGGACAAGCTCGTGGCCACGATCGGCGTGACAGACCTCATTATCGTAAATACGGAAGACGCACTTCTCGTTTGTCGCAGGGGTCGGTCGCAGGACGTGAAGGAAATCTCGGACTACCTGCGTCGCAAACAGATGAACGAGTACCTGTAGGAACGCTCGATGCGGTGGACAGCGGTCACGGTGCTGCTCCTCCCCATGCTCTGGTCGGCGGGCTGCGGAACAGGAGCGCCGAGATTCTCGGCGGGTTCAGATCGATCTGCGGATGTCGAGCTAGGCTCGATTCAACTGGAGGGAATTGCATCCTACTATGCAGAAGAATTTCACGGTCGTCTCACAGCCAATGGTGAGGTGTATGACATGCACGGCATCACGGCTGCCCACCAGACTCTCCCCTTTAATTCCATCCTGCGTGTGAACAACCTGAAGAATGGAAAGTCGATCGTCGTTCGGATCAACGATCGGGGTCCATTCGCAAAGGGCCGCATTATTGACCTCTCCCTCGGCGCTGCAGAGAAGATTGACCTGGTCAAGGACGGGACGGCACCTGTGAGGCTGGAGATCCTCGAACTGGGTCAGTCGGGCAAGTAGCTCCTCCCTGCCTGAAGGCCCGTTCGTCCGGGCCTCCTGGGGGGATGGGAACTCTCGACTCACCTATGTCTGTTCACTGTTGCGTGCTGGCTCCAGAGGACCCTTTGGGTAGCCTCCGGGTTGCCTTTTTTTTTGACTGGGGAATGTGTTGAAACATAGTAAAATAGCCACTTTCCCTTCTAACATACTGCAGGTAAGGGTTGTAAGAGATTGTGCGTGTGTGAATTCTCCCCAAAAAAGAACCTGAAAGGGGTTGTTTCTTTCCCGGGGAATGGGTAGATTTGTACAATCTTCCGATGCCAGTTCTTTCTCAGTAGCGTGTCTATTCCCCCGGACTGATGGTTGGAAGTGTCACATCTGGTATGTACCACAATCATTGAGAGGTGAATGAGACAGATTTTTCCCCTTCTGGGCCTAGTCGCACTGGCCCTCATTGCCGGCTGCACCCCCTTTGGCGAGGGTATCCTCCGCAAGGCCGACTCGTCGCGTGACGGGGCGGCAACGGTAGAGCAAGCCAACCGGGTGCAGGAAGTGGCTGTCACGGAGAGACAGTCTCTTGACCTCCTTACACGGGAAACGCTTCGGAACTACGGGTCGGTGATAAAGACCTACTCCGAGAGATACGGGTTTGACTGGCGTCTCATTCTGGCTATCATCCGACAGGAATCGCGGTTCTCACCAAAGGCCGTCAGCCATAAGGGCGCGTACGGGCTGATGCAGATCATGCCTGTCACAGGCAGAGAGGTGTCGCTGGTTCTAGGGATCGACAACATGGCTCTCCCGAAGAACAACATCCGCGGAGGAATATTCTACCTTCGCAGCATGTACAATCGATTTGAAGCAGCTGACGAACTGGAGCGGCTCAAGCTCAGCCTCGCGGCATACAATGCCGGCCTCGGGAGGGTCTATGACGCTCAGGGGATCGCTGCGTACTTCAATGAGAGTCCGAATGAATGGCAGTCGGTAAGAGACGCTCTGCCGCTTCTCTCAAAGCGTTACCACACGCTGCACAGGAGCGTCTGGGAAAGCGAGAAGCCGCGGTTCGGGTGGTTTGGTGATTCTGAAGAGACGATCGCATACGTGGAGAGCATCATGGAGTACTATGACGAGTACCTGTTGCTGCTCAACTGAACCGTTCTCCGATGGCAATTGCAGACGCCTGGTACGTGAAACGTGCCAGGCGTTTTCATTTGGTCAGGGAAGGAGAATTGCGGATGCGAGGACCGTCGTCCAGATTCCGTCCTTGTGCCCTGCCGCCGACTGGGTAACGTTGAACGTTCGGACGATCTTCCCGCTCATCTTGTAGACATTCTCCCGTTCGTCCCAGGCAGCATCAGGATCAAACTCCACTCCGAGTGTTGTTGCCAGCATGGTTGCAGCCAGATCCTCTGCGTACTCGCCGGCTTTCTCATCCGTCTCACCGTAGGGGTGATGTTCCGAGAGATAGCCGTACTGGGAACTGTCTGCCGGCGTCGCAACGCCGATGGATGCCGCAATCAGCCTGTTTGGTTCGTTTGTGGCATTGCGAGCCATCACGGCAAATGTGATCTGTCCTGGCTCGAGCAACTTAAGTCCTTCGCTGGCCGGAATTCGCCTGCATCCCGGAGGGAAAATGCTGGAGACGTTCACAAGGTTGCACTTCTCGATCTTCGCGTCACGCAACGCGAGCTCGTATGATTGGAGGTACTCCTTGTGACGCCCCACACCTTTTGTGAAGAAGACTCTTCCTGGGACGTACACGTCTTTGCCTCCTGGTTGTGTGTGATGGTTACTGCTTCCGCCTTGCGCGGGCAAATCTGCGTTTTCCAACCTTCAGCACAGCGCTCTCAGCAATCTGCAGAACCGCGTTGTAGTTGGAGACCCTCTCCCCATCGACGAACACTCCTCCTTGCTCGACAAGACGCCTGGCATCACTCCTGGAGGCAGCCAGCCCTGTCCGGACGAGGAGTGCGAGAATCCCGATCCCGTCGGCCTCAACGTCCACGAAATACTCCGGTATGGTATCTGGGAGTTGGTAAGACCAGTCAGCTCCCTGCCCCTTCTTCGCGAACAGACGGTCAAACTCCGCCTCCGCGTTCTTTGCAGCCTCCGCACTATGGTAGAGCGTGACGAGTTCCCGGGCAAGCCGTCGCTTCATATCCCTTGGTTTGGTGAGAATATCATTCTTGATCGAGGGAAGCTCGTCCTCAGGGACAGCGGTTGTGAGGACGAAGTAGGTGTATATCAAGGGATCAGGGAGTGAGAGGGTCTTCCCGTAGATCTCCCCGGGCGGTTCACTGATGCCGATGTAGTTGTCCAGGGATTTGCTCATCTTCTCCACCCCGTCGGTCCCGGGAAGGATGGGGACCGTGAGGATGACCTGGGGCTCCATCTCGTATTCGCGCTGGATGTCCCGTCCAACGAGGAGGTTGAATTTCTGGTCCGTGCCACCCAGCTCGATATCTGCCTCGATGGCGACGGAGTCCATGGCCTGTGCCAGCGGGTAGAGCAGCTCATGGATGCTGATCGGTTCTCCCGAGGTGTAGCGTTTCTCGAAATCGTCGCGTTCGAGGATGCGCGCAACCGTGTACTTGCTGCCAAGCTGAATGACATCTGCGAAGTTCATCTTCGCAAGCCATTCGGAGTTGTAGAGCATTTCGATCTTCTTTGTCGAGAGAATGCGTGTTGCCTGTTCGAAGTAGCTCTGGCCGTTTCTCCGGGTTTCATCCAGCGAGAGGGGAGGGCGAGTCTTGCTCCGGCCCGAGGGATCGCCGATCATTCCCGTGAAATCACCGACGATGAGAATGGCATGGTGACCGAGATCCTGGAATTGCCGGAGCTTGCGCAGGACCACCGAATGCCCCAGGTGGAGATCAGGCTTGCTCGGATCACAGCCAAGCTTGACTTTCAGAGGTGTGCCGGTGCGAAGGGATCTTTCGATCTTTGCGACGAGCTCCTCCTCGCGAATGATCTCCTCTGCCCCGCGCCGGATGATATCCAGCTGTTCCTGAAGGGGTGGAAACACCGGTGTCTGTTATCTCCTCAACATTCTGCGAATGCTTCGTTCGGCCTCGCGCTTTGCGATATCGTGCCGCCGATCATACTCACGTTTCCCTCTGCAGATGCCCAGAAGGAGCTTGGCTTTGTTGGCCTTGAAGAAGATCTTGAGGGGTATGAGCGTTACCCCTTTTTCAGATGTCTGACTCAGCAAACGGCGAATCTCTTTCCTGTGCAGAAGGAGCTTTCGTTCACGCAGTGGGTCGACGTTTGAGATAGTACCCTGTTTGTAAGGACTGACATGCACGCCGATGAGCCAGACCTCATTCCCCTTAATGTGTGCGTACCCCTCTGCCAGATTGACATTTGCCTGCCGAATGGACTTCACCTCCGTCCCTGTCAAGACCAGGCCTGCCTCAAGCGTGTCCAGAACGGTGTAGTTGTGGCGGGCCTTCCTGTTGGTGGCGACGACCCTCTCGGCTGTCCCCTCTTTATCTGCCATGGACCGTTCTGCAATTTTCGGCATAGTATACCGAAAACGGGCAGGAAAATCAACGGAATCGTGCCCCCGGACCCCAGCGAGGCGGGGGGGGAAAGCGTCCGTTGACTTTCAGAAGGCGTTTGGGTATATTTGTTGTCCAAGAATAGGTCGGGCAAAATCCAGAGCTGAATCGAGGGAGGGAACCAGATTCCCTCTTTTGTGTTTTTAGGGAGAGAACCCCATGTCAGGCAAATCGTTTGACCTCCTCGTTATTGGCGGCGGACCCGGTGGCTACACGGCTGCCATCCGCGCCTCCCAGCTCGGTATGAGAACTGGAATCATTGAACGGGAGAGGCTCGGAGGAGTCTGCCTCAACTGGGGATGCATCCCCACGAAGGCTCTCCTCCGGAACGCGGAAGTCCTCACCATGGTCAAAAGGTCGACGGAGTGGGGTATTTCCGTTGACAATATCAGGGTGGATTTCAATGCCATCATCACTCGCAGCAGGAAGATCGCGGACCGGATCTCCAAGGGTGTCGAGTTCCTCATGCGCAAGAACGGGATCGAGACGATCTCCGGGTCGGCGAGCATGGCAGATTCCCGTACCGTGGAGGTGCGGACGGGAGAGAAGAGAACGAAGAGTCTGAGTGCCGGTCACATCATACTTGCGACGGGAGCCAGACCGAGATCGGTGCCCGGCGTCACCATCGACCGCACACGGATCATCTCCAGTGCCGAGGCGATGTCTCTTCGTGAGAGGCCGGCATCGATGGTAATAGTCGGGGCCGGTGCAATCGGAGTGGAGTTTGCCTATTTCTACAATGCGCTCGGCACCCGCGTGACACTGGTCGAAATGATGCCAGGGATTCTCCCGGTCGAGGACCGCGAACTCGCAACCGCGCTCGAGTCGAGCCTGAAGAAACAGGGGGTAGAGATTCTCACGGGCGCGCGGGTCGAGAAGGTGCAACCAACAGATCGTGGTGTGACGGCTGCGGTCTCTGGGGGGGGAGGGACGAGGGAGCTGGTCGCTGACCTGGCCCTCATGGCGATCGGTGTGCAGGGAAACGTGGAGGAGATGGGTCTGGAGGCCCTCGGAGTCACGGTCGAAAAGAACAACATTGTCGTGGACAGACACTACCGGACAAGTGTCGAGGGCGTCTATGCGGTAGGAGACGTCATCGGTCCCCCGTGGTTGGCTCACGTGGCATCCGCCGAGGCTATTCACAGTGTCGAGGTGATCGCGGGAAAGAGTCCGGAACCCCTTGACTACGATTCCATTCCCGGTTGCACGTACTGCCAACCTCAGCTTGCAAGTGTAGGGATGACCGAAGAACGGGCGAAAGCGGAAGGCCGTGATATCCGCGTGGGGAAGTATCCGTTCCGCCCCCTCGGCAAGGCAGTGGCGACTGGCGAAACAGAGGGTATGGTCAAACTCATATTCGACGCCAAGTACGGCGAGCTGCTGGGCGCACACATCCTCGGTTCAGAGGCGACGGAGTTGATTGCCGAGCTCGTCATCGCCAAGCGCCTGGAGACAACTGGCCGGGACCTCTATCGTGCGGTCCACGCACATCCCACACTGAGTGAAGCGGTGATGGAGGCCGCTGCCGCAGCGTATGGGGAGGCGATCAACATCTAATGCCATCGGAGAGGGAGAACACCATTCTCGTCGTGGATGTCGGGCGGACATCCTATGATGCCTGCTGGGAGATGCAGCGGGAGCTTGTCGAGCTGCGAGCTTCGGGGCGCGTGCCGGACCTGTTGCTTCTCACCGAGCACCCTCATGTCTACACCATAGGAAAGACCGGCAACGAGAAACACCTCCGCGTACGTCGCTCGGAACTGGAGCGGGATGGCATTCCCGTTGTCCACACCGATAGAGGCGGCGACATCACCTACCACGGGCCTGGACAGCTGGTGGGGTACCCGATCCTGGATCTGCATTGCATACTCCCGGATCTGGACCGATACCTCCGCGGGCTGGAGGAGATCATCATGCGTGCGCTTGATCGGTTCAGTCTGCGCGGTTCTCGGATGGAGGGGTACACGGGCGTATGGGTTGGAGAGGAGAAGATCTGTGCCATCGGAATTAAGACCACACGCTGGATTACCATGCACGGGTTTGCGCTCAACGTGACTACGGACCTTTCGTACTTTGCGAAGATCATCCCCTGTGGAATATCGGATAGAGGTGTGACGTCAATGGAAAGGCGCCTCGGCCGACCGGTGAGGATGTCCGATGTAGCCTCTGTCGTTGGCAATGAATTCGTGTCGTACTTTGGCTACCGGAAGGCTGAAGGAGGTATGAGTGCGCTCCTCCAGCTTCTGGAGGGAGTCGGCATCCGCCGAGCCGGACTGTCGGGCGAACAGTCTCAGTTCCACGGAGAATACGAGGTGACAGTGTGAGCAGAACCTCACCACGGGCAGCGGGCGCAACGGCTCCCAGCCGGGCCGGGAAGAAGGACGCGAAAGAGCCAATTGACCTGCTCACGCGTGATCAGTTTCTGGGGGCCTACACGAATGCCCTCCGTGCTCGGCTCATTGACACGAAGATCCTCTCGCTCCTGAAGCAGGGCAAGGTGTTCTTCCACATAGGCGGTTCGGGTCATGAGACTGCTCAAATAGCCACTGCGCTGTGCCTTCGCCCAGGGTACGACTGGGCCTATCCCTACTACCGTGATCTTGGCTTCGCCCTTCAGTTCGGTTACACCATCGATGAGGTACTCCTGGAGTCGCTTCACCGCAAGGGGGGACCGAGCAGCAACGGCTATGCCATGCCGTCTCACTACGGGCATACAAAATGGCGCATCGTGTCCCAGTCCAGCTGTACCGGTACGCAATATCTCCACGCCGTGGGAACTGCGATGGGTGCCGCAAAAGACGGGAAAGATGAAGTCGTCTACGTCTCTTCGGGTGAGGGAGCGACGAGCGAAGGTGAATTCCATGAAGCTGTCAACTGGGCAGCGCGCGGCAGATACCCTGTGGTGTTCGTCATTCAAAACAACAAGTACGCCATCTCCGTGCCGATCTCAGAACAGGTGGCCGGTGAGTCCGTCTATGAGATGGTGAAAGGGTACGAGGGGCTGCAGAGCTTCAGAGTCGACGGCTGCGATTTTCGTGAGATGTTCGATGTGGCCTCAGAAGCTGTCTCTCGGGCTCGCCGTGGGGACGGTCCGTCTGTCATCGAAGCGGATACTGTGCGCCTCCTGCCCCACTCCTCCTCGGATGACCAGAGAAAATACCGTGATTCCAAAGAACTGGAGAAAGATCGTGAGCTGGATCCCATTCCCCGCCTGGAGGCGCTCCTCCTCGAGAAGGGCATTGTACGTCCCGATGACCTTGCGGGGATACGAGAACAGGTTCGGCGGGAGGTCGACGAGGCCGCTGATCGCTGCGAGAAGGCCGGCCATCCGGACCCGGCGGAACTGGAAGCATATGTCTATTCTCCCAGCGTAACGGTCCCGGCCCACGGATTCCGCGAGCCCGAGCACACGGGAAAGAGAGCTGTGCTGGTGGATGCCGTGAATCACGCTCTGGCGGAGGAGATGGAGCGAAACCCGAAGATGCTGATCTACGGGGAAGATGTCGCGGGGGGCAAAGGAGGGGTCTTCACCGCGACGAAGGGGCTGACCGAGAGATTCGGACCCGACCGGGTTTTCAACTCCCCCCTGGCCGAGGCAAGCATCATCGGGACGGCTGTCGGTCTTGCGGTGCGGGGTGATTTCAAGCCCGTTGTAGAGATTCAGTTTGGGGACTACATCTGGCCGGCCTTCATGCAAATTCGTGACGAAGTGGCCATGCTCCGCTTTCGCTCGCACAACCGGTGGTCGTGCCCGTTGGTCATACGCGTAGCGGTAGGGGGATACATTCATGGAGGTCTCTACCACAGCCAATCGATCGATGGGTTCTTCGCACATATACCGGGGATCCGCATCGCCTATCCGTCGAACGCGGCAGATGCGAAAGGCCTGCTGAAAACCGCATGCCGGTCAGAAGATCCGGTCCTCTTCTGTGAGCACAAGGGCCTCTATCGCCAGGCATTTGCCGCGTCGCCTGAGCCGGATGCGGATTACCTCCTTCCCTTCGGGATAGCCAGGGTGAAGAAGACGGGCGATGACGCTACGATTGTCACATGGGGAATGCTCGTCCAACGGTCTCTCGAGGCCGCAAGGAAGGTGGAGGAGGAACATGGTGTGAGCATCGAGGTGATTGACCTGCGGACACTCAACCCGCTCGACAGGGAGACGATCCTGACCTCCGTTCGTAAGACAGGTAAGCTGCTGGTTGCCCATGAGGATACCCTGACAGGTGGATTTGGAGGCGAGATTGCGGCAATTGTTGCTTCAGAGGCGTTCGAGAGACTCGATGCACCGGTGATGAGGGTCGCGGCGAAGGACACGCCCGTTCCCTATGCCCCCGGACTGGAAAGCGCAATGCTCCCGCAGGAGTCCGATCTCCTGTCGGCGTTGAACCGGTTGATCCGCTACTAGAGGAGGCAATGGCTGTAGCAAAGCGACAGGCCACATCACCGCGTCCCGCAGGGTATGAGCTGACGGACGACCAGAAGCGTGAGCTCCACTACTTCATGCGACTGACGCGAGAGTGCGACAACGCGATTCTTCGGCTCTACAAGCAGGGAAAGATCGTCGGCGGAGCATATACGGGGAACGGCAATGAGGCGACTGCCGTCGGGAGTGCGTACGCTCTTCAAGCACGTGACTATCTCCTGCCGTTGCACCGTGACCTGGGGGCACACTTTGCCAAGGGCCAGTCACCTCGGAACATTCTGCTGCAACAGCTGGGCCGCTCCGACAGTCTGACGCGCGGACGGGATGGCACGGGCCATTACGCAGACCCTTCCTTGAGAATCTACGGCAACGTCAGTCACCTCGGCGCTATGATTCCGATGGGTGTCGGGATAGCCCTGGCCTCCAGAATGCGCAAGGAGGAGGCGGTAGTGATGAACTACATCGGGGATGGCGGGTGCAACGTGGGTGAATTCCACGAGGGTCTCAACATGGCGGCGGTCATGCGGCTCCCCTTTGTGCTCATTATTGAGAACAATCAGTTTGCCTACTCCACACCAGTTGCGCGACAGTCAGCGGCTGAAAAGCTCTCCGACCGGGCTTCCGGGTATGGCATACCCGGCGTCACCGTAGACGGAACGGACGTCCTTGCAGTGTACAAGGTCTGCCAGGAGGCTGTAGACCGGGCACGACGGGGTGAGGGTCCGACGCTTGTCGAGAGTGTCACGATGCGGATGCATGGGCACTCGGCAGCCGATGATGCGGCGTACGTGCCAGAAGGTGTGCTCGAGCGGTGGAGGGCAAAGGACCCGCTGGAGACGTATGAGCGACGTTTGAGGGAAGAGGGTCTGCTGGACGAGGTGCGGCTACGCGAATTGGAAGAACGGGTTGCTGCAGAACTTGAGGACGCTGTTGCTTTTGCTGAGGCCAACCCATATCCGCCCGGAGAAGAGGGTGCGGAAGGAGTCTTCGCGCCCTGATGGCAACGGCAACCTACATTGAGGCGATCTCGAGCGCTCTGTGGGAGGAGATGGAACGGGACCCTTCTGTGTTTCTCCTTGGGGAGGATATCGGCGTTCATGGCGGGGCGTTCAAGGCAACGAGAGGGTTTCTCGAACACTTTGGAGAGGATCGGGTGATTGATACCGTGCTCTCCGAGGCCGCAATTCTGGGCGCAGCGGTCGGCGCCGCTGTGGTCGGCATGAGGCCGATTGCGGAGATGCAATTCGCCGACTTTGTGACGTGCGGTTTCAACCAGCTTGTAACGAACGCAGCGAAGATTCACTATCGCTGGGGTCTTCCCGTCCCGATGGTCGTCCGTCTCCCCAGTGGTGGATACATCCACGGCGGGCCGTACCACTCGGCGAATCCAGAGGGGTGGTTCTTCCATGTGCCCGGACTCAAAATCGTTGCACCGTCCACTCCGTTGGACGCCAAGGGGCTGATGAAAGCGGCAGTGCGTGACAACAACCCGGTGCTCTTTGTCGAATACAAGCATCTCTACCGCCGGCTGCGGGGCGAGATCCCCGACGAGGACTACGAGATTCCCATAGGCTGCGGGGACGTCAAGCGTGAGGGCGACGACCTTGCGATCCTTACGTACGGATCGGCCGTCCACCTCTCTCTTGAGGCAGCGGAGAGAATGTCCCGGGATTCCGGAGTGGAGACCCGCGTGGTTGATCTGCGGTCCCTGGTACCCCTGGATACCGAACTCATTCTGGATACTGCCAGGGAGGTGGGGAGGGTTCTGGTCGTACACGAGGACAATCTGACGGGTGGGGTCGGAGCCGAGGTGTCCGCCATCGTGGCGGACCGGGCGTTTCGGTATCTTGACGCCCCGGTAAGACGTGTCGGATCTCTTGACACGCCGGTTCCGTTCGCCCCGACGCTGGAGGAGTATGTCCTGCCGGATACTCAGAAGATCCTTGATGCGTTGATGGAGCTCAACCGGTTCTAGAAAGCTCCGAGGAGAGTCGCAGCAGACAACGAAGGATGATATACCATGGCACGAATCGATGTCGTGATGCCGCAGATGGGTGAGAGCATTGTCGAGGGGACCATCGTCAAGTGGCATAAAAGGGTCGGTGAGGATGTGAAGAAGGACGAGATACTCCTCGAAATCAGTACCGACAAGGTCGACTCCGAAATACCGTCTCCGGCCGGGGGGAAACTCGCCGAGATTCTGGCCGACGAGCAAGCGACCGTTCCCGTCAACACCGTCATAGCCCGCCTGGAGACCGAGGCGGGCGCGGATGTCTCTCGCGCAGAATCGCCGGCACCTCCTGAAGCATCAACACCCCAGGTACCGGAGCCGGCGACCCCGGCACCTGTTCGGCCCGCCCATGCTCGTCCCGCGACGGGCCGGTTCTTCTCTCCACTTGTCCTTACGATTGCGCAGACAGAAGGAGTGTCGATGGAGGAGCTGGAACGCCTCCCGGGTAGTGGAGAGGGGGGAAGGGTGACCAAGAGAGACATGCTCGCCTACATCGACGCACGCAAGCGGGGGATGCCAACCGCCCCGCCAGCGGGGACGTCGCTCCGCGGGCAGCCAGTGGAGTCCGATGCCGGCCCGCCTCCGGTGAGGGGCGCACAGCCGGTGGATGTTCCTGAACTCAGCGCGAAGTACCCGTCTCCTCAGCATGAAATATTGCAGATGAGCAACGTGCTGCAGAAGATGGCTCAACACATGGTGCAGAGCGTTCAGACCTCTCCGCATGTCTTTGGCGTCCACGAGGTCGATATGACGGGGGTTGTTCATCACCGCTCCCTGCATGCGGAAGAATTCGAGAAGAAGGAGGGGTTCAAGCTGACGTACACCCCGTACATCGCCGATGCGATCGTGCGGGCGATCAAGAAGTTCCCGTTGATCAACAGTTCGATCGAGGGAGACAAGATCATCAGGAAGAACTTCATACACCTCGGGATCGCGGTCGCATCCGACAACGGCTTGATCGTTCCGGTCATCAAAAATGCAGAGGAGAAAAATTTCCTCGGGATCGCGCGCGCTGTTCATGATCTGGCCAACCGCACAAGGAGCAAGAAGCTCACGCCGGAGGACATCCAGGGAGGGACATTTACCGTTTCCAACTTCGGGGTATTTGGAACTGTCATCGGTACACCCATCATCAATCAGCCCCAGGTGGCCATACTGGGCACGGGGGCAATACGGAAGAGGGTTGTGGTGGTAGACGATGCCCTTGCGGTCAGATCGATGGCGTACTTCACTCTCTCGTTCGACCATCGAATCATTGATGGAGCGCTCGGGGGCCAGTTTCTCGAGGAGATCATTCGACATCTCGAAGGATATGATGCACATGCGCAGCTCTCATAGAGGGGCCAAGGCGGAATTTGTCATTCAGGAGACACAAAGGGTGGGGACGGGTCCACCCAAGCGGCCCGAGTGGCTCAGGGTGCGCATTCCCTCGGGTGAGAATAGCTTGCATCTGAAAGAGGTGATGGCGCGGCACCATCTCCACACGGTGTGCGAAGAGGCCCGCTGTCCGAATATGGGAGAGTGCTGGGAGGCGGGCACTGCCACCTTCATGATTCTTGGTGATGTGTGCACACGCTCATGTGGCTTCTGCGCGGTGAGCACGGGCAGACCCGGGATCCTTGACCGGGACGAGCCGCGCCGGGTCGCAGAAGCTGTGAAGGCGATGGGGATTCGCCACGCGGTGATAACGTCCGTCAATCGAGACGAGCTTCCCGATGGGGGTGCTGAGGTATTCGCTGAGACGGTGGTTCGGGTTCGCCAGGCCGTGGAGGGGATTACGATCGAGGTCCTCATCCCCGATTTCCAGGGCCTCTGGTGGGCGCTGGACCTCGTGGTAGGATCGATGCCCGACATCCTCAATCACAACGTCGAGACTGTTCCCAGGCTCTACCCCACTGTCAGGCCGCAGGCAAAGTACGAACGATCTCTCGAGCTCCTGAAGAGGGCCAAGAGTTCAGGAATGGTCACCAAGAGCGGCCTGATGCTCGGTCTGGGGGAGACCATCGAGGAGGTCCACCGGGTCATGGAAGCCCTTCGGGATGTGCAGTGTGACATTCTGACCCTCGGTCAGTACCTCCAGCCGACAAAGAAGCATCTGCCGGTGGAGAGGTTTGTTCACCCCCGGGAGTTTGACGCCCTGAGAGAGGAGGGCCGGAGATTGGGGTTTCGCTTTGTGGAGTCGGCCCCGCTGGTGAGAAGCTCCTACCATGCGGAGCGGCATGTTTGAGGGCAGGTCGTTGACAGTCTGGGAAAGATTTTGTAAATTGGAAAGCTTTGAAGAATTGGCCTAGCGCATCGAATCTTACAGGAGTCTCAGAGGTGGAGAGGACCACGAGATTTTTTCGAACGGAACACACTCAGCAGAAGTGGCACCTGGTCGACGCTGAAGGGAAGACTCTCGGGCGGCTGGCATCGGAGGTCGCTCGACTGCTTCGTGGGAAGCACAAGCCGCTTTTCACGCCGAACGCCGACCTGGGAGATTTTGTCGTCATCATCAACGCCGCCAAGATCAATGTAACCGGCAAGCGGCCTGAGTTGAAGTCCTACTTCCATCACACGGGTTACCCCGGGGGGGGCAAGGCCGAAAGCTTCAAGGATCTGGTCAGGAAGAACCCCCAGCGAGTTCTCGAGCATGCCGTCAAAGGGATGCTCCCCCACAACCGGCTGGGACGACGCGTATTCAAGAAACTCAAGGTGTACGCAGGGTCTGAACATCCACACTCGGCCCAGCACCCGGAACCGTACAAACTCTAGTGTAGCAAGGAGTCCGTCATTCCCATGAGCGCTCACAACACTTCTGCGGTAGGCCGACGCAAGACCTCGGTGGCCCGGGTCATTCTCTCCCCGGGTTCTGGCAAGATCACCATCAACAAGCGACCCGTCGAGCAGTATTTTCCGCTTGCGACGATGCGTTCGGACATCGTGAAACCCCTCGAGGTGACCCAGAGCCTCGCCAAGTACGACATTCGCGTGAATGTGGAGGGTGGAGGGCCCTCGGGTCAGGTGGGCGCGATCCGCCTCGGCGTGGCGCGTGCGCTGGCAGAATTGAGCGAGGAGAACCGCACCCCCTTGCGGAATGCCGGCTACCTCACACGGGATCCACGCATGGTGGAACGCAAAAAGTACGGCCAGAAGAAAGCCCGCAAGAGATTCCAGTTCTCAAAACGGTAGTCCCCCGGGAGTACCATCAAGCATACCTCCGGATTTCGCGGTGAGTGTTCCGGCTACCCCCGGAATGGCCGTCGAGAGGTGAAGGAGGTAGAAGTTCAACTCACAACAAGGAACAGTACCATGCCTCGAGTAGAAGTCGCCGCGCTGCTCTCAGCCGGCTGCCACTTCGGACACCTGACCCGCCGTTGGAATCCCAAGATGCGACCCTATATCTTCATGGAACGCAACGGGATTCATGTCATTGATCTCAAGAAAACGAGCCTTCTCCTGGACGATGCATGCAACGCGTTGGCTAACATTGTCGCCGAGGGCAAACGGGTTCTCTTCGTCGGCACGAAGAAGCAGGCGAAGGAGGTCATCCGTGAAGAGGCCGTCCGCACGTCGCAGTTCTATGTCAGCGAGCGTTGGCTTGGCGGGTGTCTCACCAACTTCACGACGATTCGGAAGAGCGTGAAACGGCTGACCAATATCGAAAAGATGGAGACGGATGGCACGTTTGACAAGCTGACGAAGAAAGAGGTTCTCTTCTTGCAGCGAGAACGGGAGAAACTCAACAAGGTGCTCTCCGGCGTCGTCGAGATGACGCGACTTCCGGGTGCCCTCTTTGTCGTAGATATCAAGAAGGAGTCCATTGCCGTCAAGGAGGCAAACAGGCTCGGCATACCCGTGTTCGCAATCACGGACACGAACTGCGACCCTTCGACTATTGACTACGTTGTCCCGGCGAACGACGATGCGATCAAGTCGGTTCAGATCATTACGCGCGCAATCGGGGAAGCGGTGCTCGAGGGGAGGGAGCGTGCTGCGGCGCATCAGATGGAGGTAACCGCAGAGGCCGAAGCGGCCAAGGCGAAGGAGCCGGGTGGTGCACGCGAGAAAGCGGAAGTTGAGTGACGGGTAACAGAAGAAAACTACGTTCATCGATTATGCGGATTACGACAGACATGATTAAGGACCTCCGGGACAAGACCGGAGCGGGAATGATGGACTGCAAGCGGGCCCTGGAGTCTACGGAAGGCGATATGGATGCTGCCGTGGAGTTCCTGCGCAAGAAGGGGGCGGCGGTCGCACAGAAACGTTCGGATCGTTCGGCGAAAGAGGGAATGATTGTCACCGCCGTGAGCGGAAACGGGAAGAGGGGAATCATTCTGGAGGTGAACTCCGAGACGGACTTCGTGGGTCGAAGTGATGATTTTGTGGGGTTTGCAGAGACCGTGGCGCGGATACTGCAACGCGAGCGGCCGGGGACAATCGAGGAGCTGCTGGCAGCCGCGGCGGAGGACGGGAAGACGGTTTCCGCACTCTTGAACGATCTCCTGGCAAAGGTGGGCGAGAAGATCGACATCCGCCGGTTCAAGGTGGTAGAGTCAGACGGCGGACTTGTCAGTTCGTACACTCACCTCGGCAGCAAGATAGGGGTTCTGGTGGAGTTGACCGGAGTGGACGCCTCCGAGACGGGTGTGAGCGTGGGTCGCGACATCGCCATGCAGATCGCTGCAATGAACCCGCAGGTAGTTGCACGTGACCAGGTCGAACAGAAGGTGATCGATCAGGAGCTCGACATATACCGCACCCAGGCCGCTAATGAGGGGAAGCCGGCTCAGGTCGTGGATAGGATCGCGGCGGGCCGTCTGGAGAAGTTCTACCAGGAGGTGTGCCTCCTCGAGCAGACATACATCAAAGATCCGGGCAGGACCGTCAAGGATTTCCTCCGGGAGATGGGGAGCGCGGCGGGGACAACGATAGCGGTGAGGCAGTTCTACCGATTCCACCTCGGGGAAGAGATTGCTGCGACCTGATGGTGACATCGACACCGAAATACCGTCGTGTTCTCCTGAAGCTCAGCGGCGAAGCGCTGATGGGGGGACAGCAATTCGGCATCGACCAGGGTGTCCTGAAGCGGTATTCGGAGGAGATTCGATCCGTGCTCGATCTCGGCGTCCAGGTGGGGATCGTCGTCGGGGGCGGGAATATCTTTCGCGGTGTCTCTGACTCAGAGGCCGGAATCGACAAGGTGACGGGGGACCACATGGGTATGCTTGCCACGCTCATTAACTCCCTCGCGCTGCAGAACGCGCTAGAGCGTGACGGGGCTGTCACGAGACTCATGTCAGCCATCAGAGTCGATGTTGTCGCGGAGCCCTTCATCCGTCGGCGTGCTGTCCGGCACCTCGAAAAGAACAGGATTGTCATCTTCGGCGCCGGGACCGGGAATCCCTACTTCACCACCGATACGGCGGCGGCTCTCAGAGCCGTGGAAATCGAGGCAGACGTCATCATCAAGGGAACGAGGGTCGAAGGCGTGTACGATTCGGACCCGGAGCAAAACCCTGCAGCATTCAAGTTTGAGGAAATCTCCTACCTCGATGTCCTCAGGAAAGAACTGAAGGTCATGGACATGACCGCGATAACGCTCTGCAAGGAGAACGCGCTTCCTATCGTGGTCTTCAATATGAACACCCCCGGCAATTTCAAGCGACTGATTCTCGGCGAGCGTGTCGGCACGCGGGTCATGGACCTGTCACAAGGCTCATCTGCATAGGAGAGCGAGGACACATGATAAAGACAATTCTGAAAGACGCCGAAGATCGCATGCACAAGGCAACGGAAGTCGTCCGCCAGGAGCTCGCGAAGATCCGAACCGGGAAGGCTACCACGGCACTGCTGGACGGTGTGAAGGTGGACTACTACGGGACGATGACCCAACTGTCCCACATTGCCAATATCGGCGTGGCGGATATCCATACGCTGACGATACAACCCTACGAGAAGGGGATGCTGGACGGCATCCAGAAAGCTATTCAGACGGAGAATCTCGGCCTGAACCCGATTAAGGAGGCAGATATCATCCGGGTGCCGATTCCCCCCCTGAACGAAGAGCGGCGGAAAGAGCTGGTGAAGCTTACCAAGAAGTTCGGAGAAGAGGGGAAGATCGCTGTCCGGAACATCCGCCGGGACACCATCGAGCATCTGAAGAGGTCCGAGAAGGATGAGCACTTCTCCGAAGACGATCGCAAGAGGGCCGAAGGGGAAGCGCAGAAGCTCACGGATAAACACATCAAAGAGATTGATCTTCTTCTGCAGCAGAAGGAGGAAGAGATCATGGAGGTGTAGCGCTCATGGGCGCCCCTCTCTGAAAGCCAGCCCGATGGGCTGGCTTTCTTGCTTTTCCTGCGCAACATCCCCGCCCCCCAACACGTACATCACAGTGAAGGCCTCCACCACCGAAAGGGGAATGCCATGACTGCAGAGAAGAGGGAAATCCATCGTCTCTACAAATCCCGCACAGAGAGGATGATCGATGGGGTGTGTGGCGGTGTGGCGGAGTATCTGGGCATTGATCCGACTCTCGTTCGGATTGCATTCGTCCTCCTTCTCTTCTACGGTGGGCTGGGTCTTGTCCTCTACCTCATCGGCCTGATACTCATGCCGACGGCTCCAGCGGGGTACGTGGCGAAAAGACCTGTGCGTCCACACCCGTCCCAGCGTTCCAATACGCTGTTCTGGGGCGTTCTGCTCGTGACGGTGGGAGGGTTGTGGCTCCTGAACAACTTGGGCTTTGTTGTGTGGCACCGCTGGTGGGGCTTCTCCTGGAGCGTCGCTCTGGCAGTCCTCCTGATCCTGGCCGGAGTTGCGTTCCTCTTCGGAGGACGCAGCTATGTCACGTCCCAGGACAAACGGTCGGGGAGTGATGCGACCGGCCGCCGGCGGAGAGGGCCGGCTCTGGCGCCGCAGGCGGGAGACAGGCTTTTTCGATCCCGATCAGAGCGCAAGATACTCGGAGTCTGCGGGGGGCTGGGAGCCTATTTCGCGGTTGACCCGACGATCATCAGGCTTCTCTTTGTCATCGCCCTCGTGGCGTCGGGGGGGTTCATGCTTCTTCCGTATCTCATCATGGCAGTTGTCGTCCCCCTGGAACCTCTCCCTGCCCCCTCGCCCTAGTACACAGCCACTGCTTCCGGTCCTGGGGCGCCGATGGACGAGATACTGTGACCCCTCGACGGGGCTCTAGTGCGCTTCCAGCCAGTTCGTGCCTGTCCCTACATCCACCTTAACGGGGATATCCAGCGGCAGCGCGTTCCGCATCTTCTCTTCCACCAGGCTGCCCACCTCATCCACCTCGTTGCGCGGTACCTCGAAGACCAGTTCATCATGGACCTGAAGGAGCATCTTGCTGGCAGACCTCCGCGACGTAAGTGCGGCATCGATCTGAATCATGGCGATCTTGATCATGTCTGCGGCCGTCCCCTGGATGGGCATGTTGATCGCCTGACGCTCGGCGTTACCCCGCACGTTCTGGTTGCGACTGGTGATGTCGGGCAGATAGCGCCGTCGTCCCATCACGGTAGACACGTATCCACGTGAGCGGGCCTCGGCAATGGTGCTGCTGATGTACTCTCTGACCTTCGGGAACCGATTGAAGTACCTGTCGATGATCTCGCGCGCCTCCGTCTGAGTTGTCTCCAGCCTGTTTGCCAGCCCGAAGGGTCCTATTCCATACATGATGCCGAAGTTCACCTCTTTCGCCTTTCGACGCATGTCGCGTGAGACCTCCCCGGGGCTCACTCCAAAGACTTTTGCGGCAGTGGAGGCGTGGATGTCTTCGTCATTCCGGAATGCCTGAAGGAGCCCCTCGTCACGAGAGATATGTGCCATGATCCGGAGCTCTATCTGCGAGTAGTCCGCAGACATCAGGACCATGTCTCCATCTCCGGGCACGAATGCCTTTCGGATCGCGCGGCCCATCTCCGTGCGGATGGGGATGTTCTGGAGGTTCGGGGAGCTGGAGGAGAGCCTCCCGGTTGCAGCCACCGTCTGATTGTAGGAAGTGTGAACGCGGCCCGTCGTCGGGTTGATCAGTGATGGCAGGGCATCCACGTATGTCGACTTCAGTTTGGCCAGCTGCCGGTACTCGAGAAGCTCTTCCACGATCGGGTGGTGTCCCCGGAGGGATTCCAGAACGCCGACGTCCGTGGAATAGCCGGTCTTTGTTTTGCGCACCGGGGTGAGGTTCAGCTTAATGAACAGTACATCACTCAGCTGCTGTGTGGAATTGATGTTGAACGGGCTGCCCGCCAACCGGTGGATGTCGCTGACGAGATTCTGGAGAACGCCTTCCAGCTTGCTGGACATGGTCTGCAGATATTGCACGTCCAGCGCGATGCCGGCATGTTCCATCCTGGCGAGCACCCCGACGAGGGGGAATTCGACCTTCTCGCAGAGGGAGAGCCCATCGACCCTCTTCAGGTGCGGGAGCTGCCAGCGGTACACACGCATGGTCATATCTGCATCCTCGGCGGCGTAGTCTGCTAGGCGCTCCAGGGGAACGTCCGTAATCGGTATCTGACTCTTCCCCTTCCCCACGAGATCTTCGTAGGAGATCATTCGGTGGTGAAACGCCTCCATGGCCAGTGCGTCGAGCGAATGCTGTCCGTCTGGACGAAGAATGTAGCTCGCAACCATCGTGTCGTGAACGGCACCGGCGAGGGCGATTCCATGGTTGCGCAACACGAGCATGTCATACTTGATGTTCTGCCCCACCTTCTTTGTTGCAGGGGACTCGAGAATGGGTTTCAGCCGACGGAGTACGTAGGAAAGATCCAGTCCCGGCTTCTCCCCCGGCGGAGAGGCCTCTCCCCCTTCGACGTGGAAGAGCTCGCCGGCGTGCGGCTTTTCCAGAGCTCGATCGTTGATTGCCACGTAGTACGCCACCCGCTCTTCCAGGCAGAAGGAGAGGCCGACAATGCGGGCTGCCAGCGGATCAGTCGAAGTCGTCTCCGTGTCGAGCGTCATAATGCTGCACTTCTCCAGAGAAGAGCAGAGATCTTCCAGATCGGAAGGGGTTACGAGGCACCGATAGGTGTGCTCATCTAATGAGATGTCCGATCGAGTGTCCTCCTCCCGTGTCGGATGTGCCACCTGCTGGGCGGAGGGGTCAGGTGATTGACGCAGCGGGGTTTTCCCTTCAGCGATCCTTGACAGGAGGGAAGTGAATTCGAGCTCCCGGAACAGGGGAACCAGCCTCTGCGTGTCGGGCTGTCCGGTGCGGAGATCCTCGAGATCGATCTCCACCGGTGCATCGGTGTGAATGGTAACAAGGTCCCTGGACAGAAGCGCCGTGTCGCGGTGCGCCACGAGCTTCTCGCGCAAGCCTTTCTGCGGTATACTGTCGATGTTCCTATATACCTCTTCGATACTCTTGTACTGTTGGATGAGGGGAATGGCAGTCTTTTCTCCAACTCCCGGCACTCCCGGAACATTGTCAGATTTGTCCCCGGTCAGGGCTAGGACCTCGATGACCTGCTCCGGCGGGACCCCGAATTTCTTCTGGACCTCGGAGGCGGAAATGACCTCCGCCTCGGAGCCGGATTTGCCCGGCTTCAACATCTGAATCTGATCAGAGACGAGTTGCATGAAGTCCTTGTCCCCTGTCACCAGTATCGTCATCATGCCGCCCGTTTCCGCCCGCCGCGCAATCGTCCCCATGACGTCGTCGGCCTCGAATCCGGGGACTTCGAGTAGCGGGACATTGAATGCGCGGATAACTGCTTTGAGCTTCTCCAGTTGCGCCGACATGTCCTCGGGCATCTCCTGGCGCGTTGCCTTGTACTGGGGGAATATCTCGTGCCGGAAGGTCGGTTCCTTCGTGTCGAAGACGACGGCAATTCGATCCGGCTTCTCATCTTCGAGGATCTTCATGAGCGTCATGACGAAACCGAATATCGCGCTTGTGTTCTCACCCTTGCTGTTGATCAAGGGACGCGCGATGTAGGAGTAGTAGGCGCGATACGCCAGTGCCATGCCGTCCAGCAGATACAGTCGTTCGGCTGTGCGTGTCTGTTTTGGTTTCTTCGCCATTATTGCGCCTCCTACGATGCCGCTTGGGGTTCCGCCGTAGCTGCTTCGGCTGTGTGCCGTGGCGGATCCTCAAAGAATTTCCATATCACAACGCTCAGCGTGATGAGGAGTATGCTATTCGTAATAAATGATGCCGTGATTCCGAATTCGCCGGCCACGAACCCGCCGATGGTGGGGCCAAGCATGTTTCCGAGAATGGTCATGGAGGATGCAATTGCCATAACGCCGCCACGTCGCTCGGGAGGTGCGCACAGGCTCACGAGCGAGTAGAGGGCCGGGAGGGTCCCGCCCCGCGCAAAGCCGAGGAAGCCTCTCAGAAAGCCGAGCTGAAAGAGGTTGGTAACAATCAGGTGGCCCGCGTAGGCGACGCCGACCACGGCAAGACCGATGGCGAGGTTGCGCTTGTACCCGAACCGGTCATAGCGCTTCCCCCACCAGGGAGCTGAGATCACCATGGTGAATCCGGATATGGAGAATATACCGCCTGCAAGTGTGGAGATATACTGGGTATCTGTCTGGAAGCTTTCGATGAAGAGCGCGAATATCGGTTCGATCATGAGAATGGACATCTGGCCCAGAACCAGGGTGAGCGCAACTAGCCTGAGTCGACGGTCTCCCACCACAAGCCTCAGGTTCTCCACCACGGTGAAGCGCCTCGTGTCTGGTCCGGGCCGAGAGAGCTCCCTCACATTGACCCATACCACAACGCCTCCGGTGAAGCAGAGTGTGGCCGTCACAAAGAAGATCTCGCGGTACCCGATCAGATCAGCAAGCACGCCGCCGACAAAAGGCCCGAGTACCATTCCCGCTGCGGTGGAGGACTGCATAAAACCGAGTGCATATCCGATCCTGTTCCGCGGAGTTGTCGTGGAAACCAGTGCCAGCGATGAAGCGATGAATCCGCTTATGCCGCCCTGCACCATCCGAAAGAGAAGAAGCTGGAGAGGAGTCTGTGCAAGCCCGATCAGCGCCTGGGACAGGCCGAGGCCAATGATGGCCCGCACCACCATAGCCTTCCGCCCGTAGCGATCGCCGAGTGTTCCCCAGAGAGGTATGGCGAAGAACGAGATGAAGAAGGGGCCCGCAAAGACGAGCCCGCTCCAGCGTGCAAGCTGCTGGGGATCGGTTACACCGAGTTCACGAATGTAGAAGGGAAGGAAGGGGACGACGAGGTTCATCCCCGCCATGGCGAGGAACTGCGTGCCCCAGAGAATGTAGAGGTTCTTCCGCCAGAGATCCATATCCACTTAATATACCCATCGGACTCTGCAGATGCAAAACAGACCTGCGTTGCTTGTCAGGGTGGAAATCTCTACATTGAGGCGCACATGCCGACTATGCGATGAAGATCTACACCAAAACAGGCGACAAGGGAGACACATCGCTTTTTGGAGGCCACCGGGTTCCGAAAGACGCACTCCGAATAGAAGCGTACGGCTCAGTCGATGAACTCAATTCGGTGTTGGGCCTTGTGCGCTCCGGACTCAAGGAGACCGAGATCGATACGATCCTCGACAGGATCCAGCAAGAGCTCTTTGCCCTTGGCGCCGACCTGGCGACACCCCGCTCGACCGCCAAGAACGTACGACGCTTCCAGGCTCAGGACGCGCACCCTCTCGAACAGATCATTGACAGGCTGGACGGCTCGTTGAGACCTCTCAGGAATTTCATTCTGCCGGGTGGTTCCTCCGCAGCAGCCAGTCTCCATTTTGCCCGGACGGTATGCCGACGGGCGGAGCGGGCAGTGGTGCGACTTGCACGAAATGAGGATCTCGGTGATGGATGTATTGTCTACTTGAACAGACTGTCGGACCTTCTGTTCGTTCTCGCCCGCTACGCCAACCACCTGTCCGGCACACCGGAGAGCACATGGAAGGCCTGATGGCCCTGCCTGAACCGTTGCCGGTCTACTATCGCATCGCACCCTCCGAATCACCCAATGCCTGATATCATCCTTGACGTCCAGAACCTCTCCAAGAGGTACAACGGCCTCGTGGCTGTTGACGGGGTGAGCCTCCAGGTTCATCGGCAGGAGATCTTCGGCATCCTCGGGCCAAACGGGGCCGGGAAGACCTCGACCCTCGAATGCATTGAGACCTTGCGCTCGATCGACGGAGGGTCGATTGTTGTCTGCGGGGTCGATGCGGCCAGCAGGCCGGCAGAAGTGAAGCGGGCCATAGGTGTCCAGCTTCAGTCTTCGGCATACTTCGACCGGTTGACGCTGGCCGAGTTGCTGACTGTCCTCGGTGAAATATACGGCAGGCGGGTGGACCCGATGGCCCTCCTGAAGGAGGTTGAGCTGGGGGAGAAATCGAAGGCATACGTCGCGCAGCTCTCGGGAGGACAGAAGCAGCGCTTCTCCATTGCCGCCGCACTCGTGCACGATCCCCAGATCCTCTTCCTTGATGAGCCCACGACCGGGCTTGATCCCCAGGCGCGCCGGCACCTCTGGGGAGTTGTCCGCCGCATCCGCTCCGAGGGGAAGACCGTCCTGTTGACGACACACTACATGGAAGAGGCAGAGGAGCTGTGCGACAGGGTTGCCATAATGGATAGGGGCAGAGTGGTAGCGGAGGCTTCTCCTCAGGAGTTGGTACGGCGGCTGATCTCGGGAGGGTTCAAGAAGGAGAGGGTGGAGAGGCTTGCGAATCTGGAGGATGTCTTTCTCTCTCTCACGGGACACGCGCTACGAGAGGAATGATGAGGCTCAAAACGGTTCTCACAATTGCGTCGCTCAAGATGTTCATCCGGCAGAAGGAAGCGATCCTCTGGACCCTCGTCCTGCCGTTGTTTATTGTGTTTCTCTTCGGTGTTGTCAGTTTTGACGGGTTGGGGACACTCCATGTGGGGCTCGTCAACGAATCAGCTGAATCAGTGGAAGAATTGGAGGCCGCACTCCGAACCGTCGAGGCCCTGGAAGTCTCGGTCGGGGGGAGAGATGAGGAGATGGCAGAGCTGGGGCGCGGTGAACGAGATCTCGTTGTCGTTCTCGAGGACAGCCCAGCGGGCTCGCCTCACGGGCGCATTCGCGCGTTTGGAGATCCGGAAGCGAAGCCGCGTGAGGTTCAGATTGCGGCACTGGCAGTCCAGCGCATCTTTGACGATCGGCTCATCGAGTCGCACGAGATCGCCGAGAGGATTCTCCTGCATGTGGAACCGGTTCACACCCGCAATCTCCGCTACATCGATTTCCTCATTCCGGGTGTCATCTCGATGTCCATCATGCAGATGGGGATCTTTGGCGTCGCCTTCGGTTTTGTCTCGCTCAAGAAGAGAGGCATCCTCAGGACCCTCTCGGTGACGCCGCTGAAGGCCTCTGACTTCATCTTGGCGCAGGTCATCACGCGCGTCTCCGTTCTCATGCTGCAGATGGGATTGATGGTCGGGGTCGGCATTCTCTTTCTCGATCTCCGTTTTGTCGGGAATCTGTTCTTGATGGCGCTTCTCTGTCTGCTCGGGGCGATCGTCTTTCTCGCCATTGGCTTTGCCCTGGCCGGAATTGCGCGGTCGGAAGACCAGGTCGCGCCGCTGGCGAACCTGATTTCGGTTCCGATGCTTTTGCTCTCCGGAGTGTTCTTCAGCAGGTCGAATCTCCCTGAGGCGCTTCGGGCCGTCACGGAGGTGTTCCCGCTCACCTTTCTTGCGGACGGGATGCGTGAGGTTGCCATCGAGGGAGCGACCATCGCCGGGGTCTTCCCGCAGATTCTCGGCCTGGGTCTCTGGTGTGCACTTGCGGTGGTCGCGGCAGTGAAGCTGTTTCGCTGGGAGTAAAGTTCAGACACCTGCTGTAGTGTTGTCTTTCGGTAACAGAGGGAAAGGAGGACGCCGTGACGAGAAAGATGGCCTTCGTGGGGGCGCTGGTGGTATTGGTGTGTGCGTCTCTGTCGGCCCGGATGAGCATTACGTTCACGGAGTACGACTTGCCGAACGGCCTCCATGTCATTCTCCACCAGGACCGCGCCGTTCCGATTGTTTCGCAGGTCGTCTCCTACCATGTTGGATCGAAGAACGAAAAACCGGATCGCACTGGATTTGCCCATTTCTTCGAGCATCTCATGTTTGAAGGATCGCCCAACATTCAGCGTGGCGAGTTCACAAGAATCATCCAGGGGGCCGGAGGGACACGGAACGCCTACACCACCTTTGACAAGACGGTCTACTGGATCACCATGCCATCCAACCAGCTGGAGCTGGCGATGTGGCTGGAATCGGAGCGGATGCTGCACCTCCTTATTGACTCGGTGGGAATCGAGACGCAGCGGGGGGTCGTCAAGGAGGAGCGCAAGCAGCGGATTGACAACCAGCCGTACGGAAGCGTGCTGGAGCAGACCATGTCGCATGCATACACGAGACATCCGTATCGATGGACCCCCATCGGATCGTCCCAGTACATCGACCGGGCAACCTATGACGAATTCCAGGAGTTCTACAGGGCGTTCTACGTGCCGGAGAACGCCTGTCTGGTCATCGCAGGGGACCTTGAGATCGATCGAACCAAGGAGCTTGTGGAGAAGTACTACGGTGACATTCCGGCGGGGGGAGAGGAGATCTTCCGACCATCGATGATCGAACCACCGCAGACAGTGGAAGTCCGGGACACTGTCTATGACAACATTCAGCTCCCGGCCGTGATCATGGCATACCACATGCCCGAGCAGGGGACGGATGACTACTATGCGCTGGGAATGCTCACGACCCTCCTCGCCGGTGGCGAGAGCTCACGGATGATGAAGCGTCTCGTCGACCGGGAGAAACTAGCTGTTGCCCTTCAGGCCATACCTCTCGATCTCGAGGACCCGTCCCTCTTCGTCGTCTTTGCCGTGGCGAACTTCGGGAAGTCCCTCGATGACGTCGAGCGTGCACTGAACGAGGAGATCACCAAGGTGCAAGACAGTATTCTCACCGAGAACGAGTTCACAAAGATCCGATCTCAGGTGGAGACCGCCTTTGTTCAAAAGAACTCCACCGTTCGCGGGAAGGCAGAGCAGCTCGCGAACTACCACATGTTCTTCGGGGACGCCCAGCTCATCAACGAGGAGATCGAGCGGTACATGTCGGTCACGAGAGAGGCGATCAGTCGCGTCGCACGGCAGTATCTCAGGGAGGAGAACAGATCCGTGCTCCACTATCTCCCCGCGTCAGAGGGAGAGTAATTGTGAGAGGAGTGTCCACAATGAAGAAGTGGTTCTTGGGACTCATCGGGAGTTCAATGCTCGTATGGGCAACGGGTATGGCACAGATCGACAGAAGCACAATGCCGGAACCTGGCCCTGCCCCGGAGGTTGCCTTTCCCGAGTACGACGTCGAACAGACATCAAACGGCATTCGCGTGATCCTCGTCGAGAACCACAGACTGCCGACAATCAGCATGCGGCTGTTGATTGACCGCGAACCCATCCAGGAGCGTGAACTCATGGGCTATGTGAGTATCGCGGGCCAGCTGCTGCGGACGGGGACGACAACGCGTACCAAAGATGAGATTGACGACGAAGTCGACCTGGTGGGGGGGAACCTGGGGTCCGTCGGAACATCGGTCTTCGGCTCGGGCCTCTCCAAGCACACCGAGAAGCTCATAGAGCTCATGGCGGACATCACGCTCAATCCGACCTTCCCTCAGGAGGAGCTCGACAAGATCGTTACGCAGACCACCTCCGCTCTCAAAGCGAGAAGGACTTCGCCGGATGCCATCGTCGAGGTCGTCCGGAAGAGGGTCCTCTACGGCAGGGACCATCCGTACGGGGAGGTGGAGACTGAGGAGACGGTCGGAAACATCACGCGGGAGTCCTGCGTGGAGGTCTACAAGTCGTATTTCAAGCCGAATCACGCCATCATGGCGGTCGTAGGAGATCTGAAGAAGGACGAGACGTTGGACCTGCTCGAGAAGTACTTTGGCCGATGGGAGGGAGGGCCGATCCCCGTGCCGTCGTATTCCGACCCGCCGGCCCTGGACTCGACACTGGTTGCGTTCGTAGAGAGATCGGCTTCGGTCCAGTCGGTAATTCGTGTGACGCACACTCTCAAGCTCCCCTGGACATCTCCCGACGCGATTCCCGTCTCTGTGATGGGGACTGTTCTCGGGGGCGGATCATCCTTCCGTTTGTTCCTCAATCTTCGTGAGGAACATGCCTACACGTACGGTGCATACTGCTCGATTGGCCCTGATGAATTGATCGGGAATTTCACTGTCCAGACCTCGGTACGCAACGCAGTGACGGACAGCGCACTCGTGGAGATCCTCCACGAACTCCGGCGGATCAGGAGTGACTTGGTGACGCAGGAAGAGTTGCAGCGCGCAAAGAACTACATCGCCGGTGCCTTCGTCCGCAGCCTGGAGGATCCCGGGACGGTTGCATCCTATGCCATCAACATCGAACGGCACGGATTGCCGGAGGACTACTACAGAGACTACTTGAAGAACCTCGAGAGAGTTTCCCGGGAGGACGTTCGGCGCGTCGCACGGATGTACCTGACCCCGGAGCGTGTCGCGATCGTTGTTGTCGGAAAGGGAGCAGACGTGCGGTCCGGGCTCGAGCCTTTTGGTCGGCTGGTGCTCCATGATGAGAACGGTGAGGCGATGGCCGAAAGGGTTGCTCCGAACATACCGCCTGAGGAAATCCTCTCGGGCTACCTGTCGCGGATAGGGGGAAGAGAGAAGATGGATGCGCTGAAAGATCGGACGATGGAGCTCAGCGGCAGCATGAAGCAGTTTACGGTGAAAGTGAAGAATGTGCAGAAAACTCCCGCCAAGTCCTACACGGAGTTTGAGATCGTCGGGATGATGAAGCAGCGGAGCGGGTTTAACGGCACCACGGGATGGGCAGAGACGCCTCAGGGGATTGTTGATCTCAGCGGTGAGCAGCTCGAGCAGGCGAGAGCTGATGCACCCATCAACTTCTATGGGTACTACAAGTCCCTGGGCTACGGCGCGGCCGTCACGGGGATGACGACGGTCAACGGGAAGGATTGCTATGAGGTGACCTTCTCCGGAGAGTCCAGGCCGGGACTCCACCACTATTTCGAAGTGGGGGAGTATCTCAAATTGCGAGAGGTCCAGGTGATCATGACTCCGGCCGGCCCCAACGAACAGCTGACTGATCTTCTGGACTACCGGGAGATCGAAGGACTCCTTGTGCCGACGCGATTCCAGCAGAGGGTCATGGGGCAGCTGCTCGAGATGAAGCTGGACACCATGCGCGTGAATACCGGCGTTCCGGATGAGCTGTTCGAGAAGCCAGCCAAGTGATGAGAGGGGAGGCAGGAGGGACACCCAGCGGGTGTTCCTTCCGCAGAGACGCTTTCTTGACAAATCTTTGCAATCTTCGTATATTTGTTGCACCGTTTTTGCGATGAGCCCGCAGAGGGCTCGTCACCTACAAGTTCACCTCACTCCTGATCACTGGAGAGCCGCCTGAATGCTCACCGAATTCGGTCGAGTCCTTCTCTTCCTCCTCATCGGCGTTATCTTCGTTGTTGGTGGCTTGATCGTTGCGTGGCTCCTGCGGCCTCACCGTCCCTACCCGAGCAAGCGCACCACCTATGAATGCGGCGAATCGCCGATCGGTGACACGCGGATTCGATTCAACGTCCGGTTCTATGTTGTTGCCCTGATCTTCCTCATTTTCGACGTCGAGGTGGTGTTTCTCTTTCCGTGGGCAACAGTGTACAAGGATCTGGGGTGGTTCGCATTCATCGAGATGCTGGTCTTTCTCGCGATCCTGCTGGTGGGGTACGCCTACGTGTGGCGGAAGGGTGACCTGGAGTGGGACCGTCCCGCGCCGAAGATCCCGCGGTATGAGCGAGGCCTTGGCGTGCAGGACGTGCAGTACGCAGAAGAAGAAGTTTCTCTGTAATCTGGAGAAGCATGGGACTCCTTGATCAGAAGTTCGACAACAGCAATATCATCATCACGACGATGGACGACCTGTTGAACTGGGCACGTCTCTCATCGTTGTGGGGAATGCAGTTTGGTCTTGCTTGCTGCGCCATCGAGATGATGGCGACAGGGGCATCGCACTATGATTTCGACCGGTTTGGAACGTTTTTCCGGGGCTCACCGCGCCAATCCGATGTCATGATCGTGGCAGGGACCGTCACGCTGAAGATGGCGTCACGCCTCAAGACACTCTACGATCAGATGTCGGAACCGCGTTATGTCATATCAATGGGAAGTTGTTCAAACTGCGGCGGACCGTACTGGGAGCACGGCTACCACGTTCTCAAGGGGGTGGACAGGGTCATCCCCGTAGACGTCTACGTGCCCGGTTGTCCTCCGAGGCCCGAAGCTCTCTTGGAGGGGTTGATGAAACTGCAGGAGAAGATTCGCACCGAAAGCCTCGCCAAGAAGAAATCAGCATGAGCAACCCCGATCCCTATTCACTCCGCAACTACCGTATTCTATGATCCCACAGGAGATGTACGACATCCTCAGGGCAGAGTTCGACGATGCCGTGTTAGGTGCGCAGCTGGAAGGGGTCCTCGACCCGGAGCTCACCGTGTCGCCGGAGCGCGTCCAGGACGTTGCCAGGTTCCTCCGTGACGAACAGAATCTCCAATTTGACACGCTGATGTGTCTGACCGGCATGGACTACACCGGCGGAAGGCTCGGCGTCGTCTACCACCTCGCGTCCATCAAGTGGGGCCACAAGATTGTCCTGAAGACAGAGCTGACAGCGGAGCAACCCCACTGCCGGTCGGTGGAATCGGTCTGGAAAACGGCCAACTGGCACGAGCGGGAGGCTTTCGACATGTTCGGGATCATCTTCGATGGCCATCCGGATCTGCGACGCATCCTCAACCCGTACGACTGGGAGGGGTACCCGCTGCGGAAGGACTACAGAGTCCCTGAGTTCTACAACGGAATGAGGGTACCGTACTAATGGAACACGCCGCTACCCAGATGTCCGGTTACGTCTCTCGGCCGGCGACCATCCCGGGGCTGGGACGTCAGCTCCGGGAGCACGAGATGGTGATCAGCATGGGCCCCCAGCATCCGTCGACCCACGGAGTGCTGCGGCTTGAGCTCGTGGTTGACGGAGAGGTCGTGGTTGATGTCATACCCCATCTCGGGTACCTGCATCGTTGCTTCGAAAAGCACTGCGAGCACATGAGCAACTATCAGCAGGTCATTCCGTACGCGGACAGGATGGATTACGTTGCAGCAATGAGCAATGAGTTTGGATACGCCGTGGCGTGTGAAAAGCTGTTCAAGATCGAGGTCCCGGAACGCGTAGAGTACATCCGGGTGATCATGGCCGAGTTCTCCCGAATCGTGAGCCATCTCATCGCGATCGGAACGTACGGTATGGATATCGGGGCGTTTACGCCGTTTCTCTACTGCATGCGGGACAGGGAGCACGTGCTGGATATCTTCGAGCAGACGTGTGGTGCCAGGTTGCTCTACAACTACATGTGGGTGGGGGGACTCTCCCACGATGTCCCGCCCGACTTTGCGGACAAGGTGAAGGCCTTCTGCAAGTATTTTCGCCCGAACATAAAGGAACTCAATGACCTGCTCTCGCACAACAAGATCTTCATTGACCGAACGGCAAATGTGGGTGTGCTCCCGCCAGAGGTTGCCATCAACTACGCATGCAGCGGACCTGTTCTGAGAGGGTCCGGTGTAAAATGGGACCTGCGGAAGAACGATCCCTATTCGGTCTATGATCGATTTGACTTCGAGATCCCTGTTGGCACGGGAAAGGTAGGAACGGTCGGGGATTGCTGGGACAGGTATATGGTACGTGTGAGGGAGATGGAGCAGAGCGTGAACATCATCGAACAGGCGATCGACCAGCTCCCGTCCGGCGACGTCCGCGCTGCGGTCCCGAAGCGCATCAGGCCGGAACGCGGGGAAGTATATGTCCGCACCGAGACCCCCAAGGGCGAGCTTGGGTACTACATCGTCTCCGATGGCACCCCGAGTCCGTACCGGGTGAAGGTGAAATCCCCCTGCTTCGTGAACCTCTCCGCCCTCCCGGCGATGTCCAGGGGCGCGATGATTGCTGATATCGTGGCAATCCTCGGGAGCATCGACATTGTTCTAGGAGAAGTCGACCGATGAGAGAATTCCTCCTCGAAGTTCTACAGATCGAGATCCTTGTCTACGCTCTCATGGCGATCGTTCCGATGCTCTGGGTGGTTCCCTTCGCCCTGTTTGCTGTCTGGTGGGAGCGGAAGATCTCGGCGCACATGCAGGACAGGCTGGGCCCGATGCGCACGGGAGGATGGCACGGATGGGCGCAGACGATTGCTGACATTCTGAAGCTCATCCAGAAAGAGGACATCATCCCGGCTCTGGCGGACCGGAAGCTCTTCAAGCTTGCTCCCTACGTGGTCTTTGCAGGGTCGTACGCCGCGTACGCTGCCATTCCCTTCAGTGCAGCCTACATCGGAAGCAACATTAACATCGGCCTCTTCTACATCATCTCTATCACCTCCATCGTCGTTGTGGGACTGCTCATGGCCGGGTGGGCATCGAACAATAAGTGGTCGCTCTACGGCGCGATGAGGGCCGCAGCCCAGATCGTAAGCTACGAGGTTCCGGTTATCCTCAGCATCCTCGCGGTGGTCATGATTGTCGGGACGTTCGACCTGCAGGAGATCAACAGGGCACAGTCAGGCCCATTCTGGAACTGGTTCGTCTTTCAGAAGTTTCCCTTCCTGTTCCTGGCGGCTCTCATTTACTTCCTCTCCTCGCTGGCTGAAGTGAACAGGACACCATTCGATATCCCCGAGGCAGAGTCGGAACTCGTCGGCGGATACCACACCGAGTACGGCGGGATGCGCTTTGCCATGCTCTTCCTGTCGGAATACGCCAACATGTTCGCGGTGTCCGCTATCGCTGCAACGCTCTTCTTCGGGGGTTGGAACAGCCCGTTCGGAGAGACGCTCTCTGGGCCGTGGTGGGGTGCGTTCTGGTTCTTCTCGAAGGGGATGGCGTTCATCTTCGTGCAGATGTGGCTCCGGTGGACGCTTCCTCGGCTCCGTGTTGACCAGCTCATGTATGTCAGCTGGAAGGTACTGATACCGTTTTCGTTTGTGGTCATCCTCGGCGTTGGCTTCTGGGTAATGCTCTCTCCGTGAGCGAGGACCGAGGAATACTGGGGATCGGGTATGAGTAGATACTTTAAGAACATCTGGGACGCCGTCGTCACCGTGTTGATAGGGATGAAGGTGACGTTTCGTCACCTCTTCACGCGTGCGGTGACCATTCAGTACCCGGATGTCAAAATGAGGCTGCCGGAGACAGCCAGGAACAGACTGTACGTCAACATGGATGACTGCATCGGCTGCGACCAGTGCGCCATAGCCTGTCCTGTCGATTGCATCGAGATCGAGACCATCAAATCGACGCCCGATGTAGATCTGGGGCTGACATCGGTGGGAACAAAGAAGCGTCTCCATGTGGCTCGCTTCGACATTGACATCGCAAAATGCTGCTACTGCGGGCTCTGCGTGTACCCCTGTCCGACCGAGTGCATCAAAATGACCGATGTGTATGAGTTTTCAGAGTTTGAACGCGAGAGCCTCATCTACAGATACGCCATCATGACCCCGGCGGAGGTCGACCTGGCGAAGACGAAGCTGGCAGCTCATGAGAAAGAGCAAGCGGCGAAAAAGGCCGCCACAGCCGCTGCCCATGCTGAAAGGCCCGCTGCGGGGCAGACACCCGCTCCGCCCGCCGGTCGGCCGGCCAAGGACCCTCCGTCGATACCCGAAAGCGAGAGTTGACCCAGCATGGACCTGTTCGACATCATCTTCTACCTGTTCGCTCTTGTCACCGTCGTGTCAGCCTTTATCGTTGTCTTCTCCAAGAATATCGTCTACTCGGCATTCTCGCTCCTGTTTACGTTCTTCGGGGTCGCCGGATTGTACGTGCTTCTCTATGCCGATTTCCTGGCGATCACCCAGGTGATGATCTACGTCGGCGGGATACTCGTGCTCATCCTCTTTGGCGTGATGCTGACGAGCAAGATCGTGAGCATCGATCTGAAGACAGGCACTATCCAGTCAGTGCCGGCGCTCGTGCTCGTCGCGGTGGTTGCCGGAACCCTGGCGGGTCTCTTCTATTCGACATGGAAGGGGACTCCCACGCCGGCTCCGAGCGTGGAAACTACCACAACCGTTGCCATTGGCGAAATGCTGATGACGACGTATTTGCTGCCGTTTGAAATAGCCTCAGTGGTACTTGTCGTGGCCCTCATTGGTGCTGCGTGGAACGCCCGGAAGGGGCGAAAAGCGTGACTCGAACGTTCTCAGCATAGCAGGTCTCAATGGATTCATCCTCATCCTTTGTCAGTGAATTCGTGGCGTGGCTCCCGCACGTGGGGCTTACCCACTTTCTCATTGTGAGTGCGCTTCTCTTCTCACTTGGCATCTACGGAATTGCCACGAGGCGGAATGCCATTCTGGTGCTCATGGGCGTGGAGCTCGTGCTGAACGCCGCGAGCATCAACTTCGTCGCCTTCTCCCGATACGGCGGCGTCAATGTGGACGGACAGATCGTTGCCATTTTCGTCATCATCCTTGCCGCGGCGGAAGCCGCCATAGCGCTGGCGATTGTCCTGAACATTTTCCATCGATTCCAGACGGTCAATGTCGACGAGGTGAGCTCCCTCAAGGAGTGAACCGGGGCACGGGTCGCACCGGCTGGCACATGAATAAACGGTCACAGCTCTGATATGTCACACGACGCGCTGCTGCAAATTTCCATTGCCATTCTGTTGCTCCCGCTCGTCGGGTTCACCGCGCTGATCTTCCTCGGAAAAAAACTGCCAAGGCAGGGGGACTGGCTGGAAACCGGTATGATCACGGTAAGCCTCGTCCTCTCTCTCGTGCTGCTGTGGCAGAAGCTCACCCTCTATCCGGCGGAGACCCTCATGCTCCGCTTTACGTGGGTGGACTTCGGGGACGTGTCCGGCATCGGTCCCCTGAAGATCGCGCTGGGTGTGTCGCTGGATAATCTCGCAACGGTGATGATTGCGGTCGTGAGCCTCATCAGTTGTCTGGTGCACTACTTCTCGATCGGATACATGCACGGTGACGTGCGCTATTCACGCTACTTCGCATACTTGGGGTTCTTCTCGTTCTCCATGCTCATGATTGTCGTGGCGGATAATCTCTTCCTCCTCTACGTGGGCTGGGAGCTCGTGGGGATCAGCTCGTACCTCCTCATAGGACACTGGTACGAGAAGAAGAGCGCGTCTGACGCCGGCATGAAGGCGTTCATTGTGAACCGGATCGGGGACGTCGGATTCTTCATCGGTATCATGGTGTTCTTCACGACGTTCAACACCTTCGGTTTGCGGGAGATCTTCGAGGGGATACAGAACGGACAACTGCCGTACGGCAGCGAAGGATGGCTGACGGCTGCCGGTGTGTTGGTCTTCTGCGGTGCAGTGGGCAAATCGGCCCAGTTCCCGCTCCACGTCTGGTTGCCAGACGCTATGGAAGGTCCGACACCCGTGAGCGCCCTCATTCACGCTGCGACAATGGTGGCTGCAGGCGTCTACCTGGTCGCCCGGACCTACCCGCTGATGACGATGGATGCGTTGATGGTGATAGCCTACATAGGAGCGATCACCGCGTTTGTTGCCGCATCAATCGCCATTGCCCAGAACGACATAAAGCGGGTGCTTGCCTATTCCACGATCAGCCAGCTGGGCTACATGATCATGGCCCTGGGCGTGGGGGCATACACTGCCGGCTTCTTCCATCTCGTGACCCATGCGATGTTCAAGGCCGGCCTGTTCCTCGGGTCGGGTTCAGTGATCCATGCAATGCATCATGCACTCCATCACTACAACGATCATGACACCGATGCCCAGGACATCCGGAACATGGGAGGGCTCAGGTCACGCATGCCTGTAACCTTCTGGTCGTTCATAGTCTATACGCTCGCCATTTGCGGCGTGCCGTTTACGTCCGGCTTTCTGAGCAAGGATGCGATCCTTGCCGGCACGTATGCCTTTGGCGGGCTGACAGGACACCTCCTGATCCCCGTGGTCGGCTTTCTTGTGGCCGGGCTGACGGCCTTCTACATGTTCCGGCTGGTCGTACGCACATTTCTGGGAACCCATGCCGATCCACACCGGGTGCAACACATTCATGAATCCCCACGGGTCATGACGGTGCCGCTGGTCATCCTGGCCCTCCTCTGTCTCTTCTTCGTCTTCAGTCTCGATCCGTTCAATGCCGTCGACGGGTGGATCCCGCAGGCGGTTGAACGGCCCGCCACAACGGTCCCCGCGGCGGTGGCTCCGCCTTCGGCGGAGATCTTCGAAGAGGCACTGCACCATGCGCATTCGCCGGCCATGCTCCTCTCGCTCCTGGTTGCCGGCCTCGGCATTCTTGTCGCTTTTCTCACCTACTACTGGAAGAAAATCGATGCGGATGCGGTCGCGAACCGGCTCCGGCCCGTCCACCGATTTCTCCTGAACAAATGGTACTTTGACGAGCTCTACAACGGGTTTGTGGTGGGAGGAACCCTGCGCCTGACGAGAGTTCTACGGTGGTTTGATGATACCATCGTCGACGGTGCGGTCAATGCGGCAGGATGGCTGACGCGCGGGACGTCCTATATCAGCGGGAAGTTTGACAATATAGTCATCGATGGCTCTGTCAATCTCTCGGCCTATCTCTCAGGGATTGCCGGACTTGTTCTTCGGAAATTCCAGACCGGCAAGGTGCAGACATACATCGTGTATGTCGTGCTGGCTGTTGTGATATTCTACTTTGTGTACCGGGTTGTCTGAATCTCATTTCCAGGAGGAATAGACGTTAATGGAATTCACGATTTTCGGAACCGGTGTTCTCACGTGGATCACCTTTCTTCCCATTCTCGGGCTTGTGCTCGTGCTGATGGTTCCCAGGGAGAGGCGGGACGCAATCCGGTGGACATCGCTGGGAGTAACAGTTCTTCAGGTTGTTCTCGCTCTGATCATCTTCTCGAAGTTCGACCGTGGCATGGAGGGCATCAACACGGAGGCGGGGATGCAGTTTGTGGAGAAGGCCAGCTGGATGGACATCAAGAGTGTCGCCTGGTTCGGCCGCATCCACATCGAGTACTTCATCGGGATCGACGGTCTGAGCGTTTCGATGGTGCTCCTGACCGCACTGATATCCTGTATTGCGACGATCTCATCCTGGACCATCGATAAGTCGGTCAAGGGATACTTCGCTTCGCTGCTTCTGCTGAACACTGGCATGATGGGAGTCTTTGTAGCTCTGGATTTCTTCCTCTTCTACATCTTCTGGGAGATCATGCTGCTCCCCATGTACTTCCTCATCGGCATATGGGGTGGGCCGCGGAGGGAGTATGCGGCGATCAAATTCTTCCTCTACACGCTTCTCGGGAGCGTTCTCATACTGCTCGTGATGATCGCCCTCTACTTCAGCATCCAGCTCTACCTCGATCCTGCGACGGGTCAGACCTACTCTGTGGCGGAGGCCACCGCAATCGGTCTAACCGGCCTCGAGAAGATCCACGCGTTCAACATGATTGCGATGATGGATCCCGGCAACTTTGTTCCGGGCTCATTGCTGGTGGGATTCGATACGTCGTGGCGCTATATCGCGTACGTTGCTCTCTTCATTGGGTTTGCGATCAAGGTCCCTCTCGTTCCGTTCCACACCTGGTTACCCGACGCGCATGTCGAGGCTCCGACGCCGATCAGCGTCATCCTTGCCGGGGTCTTGCTGAAGATGGGGACGTACGGCATGTTGCGGGTCAGTTTTCCAATGTTCCCGGACGCGATGCGCTTTTACTCGTGGGAGCTGGCGGCGTTCGGCGTCGTCAGCATGGTCTACGGAGCGCTCGTTGCAATGGCGCAGACGGACTTCAAGAAGCTCATAGCCTACTCCAGTGTCAGCCATATGGGTGTTGTCGTTCTCGGTATTGCGTCGATGAACACGCAGGGGATGGTGGGGGCGGTGTTCCAGATGTTCAACCATGGGACAATCACGGCGATGCTCTTCCTCGTTGTGGGGGTCATTTACGATCGTGCGCACACGCGTGGTCTGGATGAGTTCGGCGGCCTCATGAACAAGATGCCCCGCTACGCGGCCGTCATGACCGTGGCGTTCTTTGCCGCGCTGGGATTGCCCGGACTGAGTGGTTTCATAAGCGAGGCGTTTTCGCTGATAGGGGCATTCAGGACGTTCCAGACGCTCACCATCATCGCGGTTATCACTATTGTTCTGACGGCAGCATACATGCTGTGGGTCCTCCAGCGGGTGTTCCTCGGGACCCTTCCGGAGAAATGGAAGGACCTCACGGACATGAACGGTCGCGAGACCCTCATGCTGGCTTCCCTCGCGGCGATAGTGATTTTCCTTGGCGTCTATCCCTCTCCGATGCTTGATCTCATGAACAGTTCACTCAACCATCTGGCGACCATCGTCCAGGATGTGAGCAGTACATCAATGGTGAGTATCCAGTAGGACGCGACCATGTCTGACCAGATTCTGAAAGACCTTCACCTGTTCACCCCCGAGCTGGCCCTGACAGCAACGCTTCTGGCGGCCATCCTGGCAGACCTCGTGTTCCGTCGGAGTGCCCTGGTCGCTGCCTCTGTCTCACTGCTGGGCCTCCTGGTCGCGGGCGGGCTGGTCATCGGGCAGGCCGGAACGGAGGCTTCGATCTTCAGCAACATGATCGCCGTGGATCCCTTTGCGTGGTACTTCAAGCTGGTGATCCTCCTCTCGGCGGTGTTCATCATCCTGTTTTCGATGAATTCCGCCGAATTGCATTCCTCGGGGCGAAAGCTCGGGGAATACTACAGCCTCCTCGTGGCGATGACACTGGGGATGATTCTCATGGCGGGAGCGAGCAATCTCCTCATGATGTACCTTGCGATCGAACTCTCTTCGCTGACCGGGTACGTTCTCTCGGGATACACCAAGGACGCTCCGGATTCCGCCGAGGCCTCGCTGAAGTACGTTATCTACGGGGCCCTCTCTTCCGGTCTGATGCTCTATGGCATGTCGATCATCTACGGTCTCACCGGATCCCTCGACATATACGCGATCAACGAGGCACTCCCGCGCGTTCTGGCCGACGGTGGTTCGGTGAGCTTGGCGCTCCTCATTGCGGGGATTCTGACGACCGCGGGGCTTGGCTACAAGATTTCAGCCGTTCCGTTTCACTTCTGGGCGCCGGATGTCTACGAGGGGGCGCCGATCACGATCACGGCGTTCCTGGCGGTTGGGTCAAAAGCGGCAGGATTTGCACTGATGATCCGGTTCTTCACCGTCACATTTCTCGACTCCAGCGTGGTCTCCATCCCCGCCGGAACCTGGGCGGCGCTGGAGGGTTTTGAATGGTATCACCTGATCGCGGTGCTCTCGGTTCTCACCATGAGCGTGGGGAACCTCATTGCTATATGGCAGAACAACCTCAAACGCATGCTCGCCTACTCGAGCATCGCCCATGCTGGCTACATGCTGATGGGAGTCGTGGTCCTGAGCAATGATGGGCTCTCGGCGGTCTTGCTCTACCTCGTCGTCTACCTCTTCATGAACCTCGGTGCCTTCTACGCCGTCATGCTGGTGGCGAACAAGACTGGAAGTGAGGATATCGAGGATTACAGAGGGCTCAGCTCACGGGCTCCGCTCGTCGCCGTGTCACTGACGATCTTCTTGATTGCCCTCATCGGGCTTCCCCCGACGGCGGGTTTCATCGGCAAACTCTATTTGCTTGCCGCCCTGGTCAACAACGGATGGGTCTGGCTTGCTGTCGTGGCGGTCCTGAACACAGTAGTCTCTCTCTACTACTACTACCGGGTGGTCCGGAACATGTTCCTGCGCACGAGTGAGATGCAGACATCGCCAATCGTGTTCGGACGGTTTCAGACCGCGCTCCTTCTGGTTCTCGTCATTCCCACTGTCCTCCTCGGTCTCTACTTCGTGCCGCTGTCGGAACTTGCGCAAGCGTCGGTGGGGATTCTCCTTACTCCGTAGGAAGGCACTTCGCCGTGTGCGCAGAAGCCCGTGACATCTTTCCACGGGCTTCTGATGTTTGTTCTGCTGGGGTGAGGGACGCCCCTAGTCTCCCGGGTGGAGGCGTTCGCAGACGAGTCTGACCCCGTCGAGTACCAGTGTGGGCTCGCAGGCTTCGATGAAGTCGGTGTGCTCTGCCACGAGGCCGGCCAGGCCCCCGGTGGCGATCACCCTGGCGGTACTCTCGAGTTCTCTGCGTATGCGCACAACGATGCCCTCGATCGTCTCGACTGTTCCGAACATGAGGCCAGATTGCATGCTGGATGTCGTGTCCCGGCCAATGACCGTATCCGGAAAGCGCAAGTCGATGCGTGGGAGTTTTGCAGCCCTGCGGTGGAGTTCTGCGGCGGCCGCCTCGAGCCCGATGGTGATGATGCCTCCGAGATAATCGCCTGTAGCGGAGATGACATCATAGGTTGTGGCCGTACCGAAGTCCACGACGATCAACGGCCCTCCGTACTTCGCGAAGCCCGCGATCGCATTGCACAGCCGGTCTGCGCCGACGGAAACCGGATCCGTGTAGAGAATCTTCAGGCCGAGGTCGAGGGAAGCGGTGACGGTCACCGGTTCGACTCTGAAGTACTGCCGGGATATCGACTCGAACACATCGGTGAGTTCCGGGACGACGGAGGATATGCCGACTCGGTGTATCTCCTTCAGAGATATGTCCGCGCCGTCGCAGAAGCTGCGGATCATGAGCCAGTTCTCATCCGCTGTCCTGTGAGCGAGACTGGACATGCGCCAGTGTGCAGCCAACTTCTCCCCCGAATACACACCGAGGACGGTATGGGTGTTGCCGACGTCCACTGCTAGTAGCATCACGAGTATCCTCCCAAAATGCTGACATCTCCTGCGAAGAGAATGCGCTCTTCGTTCCCCGTCTGGAGAATGAGGCCCCCCTCGCGGCTCAGGCCTTTGACTACTCCCGAGAGCGGAGTACCGTGGGTGGAGACGGATATCCTCTTGTTGAGCATCGATGAGCGCGACAACCACTGGGGCACGACTGATTGAAAACCTGACGATGAGAGGTGGGTGTAGTGATATTCAAGAGCCTCCACGACGGAACGGAAGAGCGACGCCCGGTCAAGGGTTCTTCCGGAGGCATTCTTCAGTGATGTGGCTGTTTCCCCGATCGGCTCGGGAAAGCGGGTCTGATTCACGTTGATGCCGATCCCGATCACTACGAAGTCGACCCTGTTCTGCTGCGTCGAAGCCTCAAGCAGGATTCCTGCGAACTTGCGGCCGCCGACAAGCAGATCGTTTGGCCACTTGCATTCGACCGTCAGTCCGCTTGCCTTCTCGACTGCCTCCGCCACGGCGACCGCCGCGTAGAGGGGAAGAAGGTGGGTGCAATCGGGGGGGAGCTCCGGTCTCAGGATGAGGGAGAAAGTGAGGTTCTCATTCGGGGCTGCCGTCCAGCCTCTTCCGAACCTTCCCCTCCCCGAGGTCTGCTCCTCGGCGAACACGATGGCGCCATCGGGGGCCGAGGATCCGGCTAAGGCCTTCGCGCAGTTATTCGTCGAATCGATCTGGTCGAAGGCATAGATCTTCCTGCCAAAACTCCTCGTCTTCAGACCCTGTCTGAGATCCTGCTCGGTGAGCATAGCTCTGTCGTGATTTCTCGTGTGCGAATTCGAGAGGAAGGAGCCACAACATATCCAAATAGGGGAACAAAGTCAAGACGGCAGATCGGGTCTGCAAATGTGTCACAATTGTCTGCAAAAATGCCAGTCCTGTCTCTCTTTCTGCCATTTTGTCGGATCGGGATCTCTCCACCCATGAGACTGCGGAGTCTGTAAGTAGTTGTCAGACAATAGCTTACAGAACACTCCCCTCTTAATCGCTCTTGGCACATCTGTTGAATGTACAGAGCGCATAGATTGAACGCATTACTCAGCTAAGGAGGCAAGCAGAATGGGGAAAATCATTGGGATTGATCTAGGTACCACCAACTCGGTCGTTGCCGTGATGGAAGGAAAGGAGCCCGTGGTGATTGCCAATGCCGAGGGAGGTCGGACGACGCCCTCGGTGGTCGGATTCACGAAATCTGGCGAACGGTTGGCCGGGCAGGCAGCGAAACGGCAGGCCGTCACGAACTCGGAAAACACTGTTTTCTCGATCAAGAGATTCATGGGACGGTTCTACAACGAAGTCAGTGAGGAGATGAAAATCGTCCCGTATAGAGTGGTCAAGGGTGACAACAACACGGCCCGCGTCGAGGTTGGGGGCCGCATTTACTCGCCGCCCGAGATTAGCGCTATGGTCCTGCAGAAGATGAAGCAGACCGCGGAGGACTATCTCGGCGAAAAGGTGACTGACGCTGTCATCACCGTCCCTGCATATTTCAACGATGCCCAGCGCCAAGCAACGAAGGAGGCCGGCGAGATTGCAGGATTGAACGTCCGGCGGATCATCAACGAGCCGACCGCCGCAGCTCTTGCCTACGGGCTGGACAAAAAGACAAAAGACCTCAAGGTTGCCATCTATGATCTCGGCGGCGGAACCTTCGATATCTCGATCCTGGAGCTCGGAGAGGGTGTGTTCGAGGTGAAGTCCACCAACGGTGACACCCATCTGGGTGGTGACAACTTCGACCAGAGAGTTGTTGATTACGTTGCTGAGGAGTTCAAGAAGCAGGAGGGTATCGATCTGCGCAAGGATCCCATGGCCCTGCAGCGCCTCCGAGAGGCTGGTGAAAAAGCCAAGATGGAGCTCTCGCAGCTCATGCAGACGGAGATCAACCTGCCCTTCATTACGGCCACGTCGGAAGGCCCGAAGCATCTCAACATGACCCTCACACGAGCCAAGTTCGAACAGCTCGTGGACGATCTCGTACAGCGGACACTCCACCCGGTGGAGCAAGCCTTGAAAGATGCCGGCCTGGTTCCGAACCAGATCGATGAAGTCATCCTCGTCGGAGGCATGACCCGCATGCCGAAGGTTCAGCAGCTGGTCCGCGAGCTCTTCGGCCGTGATCCGCACAAGGGCGTTAATCCGGACGAGGTTGTCGCAATCGGGGCGGCCATTCAGGGCGGAGTGCTGGCCGGTGATGTCACCGACGTGCTCCTGCTGGACGTAACGCCTCTTTCGCTCGGTATTGAAACGCTCGGTGGAGTGTTGACAAAGCTCATCGACGCAAATACGACAATTCCGACGAAGAAGAGCGAGGTCTTTTCGACTGCGGCAGACAGCCAGACCTCTGTCGAAATTCACATTCTGCAGGGTGAAAGGCCGATGGCGATTGACAATCGTACACTTGGCCGGTTCCACCTGGACGGGATTCCGCCGGCGCCGCGGGGTGTTCCACAGATTGAGGTGACGTTCGATATCGATGCGAACGGCATTCTCCACGTGGCTGCGAAAGACAAGGCGACGAGCAAGGAGCAATCAATCCGGATCACCTCTTCGAGCGGTTTGAGCCAGGAGGAGGTTGATCGGATGAAGCGCGAAGCCCAGGAGCATGCTTCTGAGGACAAGAAGAAGAAGGAAGAGATCGACCTGAACAATCAGGCGGACAACCTTGTTTTTCAGACGGAGAAGCAGCTGGCAGAGTTTGGTGAAAAGCTGAAACCGGAAACGAAGGCGAAGGTCGAGAGCGCGAAGGAGAGCCTCAAAGAGGCGATTAAGAGCAAGAACAGCAAGACCATTCAGCATGCCATAGAGGCACTGAATACTGCCTGGGGCGAAGCGTCGAGCCAGATGTACCAGCAGGCGACGGCGGCAGAGGGCCAGGCGCCCGGCGGCGGTACGGAGCAACAGACCCCGAGGGGGGGGGCTGAGAAGCCCGATGAGAAGAAGGTCGAAGACGCCAACTACGAGGTCGTTGACGACAAGGACAAAGAGAAGAAGTAATCGGAAGGAGACGTCTCCGGCACAAAAGGCGAGGTTCCCCTCGCCTTTTGTGTAGGAGCCCTGGAGAGAATGGAAATCCTCATAATCGCGGCTGCCCTCGTTGCGGCGTTGTTTCTGCTTGTCCTGGGGATCGCGACGGGCTGGTTCAGCCGGCAGCGTCGAGGGGCAATGGGATTTCTGACTGCCTACCACGACTTCTCGCCGAAGGACAAGCAGGAGGCGGTAGAGATTGTCATCGAGAAAAAGGCGGGAAAGAAGTTGTTCGCTCAGGCGAGCGGGGAGGACAAAAACAATGAATCCAAACAAACTGACACTTAAATCACAGGAGGCGCTCCAGAGCGCACAGGAGATCGCGTCGAGCTACGGGAACCAGGTGCTGGAGCCTGAGCACCTCGTTGCAGCTCTTATCCAGGATGCTGGAGGGACCGTCGTTCCTCTGCTGAGGAAGATCGGGGCGAACATTGATGTCATAAAGCTGAAGCTCGGGGAGCTGCTTGACAGACTGCCGAAGGTAAGCGGCGCTGGTCTCGGGAATCAGAGCGTGTCTCAGAATCTCGCGAAGATCTTGGAGAGTGCCCAGAAACATGTGCAGAATCTGAAGGACGAGTACGTCAGCACGGAGCATCTCCTGCTGGCAATTGTGGATGGACCGATCTCTGAGCCCGGAAGGCTCCTGCGGGAACAGGGAGTGAGTGTCGATGCCGTTCTGAAAGTTCTGAAGGAGATCCGCGGGACACAGCGGGTGACCGATCAGAACCCCGAGGAGAAGTACCAGGCGCTGCAACGATATGGCAGGGACCTCAACGAGATGGCAGGGAAGGGGAAGATGGACCCGGTGATCGGTCGTGACGAAGAGATCCGCAGGGTCCTGCAGGTGCTCTCCCGTCGAACGAAGAACAATCCCGTCCTCATCGGGGAACCGGGCGTCGGCAAGACAGCGATCGCCGAGGGTATTGCCTACCGTATTGTCAAGGGGGATGTTCCCGAGACCCTGAAGAGCAAGAGGATTGTTGCTCTTGATATGGGATCGCTGGTCGCCGGGACGAGTTTTCGCGGCCAGTTCGAGGAGCGCCTAAAGGCCCTCCTCAAGGAGGTGCAGGAATCGGGAGGGGAAATCATCCTCTTCATCGACGAGCTTCATACGCTCGTCGGTGCCGGTGCGGCACAGGGATCCGTGGATGCGGCGAACATGCTGAAGCCGGCACTGGCCAAGGGAGAATTGCGTGCCATCGGAGCAACCACCATCGAGGAGTACAGGAAGCAGATCGAGAAGGATCCCGCTCTGGAACGGCGATTTCAGCCGGTACTGGTGGAGGAACCGAGTGAGGAGGATACTATCTCGATACTCCGCGGGCTGAAGGAGAGGTACGAGGTCCATCACGGCGTGCGCATCACCGATGGGGCGATCGTTGCGGCAGCCCAGTTGAGCCACAGGTACATCTCAGACCGCTTCCTCCCGGATAAGGCCATCGACCTGGTGGATGAGGCCGCTTCCAAGCTCCGGATAGAGATCGATTCTCTGCCTGAAGAGCTGGATGTCGTCGAGCGCAGACTCAAACAGCTGGAAATCGAACGGGAGGCGGTGCGACGGGAGAGGGATGAAGGTTCCAGGGAGCGATTGGCGGCCATAGAGGGGGAAATTGCGGAGCAGCAGCAGCTCCGATCCGGCCTCAGGGCACACTGGCAACTCGAAAAGGAGCTCATTGACTCGATTCGGGGGATGAAAGAGCAGGTCGACCAGGCGAAGCAGGAGGCGGAACAAGAGGAACGCAAGGGAGATCTGGCACGCGTTGCTGAGTTGCGCTATGGGATAGTGACCGAACTGGAGAAGAAGATCAAGGAGGCGTCGGCGAGTTTGCAGGCGGTTCAGAAAGACAGGAAGATGCTGAAGGAGGAAGTGGATGCCGAAGACATCGCGGAGATCGTTGCCAAGTGGACGGGGATCCCGGTAACGAGAATGCTGGAGAGCGACCGGGTGAAGCTCCTCCACCTCGAGGAGCGCCTGCACAGGCGGGTGGTGGCTCAGGATGAGGCCGTCCGAGCCGTCAGCGATGCCATACGACGATCCAGGGCTGGCTTGCAGGACGAGAAGAGACCGATCGGGTCGTTCATCTTCCTCGGAAGTACAGGTGTGGGGAAGACAGAGCTCGCCAGAGCCCTGGCCGAGTTTCTCTTCAACGACGAGGCGGCAATCGTCCGCATCGACATGAGCGAGTACACAGAAAAATTCTCCGTCTCGCGTCTGATAGGCGCCCCTCCGGGGTACGTTGGTTATGACGAGGGTGGGCAGCTCACGGAGGCCGTCCGGCGAAAGCCATACTCGGTGGTCCTCCTGGACGAGATCGAGAAGGCACACCCGGAGGTGTTCAACCTTCTGCTGCAGGTCCTCGATGAAGGGAGATTGACCGACAGTCAAGGTCATACGGTGGATTTCAAGAATACAATCATCATCATGACATCGAACCTGGGTTCGCACCTTATCGGCGAGAGAATCGCCTCGGATTTCCAGGGGAACGGAGACTGGGAGAACGTGTTTGGGGATCTGAAACAGGACCTTCACCGTCTCCTCAAGAAGACGATACGACCGGAGTTTCTGAATCGGATCGATGAGATTATCGTCTTCAAACCTCTCAGTCAGGATGATATACGGCAGGTCGTGGTTCTCCAGCTCAAGCGTGTCCAGGATCTGCTGCGGAAGAAGGAGATCACCATCGAGGTAACCGATCAAGCGAAAGACTGGTTGGCCAAGCTGGGGTACGATCCGATGTTCGGGGCACGCCCGCTCAAGCGCGTCATCCAGAAACATATCGTCAACCCCTTCTCCCAGAGGCTCCTGCTGGGTGAGTTCAGAGATGGCGATGCTGTGGAGATCGGGCTGGATGGGGCTGGTCTGATAGAATTCAGGAAGAAGGTGGATGCCGAAGTCGAAGGCTGAGGATCCGACGGGCCAGCCGGCGCGCTTCTTCCCTGCGCCGCCGTCGGCCCCCCCGAAGGTGCAGTCCCCCCTATGAAGCGCTCTTCACTCTACGGTCATATCGTGGAGCTCCTGGATATCATCCTGAACTCCCGCCATCCGGCCGACAATCTCGTGCGAGAGTTCTTTCGCTCACGGCGTTACCTTGGAGCGAGAGACAGGCGGTTCATTTCCGAAGAGACGTTTGGAATCCTGCGGCGATATCGATGGCTCGATGCGATCGTCTCCGATTCTCTCTCCCGCATGGGATCACCGCCGACCCCGGGGTCGCACCCTTCACTTCTTCTCTGCGCGGCGCACGCGATCCGTTCCCTCGATCGGGACCTCGATGAAGTGCTGTCCGACCTCAAAGAGCTTGATCAGCGCACGACGTCCTGCGGGGATCTGGACTCCTTTGTCAGGTCCCTGCAGGACGCCCTCCCGTACGGATCCGCCGAGCAATCTCCTGTGCAGATCATTCCGGTGGAGTACTCCTTTCCCCATTTTGTCGTGCAGGAATGGCTGGAGCGGTTCGGTGTCGACGAGACGAGATCCCTCTGCGCGGCATTGAACAGATCGGCGCCAACCACGATCCGCGTCAACACGCTGAAGTGCAGCGTGGTGGAATGCCGAAAGCATCTTGCGGAGGCCGGGATCGCCAGCACGGAGGGCCGCTGGGCGCCTGAGGGTTTGGTGCTCGCCAAGCGACTGAACGTCGAGTCGGTTCCAGAATTTCGCCAGGGCTGGTTCGAGATGCAGGACGAGGGAAGTCAGCTTCTGTCTCATCTCCTCTCGGTCCGGCAGGGAGAGTGTGTCGTTGATGCCTGTGCGGGGGGTGGGGGAAAAACCCTCCACCTGGCTGCCCTCATGCAGAATCGAGGAACCCTCCTGTCGGTCGATGTTGATGATGTGCGGCTGCGTCGTCTGGCACGGAGAGTCCGGCGCGCAGGGGTGTCGATTTCCCTCGTCCTGTCCGCGGAACGCCAGGCTGAGGCGATCGAACAGTTTCGGGGGAAGGCCGACGCCGTTCTGGTCGACGCTCCCTGCTCCGGCGTTGGCACGTTTCGCCGCAACCCCGGTGCCAAGCTCATGCTCACAGAGGGGGAGGTCACGGCGGCCGCACGTACCCAACGCACCATCCTCGACCGGTACTCATCGCTTGTCCGACCCGGCGGCAGGCTTCTCTACGCGACCTGCACTCTTCTGAAGAGAGAGAACGAGGACATCGTCGCAGACTTCCTGTACCGCCACTCGGATTTCACCGTTGCACCTCTTTCTCCTCTGCTGGAGAAACTGGGAATCGATGCTCAAGCTGACGAATCTATGCTGCTCCTTCCCCACCGTACCGAGACAGATGGGTTCTATGCCTGCCTGTTGGTCAAGCGTACATGATCCAGATTGATTCTTAGGGCCGTTTTCTCTAATTTGTTCTGACATGTGGACTTTTGCATTCTCACTGCACGGTCACCTGAGGAGACCGCGCCCACGCTGTCCGCGAGGGTCCCGTCTTTGACTCACTTTTGGGAGAACACGTTGATGAAGCGCATGCTGGCTTTGTGCGGGGCTGCGGCGTTGTTGATTTCCGGATGCAGCAAACCGACGCCGGGGGAGTACTTCGCTCGGGCGGAGGGCGAAGAGGCTGCGGCAGTTCTGGTCGCGGACACGTTGACAGATCTCGAGCAACGGAAGGAGGCGTTCGCAGATGCAATCGGGACGTATACAGAGCTCATCGAAGAGTACCCGTCGAGTGACCACGCAGAGGCAGCTCTGTTCAAACTCGCAGCCATCTACAATAACCACACGAGAGAGTTCCGCAAGGCAGCGGAGACATTCGGCCGCTACATCGGCCAGTATCCTTCGGGGGAGAATGCCGCGGTGTGCCAGTTCATGATCGGATACATCTACAACAACGAACTTGGAATGCTGGACAGCGCCAAAGTCGCGTATGAGCGATTCCTGTCAGAGTATCCGGACCATGAAATGGCTCCCTCCGCGCAGTTTGAGCTGGAGAATCTGGGGCGATCCCCCGAAGAGCTCGTGCCGAGTACCGAGGCTGAGGAGGGTCGCGTTGCCAAGGGAGGAGGCAGAGACTGATGCCGGAGGGGTACCGGCAATACCTTCAACCACACGTCGTTTCGAGACTTTCCAATATGGAGCTGCGTGCGCGGCTCGTTGTGGAGGGGTTTATCACCGGCCTTCACCGGAGTCCATACCACGGTTTCAGTGTGGAGTTCGCCGAGCACAGGCCGTACATGCCGGGTGACGAGATCCGGCATATCGATTGGAAAATCTACGGAAAGACGGACAGATACTACATCAAGCAGTACGAGGAAGAAACTAACCTCAAAGCCTATCTGATCCTGGACACGAGCGCGTCCATGGCTTTCGCATCCCAGGGTTCACTCTCGAAACTGGAGTACTCTGCCTACCTCGCGGCTGCGCTTGCGTACATGATGATCAAGCAGCAGGATGCCGTCGGCCTGACGCTGTTTGACGAGTCAATTACCTCCTACCTACCACCACACGCAACAAAGGCGTATTTGCGGCAGATCCTCGTCTCTCTTCAGTCGATGAGGGCGTCGGGCAAGACCGGGGCCGGGGCGGCACTGCATCAGGTTGCGGAGCGGATCCGGCGCCGAGGCCTTGTCGTGATCATCAGCGATCTCCTGGATGATCCAGGCGAGGTGCTCACCGCCTTGAAGCACTTTCGCCATAAGAAGAACGAGGTGATCGTCATGCAGGTGCTCGATCCTCTGGAACGAACGTTTCGCTTCGGCGGCGACGCACAGTTCGAGGATATGGAGACTGCTGAACGCCTCACGACGCAGCCCTGGCAGGTCGAGCGCGCCTACAGACGGCAGATGACGGAGTTTCTCGAGCGGTACAAGCGGCAATGTAGGGAGAACTACATCGACTACGTCCTTCTTGATACGCACACACCATTTGACGTGGCCCTCGTGGAGTACCTGAGCAAGAGGGAGAGGATGCACTGACATGGGGGGAGGGAGGTAACACCTCGATAGCGCGCATGCGAACGAAGGGAGACGCTGAGATGCCGCCTGAAGCGCTTGCCGAACGGCCATCGCACTCCTCGGGCAGCGATGCTCGAGATGCGCTTGTCATCCGGGGTGCACGGGAGCATAACCTCAAGAACATTGATATCGACATCCCCCGCGGGAAGCTCGTTGTCATAACGGGGCTCTCCGGCTCGGGAAAATCCAGCCTTGCGTTCGACACCATCTACGCTGAGGGGCAACGTCGCTTTGTGGAAAGCCTCTCCGCATATGCCCGCCAGTTTCTCGACGTCATGGAGCGGCCGGACGTCGACTACATCGAAGGACTGAGTCCCGCAGTTTCTATCGAACAGAAGACAATCAGTTCCAACCCGCGGTCCACCGTCGGCACGGTTGCGGAGGTATATGACTATCTTCGGTTGCTCTTTGCCCGGGTGGGCGTGCAGTTCTGCTACAAGTGCGGTGGGAAGGTGCAGAAGCAGACATCGGATCAGATCATAGATGGTATCACATCGCTTCCCGAGGGAACGCGTATCCAGATCCTCGCGCCGGTTGTCCGAGGCAGGAAGGGTCACTACAGGGAGCTCTTTGAAGAGATTGTGCGAGATGGTTTCCTCCGCGTGCGCGTTGACGGTAGCGTGCGTGAGCTGACAAAGGGGATGCAGGTCGACCGGTACAGGGTGCATGACATCGAGATCGTCGTGGACCGGCTGGCCGTGGGGAAGGAATTGCGAACGAGAATCATCGATTCGGTTGACGTTGCATTGCGTTTCGGGGGCGGGGTCCTCATCGTGCATGTCGAGGGGGAAGGGTCGCGCGGGCCGGCTTCCACGACGAAAGGATCTCCCCGTCGAGGCGCACGTCGCGCCTCCGCTGCCAAGGCCGGGCTTGGG